>JABUBP010000366.1_pt1 | contig 12309 bp, 12 predicted proteins | sample 7240331 | NCBI WGS metagenome assembly JABUBP01 (sample SAMN07256347, study PRJNA390944) | subsurface metagenome | isolation source: Methane hydrate marine sediment | place: Pacific Ocean: Eastern North Pacific, ODP site 1244 | collected 2002 | reverse complement strand
CGGGGGGATTCATAGGGGATATACTGGGATGGCGCTCTGCTTATATTATCCTGACTATACCGATTCTGCTCGCTTTACCCTTGGTGTTAAAAACACCGAGACAGCAACTATATGGTGATAGGGCGGCAAGTAGTGCATCTACGAACGATGGCACTCCAGTTAAACCAACGTATAAACTCTCTAGCCTCTGGCAGGTTTTGCGGCCTATTGCTATGATTTCCATTTTGGCTATTCTCATACAGCTTGTAGTTGGCTGTGCTATAGCATTTTTCCCGATATATATGGTAGACAAACACAATCTTGCCCCGGCATATGCTGCCATGTTTCTTGGTATATTTAGAGGAGGAGGAGTGGCTGGTAGTCTGCTGGGTGGGTGGTTGTCCGATAGGTGGGGTAGAAAGAACACACTTATTTTGTCACTTTTGGCTATCGGTCCAATTTTATATCTACTCACTAAATTGCCATTTAATGCGGTATTCATAGTGATTTTTGTTCTTTTCGGTGTGATAATGTATATGAGGATACCGGCAATGCAAGCGATGCTGATGGATAATACACCACCCCATTTCAGGGCAACTGTGACCGGCATCTACATTGGCTTAGGTATGGAGGGGACGAGTATAATACAGCCCATTGCTGGACGTTTCATGGATATTTGGGGTATTGCTCAGGTATTTAATATTATCGCTTTAATTAGTGTTGGATTGTCAGTAGTGGCACCATTTTTGGCTAAAAGAATCAAATTACGCTGATGAAAAGAATACTATACATTTTTCTTCTGGTAGTATTGGTGTGTAGTCTGCTGGTGCTCTACTTACCAATTGGTTGTCAGCCTGCGCCGGAAGTAGAGGTAACCCCTACTGAAGAAAACACCCTGAATCTATATGGCATTGACCCGTGGACGCTTGACCCGGCGGTTTCCGGTGAAATGACCTCCCACGAATACATAATGCAGCTATTTAGCGGTTTGGTTTGCCTTGATGATAACCTAGAGCCAGCGCCAGATATTGCCCAAGAGTGGCAGGTCAGCGATGACGGCAGGACCTATACCTTTTATCTACGGCACGATGTGAAGTTTCATAATGACAGGGAGGTTAAAGCCGAGGATTTTAAGTATTCCTGGGAGCGTGCCTGTAACCCTGACACCCGCTCTCTAACCGCAGACACCTACCTGGGTGATATCGTCGGGGTAAGGGAGGTATTAGCCGGTAAAACTAAGGAAATTAGCGGCGTCAGGGTTATTGATGATTACGCCCTTGAGGTAACTATAGATGCTCCAAAATCCTACTTCCTATCCAAGCTGACCTACCCCACCGCCTTTGTGGTAGACAGAGCCAATGTGGAATCAGGAAGCGAGTGGTGGCGGCAACCGAATGGCACTGGTCCGTTTAAGCTCAGGCAGTGGGATGAAGAGAGCTTGCTCGTTTTGGAGAAGAATGACCTCTACTACGGCAAGTTGGCTAAGGTAAATTTTGTTACTTTTCAGCTGTGGGGTGGCGTGCCGATGAATATGTATGAGACTGGCAAGATTGATGTCACTAGCGTCTATATTGATTATATTGATAAGGTTACCGATAAAGCGGGTCCCTTTTATAAAGAGCTACAGATAGTCCCTGAGCTAAGCTTTCACTATATTGGCTTTAACTTTAGTAAGCCACCCTTTGACGATGTCAATATCCGCCGTGCCTTCTCTCAGGCTATTGATAAGGATAAATTAGCTTCCTTGGTGTTTAAAGATATGGTGCAGCCGGCAGATGGTATCCTACCGCCAGGTATGCCCGGGTTCAATAGAGATTTATCAGGGTTGAATTATGATGTAAATAAGGCAAAGGAGTTAATCAAAGCATCCCAATATGGTGATGTGTCTGAGTTGCCGCCTATTATCATTACTACTATGGGCTGGGGAGGGTTAATATCGCAAGGGCTGGAAGCTATCATCTCTGAGTGGCGAAACAACCTGGGGGTTGAGGTAAAGGTAAGGCAGCTAGAACCACAGAGGTTCCTTTACCACCTCAGGCAGGAGAAGGACGAGATGTTTTATATGGGCTGGATTGCCGACTACCCCCACCCACAGGATTTTCTGGATGTTTTGTTTCATACTGGTACCGATAACAACTACGGCGAGTATAGCCACCCTGAGATAGATGCCCTATTGGAAATGGCAGGTACCGAGCCAGATAGTAATCTCAGCATGGCGCTATATCAACAAGCTGAGCAAAAGCTGGTTGAAGATGCTGCTTGCCTGCCATTGTGGTTTGGCAAAAACCATATTCTGGTCAAGTCCTATGTTAAGGGATATAACCTAAGTCCTCAAGGCTTGGTTATGTTAAATAGCGTCTCTACTGAACGCCGTTAGTGGCGGAGGGGGTGGGATTCGAACCCACGGTCGGCTTGCACCGACAACGGTTTTCAAGACCGTCACCATAGACCACTCGGACACCCCTCCTAGATATAAATTCTACTCCAAAAAGACCTCTCAGGACAATTTTGCCGACATTTTGCCGACATTTTTCTGATGAACCTCATGCTCAAAGCCCTCATCAAATTGGCGTGCAGCCGCTTCCTGAAGACCAGGTAATACATGGCTATAGATATCCAGTGTTGTGGACACAGAGCTATGTCCAAGACGTTCCTGAACAATCTTAGGGTTTACCCCCTGTTGCAGTAAGATTGTGGCATGAGCGTGTCTTAAGTCATGAAGCCTAACACCTCTTAGCCTAACAGACTCGGCTATTTTGTGGAAGGCTCTGGTGACGCTATCGGGTCGGATTGGTCTACCATCAGGGTGGGAAAACACTAAGTCCCTAGATTCTAAAGACTTGCCTAATAATTTTTGGGCTTGCTCTTGCTTTAACCGGTGCTCCCAGAGGGCGATTGCCAGTAAAGGTGATAATGCTATCTGACGCCGGCTACGCTTGGTTTTGGGCTCCCTGAGAATATATTTTCCACCATGAAGCTGATGCAGAGCCTGTACTACAGACAGTGTTGATTTCTCTAAATCAACATCTCCCCACCGGAGCCCGAGCAGTTCCGACCTTCGTAGTCCAGTATAGGCTAACGTAAAGAAGAGCACATAGTATGCTGTTTCCTTACAAGCATCCAGAATTAGTTGCACATCACTGGCAGCTAGTATAGCTAATTCCTTATGCTTCGGACGGGGGGCATCAACAGCTTCAGCTACATTGCGAATGAGTATGCCATGTTTTACACCATGCCTCAAAGCCTCATAAAGAACCCTGTGATGGTGATGCACAGTTAATGCTGCCAAACCACCTTTCCTATCTCGGCGTCCTGATTCTAGGGCCTGGGAATAATATTTCTGAATGTGATGGGGCCGTAAACCTAACAATGGAAGCGAACCCAGGGCTGGGATAAGACGAGTTCTTACAATTTGTTGATACCCCTCAGCCGTTCTAGGTGCAGTGTTGGTTGCTACATAGTCTTGGAGCCACTCTTCAAGGAATTGCGCAACAGTGAGCCGGTCTGATTTAACATAGGTGCCTTGCTCAACATTGAGCAATAGCTCACGTAGCCGCCTCTGCGCATCCCTTTTAGCCCCCCTTACACTTTCAAAGTGCCGAGTTCGCTCACCTGTTACTGGGTCTCTGCCAGTATCAATACAGAGCTCCCAAGAACCTTTGCTTCTTTGTCTAATTGATCCCCTCATTGCTATCTCCTTTCTTTAGTTTTAAGATTGCGCTTATACTATTACACAGGACACAATTTGCACCGTGTGCGAACTAATAGGGGTCGCAGAATGAACGGATCCAAAGCATCATCAACTACCTCAATTTTCTCATCCACCCTATGGAGCATCTCAGGTATGCCCTTATCCCTGAAGCTTTGACACAGGGTTTTATACGAAAGTTTCAACACCTCTGCCATATCTGGAACCAGAGAAACCTCACTCGACCTATACGCGAAGTCATACGTTCGATTCTCACAGACGGCTATAATGCGATTCTCGTCAGTTTGATATTCCACTGGTTTACCGAGCGTACCAGTCTGCCATACTCCCCAAAGCACACCGTCCAATATACTTTTAATGACATCCTTTTCTTTGTTAATTTGCCTCTCGACTTCTTCTTTAAGACTTAGTTTTTTATTAATAAGATTCCCCACTTCTTCACCCGCTTCTCTCTTGAGTTCTCGAAAAGCATCCCGGCATGTGTTCCAGGCCTCTTGCCACTCCTCGAAGGCCTGCCACCATCCCTGATCACGAGTATGTTCCCGTAAAGACATCAAAAGCATCTTGCCCTGGCGCTCTGTCTGCCTCTGCCCTCTCCTATCTCGCTGGGAGTCTGAACCAAGCCCTTGGGGAAGGCCGTTGCCCAACAGGAGCTCAAATACCGCGGCAGCATCTCTGTCCTCACGAAGTGAATCAGGCCTTATGACACGACTCTTGAAAGAAACCGCAAATTCAGTAACCTCATTTAGGTGTCTCTGTAATTCGTCTGTCAGCAACTGCCTTCTGACCTCGTCAGCAAGAATATTCCCTCGCCTTTCCTGAAGATGTAGTCTAACTGTCTGCCGATGGCAGCCTATAGCTTCAGCTATAGCTTTGATTGATTCGCCTTGACGCCGCATGCGCATTATCTCTTGAACTTGTTCCTCAGAGAGTCGCTTCCGCTTTGGAGTACCCCTCTGCCTTGCCATCTTAAACCTCCTTTTTTATTAATAAAAAGTTTTTCAAAGTTTTCGTATTGGGGTGTGCCATTACATATACATTTGAGCTTTAATATTGAACTTAACACTCACTATTCAAACCTCTAGAACCCCTTGACACTTAATAGGTACTATGCTATCCTAAATAAACAATAGCATGCTTTATATCTCTTGTCAAGACTACATGGGAGGAAATGGACATGATGGACGAAAAAAGACTTACCGTCAGTGTGGATGAATGCGCCAAGTTGCTCGGGATAAGTCGTGGGCTCTGCTTTCAGATGGTGCACGAAGGAAAGATACCCCACCTAAGATTCAATAAACGGATCCTTATCCCTAAGTGGGCCATGGAGCGTCTTCTCCAGGAGCCCCAAGAACCTGCTACCTCACACCAGCAGCCAAGCAGCCGAAAATGAAAAGCCCCAAGTCGACCTGGGGCTTTTCCAAATTAGAGGAGCTACAGTAATGGCGCTGAACCGTTTGTCTAATGATAATCCACTGCACGCCCTAGAGTCAAGTTTAGCCTCTAAAGGCTACCCGGAGGATGCTAAACTTTTCCTCGATACCCTCTTTGGCGAATTTACCAATTGCTATGTTGAGGTACGTCTGATCAGAGGAAAATCCGTACTCCAGTTCTTTTATCCTTCAATATCTGCGGTCCAGTGGGGCTTAATCAAGGGGAAAAACTCAGAGGGGTACAATTGTTATTTCGGGGTCTGCCTCCGAAAAACACAGAAGGGCGATAAACTTTCGGTAGCCTCAATCTCAGCACTATGGGGTGATTTGGATGGCAAAGACTTTTCGGGCGGCAAGTCTGAAGCATTAGCTCAACTTCAGGAACTGCCCCCGTACTTATTCCCCTCAGGCATAGTAGATACCGGTCATGGTTATCATCCCTATTGGCTGCTGCGGGAAGCTGAACTAATTGAGTCACCACAGGACATTTTAAGGCTCGAGGCTTACATGAAGGGGCTAGCTCTCACTCTCCATGGCGATTCTACCTCCGATCTCTCGCGGGTCCTTCGGATTCCCGGGTTAGTAAATCAAAAGGACACAAAAAATCCATGTCTCTGTCATATCATTCATTGGCAGCCTGAGCGGCGATTTACCCCCATTGATTTTGATGATTACCGAGCGGAAATTCGAGAAGCCCCTGAGGGTAAAGGTCGGACTGAGGGAGCTGAGAAATGGCCTCAACATTCCGATGAGGAAAATAAACTAGCGGTAGAAAAGCTGCTGGAAAATTGTGCCTTTATCCAACATTGTTCTAGTGATGCTGTCAACTTGTCAGAGACTCATTGGTGGAGTGAAGGTCAAATATTATCTTTCTTTGGTGAACCAGGGAGGGAGAAATACCACGAGCTATCAAGCCCCTATCATACCGACCATTCAGCATATACCGAGAAAGAAACCAACGACAAATTTGATGAGGCAATAAAGGCAGGTAATAAGGGTATTGCTCCACACCGTTGCAATACTATTCAGCAAACTCACGGCTTTGATTGCCCGGAAGACTGTTTAGCTAAGAAGATGAAGATTAAATCACCGGCGGGATTGGCCAGGGTATTAGTTAAAAGGGAAAAAAGCAGCAAATATTTGATCATAAAAACAAATGCCAAGGGAGAGGTTACCAGTATAACGGTTGATAGAAAGCTCCTCATTGATGACCTAAAGCATGAGTTTACCTTCATGAGCGTTTTCGGGTTTGTCCGAGACGATATTTTAGTCTATGAGAATGGTGTCTATACCTTTAATGGCGAGAAGCTAATCCGTGAGGAGTGTGAGACAAGGGTGCCACCACCATCCCTTACCACGCATATTTGCCATGAAATAAGAGATAGAATAGCAGGAACTACTTTTGCCGAGAGGGAGCGGTTTAATACCGAGAAATATATTATCAACCTGGAGAACGGCTTACTGGATGTTAAGACTCGAAAGCTAATACCGCACACCCCGACTTTCCTGTCCACAGTGCGGATACCTATTACCTATGACCCACAGGCAAAGTGCCCCAAAATCCAGGAGTTCTTAGGTGACATATTGAGGCAGGAGGATGTGAATGTAATTCTGGAGTTCTTTGGCTACATACTGATACCAGATTACTCCATCCCTATTGTTCTCTTACTGCTAGGAGAGGGCAGTAATGGCAAAACGCAGTTGCTCCGCTTGCTCGGGCAGTTTATCGGTCGGGGGAATTATGTCTCAGTTTCACTGCAGGACATTGAGAATAATTCTTTTGCGGTAGCCAGCCTTGAAGGCAAACTGCTCAATATGCAGGGGGACCTCTCCTCTCGGTGGCTTAGCGGTATCGGTATGTTGAAGCAATTATCGGGACAAGATCCCATCACCGCTAACAGGAAATATAGAGACCCTCTCCATTTTGATAACGTTGCCCGGTTGGTTTTTGCTAGTAATAAACCACCAATAATCGAGGAGGACACTCTGGCAGTTTGGAGGCGAATATTACCCTTAGATTTGCCAAATACATTTGAGGGTGAAAAAGACATTAAGAATTACATACAAACAATATTAACGCCTCAGGAGCTATCAGGACTACTAAATTTGGCTCTGGAGGGATTACAACAATTACTTAATAAAGGCGATTTTAGCTATCAGGGAAGCTATAGCGACCGTTCCAGGCAGTATACCATCGCCTCTGACCCCGCTAGGGCTTTCGTGGAGGAGCGTTGTGATGTTGGCGCGGAGTTTAAGATACTGAAGGAGGAGCTTTATGAAGCCTATAAAGTATTCTGTGATGAACACAGGGTTCAATTAAGCGGTGATTCGCAATTTGCTAAGGAGTTAAGGCAAGTCCCAGGGTTAAGTATCAACGACCATCAATACCAAAAGGACGGCGTGAGAGTTCGTTGGTGGCTGAGGATTCAGCTAAAGGAAGAAAGAGGAAATGGGGGAGTTAGGGGAGTTAGCCCCGAAAACACCCCAGATTATCCTCAGGAAAAATGCCCAACCTGTGGCGGTGAGGAATTCTACCTTACCAAGGATGGCCAGTATTTATGCTCCCATTGCCGCCCGGAACCGCGAGAGATAGATATGGAAGTCTAAAGACGAGTGCACAACCAATGGTCGTGCACTTAGCTACAACTGCACAACCATTCTCTATTGTAGCTTACTTCTCTGACTTGTGGGGTCTAAATGGGTCTAAATGGTTGAGATAAGGTGATATATAGGTAATAGCCTACAATAGGAAGAGGTTGTGCGTTTGGATACAAACTGCACAGGGAAGCTTGTGCACTTCGGGAAATCGATATGGAGGTTTAGAAAAGATGGAGAGAGCAAGGATAAAGGTTAATGAATTTCCCTGCAAGAAGCTGGGCTATTGTCCTTATGGCAATCTAGTGGAGAAGTTCCTGGTAGATGAGGTAGGAGGAGGTGAGAAGGGCTGCCCTGTTTATGGCCATGAATGCCCGGTCTTTTCTACTGCCGAGGCTATTGATATCCAGCCACCCCTAAAGGGTTATGAGAATGGCTTTAGCACAAATTAAGGAGGGGATACCAATGGTAAGGAAAATTGAAGTAATCCGACCTGGTGAGGAGTACTGGTCACGAAAGGTTAGCTGGCGGAGGTTTAACACTGCCAGATAGAGGATTTGGAGGAGATTGACCGGTTGATGAGGCGGAGACCGCGCTATCTGAAAGAAGTGAGTTTTGCTCATTGAAGAGGGGAAGCAGGTGAGATGAAAGCTGCACTTTACGCTAGGGTATCAACGGTAGACAAGGACCAAAACCCGCAGATCCAGCTATCGAAACTCCGGGACTACTGCCAGGAGATGGGTTGGATTGTTTACCGGGAGTATGTTGATGAAGCCTCGGCTGGTGACTTCTCGGGAAGAGTCGGCTGGAAAAACCTGATGAAGGACGCCGCTCTACACAGGTTTGATGTGCTGCTCGTCTGGAAAATAGACCGCGCCTTCAGGTCCGTTATTCACGCCGCCAATACCCTAAGCATGTTAAGGGGTTACCGGGTTGGCTTTCGGTCTTACATGGAGTCATCTATTGATACCACCACTCCCCATGGTGAGTTTATCTTTAATATTATGGCAGCAGTGGCTGCACTGGAGCGGCAGACGATAAGTCAGCGAGTCCGGGCTGGGATGGACTATGCAAAACGGCACGGAACCAAGTCGGGCAATAGGATTGGTCGGAAAAGATACGATGTGCCCTTTTCAATCGTTTGTAAAGCTCTCCAGGCTTGCTGTGGCAATTATTCGGCAGCGGCAAGGTGGATATTTGGAGAGACCGGAATAAAAGTTAGCCCGGGGTTTGTGCAGACAAGGGTGCAGCGGGAGGATAAAACGCTGGAGGACATTTTGGGCCAGCCTTTGCAAAACCTTGCCCCAAAATCGGGGCAAAAACAGCTAGCAAAGAAGGCTTGAGGAAAGATGTTTGCAAACCAGGTCTTTTGTGAAGAGGGGCCCCGGAGCAAAACTAATTAAAAATAGAGAGGGAAGAGCGAGGATAGGGTAATGCCTGGAATAACACCCATAAAAGACCTAAAAGGATACCTTGAGCCCGAGCAGGTGGAGAGGCTCATTGCCGCTGCCGCCAACCCCAGGGACGCGCTGCTTGTCCGCATTCCGTGGCGAACCGGCATTAGGGTTTCTGAACTCATTGGGATAAAGGAATCCGACATAGACTTCGAGGGCAGAGCTATCTTGATCAAAATCCAAAAGCAGAGAAAAAGAGATGGCAAAACGGTCGAAAGGAGAAGGCTCGTCCCCGTTGACCAGGGCACCCTTGACATGGTGAGGGAGTACCTAAAGTGGAGAGCAGTTTTCCCGTATAAAGGCGATTTACTCTTTCCCATCACTAGGCAGCGAGTTAACCAAATCTTCTGGAAGCTGGGAAGGAGAGCTGGCATAACAAGGGTAGGCGACCCAACTATCTCGCAACATACAAAAATGCATCCTCATGTGCTGAGACATAGTTTCTCAATACACGCCATAAAAAGAGGCATGACTATAGAGAGGCTACAAAAAATTCTCGGCCACTCAAGTCCCACAACTACTAGCGTTTACTTGCAATACTCATTGAAGGATTTACATGAGGATTACGATAAGATTTGGGAAGAAGATGAAAGAGAAGAGACCAAGGGTTAGAAAATCCAGGAAAGCGCCAACCCCGGAGAGGAAACGCAAGAACCCTCCCATGCAAATAACCATCCCCTGGGGAAGAGGCGCCAGTGAGTATCGCCCTGGCATCTTTACAAAAAGGTATTTTGAAAAGCATGGGGAAGCCTGTTGTGCCGATGTCTATTATGCTTTGAGCGAGGAGATAGAATGCTTAAACACGGCAAGAGCCGAGATAGAAGAGGCGCCATTCAGGAGGCCAAACTACAGCAGTTTCAGCCGCTACTTTCACTGGTTCCTCATACTGGGGCTCATAGAGCGCACTGATAAGAAAGAGCCTGGCATTTACGGTTTCTTGCAGGAGCGAGTGTTCTACCGAATGACTGACAAAGGGAAAGTCGAGGTTCAGGCATGGCAAGACCCAGTTTCAGCAAGACACCCAGAGTTTCGCTAAATAAAGCTCACAAGTTGTAGAGCTGCGGGGACTATGGTAGATTATTAGGGAAAATCTTTTCCCTTTTGCTTGTGTAACTTTTTGGCTTATTGTTCAACGGGTGGCAAGCGGTGGTTCTAACAATGTCACTAGGTTGATATATCATTACTCACAATCATTTTTTATTAATCTCTTCCTCAGTAAAAATATAAATAGCTCGATCTTCAGACAGATCAGGAAAATACCAAAGAATCGGTTCCTTCAGCTCTTTTTTAGCTTCTTTTTCTAACTCTCTCACTTTTTGAGAAATGCCTACTAATCTACCAAAATGTTTGTCAAGAATCATAGCTCTCCCGGGAGGAATTGCCGAAATAAAAGCAATGTCCCTTAGATAATCATTTCCTTCTTCAACTGACAAGAAACTAGAAGGGTCTTTCACAATATTCCAAATATTCGCCATATCCGCTATTGCAATCTGCCATAGCCAGTAAAATCTCCATAAAGTTTGCTGCCATTCTAATTTATCCACTTTATATGGATAACGGATACTCTGTTCAGTAAATTTAGCTTGATTAATCAAAATATCTTTTATCATTCCCTGCATTACATTTGCATCAAGTAATTTAGGGGGAATATATCCAAATTTCAATTCACCTTTATACCAAGAGTAATCATGTCCCAACATTTTCCAAACCATAGAAATAAAACCCTCTTCAAATAAAAGTTTCTCTGAATCATTAGTAGCTATCCTTCCTTTTGGAAGCATAGTAATAGGAGAAACTGCAATTCTTCTATTACCAAATAAATCAAGAAAACCCATTTTATATCCTCTATATAACTTTGCAGCTATGCAGAACATTTAAACCGTCTTTTACGCTGACTATTTAGTCGGACTGCTATCAGCGCATATTGTAATCTTAGTGTTACTGATCTGCAATATTTACATGTATGAACCCTGTTAATTAACAACATACTATATTGTTTTAGTCAATGACTCCGGTGACCTAAAGCTTGTCACGGTATCGGTGGGCAGACCCCATTCCCTTTTCTTCCCGGTTCCCAATTTAGCTGTTAGATACGGATTCACTCCTAAAGAGGAGGTCCCATCATACCTCATACGGGTTTAGCCGGGAGGGCAGGTCACCGGCTTATGAACAATTATACTAACCCAAGAATAATATTTAGTTGTTTATCCAATTCTCTGAGGTCTTCTCTCGACATTGCACCTAGCTTGCGAATAATCATACTCTGCTTTATTGTTCTTATAATTCCTGTAGCGATGGACGGATACTTTAATCCCGATTCTTTCCAACTATTTATTAAATAGTCACCAGTTAGTATCCTATCTGTTCTGCTAGTAATCGCACTGATTATAGCCTCTTGCCTATTTTGGTGATATGCCTCGGAGCTAATCACAACTACAGGGCGCTGCTTAATCCCAGTTTCATCCGAGAATATAAAACTAACGAGAACCACATCCCCTCTTCTATAAGTGGTCATCATAGGTAGCATCTACCTCATTATCCCATAGCTCTGCTAAGACAGGGTCAGTAGAAGCTGATAGAGTCATGATGTCTTCAATGCTGTCCGTAGGCTTGGACTCCTGAAGAGTTCTATTGAACTCACCTTGAGTAAAGAGGTTCCAAATTTGCTCCATAGTTTCATTGCGTATGTTCCAAGCTCTCTCTGCAGCCTTGTTGCGGGCATCTAAAGCTTGCCTTATACTCCTCTGATAAGCTTCATTAGCCCTCTCTCTAGCCTTATTGTATAACTCCTCCGCCTGTTGTTCCGCCTTCTCGCGGGCTATTATGGCTTTTTCTACAGCAGCGGCACAATCAGTATTCGCTTTCTGTTCAGTTTCTTTATAGGCCCTCTCCATTTCTTCCTGCCGTTGCCTGTATGCCCTCGCAACTTCCCTTTGAGCTTGCATATAGGCTGTATAGGCATTCTGGGCTTGGCTTAGAAGCTCAGCCAACGGGTCTATAGCTTCTGCTAGTGGTGCCCTAGTAATTTTTGTGTCTTGTTCTGGCACTAGTTATTTTCTCTCTCTATAATTATATAAGCCTACTTTGGTCTAGGCTCATCGCGTTTACATAGCATATGCTAGAATACCTATTTGCTTGA
>JABUBP010000365.1_pt1 | contig 12314 bp, 8 predicted proteins | sample 7240331 | NCBI WGS metagenome assembly JABUBP01 (sample SAMN07256347, study PRJNA390944) | subsurface metagenome | isolation source: Methane hydrate marine sediment | place: Pacific Ocean: Eastern North Pacific, ODP site 1244 | collected 2002 | reverse complement strand
CAGCGCAGACGTGATGCTGCTCGATTCGTTCAGCAGAACGACAGGGCCGATGTCGGTCGGCGAAACGACGTAGCCTCCTCCGAGCATCAAGGTACCGCCGTTGGCGCGCGGATCGGCCTCGCCGGAGACCGGCGACCTGCCACCCAGGCCGACGAAGGCCCCGCCCCAGACGAATGCGCCGCTGTTGATCGCGACCGTACCGGCATCGCTCCAAGCGTCCATGGTCGTGACGCTTCCGGCTGCATTCTTCAACGCGACAGTACCGGAATAGCCGGAGACGTCCACGACGGCCCCGGCCTCGGCAACCACGAAGCTTCCGGTCAGGCTGGGAGTCGTGGTCGACGAACTCGCGGCGGCGTCCAGCACCAGCGTGCCGCCGGCCGTAAAGGTAGCGCTCAGGCCGGTCGCGTTGCGCAAGCCGAACAGCGAATTGGCAATAGCCGTGCCCGATAGGTCGATCTTCGCCTGCGAACCAAGCCAGATGTGGCTTGCATTGACCGTCACGGTCCCGGAATGATCGAGGATGCTGCCGAGCAACAGCACATTGGCAGCAGCACCAATCGTAGTGCTGCTTGTGGTGGTGATCGGGGCACTGCTGAAAGCAATAACGGCTTGCGGATCGGTCTCGATCCGCGCTCCCTTGTCGAGGAGAATACTGGCCGCCCGGAACGTGAGGTTCACTGGCTTGCGCTGATCGGCTCCAAGGCCGGGCGTCAGCGGGGCGACCGCCCCGATCCGGGTGCCGGTCGGCAAGGCACCGTAGTCGACCGCGCTCGACAGGTTCTGCTGCCGAAGTGTCAAGTTCGCGCCGGCCGCGACAACCAGATTGCCGTCTCCGTAGAAGGAGTCGCTCATCGACATGAATGTGTAGGCGCCAAAGCCGCCGCCGCCGACGAGGCCGCCAAGCGTGGTCGCCTGGGACTGGCAATCCGCGCTGCAGGCCGGCAGGTAGATTCCATCGCCTGTCTGGGGCGTGCCGCCGACGCGCAGCGTGTTTACGCCCGCAATGGTCAGACTGCCGTTGCGTTCGAACCCATAGGCGCGCAACGTCCCGCCCAACTGGATGGTTGCGGCAACCGCGCCGGGCCCAGGCTGCAACGGCTGATTGGCCCCTGAATTCGGTGTTGTAAAGTCAAGGCCTTGGTAGGTCTTGAGCTCAATAGAGCCGCCGGCACCCGCCATCACACCCGGGCTGCTGAGTTGGACCTTTCCGCTCGGCGAAATGTAGCCACCACTGGAGACGTCGAGCACGCTTCCCGGCGCGAGCACGATGCCGCCGGACGTATCCGCGTTGCCGCTGCTGCTCCTGAAGGTCGAGATCGAGATCGTGCCGCCGTTGATATAAGCGGCGCCGAGCGGAGCCGAACCGCTGGCGTCATTGACGAAGCGTCCGCTGACGTCGAGCGTGCCTTCCACGTACACGTTCGCCGCAATTTCCGCGCCGCCGTTTGGCGCTGTTGGGGCCCTGAACCACCCGCCCAACGTATTGTTATTGCGGTAGGCAAACCGATCGGTCAGCAAGCTGATCGTCCCACCGGCGGCCGAAACCCGTCCGGCGATATCGATCGCCCCTCCGACATTGACGCTGAACGAGCCGCCCGCCGCCAAGCGGAGATCGGGTAGGTTCGCGGCGTCGTTGGCCGGATTATGCGTCACGAGCAAGTCGTTGGAGGTGATGTTGAGCGAGCTCAGCCCGAAGCGCGACAGCGCGTCGGCCGACAATATCGTCTGATATTGGCTGTTCGAGATAAAATTCTGGCCCCTGATGAGCGTGCCCGGCGTGACAAGGCTCGTCGAGGTCAGATTGCTGCCTTGGCCGATCACGACGCCATTCGGCAGGGTCAGCGACAGAGATCCCTGGAATGGGAGTTGCTTGTTCGCCACCTGCCGTTCGCCGGCGACCGATCCAAAGTACATCGTGCCACCGAGTTGCGGCATCACGGCGGACACGGTCACGCTTCCTGCATCGTGGCCTTCGGTATATCCCGCCTGGTAGGACTGGTTGAGCGAGTTGAAGGCTTCCGTCAGGTTCCAACGCTGATGGATGAGGCTCGATCCGCCGGCGATTCCGGCGTATTGCAGCATGGGATCGGCAGTTTCCATGCTGTAGATTCGGCCATCGACCCCGAGCAGATAGGTGGCCGGCACGGTGCCCGGCAAGAACGTGACCTTGCCGCCAGCGACGTTGACCACGGAGCCCGATTGCTGGATGACTTGCGACACCGTTCCCGAGGTGAATTCGGCCTTCAAACTGACTGAGCCGCCTGCCGTCATCAATTGGCTGATGCTGCGACCGACGGCGTTGACGAATCCGCTGGCGTCGGCGAGCGGCGTGCCTACCCACGAGGTGCCGTCAGCGCGCGTTCCGGACGCTCGGATGTCGATCCACATCGGCAGGTTAAACAGTGGGCCGCTCCGCTGCAGCGGCATGTCGGCGAATTCGTTGCCGCGCGGCTGGAACGAAATGAAGTTGTAGCTCGCCGGCAGTTCGACATTATTTAGCCCCGCAACGTCGATTACGGCACCGGGCTGGTTCCCCGCGTCCGCCGGATTGGATCCGGCGAGAACGACCTGCCGAACTCCGTTCCCAAGCCTGCCATTGACGACGTTGTTCGGGTCCGCAGCCAGGCTCGTGTTCGCGCGCGCAAGGAGCGACACCGTCGCCGAAGGCGCAGAAATCAGACCGCTCGACGCGATCGATACGGTATTTTGTGCACTCATCCCGACGAACGCCGGCAGGAACGCCTGGACTGCCGATCCCGAGCTGCTGCCAATTGGGAGAGTCTCGCCGTTCTCGAACGGCTGGATGCTGATGACACCCTCGAGGCTGACGCTCGTTGCAGCGTCGAGCAGCACCATGCTGTTGCGGGTGATGCTGGTGTTCGCCGAGATCACGCCGAAGATGCCGGCATTCGGGTTGGGCTTGCCGTCGATATCGAGATTGGTGAGCGTGACGTTGGTGCGGCCGACGTCGGGGGTTGTCAGGGCATTGATGTTGCCGATATTGATGTTCGCGAGCTTCTCGATGCTGATCGTGTCGCCGTTCATGACGACCGTGCCGCGCGGCGTCTCGATCAGGCCGCCGTTGACGACACTGCCGGTGCCAGCCCGATAGCTGAACGAAACTCTCGGGAGATTCGTTGAGACGTTGTATTGGTCCGCGTATTGCTGGATCAGGAATCCAGTTCCCCGAATTCCGGCCGGTGCGTTTACCGGGTCGACAACAACGTTGGACGGAACAGACGTGGTTATGGTTTTGCCCGGCGTCAGGGTGATGCCCTGTGCGGCCACCAACGCCACCTCTCCGCCCGACGCGCTCAGCGTACCCTCGTTGTAGACGTTCGACCCGAAAAGGAAGATGGAGCCCGGCGTATCCGGAGTCAGCAGGCTGGCGGTGATGCTTGCGCCGGGCTGCACGTACACACCACCGCCGATCTTGTCGCCCGCGGTGCCGCTTCCGTCTTTGGTGAGAGGAAAAGTGTTGGTGAAGGAAAGCCTGTTGTCCCCGGTGCCGGCGATGCCGGTATTCATGAAAAACGTGTCGCGGGCCTGCCTGGTCATCCCGAACTGGCCGACGTCGAGATCGGAGGCGATCAGCGTATGGACGTTGACCTGTGAACCGCCGCCGAAGATGATGCCGTTGCGGTTGATGACATAGATGCTGCCAAGCGCATTCATGTTGCCCAGAATCTGGCTGGGCGCCGTGGTCGCTTCATTGATCCTATTGAAGGCGATCCAGTCGCTCGACTGCTGGATGAAGTTCAGCGTGGTGTTGCGGCCGATGCTGAACGAGTCCCAGTTCAGGATCGCCTTCGACTGCGTTTGGGTGATGTCGACCGCATACTTGCCATCCTGGATCGTCTGTCGCGGCGCGCCGGCTCCTTGCCAGAGCGTCGGGTCGGTCGTGTTGAGCTGGTAATTGGTGCAGAAGAGACCGCAGGAAGTTGTCGCGGTCACTCCTCCCTGCGGCATCAGGCCGCCCGCTGCAATACCGTTCGGGACGCTGCCCGGGCCTGCCAAGGCGGCCGCGGCTTTCTGCACCTGCTGCATGATTGCCAGCGCCGCCGCGGCACGCGCCAGCGAACTCTGGGATTGCTGAGCCGCCGCCGCGGCCTGTTGGGCGGCCTGGGTCGCCGCCTGCTGGACGGCTTGAGTAGGTACGACGCCACGTCCGAGAGATTGCTGCAACCGGCCTGCCTCGATCGGTGCGGCGTTCAATAGCAGTGCGAGCGCGCTGACCCCGCCCAAAAGTGCGTACACGCGGGCAGACTTTTGGCCTATGCGTCGAATCCGACCAAGATCTCGCATGCGGCTCTGACTCCGAATTCACTCCGTACGCCCGCGAGGCCGCATCGTTCGACCTGTCGCCCGCCACGCCAGAGCACGATTCACCGTCCACCAGTTTCGTGGCGGCCGCCGACTCTCACATGGTGCGATTTACCTTTTGTTTACTGACACGCGTGTGTCAGTTTTGTTTCCGCGCCAACATGTCGACAACGCAATCTTCGCACGAGCATCATATTCATGCCCGCACGAGAAATCCGGGCGCAGTTCCCAGCTTACTGCGCGCGCTTCGGGAGCTTGAAGATGTTCAACTCCGCCGGATCGAAACGAGGAGTACCGGCCGTCTCGATCGGCTGCGCGTTCGTTGGCGATTGCAACGGTGCGCTCACCTGCTCGCGCGGCGCAACTTTGGCAGGTTCCGGACCCTTCTTGGCCGGCTCGGGCACTACCATGGCCAATTTCGTCGTCGTCATCCCCCTCGCGAGAACGACCTCACGACGTCCGACGCTGCGCAACGTCCATCCCTTGTGCTTTTGCCCGACTTTAAGCCGCAGCGGCATACCGCTGGCCTTGTCGAGAAATACGCCAATCGCACCGTCACCACCCGCTACAGTCCCGGTCAACGACAGCTGCAACGGTTCTGCCTCCTGAGGCTTCTCAACTGGCGGCGGAGGTGGGGCTGGAGGTGGAGCGCTCGCGACCGCCGGAGCAGGCGCGCGGCGACTCGGAGCAAAGAGCGGGCGCTCCCGCGTCGCGGTCAGCTGGCGTAGCGGGATCGACCAAAGCGGGTTGCCGCGGATCGCGCGTTCGACAACCGGCGACGGCGTGTTGATCGTGGCAGGAGCAACTTTCGCCGCGCCCGGCCGGAGAGTCTCGAGCTCGGCGGGCGAGTCCATGACAGCTAAAGGTGTCGCCGCCCGGCCCTCGATGACGAACGGGCAGACCAGCAGGGTGACGAGGAAAATTTTTTGACTTCGCATGACTATTTGGCTCGCTGCCACTGTCCCGAGACCGAAATCAGCGCCCGCATCTTGCCGCCCTTTGCATTTCCCGCGCCCGACGGCACCTGGACAACCAGTTGGTCGATGAACAGAAACGGCATGCCCGCCTCTATATCATAAAGCAAAGGCTGCAACGAAGGGCCATCCAATTCGGTGCTGGCGGTGACGCGGATAAAGCCTGGCTTCGATGGTGACGTCTGGAGATCAACTTGGGAGGATAGAATGTTGCCGCCGACCCGCGCAACAGCGCCGGTCAGCCGCTGCAACAGGGCCGCGCCCGCAACCGAGACGGTCGAACCCTCCAGGAAAGGCGATCCTGCCGCCACGGCCGCGTCAGGCGCACCCGCACCGCCCTGGCGCGCAGGGCTGCGTCCCTGGACCTGTCGCAGAACGTCCAGCGCGGCGGACCATGCGTCGCGGCGGTCGCTGAGATCGAAGAGCGTTGTCACCACAATGAATACGAAAAGTCCGACCAGTGCGGAATAGGTCGCGACCGCAACCCAAGGTGCCCGTCTGACCAGATGCTCGACGCGTTGTGCGACCGTCATGGGCCGAACTCGAAATGAGGCTTGATTTTCGCCTCGATGTGGAAGCGCTCAGCCGGATCGCTTGGCGCACGGGTCGTCGGCGCAAAAAAAGACGCCTGCATGAAATGCGGCGACTGCTCGAGCAGCTGAATCAGCGAAGGTGCATCGCGGGTAATACCGATCACTTGCACCTTGTCACCCTCGATGCGCAATTCAATGGCATAGGTGTGATCGGGCAGCAACGCGGACAGAGCTTCGAGCACGATGACGCTCGACGGCGTCGACTGCTTGCGGCGTTCGATCAGTTCGAGCGCAGAATTGGCTGGCCCGGCCGTGCCTGCCCGCATCAGCGCGCGACGTTCCGCCACCAGCCGCTGAGCCTGGTTCGCTTGATCATCATAGTAGGGTGCGAGAAACCCTGACGTCAGCAGCGCGGCAAGCGCAGCGATTCCTGATGCCGCCAGTATCGCGACCAATATCTGCCGTATCCGGCCAATTTGAACATTGGCGCGGTCGCGATGCACGTAGACCGTGATCGTAGCAGCAGTCGGCCCGGGCGTGGTCGTCATCACTTCGACTGCCGTCGCTCGGCCATCTGCAATAGCTTCGATCAGCGGAGCAACCATTGCACGGGCGGTTGCAACTACCGTCATCGTGATGCGATCGCCCGTGGCGGCGACCGGCGAGGTCCACTTGTATAGCGATTCGCCTGCACTCCACGGAGTCAGGCGATCGATCTGCGAGCGAATAATGCCATCGAGGAATTCGTTCGCTCGCTTCGGCAGATCGATTGGCCTAAACAGGAAACGGGACGGCCGAAGCACAACCTCGACGCGGCTGCCGCTAAGTCGCTGTAACCATTGTTGGGGCAGTTCGCATTCCTGAGACCCGGCTTCCAATCGAAACGACGGCAGTTCCGGCTCGCTCTCCGCACCGTCGGCGGTTGCGATCGAAAGCACGCCATCCTGTTGCTCGACAATGCGGACGGTTCGGCTCGGCTGGAAGCGATCCAGCACCGGTCGCGCCGAACGAGCGACGGCATCGATCCAGACGCTGAACGCGTTGAATAAGTCGCCAAGCGTACTCATAACCCACCCGACCGTACCGAGCCAGCGGTCGCGTTAGCAGTTTTCCATGACAGCACGCCGTATGGCCTCGCGTCGTTCGGACCGAGTACCAGGATCACCAACTCCGCCGCTTGGCGGCGGCCCGAATCCGCAACGAGCCGCATGCGAACCCGGTACGCGTCGCTGCCCTGCGTCGTCGCTCCGGACTGCTTGTCGCCCAGCGCGCGCGCCAGGAAATCCGGGTCAGGCGATCCGACCTCGCGCGCGGCAAGGAACGCGCTCAGACGGCCAGGGGACATGTCGGGCAGAGCTGCGATGACCTCGGGCGCGGCATCGAGGACATTGACGTCGCGGCGACCGCTGAAAATCGTGACAAACGGAGCAGCCCGCTCGACCAGCGCTGGAGGGAGCCCGGCGACGAGCGAAAGCTCCTCGATGTGGTTGAATGGTGCCCGGCGCGGCGGATAGGGCAATCCCGCAGCACGATAGAGCGCCTCCTCGCCGTCGGGGGCGTCCGGCTTCACCGGTGTCCGCCATGCGATGATGCGTTCGGCGTAACTGTTCGCATCGGTCGATTGAGCGCCGAGCGTCGCGAAAAGCCCGGCTATCAGTGCATTGGGAGCGGAGTTTAGGTCAATCCGCGCGGCTTCCGAGAGGAATTCAACGTCTACGTTGGTCCGCGCCAGGCGGAAACGAAATGCACCGCGCGTCTGCCGCCTGCTTGGTCCGGACAGGGATAACCGATACGTCGTCAGATCAAGCCCCGCTGTAATGAGTGCATCGGTCTGCAGCGCCCCATCAAGCGGTGCAAGCGCGAGGGCTGATTGCGCGACGTAAAAAGAGGCTATCGATGCCAGCGTGGCGAGCGCCAGCAGGATCCACAATACGGCAACAATGATGAAGCCGCGGCTTGCATGCACCTGTTGACGCGGTCTGGAAGGGCCTCTCATCGCACTGCTCTCCCCTCGCTAGCCGAGAGTTGAGATGGCGCCTCCGTCTGCTCCGGCACGGGCGCGGCGAGAGTGATGTGGGGTTGGACCATCGTGGAAACAGGGAGAAGGCGCTGCGTAAAGGTGTCCAGAACGCTCAGCCGAATCGCACGCGGCAACGAATCCTGCCACGAACTCTTCCAGACGCCATTGGCCCCAGCGTAGGCGAACACAATGTGATAAGGTTCGCGAAGCAGCACGACCGGATCCGAGAAAGCGACTTTGCTCGCGAGCCCCCTGCCGTCGCCGGCGAGCGGAGCAAATGGCGCCCGTGTACGCACGAGCGCCCGACCCTGATTGTTGGCGAGCACGGAGAAGCGTACAAATTCGAGGCCGGTCCGATCGTTAGGCCCGAGCGCGGTGCGCACGAAGCTCACGCTCGACTCGTCGCCGTCGAACACCCATCTGCCAGGCTCACGGGCAGATACATATTCCGCCCCCGCAAGATCGAGGACCAGCCGGTCGAGGGCAATCGCGAGTTGCTCGTTGCGTTGAATGCGCAACAGTCCCCCGCTCCAGTTTGGCAGCCATTGGGCAGTCACCGTCGCAAGGACCCCCATGATGATGCCCATGAGGGCCACGGCTACAAGCGCCTCGAACATGGTGAAGCCGGCGGTCGCGGCCTTCAATCGAATGTGAGTGCGCCTCATCCGGGAGGCCTCTTCGTCAGCCGAATGGTCTCCACGGAGGACACGATGCCCGAGGGAGAGCGCACCTGTACGACGACCCTTTGCGGAATCCAGATCGACGGCGACCCAATCGTGTCCTGTTCGGCGAACGGCAAGGTCGCGATGCGCCACTCGAAGCCCGAACTGTAGCCGGACTGCTCTGAGCCAGCCGTAAGCTCCGCCGTGGCCGAGACCAGCCTAAGCGCTTCACTGAGAGCGACGTGCTGCTCAAGAGTTCGGGTGCCGGTGCGGGTGACAGCGACCAGTGAGCCGATCGATCCCAGAACACCGGCCACGACTGCCAGGGCCACGACAGCCTCGATCATCGTGAACCCCGCCTGTAGCGCCCGCCTAGATCGCGTTGCGTGGAACAATCTCGACTTCTCCCGTGAGCCAGTTCACCCTGATTTCGAACCCACCACCAAAACGAACCAGCCTGATCACGCCGCCACAGGACATTCCGTTGGCAAAGAAGCTGATGGTGGATAGTGCCGACCGTCCGTTACATCGTTCCGGCAGCAGCGCGTCGAAAACGACGTCGTCTGGAACGCGCACGACTCGTCCTCCCGTTCCGGATCGGACCAGCCGGCTACGTGCGTCGACCTGTGCTGATACGTCAGACTGCAATTGCATCGCCGCACTACGATCTGCCTTGAGCAAGGTTGCGACCTCAACCGCGTAAGCCTCAAGGCGCGGGCGCGAGGTGCCGCTGGGTGATAAAGGCAGCAGGATGGCTGCAAGCAACGCCACGATGGCCACGACGCACACCATTTCCAGCAGGGTGAAGCCCGCCTCGCGCCCGTCGTCAGTTCTGATCCGAGGCGAGGTCCGCCGCGACGCCCGAGCCGCCCTCTTGACCGTCCGCTCCCAAAGACCGGATTTCATATGCGCTCCGCTCCCCTGGCACCCGATACACATAGCCATTGCCCCACGGATCGGCCGGAACCTTCCCACCCTTTATATATGGGCCGTTCCATGCGGCTATCCCACTGACGGGACGCACCAGCGCATCGAGACCTTCGGCCGCGGTCGGATATCTTCCCGCGTCGAGATAGAAGAGGTCGAGTGCCGCCGAAAAGCTCTGGATCTGAATCTTGGCACTCTTGACCCGTGAGTCGCTCAGATAGTTGAGCACCCGCGGGCCGACGAGCGCCATGATCAAGCCGATAATGGTTATCACGACCAGCATCTCGACCAGCGTAAAGCCGCCCTGCCGGTCACGCACGTTTCCGCTCCGGGTGCTCTGACCGATTCCTCTGGCAATTCTCGACATCGCGGCTTTCATGTTCACCCCACCACCTGACTGACCGACAACAGCGCCGTCATCACCGACACGATCAAGCCGCCCACAACAATGCTGATCGTCACGATGGCGGCCGGTCCGATCACTGCAACGACGCGGTCGAGCTGACGCTGCAGCTTGGCCTCGTAGAACTCAGCGACCCGGCCAGCCAGCGTTGCGAGCTGACCGGTCTCCTCGCCCAAGCGCAGCATGCGCACAGCCATCGCCGGCAGAACAGCGGAGGCCGCCAACGCGTCGGACAACTTGCCACCGTGACGCACGCGATCGGTCATCGCAGACCAGGCACTGACGCGTCCGGTCGCGGCCATGATGTCGATCAATATCCGCAACGTCGCCGTCAGCGTGACGCCGCTGCCGAGCAGAATGCTGAGGTTGCGGCAGAACAGCGCCGCGCGATGAAACTCGAATATCGAGGAGATGACCGGCAGGCGCGCGAGTTGCGTCATGACGCCGGCGCGCACTGCGGGACGCCGCCAAAGCAGCAAAGCCGACGAAACCGAGGCGACGACGAACGCAGCCAGCTCGGTACCGTGGTTTCTCAACAGATCGGACAGCGCAAGGAAGAATTCGATAAGAGAATCCGTTTTCGCGTTGAAGTCGCGCAGGACCGCCGAGAACTGCGGCAGCACAAACACGACGAAAAAGACCAGGACCGCGCCTGCCGCCAGGAGAACGAAGGCCGGATAGTGGAGTGCATCGGTCACCTTGCGGCGCAACGCTTCGGCACGCGCGCGCTCAAGGCTAAGGGTCTCCAGAATTTGATCGAGCGTCCCGGACATCTCGCCGACTTTGACCAATGCCTGGTACATCGCCGGAAACAGCGTGGGATGGTTTGCAATCGCGTCGGCCAAGCTGTCTCCCGACAGGATCGCGGCCCTGATTTTCCGGATCACCGGCCTCAACCGCCCGACGTCCGCGTCGGTAACAAGCAGTTCGAGAGCATCATCCAACCGGGCGCCGGCCTTGAGCAGCAAAGCCAGGTCGCGCGTGAAGATCGTCACATCCTCCGGCCGCGGGCTCGACAGTGAAAATGACAGGATTGCGCTCCGACCGTTGGAGGCGCCCTCCGCCACGGTCTCGATCGGCATGAGCCCGAGATATTCGATCCGCAGTGCCACCTCGGCGGCATTTTGCGCCGCGATCGTACCGTCGACGATCTCGCCGCTCTGTGTCAGCGCCCGGTAGCGAAAATTCAGCATGAATCACCGCACGGTCGTCACGCGCAGAACTTCGGCCGCCGACGTCGTCCCGGCCCGACACTTTGCCCGGCCGTCGTCAATCATCGTGGTCATGCCGTTCTTCACCGCAACCTGGTCTATCGTCGCCCAATCGGACTGAGAGTCGACAAGCCGCCGAACGTCCTCGGTCATCTCCAGCACTTCGAACACACCGCAGCGGCCGCGATAACCGCTCCCGCTACAACGTTCGCATCCCGCCGGCTCGAAGGTCGTCTCTCCAACCGCCAGCCCGAGCGCCGTGTGCCGCGGATCAAGCGCAAGATCCGCCTCAGTCAGGGCGCGACTGGTCTTGCATCGATCGCATAGCACCCGCACCAACCGCTGTGCGACCACAGCTCGCAAGGTCGAGCGCAGCAAGAAAGCCTCGACGCCGAGATCAAGCAGTCGCGGAATGGCGGCCGACGCCGTCTCGGTGTGGAGTGTGGTCAGCACCAGATGACCTGTCAGCGCGGCGTGGATGGCGATGTGCGCCGTTTCCGAGTCGCGGATTTCGCCGACCATGATCACGTCGGGATCCTGACGCACGAACGAACGTAGAGCCGCGGCGAACGTCAATCCGACGGAAGGTTTCGCCTGGGACTGGCAGATTCCCGCGATCTCGTATTCCACCGGATCTTCGATCGTCAGTATCTTGCGGGTCGGTTCGTTGAGAATCGACAGCACCGTCGCGAGCGTCGTGGTCTTTCCGCTCCCCGTCGGTCCGGTCACGACAATCATGCCGTGCGGCAGTGCCAACATCCGTCGAAGCGTGCCCTCGTCCCTGGGCAAGAATCCCAGTTTCTCAACCGCCAGCAGGCCGCGATCCTTCGAAAGGAGACGGATGACGGCGGACTCACCGTGCTGGGTCGGCATCAGCGCCACACGGGCATCGATCTCGGTTTTGCCGACGCGGACACGTGCGGCGCCGTCCTGCGGCAGCCGTCGTTCCGCAATATTGAGCCCAGCCAATATCTTGATACGGGAGATCACCGCTTGGGGCGGCACCCCGGGCGGCGTCGGAACGACCCGGAGAAGCCCATCGACGCGCATGCGAACCACCAGACCGTTGCGCGCAGGCTCAATGTGAATATCACTGGCCCGGAATTCGACCGCAGTCTCGAACAGATCGTTTACCGCACGCACGACGGGCGCCCCGCTCGCGAGGTCGCGCAGGCTGTCGATGTCATCGTCGCCGGCCGACGAGTGTTCGGGTTTGTCTTCCGTCTCCGTGGTGTCACCGCCGAGGCGCTGGTCGAGC
>JABUBP010000363.1_pt1 | contig 12329 bp, 9 predicted proteins | sample 7240331 | NCBI WGS metagenome assembly JABUBP01 (sample SAMN07256347, study PRJNA390944) | subsurface metagenome | isolation source: Methane hydrate marine sediment | place: Pacific Ocean: Eastern North Pacific, ODP site 1244 | collected 2002 | reverse complement strand
GGGCGGCGGATCGATCGGATTGGGGATTTCGCCCTTCACGGGGATGCGCTGGCGGCCGGACATCGCGAGATCCGGAACCGCGCCCAGCAGCATCTTGGTGTAGGGCATGCGGGGCGTCGTGAACATCTGCCGGCCGTCGGCGATCTCGACGATGCGGCCGAGATACATCACACCGATCCGGGTCGCCATGTGGCGGACCACGGCGAGATTGTGGCTGATGAAGAGATAGGTCAGCCCGAACTTGTCCTGGAGGTCGCGCATCAGATTGAGGATTTGCGCCTGCACTGAGACGTCGAGCGCCGAGGTCGGCTCGTCGCAGACGATGAACTCTGCATTGGAGGCGAGCGCGCGGGCAATGGCGACGCGCTGGCGTTGGCCGCCGGAAAATTCGTGCGGATATTTCAGCCCGTCGTCGGGATGCAGGCCGACGAGGCCAAGCAATTCGCCGACGCGTGCGCGGATGTCACGCTCGCCCTGGATCAGATCGAAGGCGCGGATCGGTTCGGAGACGATGGCATCCACCCGGAAGCGCGGATTGAGGCTCGCATAGGGGTCCTGAAAGATCATCTGGATGCGGCGGCGCAGTTTCTGCCGCGCCTGCGCCTGCTTAGGGTCCGCCATCGACACGCCGTCGATCACGACCTCGCCGGAACTCGGCGGCAGCAGGCCGACCACCATGCGCGCGACCGTGGTCTTGCCCGAGCCGGACTCGCCGACCAGCGCAAAGGTCTCGCCGCGCTTGATATCGAAGGTGACGCCGTCCACCGCCTTGAGGAATTCGAGATGGCCGCCTTCGATCACGCGATTGAGCCATGGCTTTGAGACGTCGAAAACGCGGCGCAGGTTCTTGACGTCGACATAACTCATGCCGCGCTGTCCCTGGCCGTGGCGTCAAAGAGATGGCAGGCGACCGATTGCGCGCCATGCCGGATCGGCTCAGGCCGATCGACACGGCAGCGGTCAAAGGCAAAGCCGCAACGCGGGTTGAAGGAGCAGCCCGGCGGAATGGCCGACAGGCGCGGCATCGAGCCTGGGATCTGGACCAGCCGCTTGTCGTCACCGGCCAGCGTCGGGATCGCGCCCATCAGGCCCTTGGCGTAGGGATGCAGGGGATTGCGCACGACGTCCTGCACCGGGCCGATCTCGGCGATGCGCCCCGAATACATCACCGCGACTCGGTCGGAGGTCTCGGCGATGACGCCCATATCGTGGGTGACCAGCATGACGGCGGTGCCGTGGTCGCGGCCGAGACGCTTGATCAGCGAGATGATCTGCGCCTGCACCGACACGTCGAGCGCGGTGGTCGGCTCATCCGCGATGATCAGCTCCGGCTCGGCGCAGATCGCCAGCGCAATGACGACGCGCTGGCGCATGCCGCCGGAGAATTCATGCGGGTAGGCATCGATGCGCTTTTCGGGGGCGGGGATGCCGACCTCGGCCAGCAGATCGATGGCGCGCTTGCGCGCGGCCTGTTCCGACAAGTTCGTATGGGTTCGGATAGTCTCGACGATCTGCTCGCCGACTCGGTAGAGCGGATTGAGGCTGGTCAGTGGGTCCTGGAAAATCATGCCGATGCGTTTTCCGCGGATGCGGCGCATCTCCTCCGGCGGAAGATTGTCGATGCGCATGCCCGACAGCAGGATTTCGCCGCCGGAGATCCTGCCGGGCGGATCGATCAACCCGATCGCGGCAAGCCCGGTGACCGATTTGCCGGCGCCGGATTCGCCGACCACGCCAAGTACCTCGCCCTTGGCGATGTCGAAGGACACGCCGTCGATGGCGCGCAGCGTGCCGCGGCGGGTGACGAACTCCACCTGCAGATTGCGCACGGAAAGAACGGGAACAGTCATCGCAGTTTCGGATTGAGTGCGTCGCGCAGCCAGTCGCCGAGCAGGTTGATGGAAAGGATCAGGCCGGCAAGCGCGATACCGGGGAAGGCGACGATCCACCATTCGCCGGCGAACAGATAATTGTTGCCGATGCGGATCAGCGTGCCGAGCGATGGCATGGTCTCGGGCATTCCGGCGCCGAGGAACGACAAGGTCGCCTCGGTGAGGATGGCCAGCGCCAGGTTGATAGTCGCAATGACCAGCACCGGCCCCATCGCGTTGGGAAGCACGTGGCGCAGCATGATCTTGGGCGCCGGCAGCCCGATCAATTGCGCAGCGGCGACATAATCCCGGCTCTTCTCGACCATGACCGAGCCGCGTACGGTGCGCGCATATTGCACCCAGGAACTGAGGCCAATGGCCAGGACAAGCACCGCCAGCATGCTCATGGGATCAAGCTTGTTGCCGAGAATCGACTTGGCGATGCCATTGACCATGAGCGCGATCAGGATGGCGGGGAAGGTAAGCTGCACGTCGGCAACACGCATGATCACGCTGTCGACCGCGCCGCCGACATAGCCTGCGATAAGCCCGAGCGTGATGCCGAGTGTGCCCGCGAACAGCATGCCGAGCACGCCGACCGCGAGCGAAATGCGCAAACCATAAAGGATGGCTGAAAGCACGTCGCGGCCCTGCTCGTCGGTACCGAGCAGGAACGGACTCTGGCCGTCGGCGGTCCACAGCGGCGAGATGCGTGAGTTCATCAGCTGCAGCTGTGCCGGGTCGAACGGGTTTTGCACGGCGAGCACGGAAGCAAATATCGCGAGCAGAAAGAACAGGGCGGTGATGACGGCCGCGATCATCGTCATGCGCGAACGGCGGAAAGAATAGAAGATGTCGCTGTCGAGCGTGCGGCGGAGCCAGCCCGTGCCGCGTCCTGCAGTGGTTGCGGCTTGAACGGGGCGGGGAACGGCGGCGTCGGTCATGCGGCGATCCCGTTCAGTGCGCGCGGCTGACGGTCGAGCGCAAGCGCGGATCGACGACCGTGTAGAGGATGTCGACCACCAGATTGATGGTGACGAAGATCAGCGACACCATCAGGAGATAGGCCGCCATGATCGGGATATCGACGCTTTGCACTGCCTGCACGAACATCAGCCCCATGCCGGGCCACTGGAATACGGTCTCGGTGATGATCGCAAAAGCAATTACCGATCCAAATTGCAGGCCCGCCACGGTAATGACGGGAACCAGCGTGTTTTTCAGCGCGTGGCCGAAATGGACGGCGCGGGTGGTCAGGCCGCGGGCGCGGGCGAAGCGGATATAGTCGGTGCGCAGCACCTCCAGCATCTCGGCGCGCACCAGCCGCATGATCAGCGTCATCTGGAACAAGCCAAGCGTGATCGCGGGCATGATGATCGCCTTCAGCCCGGAAACGGTGAGAAGCCCTGTGGTCCACCAGCCGATCCTGACGACCTCGCCGCGGCCGAACGAGGGCAGCCAGCCCAACGTCACCGCGAACAGGTAGATCAGCAAAATGCCGATCAGGAAGGTCGGCAAGGATATGCCGATCAACGATACCGCTTGCAGGACTTTCGCAAACCAGGTGTCACGCCTGAGTGCGGTGTAGACGCCCATCAGGATGCCGAATACCATGGCGAAGATCGTGGCGACGGTCGCAAGCTCCAGCGTTGCCGGCATCCGTTCCATCAGGAGGTTCGCGACCGGTTGACGGAATTGATAGGAGATGCCGAACTTGAACTGCACGGCGTTGGCAAAATAGCGCACGAACTGTACGGGCACGGGATCGTCGAGGCCCAGCGATTTGCGTACTGCCTCGCGCTCGGCGGCCGGTGTGTCGATGCCGACAATCTGGTTCACCGGATCTCCGGCGAAGCGGAACATCGAGAACGCGATAATCCCGACCGCGATCATGACGCCGATGGCCTGAAGGGCACGTCGAAGAGTGAAAGCGAGCATCTTATTCTTTCACTTTCTCTGATCTAGGCGTCGACGTCGCTGTCAGCCAGAAAAGGAAATGTCCCGGAAGCTTGATGCCCCGGGACCCCTGTTGAAGCCGTTCTAGTCCATCGTTGCCCAGTAGAACAGCACCTGATTGTCGGCGCGCTGCACCAGTTTCACTTTCTTCGATACGCCCCATGCGAGTGCCTGCTGGTGCAACGGGATGTATCCGAAATCCTTCAGTGCGATCTCGAACGCTTCCTTGATCATCAAATCGCGCTTGGTTGTATCCGGCTCGACCAGCACCTTGTTGGCAAGCTCATCGATTTTCTTGTTGCAGTAGCCGCCGAGATTGGCCTCACCGCGGGCGATTTTCGGATCGTCACGGCAGCCCATCATGTTGTTCAGGATGTCATGCGAGTCGGATGTGCCGGGCGTCCATCCGAGCAGATAGAACGAGGTCTGGTAGCCGCCCGGCTTCAGCACCTTGGCGAAATACTGCGCCTTGGGCTGCGCCAGCAGGTTCACCTTGACGCCGATCCGGGCGAGCATGCCGACGACGGCCTGGCAGATCGCGGCGTCGTTGACGTAGCGGTCGTTCGGGCAGTCCATGGTGACTTCGAACCCGTCGGGGTAGCCGGCTTCGGCCAAGAGCTTCTTGGCTGCGTCGGGATCGAATTTCGGCCGGGTGAAGTCGCCAGAGAGCTTGTAGAGCAGGGGGGAGATCATCAGGGTCGACGGCGTCGACAACCCGCGCATCACCCGGGTCTTGATCAACTCGACGTCGATCGCCCGGAAGAAGGCTTCGCGAACGCGGACGTCCTTGAAGGGATTCTTGCCCTTTACGTTCGAGTACAGCAGCTCGTCACGGACCTGATCCATGCCGAGGAAGATGGTGCGAATTTCCGGTCCCTTCAGCACTTGGGCATTGGGGCTGGAATCCACCCGCGCAATATCCTGGGTCGGAACCGGTTCGATGACGTCGACTTCGCCCGACAGCAGTGCGGCGACACGCGTGGCATCCGACCCGATCGGCGTGAAGATGATTTCCTTGATGTTGTGCTGCGGCTTCTGCCACCAGTTCGGGTTGGCCTTGAACACTGTTTTCACGCCCGGCTGATGGCTCTCGACCATGAAGGCGCCGGTGCCGTTGGTATTGAGCGAGGCGTAACTTGGCGTGGTCGCCGCGACCGGCGTCGGCTCCACCACGTTGTTCGCTTCTGCCCATTTCTTGTCCATGATGTACCAGGTACCCCACAGCGCGTGCAGAATGGGGTTCGGCGAACTCAGGATGAAATCCACGGTGTAGTCATCGACCTTGACGACCTGCGTATCGGTGGCGATGTAGGCCTGCAGGTTCGAGCCCTTGGCGCGAACGCGGTTGGCGGAGAAAACCACGTCGTCGGCGGTGAAGGGATCCCCGTTGTGGAACTTGACGCCCTTGCGCAGATGGAAGCGCCAACGGGTCGGCTCCGGAGTCTCCCAGCTTTCCGCCAGACCAGGAATGATATTCAGATCCTTGTCGCGCGCGATTAGGCTTTCGTAGACGTTACCGAGATGCGCGTGGGTTGTGCTTTCGTTGAGCGTGTAGGGATCGAGCGAGTTGAGCACGCCCTGGTTGGCGTAGCGTATGGTCTGGCTCGATGCGGGAGTCGCCGCAAAAGCAATGGAAAGGATGGCCGCTGCACGCAAGGCATGACGTACCGACATCTTTTGTTGTCTCCCCTGAGGACCGCGGCCGACCTGGGCCGGATCGGCAGCCGATTACCGATGCATGTTGCCAGAGTTTATTGGCCGCGCAAGCCGGTTTCGCGGGCGAAGCAAGCCGGTTTGCGCGGCACTGCCGCAATGTCTAACTTCGGGCCCAAATGGCCTTCGGGCGACATTGAACTTTCGGAGTGCAGGATGCCGGAACTAAAGACCGATGTTCTCGTTTTGGGGGCGGGGATGGTCGGCGTCGGCGCCGCGTTGCACCTTCAGCAGCGGGGACGGGACGTCATGCTGGTGGACCGGCATAATGCCGCAGGCGAGGAGACGAGCTACGGCAACGCCGGCCTGATCGAGTGCGCGTCCGTCTTTCCCTATATGTTCCCGCGGGATTTTGGCCAGCTGCTCAAATATGCGCTGAACCGGGCGCCGCAGGTGCAATACCGGCTAGCCGACCTGCCGGAATTCCTGCCCTGGCTGCTGCGCTATTATCTGGCGTCCTCTCCGGAACGCGCGATGCACAGCGCCATGGCCGAGCTGCCGCTGATCCGGCGCAGCCTGATCGAACATGAATCGCTGATTGCCGAAGCCGGTGTTCCTGAGCTCTTGAAGCGCAACGGCTGGCTGAAACTGTTTCGCTCGCAGGCTTCGCTGGGCCAGGCCGCTGGTGAGTTCGAGCGCGCCAAGCAATATGGCGTCATCGGCGATGTGCTCGACGCCAAGGGGATCGCCGCACTCGAGCCTAACCTGAGCGGTGATTTTGCCGGTGCCGTTTTCCTTCCCGCACCCGGCTTCGTGCCCGATCCCGGCGGGCTGGCAAAAGCCTATGCCGCGCTGTTCGGGCGCAAAGGCGGCCGGTTTGTCGTTGGCGATGCGCGCACGCTGGAACAAGCGGGCACGCGCTGGCGTCTGTCGACGCAGGAAGGCGCCGTCACTGCGCGCGAAGTCGTGGTAGCGCTCGGTCCGTGGTCGGACCTGGTGTTCAAGCCGCTCGGCTATTCCATCCCGCTCAATGTCAAGCGCGGCTACCATTTGCATTTGAAGGCGCGCGGCAATGCCGTGCTGAACCGCTGTGTGCTCGATGCCGATCAGGGTTTTGTGCTGGCGCCGATGAATCGCGGCATCCGTCTCACCACGCCGGTCGAGTTCGCCAATCGCGATGCGCCGCCGAATTTCGGGCAAATCGAACGGGCGCTGCCGAAGGCCCACAAACTGTTCCCGCTCGGTGAGCCGGTCGAGGCGCGGCCGTGGAAGGGCGCGCGTCCCTGCCTGCCGGACATGCTGCCGGTGATCTGCAGGGCGCCGCGCCACCCCGGGCTATGGTTCGATTTCGGCCACCAGCACCACGGCTTCACCCTGGGTCCGGCGACCGGCCGGCTGCTGGCGGAAATGATGACCGGGGAGACGCCGTTTGCCGATCCCGCGCCCTTTGCCGTGGAACGGTTCGGTTGACCATATCGGGCGCCAGGCTGTCTCCCGGTTCCCGGCCCGCTTGCGTTGCAGCACGGGAAGGCGATACTGCCGCCAAGGCTGACTCGAAAGGCTGACCCGGCTAGGAGCGGACATGAAGGTTAACATCGAGATCGATTGCACGCCGGTCGAGGCGCGCCAGTTCATGGGCCTGCCGGACGTCGTGCCGATGCAGACGGCCGTCATGGACAAGATGCAGCAGCAGCTGATGTCCAACATCGAGAAAGTCTCGCCGGAATCCCTGATCCAGACCTGGTTCAGTTTCGATCCAAAACTCGTCGAGCGCTTTCAGGACATGTTTGTGGCGATGGCCGGTCTCGGCGCGCCGAATAAGGACAAGAAATAAGTGGCGGTCATGGACGCGGACGCACCATCGGAAGAGGGCAGGCTTCATCCACCGAACTGGCTCTTGATGCTGGCCGAGCCGCGCGCGCTGTTCGAATTCAATTCGAGTCTGCTGCTGTCGCCGTTGTTGATGCAGGCGCCGCGCGGCGATGGCCATCCGGTGCTGGCCTTGCCCGGGTTTCTGGCGAGCGACCTGTCGATGGCGCCGATGCGGCGTTATCTGAAAGAGCTCGGTTACGAGCCTCACGCCTGGAACATGGGCCGCAATCTCGGCGGTGTGTACAGCAAGCGGCGCGCATTGCGCGAACTGCTCACCAGCATCTACGAATCCGCCGGGCGCAAGGTCAGCGTCATCGGCTGGAGTCTCGGCGGCGTCTATGCCCGCGACCTCGCGCTGCAGGCGCCTGACATGGTGCGCTCCGTCATCACGCTTGGCAGCCCGTTTGCCAACGACATCCGCGCCACTAATGCGACGCGCCTGTACGAGCTGGTTTCGGGCGAAGGCGTCGACGATGTCCCCGGCCTTCGAGAGGCAATCGCCGGCGACCTGCCGGTACCGGCCACCTCGATCTATTCGCGGACCGACGGGATCGTTAACTGGCGTACCAGCCTCCTGCGGCCCTCCGCTACCGCCGAGAATATCGAGGTTCATTTCGCAAGCCATCTCGGGATCGGCGTTAACCCCGCAGCCCTCTGGGCCGTGGCGGACCGCCTGGCGCAGGCCGAGGGCCAATTCCGTCATTTTGACCGTTCGGGGCCCTTTGCCATTGCCTATGCGACCCCGGAAAATGCACAATCCTGACAAGTTGACCCGGCCCGCCGGGACTGTCTGACCGCAGAAGCGCCAGCAAGGCGCCGCGTCTTTATCTTCGGGAGGAAACTCATGGCTGACACCAAGAAACTGTCTTCGCTGGACGCATCGTTCCTGTACCTGGAAACGCCTGAAATGCCGATGCATGTCGGCAGCATGGCGATCTTCCGCCTGCCGGACGGCTACAAGGGTAACTTCTTCGAAGAGTTCAAGGCGATGATCGCCTCGCGGCTGCACATTGCGCCGATCCTGAAGGCGCGCCTCGAGAAGGCGCCGCTCGACATCGATCATCCCTCCTGGGTCGAGGACGACCAGTTCAACATCGACCGCCACATCTTCCGCGCCAGCCTGCCCGAGCCGCGCGACCGCGCCACGCTGGAGCGCACCGTCGGCTGGATGCACGCCAAGCTGCTCAATCGAGCGCGTCCGCTGTGGGAGTTTTATGTCTTCGAGGGCATGAAGGACAACGAGATCGGTCTTTATTCGAAGATGCACCATTGCGCCATCGACGGCGGCGCGGGTGCGGCCCTGACCAGCATGATTTACGACGTCACGCCGGTGCCGCGCGTGATCGACCCACCCGCCGCGCGCAAGGTGGCGCAGGAGCCGCGCGACATCGCCGCCAACCTGATCGATTCCTATCAGGCGCTCTGGACCCAGCCGTTCGATCCGGCCGCCGCGCCAAAGACCCTGGAATTGCCGCGCACGGGAAAGAGCGATCTTGGCTCGATCCTGTTCGACAATGCCATGTTCCAGATCGAGACCGCGGTGAAATTCGCAAGCACCGTGCCGACGATGCTCAAGAGCTTCTCGGAGGTGATTGGCAAGATCTCCGACCCGAAATCGCGCGACAGCCTCACAAGCATGGCCTCGCCGCCAACCATCCTCAACAAGGCGATCTCGTCGGAGCGCAGCTTTGCCGGCACCTCGATCTCGCTGTCGCGGGCCAAGGCTGTCGCGAAAGCATCCGGCGGCAAGCTCAACGATGTCGTGCTGGCGCTCGCCTCGGGTGTCCTGCGGCGCTATCTGCTCGGTCAGGGCGCGCTGCCGAACAAGTCGTTGACCGCCGCGGTGCCGATCTCGCTGCGCGAGGAGGGTAATGCCGACGCCAACAACCAGGTGTTCGGCATGATCTGCTCGATCGCCACCAATGTCGACGATCCCAAGACGCGGCTGGAGACGATCATCGCACAGTCGACCAAGTCGAAGGAAATGTCGCATCCGCTGCGGGCGCTGGTGCCGCAGATGTCGAACCTCTCGATGCTCGGCGCGCCGATCGTGGTCCAGATCCTGTCGCTGCTCTACAGCCGGTCCAATCTCTCCGATGTGCTGCCGCCGGCCGCCAACGTCACCGTGTCCAACGTGCCGGGTCCGCGGCAGACGCTCTACGCCGCCGGCGCCGAGCTGTTGCACATCTTCCCGGTGTCGATCTCGGCCCACGGCCTTGCGCTTAATATCACCGTGCAGAGCTACCGCGACCAGCTCGATTTCGGCTTCATCGCGGGCGCGAATATCATTCCGCACGTGGAGGTGCTTTGCGACATGCTGCCCCTGGAGTTCGATGCACTGGAAGCGGCTTATGCGCCGCCGCCTTCCGAAATCAAGGGCGCTGCCGAGTAGGATTGTTTGCGATGATTGAAATGCCGCCGCTTCAGTTCGCCCAGGTGAACGGAATTCGCATGGGCTTCTATGAAGCAGGCCCGAAGACTGACAAGCCGCCGGTGGTGCTGTGCCATGGCTGGCCGGAGCTCGCCTTTTCCTGGCGTCACCAGATCAAGGCCTTGAGCGAGGCCGGCATCCGCGTGATCGCGCCGGATCAGCGCGGCTACGGTGCGAGCGACCGGCCCGAGCCGGTCGAGGACTACGACATGGAGCATCTCACCGGCGACCTTGTCGGCCTGCTCGACCATCTCAAGATCGACAAGGCGATCTTCGTCGGCCACGACTGGGGCGGCTTCGTCGTCTGGCAGATGCCGCTGCGTCATCTCGACCGCGTCGCCGGTGTGGTCGGGGTCAACACCCCGCATTGGGACCGCATGCCGGCCGATCCGATCGAGTTGATGCGCCAGCGCTATGGCGACAGCATGTATATCGTCCAGTTCCAGAATCCCGCGCGCGAGCCCGACAAGATCTTTGGCAGCCGCGTCGAGCAGACCTTTGACGCCTTCATGCGCAAGCCGCTGCCTCGGCCGCCGGAGACGGCTGGCGAGCCGCCTGTCGCCGGCATCGGCGCTTCCTCCAAGACCAATCTCGCATTCCCGCAAATGATCGCGGCCTATGACGCCAAGTTCGATCCGCGCACGCCGATCCTCTCCGCCGAGGAGAAGAAGGTGTTCGTCGACACCTTCACCAGGACGGGCTTTACCGGCGGCATCAACTGGTACCGGAATTTTTCGCGCAATTGGCAACGCGCCAAGGGGCTGGACCATAACGTGAAGGTGCCGGCGCTGATGATCATGGCGGAGAACGATGCGGTGCTGCCGCCGTCGGCTGCGGACGGCATGGAGAAGCTGGTCCCGGATCTCGAGAAGTACCTCGTCAAAGACAGCGGCCATTGGACGCAGCAGGAGAAGCCGGAAGAAGTCAGCGCCAAGCTGATCGAGTGGCGTAAAAAGCGGTTTGGATGATAGTCGTCATTGCGAGGAGCGAAGCGACGAAGCAATCCATGGTGCGGCAAGCGGATAGATGGATTGCTTCGCTTCGCTCGCAATGACGGTTGAGACAGAATACGGCAGGAGACAGTTTCGCGATGGCGTCCCCCAACAAGTTGAGCCCGATTCCGCGTCCGCCGACCAAGCCGGTGGTCGGCAACATGCTGTCGCTGGATTCCAACGCGCCGGTACAGCATCTGGTGCGGCTCACGAAGGAATTAGGTCCGATCTACTGGCTCGACATGATGGGCGCCCCGCTCGTCATCGTCTCCGGCCATGATTTGATCGACGAGCTCTCCGACGAGAAGCGCTTCGACAAGGCTGTGCGCGGCGCGCTTCGCCGGGTGCGCGCGGTCGGCGGCGACGGCCTGTTCACAGCCGACACCAATGAGCCGAACTGGAGCAAGGCGCACAACATCCTGCTGCAGCCGTTCGGCAATCGCGCCATGACGTCCTACCACCCGAGCATGGTCGACATCGCCGAGCAGCTGGTGAAGAAATGGGAACGGCTCAACGCGGACGATGAGATCGACGTCGTCCACGACATGACGGCGCTGACGCTCGACACCATCGGGCTGTGTGGCTTCGACTACCGCTTCAATTCTTTTTACCGCAGGGATTACCACCCCTTCGTGGAATCGCTGGTGCGCTCGCTGGAAACCATCATGATGACCCGCGGCCTGCCGCTGGAGAATCTGTGGATGCAGAAGCGGCGCCGCGACCTCGTCGCCGACGTCGGCTTCATGAACAAGATGGTCGACGAGATCATCGCCGAGCGCCGCAAGAACACGGATGCGACCGAGGTCAAGAAGGACATGCTCGGCGCGATGATGACCGGCGTCGACCGTACCACCGGTACCCAGCTCGACGACATCAACATCCGCTACCAGATCAACACGTTCCTCATCGCGGGGCACGAGACGACCAGCGGACTGTTGTCGTGCACGATCTATGCGTTGCTGAAACACCCCGAGATCCTCAAGAAGGCCTATGACGAGGTCGACCGCGTGTTCGGCCCCGACGTCAATGCCAAGCCGACCTATCAGCAGGTGACGCAGCTCACCTACATCACCCAGATTCTGAAAGAGGCCCTGCGGCTGTGGCCGCCGGCGCCGGCCTATGGCATCGCGCCGCTCAAGGACGAGACCATCGGCGGCAAGTACAAGCTGAAGAAAGGCACCTTCATCACGGTGCTCGTCATGGCGCTGCATCGCGACCCCGGCGTCTGGGGTCCGAACCCCGACGTGTTCGATCCCGAGAATTTCTCGCCGGAGGCCGAAGCCAAGCGCCCGATCAACGCCTGGAAGCCGTTCGGTAACGGCCAGCGCGCCTGCATCGGCCGCGGCTTTGCCATGCACGAGGCCGCGCTCGCGCTCGGCATGATCCTGCAGCGCTTCAAGCTGATCGACCACCAGCGCTACCAGATGCACCTGAAGGAGACGCTGACGATCAAGCCGGAGGGCTTCAAGATCAAGGTGCGTCCGCGCAGCGACGCGGACCGCGGGGCCTTTGCAGGTGTGAAGCCTGCAGCGGCGGCCGCTGCGGCGGGGCCGC
>JABUBP010000362.1_pt1 | contig 12332 bp, 11 predicted proteins | sample 7240331 | NCBI WGS metagenome assembly JABUBP01 (sample SAMN07256347, study PRJNA390944) | subsurface metagenome | isolation source: Methane hydrate marine sediment | place: Pacific Ocean: Eastern North Pacific, ODP site 1244 | collected 2002 | reverse complement strand
ATTACCTTCCCTGCTCAGGCGGTCCAACGCCCAGACCAGTACCACCTGAAACTTTCCTTTTCTGGCATCAGCTAGCAGTTTGGCTAATTCCTTCTGGTGCCCGGCCTTCCACGCAGATTCCTCTTCCTGGTAGACAGTAACCACCTCGAAACCACGCTGCTTAGCCCACTCGGTAAGCACAGTATATTGATTCTGGACATCTTGCCCGCTTGTGCTAACCCGGCTGTAGATACAGGCTCGCATATTGCCTACTCTTCCTTCACCCCACGGTTGTTAGAATTCCAATAAGTTACTTTCATAAGGTAGTTTTCTTGAACCTTAATTTGTTACTTTTAGCCCACTGGAATAGGGTCCAGCTTTCTTGGGCAGGCCCGAGCTTACGCCCGAAAGCCTGGCTCCTGAGATAACTCCTGCAGTATTGCCAGCTAGCCCGGCGCCGGGTGATTATATCGGCAAATTGGGTGACTTCTTCCTCTCCTGCCTCCTGCAATATCACGTGTGTCAGCTCGTGATAGATGATTGTGCGAATGTCCATCAGTCCCGAAGACCCAGTTATAAAGTCGTAAAGAAACACTGCTACCTCAGGGCAGCGGACTTCTTCCCACCAGGCCTCTCCCAATTGACAGTCACTCCAATCAAACCAGTCTGGAGCTTCGTCTATCGGTAAGAAGTATGGTTTCACCAGTCGAGGGTCTATTCCCAGGTCCTTGCAACACTCGCCCCACAGCAGTCGAACGTCCGTGATTTCCAACATCCTCCTATTTACGCAGGTGCTTATCATTCTGTCCCTCCTAAAGACGATACCTTTTCATCGGCGGCAATAATCTAATTACTACATTAGTCGAGCCCTATTCATTCAATTGAGAGTATCAGTCCTACTTTTCGATGCTTCCATATATCTTCTTTTCATCGTGTCACGGCTAACATATTGTCCCGTAAGTTCCCGATAGGCTTCTGCCATCCGTGACCACCCCAGATTATCCTCATCCCTCAAGCGCAAAACTATCGCAAAATCCACCAAAAGCCTCGGTCTACCCGATAGTATCTTATGCGTGGTCATATCGCTCTCCTTTCGATATTATTTACAGATACTGATATATGGTGATGTTTCATTAAATTATCGGGACGAAGGTCCTTACCCGACATGCTTTGCACCAGCTCGTCTGGGTAACACCATCTTTACAGATTTTCAATGGCGGGTTGTGAGGGCACAGCTTACCCCCTGCTTTGACTCTCTCTAGGACCTGGGCACTGGAGAAGAAGGTAATACGCCCACACCCAGGACAATGAACGAACCATCTACATTCACCGGTCCGATATATCATGGCTTTCGCCCCGCAGGGACATCCGAGATATATGTTCGTCTTTGTCTTACTTATTTTTTTACCAGTCATTCAATCTACCTACCTATCTATTATTCTATCTATACCTTCATTACCCGATAGAATGAAGCTAATATATACGTGTTATTCATAGGCTATCCATGTTTAGGATTTCCAGAATCGCTGAGACTTTTTTCTCGAGGGGTGTAGCGGGGGATAAAGAAGCAGCCTCCATCGCATCTTTGATTTCCTCGTTCTTGTATCCCAAGACTTCCAGCTTAGCGATGACATCGCTATCGTCGCTGAAGGTCTGTTCAGCACCGAGCACCTGTAGGAGCGGCAGCGAGGCTTTTGCCTCAACCAGTTTAGCCACATCCTCTTCTATTAACCCCTTGGCTAATAAAGCCTTAGCCAACGGTTGGTCCTTGGCAATATCCTCGATAAATCTTCGAAAATCATCGTAGATCTCCACTTCCTCCTCGAATCCTTGAATAGCATAAGTGGTGACTGAGAAGCCTTGGTTAATAACTGAAATGCCTGGTGCCTCCAAATCGCCCTTTGCCAGCAGCGAAAGCAGGGCTATTGGGGTAGTGAAACTGCTGTATGTATCACAATCAACCGGTCCGAGGTAGATGGTCCCCAGCTTTTCACCTTCACCTTGAACCTTAACAGTGTAACCGGGGTCGTAATACCTATTTATTTCGCACTCCTTAAGTTCTAGATTGGCTGTGACTAGGACTTGGAAGTCGAAATACCAAATCAGGCAAGGAATGCCACTAACCGACTCGTAAATTGTTCCTGGGAACACTCGCGACTGCCATTTAGTATCCCATCTTATAAGATTCGTAAGGATTTTTGGGAGGCTTTTCAGGATTTGAGGTTCTGACCAATTATGAATTTGCTGCTTGCTAAGTATCGGTAAATTACACCACCTAGCGGGTTTGAACTTATTCAGTCCCTGCGAGTAACCGAACTTCGGTTTTTTGCTCTTTCCAAGCTCTGCCTTAAGTTTTTCAATCGCAGTGCTTAGCTTATTTATATACTGGTCGTATTCTATTTCCGCTTGCTTTTGGTTGGCTTCTTTTTCCTTGCGTTTCTTAATACTGAGAGTCCATCTCGTATAATCATGCGCCCTTCTGTCGAGCCGCCAGTCGTTAAGCGGACACCCTTTCCCGCCGTCTAGGTAGGAAACTATAGCACCGGACACGCTGCCAATGAATAATTCCTGCTCATCGTCTGTTAAATATCGCTCGGCGTCGTTTGCGGGGGGATTTACCTCGTGTAGGGCTTGCATCCATCTTTTCTTTATTGCTTGTCTCCGTTGTTTTTCCAGCTTCCGCTCATAAGCTGTCTTCAGGATTCTCTTGAGACTCCTTAAATAATCGGTTATAACTCTGGCATATGAGTAAACTATTAGAGCAGCTTGGCTACTGTCCTTACAACAATTCTGAATCCACTCCATAATTCTATCTGTGTCTTCTTTCCGCTTAGCTTTCTCCTCTTCAACTAGGTCGTCTTCGCAGAGCTCATCTAGGGGCACTTCATCGTAAATCTCTTTCAGTAGATTTAGATAACGCATATGGGCATAAGGCTCCATTTGCTCCTTGTTAACCGGAGGAAGGTGTAATATCGGGGCCAGTGCTATCATTGATTCATTTTCTGCCATATCCGCTTTCATCCCCTTTATCTTTTCCCATTGCCTCAGCCAGCCACCTTCTCAGGTCGACTATTTTGATTGACCACCACTGCCATTAGTTTTACTTGACCCACGCTGATGTGCGGCATATAGTCAGTGGCCCCGGCTTCCGCCTTTTGGATTGCGGTCACTTGTGAAGTTATGTTGTATATCGCGGTGTTTTACCCCTTATCGTCAAGGCTGTCTCACTTCTATTGTCCATTGCTAAAACCCCCATTATTCAACAAAGTGTTATCTTGTGTTGCTAATCCTTTAATAACGTCCGCCGGTGTCATGCCATGCTTTGTTAGAATTTTATAAATCAGCGGCCGGCTGCATCCTAGCTTTTTGGCTGCTGATGGTACGCTACGGCACAGCCGCAAGGCGTCACAAATATCAGTGACAGCGATGTTTGTCGCCGCCCGACCAATTCCCAGTGTCGCAGCCACTTTGCCGCAATGCGGACAGGTTATGACCTTCATTAATCACCCCTTTTATTGCCACACGGACATCGGACTTTCATTACTATCCCTCAAATGGAGTTTTCTTTTGTTTTTTCCTGACACTTTACGTATACCTGGCTTCACTCCACACACTGACACTTCACTGACATTACTCTTGACACTCCACTGACACTACTCTGACACTTCAAAGGGTCAATGCGTGAACTGACAATTGTCAGCGACCTTTTTAGCTTCAGTCCGTGCGTAAGTGTCTAAGTGTCAGAGCTGTCAGTACCTCTCTGCATTTTCAAACTACCTCGTACGTCTTTACTCGTCGCCCTTTTTCTGTCTTGACGTACGAGTTTTTGACCAGTCCAATCTTCACAAGTGGTATTATCAAATTCTCAAGTTCCTTTGCTGACATTGAAAGCCGCCGGTATGCTTCGCGCTCTGGGACTGGCCCACCTTCGGCGCGCAAAAAGTCCAGTAATTTGTTCTCCTTAGCCTTACCGCCTGACACCTCGAAACGGGCGAATACCTCAGTGACACTTGCTTCCAGATATTTTCCTACTGCAATAGCAGCTTCCAGGTGGTCTGCTGATATAACCTCTGACATGGTATCTGCCGCGTAGAGTAGGGCTATCTTCCAGATGAAATCCTGAATCCTAACAATGAGCGTAGGTATTAAGCCCGGTAGTTGGCAACGCCGGTAATACTCGCAGTAGTATTGCTCAAACACTGCGTTTGCCTCGTCTGATATGGTTACCTCACCATTAGGTACGCTCTCAGTCCAATCACGAAGCTGGTTCAACTGATGCACTATCTCATTACGCTTGCCATTATCTATCTTTGGCGGATTCGGCATAGGGTCTTTTGGTAAGCCATAAAAGTAACACCAGCGATTTGCAAAGCCGCCGTATATGTCCTTCTCGGTGAGCGCTTTTTGTAGCCAATCCTGTGTCGTGCCCGCCATTATGGAGAGGAAGGGCTCTTTAGCTGGCTTCACGTCTTTTTGGTGCACTGGTGGATTTAACAGGTCTGGAGAATCATATAACTCGTTGAGCGCCGGGATAATGTTACCTAGCGAATTCTGTTTGGCCTTTGACAGTAAAGATAGCAACTCGCCAAGCTGTATGAGCCTGACTTTACGCCCTCCGGCTAGTTCGTCCAGCAAGCCTTCATAACTTCTGATTCCCATAACTGTTTTGAATGGCGGACTTAAGTCATCCTCTGAGTACGCGTGGAGCATATCCAATACGCTTCGGCCCCGTGACCATGTGGTGTCTTTGCGTGTTAGCCCGCTTCTACCCACAAGGCAGTTAAAGAAATTAGGGAAAAGTCTAGTTGCGTGATACGCGAAAAGACGCCGGCCTATAGTACACCCAAAAACTTGAAGAAAAGTGGCATAGTGGAAGGCGTCTGCCGCCTCGGTAGTATTTGCTACCATGTCTCGATAGTCTTTAAATAGACCCCGCCAGGCGATAGCGGGTAGCTCCAGACTGGCCGTGTTAGTGTTCAACTGGCTTGGCCTGGCGAGTGTCTTTTCCGTGATTGTTATCTCTGGCATGACTGACCCCCTGTGAGTAGGTCATCTAATCCCTTGAAGTGAGTATCCCAGTCCGCCTCAAACGTGCGTATTCCACACCTGATTAAGCAGGTAATTAAGGCGTCCTTGTGTAGATTCACAACGGGGTTTGATAGCTTGTCCATATCGAAGGCTATAATCACCCGTGATGGTGCTAGCTCTCGAATTATCGGTATCACACCCGGCCAGTTACCAACACCTGCGACTGCCAGAACACTGCGCCCCAGCTTCAAGGCTGCAATATCAGCCTTCAACGGCCCTTCAGTTATCCATACCTCTCTACTGGTACTTACCGGCCTTGCTACGTGTACTGGCGCTCCTGGTGAACACCCGGCAAAGTAGTTGCGAGAGCTTAACCATCTATAGCGGCTCCCGTTATCGGTGCTGTGACACCGGATTTGCAGTCCTACAATGCGGCTCTTTGTGTCCCTTACGGGTATTAGAATACCGGCTGGTCCTGATAGCCTAGTTTTACCTAACTCAAGCCAGAATCCGGGGACACCGATTAGCTTAATTCCTTTTGCTGTAAGCCTTTGTATTATGGCGCGGCGGCCATTCATGGGCAGGGTTTTGTAGCTAAGCCTAAGAATGTCGTCGTCTGTAAAACCCCGGCGCTGTAAGTTTACGCGTTCTGTTTCGGATAACTGCAGCGCTGTCAACAAAGCGCCATACGCCTTGCCCAGTATGTCCGGCGCTGCTTTTGGTGTCTGTTTAGCGTCTGTCTTAAGATTGAGTGGTGGTAATGGCATGGAATTGTCTAGCGTATGAATCCAGCCTGCGCCTTTGTTTCCAGCCGGTTTATCACTCTCAGTTCTGGCACAGATAGCAGACTTACCATCTTCTGAGATTAGGCACCAGTCCGGCTTTCCGCATATCGGGCAGGGGTTATGCTTGGTAACACGAACCCACTTGTTAGCCGTTGCCGTGGTCATTTCTTAGCCTCACTCTCAGCCTTTACTTGACTAATCAATTGTTGCCAAAAGCGGTTGTATAATTGGCGCTGGTGTGCCGTGATTTCGGACGGCTTTACCGGCTTAATATTCACCGTGACTTTAATTGGCCTGGTAGCACGTTTAACTGTCATCGTCTATTCTTATCTCGACTATGGCTACTGTATATTTTGTTTGGACTCTGGGTCAGCCTCTATTGTCAATTTGCCATTCGTTCGTATGCGCACTTTGTCCCCCTGTTTTAATCCTCTCCAAGATAACCATCCAGGCGGTAGGCAAACGACGATACTATGCCCAACCTTTAGCAATTTCCGTGTTTGTATTGTCGCCATAATTCAAGACTCCGTTGAAATTCGTTTAATTCCAGTTTATACTTAGGTTACCCCTATAAAACCAAGCTGTAAATTTGAAATAACGGCGACAATAGGAAATAACGGCGGAATTTATGCCAGAGAAAAAAAAGGTTTATACTATTGCTGAGGCTGCGAAATTAACATATTATAGTGAACGCTCTATCAGGCAAATGTGCTTAGACGGCAAATTCCCTAGCGCCTACAAGATTGCAGATGGTCGTAAGTGGCTTATACCTACAGGCGCACTTTTAAAGTTCAAAGAGAGTGGTAAAAGACAAAGACTGGGCAGACAAAGTGACGAGCAGCTGTCATTGGTCACTAATGTGCTTGTTGAAGCCACAAAGAAGCACTTGGGTGAAATAGGGAAGCCCTATGAGGAGACACCTCATAAGCAGAAAATGCGAGAGTTGGCAAAAGCACTGGCAGAACGAATTAGCTTGCCATCTCTTTCCGATGAAGACTTGTGGAGAGACTTACCCGTCGAATTCGAGCCAGGGAAGTATCCCCTGCCAATTGGTGTGGTTGAAATAGGTAAAGATGACCAGATAAAGGTCAAATATTACGACATAAGCGCTGGAGTTGCAGCGCCACATCTCATCAGGGGCCTATTTAGCCATCTCAGCACTTCTAGATTGTCCAGGTTCACGGAGTTAGTGGGCGACAAGGGTAAGTTTGGTGATTGGGTAAGTGAAGTTAGACAATACTCTGAAACGCTTTTGAAATTCCTCAAACTTATTGTGGATGAGGTAAAAGGCTACAAAGATTGGGTTAGTTTCCGTGATGAGGCGAAGGCTGGGCTTACAAAGTGGTTTCTTTTGATTGTGTGGAACGATGCCATCCAGAAAGCTAGTGGTTATTCCTGGATTGACGACTCATGGTACTACCCGCCTGAGAGTATTCCTAACACTAGTCTTTGGCAGCTAAGATGTGGAGCTTACCGTATTGGTATTGCCAGGAGCAAGAAAGGGCTCAAGACCTATGAGAACTGGCACAAGAAGCTAAGGGGTAAGTATACTGAAGACCCATTAGCCAAAGGAATAGGTGCCAAATACCAAGAATTGACTAACACCGCAGAGCAAATTAGGCAACGACTTCAGGAATTCAGTGATATGGAGCGTCTACCTGGGCACTGCAAGCTATGCTGATTAATGCGGTAGCTGGTGCTCTTTTGAGAAAATGGTTCCTTTTTTCATCGGAAGTTTCACGATTGGACATCAGGCGTGATAATTAGCGGACCTTTTTATCGTGGCCGCTAACCGCTAAGTTGTATGTTCGAGTCCTTCCCGGGGAGCCATTTTTAACCCATTTGTTCTCTGGCGAATCTAAGCTTCATTTCTATCTAACGCGAAGTCGATTCAGCGAGCTTCTGCCACAGCTCCTCTAAACGCATTGGATTGCCACCATCCATAACTATATGAGCATAACGCACGGTCATTAAACCCACCTTGAATGATTCGGTAAAACCAATTAGACCAGGGAAAAGAGAGATTCTGTTTATGTTCATACGATGTAGGGTTCTAAGGGCTTCGTCTCTAATCTTGCCCTCGTTACCGACTTCAATAGTGAATTTCTTGACTGGTATATAATCATCGTGAGAGCTGACTAAGGCATGTAGATTTTCCATGAACCCTACACGTAAGGTAGCTGGAGCGAGGAACACTCCTTGCTGATAAGCTAGCCTATCGTTGAGCCTAAAAGGATTGACAGCGAGTATGAATTTGTTATCTAGATTACTGAGGAATAATGAAAGAAATGCTTTTGAGTCGCGATAGTTCTGGTATTTTTCATAGATGTCGTTTAGGTGTTGAAATTCGTTTTCGTATTTGAATTTCTTCTCAACCCAGCCAATGTCAACCGCCCAGACAGCCACGACCCCAGACTCTGCTTTCTCAAATGCAAAGTAGTTAGCCACATACGGTGAATAGGTAAAATCCAATAGGCGAGTTGGAGCACCATAGTGTTGCATGAGCGCCATCCATTCGTCCACGCTATCTTGGTTTGGAATGTTGGTTACATACTGGTGTAGTCGTCGTCGAAACTCGCGGACCATGTTATATTCGCGCCTGAAAGCCTCGTCGCCGGAGATACCAAAACGCTCACACTCGCGTTCAAGACTGGTTTTTAAGTCCCAGCATGCTTTCTGATGACCCCTGAAGACCCAGTTGTGGCCTTGGTCACTCGGAAGATTGTTAACTTTCATGATGAAATCGCTGAAATTGTCACATGGTATAGGCTTAAAGAACTCATCCATTATGCACCTCTAACATCATAGATTCATAACTTGCTCCTGCGCACTCAAATAGTAAGACAAACATAATTTTGCAACTCATCCTTGGTAGCAATTATACCCCACAAGCCTCACGTCGCGAAACGGGGCTAGCCTATCCTCTCGCGAGTGCCATACGCCTCACGCTTCAGCCTTCGCGCGTTTCCCTATTCGGCGGGGCGATACATTGAGAATCCTGACTTTCTTTGACCACAGATTACTCTTCTGTTAGCATATTAATATAGATAAGGACAACAATAATGCTAAGTAAATCAACACTAACTAAAGTAGCACTTGATTACCTCAGGGTTGTAGCTAAAACACTAGAGGCTCAGCTTGGCAGAAACCCTAAATCCATACAACATAGTGAATGGATGGTGCGAACCAGCCCCACTAGCATGTCAGGCCAAAGATTCACAAGGGATATTTTTGATATTAATAGAGCCTCAATGGTTTATCAAACAGAACTCTTGCGCACTAATCCCCCAGAGCAACAGCGATTAATTAAGACGTTAGTTAGTGCAGGCATAGAGCAACAGGAAACACATTACGGTTTCTTGGTGCCCCTAGTGCACTATTGGCTCAGGTTGGAAGATCCCTTTGCCCTTGATGAAGAACAGATTAGCAGAGTGTTAGATGAATTTAGCAACGCTGTTCTTGAGGGGCTAATTCTAACGAGATCACGCAGCGCTATCTTGCTATTAGAATTTAAAGCTGAATCTTTGTTGCTTGAAAAAGGTATAGGTATTCGTCCAATTAGCGCTAATGAGCTATGGGAATTTGGAAACATGGATAGCTTTATCAGGTCTTTGCCTCCTTCAAGTGGCTTATTAAATTTTGTGGGTGAGGATTGGAACATTCTGGATATTGAAATATGTCATAAGAGAGAGCGAGTACATCCGCCTATAGTTGTTGAAACTGTCCACAGAGCCGTATTAGCAACCTTAGCACTGGCATCTTCAGGACATCTTCAGATATATGATTTAGGTACCAAGGCGAATTATGGTATGGGGTCGACTGGGACAGTACTGGCAGGAAGGCCTATACCTAAGGAAATTGGTCAACGCAGTGGTAAATATATCCTTGATGCAAGAGTATTCCAGCGTCTAAAAGACTTGTGGCCTCACTTGAGGAAAATAATTGAAGCAGAGCGACACTACCTTAGAATTCCAGCTCAAAGGATTGTTGATGGAGGCGGGAGATACCGAGAGGATGATGCAATAATCGATTATGCGATAGGCTTGGAGGCACTATTGCTAAAAGACATCAATGCTGAACTAAGTTATAGATTTGCCCTCAGAGGAGCAACAATTTTAGCTTGGTATAGTGGGGAAAAGGAGAAGTTCTTTATTCAGCTTCAAGACTTCTATGATATCAGAAGTACAATCGTGCATGGTGGCCAAGTAGATTCCATAAAACTTAGGGATGCTCGGTCGAATGCCGAGAGAGCACTCAGAGATATATGGTGGTGGTGCTTCAGCAACAAAGAGAATTTATCACGAGCATTAGCTAAGGTTGACAAGTTGATTATTAAATAGTTGTGATAGCTTGTTAGTTCGTGTCTAAGAAAGTAAGCGTCTGTATTTACCCTAGAAGTCCTACGTTGAGAAATAGCACTCACTAAGCCTCTTATGAGCGCCATACGCCTCACGATCTTTCCAAATAGAAAGTGTCCAATCCCCCCTCCTCTGCCCCTCCAATGCCTGTTCTGAGGGAAAACGGGGCGATTGTGGCCAATAACCGGCTGGTTAACAGTCGCTATAAAAAGGTCCGCTAATTATTACGCCTGATGTCTAGGCGTGAAGCCATGCAGTAAAAAAGGAACGATTATTGTTTTTATACAAAGATATGCATAAACTAGTGCTTCATTGGTAAACTACTATTTGAATAGAGCATCAAGGAAGCGATTTCATTTGAACTAACCGCAGTCCCTCTCTTTCAAATAGATCTTCTGTCATAATGCATTTAATATCATATCTAGGATCTTTACACACATCAGGTATTTTTACCTTCTTTCCTCTCTTAGAATGAATCTCATCGGCTACAATAATCCATTTCTCTTGTATTAGGCGAGGTTGCTTTTGCTCTTCAACGGCTAATGCAATGACAAACGGATCTGCATCCGGCGTCTCTTTTTCTGGATCAATGAACCCATTGAAAATCGGATCGTTTGCGATCTCCTGAGCAACTAGCCATTGCTCTGTAGTCAGTTGTTTGAAAATGCTTGAATTACTCTTTGCCCACTCGAAAATCTCATCACCTTGGCCTGCCTTTAATTCTTCAAGCACCTCCCTTGGGGCAACGAGGCGACCATCTTTAACTAACTCATCTAGAAATTCCCAAATACCCTCTAATTTAGATATTCTGTATATCCTTTGAATATTTGCTAGAGAGCTTGTATCGATGCAGTAAATGATGCGATCATTATGTGTAGCCATTTTAACCATACGCGACTAAGCGTATTTTATCAAAGTGCTTTGGTCGAACACCCAGATAATCTGCAGCATCAGCGTATCCCAATATATTACGATCAAGTGATTCTAGGACGAGGCGACTCAGAAATCTCCCACGCTCGTTTAATGCTCTTTGGTCAGGAGGTGGTCCCCATTTAGTTTTTTTCTCTCGCCGTTTTGGTCTAGGTAACTGCTGTAATTTCAAATACATTGACTGGAATGATGAATCAGATATCTTTTCATCGTGCAACAGACGAAATAGGATTACCGCTCTACTTACCTTGAACTGTATTGACAATTTAGTCAGCTCAGCTTCATAATCTGGATCCATCCTTATAATATATTGTGTGCTTTCTTTGGAATAGAGAGTCTCGTCATCGATTAAAAACGATTCCGCGAAACGGTGGCACCAATTTTCAGTCCTGTTTATTCTAGTCTTACTTACAGGGTATATTAGTTCAGTTTTACATATGCCAGGATCCCCTAATAATAAGTGGCCAAGTTCGTGAAATAGGGTAAAGTTACGAGCGTGAGGATGATCTTGTATACTCAAGATAATGGCGAAAGGATGTTCATCAGAGTTGGAAAAACCCTGAGCTTCCTCACGGGTAAAACCACCCTGAAAAACTAATACATTTCGTTTCTCTAGAGCATCTCGCCACTTTCGTAGAGCCTCCCCCGGACTTCTCCATTCAATTTGTTCTTGGGTGCTAATACCAAAGGATCTACGTAATTCCTTGCCTACTAACTTCGGTTCGTCTCGTAATTCTGCAGTAGGAATCTCTGAGGTTATCGACATTCCCATACTTTCCATAAGCTCACGGGCAACACGCTGGAGCCTGCGAGAACGCCGTATCACTAAACTTAGATCTGGAGAAAGGGGTCTCGATTTTCCCGCTGCACGCCTAAAGTCCTTTGGGGGAGCAGGCTCTAGTGGAGGCTTCTCAAGTAAAAAGGTGGCGAGTGGCCTTTTTAAGAAATGAGCTAGGTCTTCAAGCCGGGTTACTTTAAAATGTATATGTTCTGATTCTTTTTCCCACGCTTGTGTTAGTTCTCTTGATATGTCGAGACGCTCAGCAACATCATACGGATTATAACCAGCTGTGCTAATTGCCCATTTTACAACTGATGAACTGACTGCTAATTCTGGCGTTTTGTAAGGCATCTTTCTACTGTAGTGTTATATTACTAACATATTCTATGCTGGTTATTGTATTATTTCAACAAAAGGGCAGAATTGTTAGAATATTTACTTTGAGGGGCTGACCTGCCCCCCCCCCCCAAC
>JABUBP010000361.1_pt1 | contig 12335 bp, 10 predicted proteins | sample 7240331 | NCBI WGS metagenome assembly JABUBP01 (sample SAMN07256347, study PRJNA390944) | subsurface metagenome | isolation source: Methane hydrate marine sediment | place: Pacific Ocean: Eastern North Pacific, ODP site 1244 | collected 2002 | reverse complement strand
GACCTTGCCTGCACCGACCATTGTCCGGGCTATCCCAGCGTGGCAAAATATGTCGCAACCTGCGCAGCCGAGGCCGGCCGGGACACCGAGGCGCTCTATACAACGGATACCTGCACGATTCTGGAAGTGATGGGAAGAAATGCCGGCTGGATAGCGGCAGCAACAGGTCTGGCCGCTCGATGCGGCGAAGACGCACCGCATCTTGTATATCTGCCCGAAGCTGCCTTTTCCTTCGATAAACTCGTCAGCGACGTCAAAGAAGTGCTCAAGGAATTGGGGAGGGTTTTTATCGTCGCAGGCGAAGGACTTAAAGATGAAAAGGGCCAGTACATTACCGCCGATAAAGGAGCATTCGGTAAAGACGGCTTCGGGCATATTCAGCTCGGCGGCGTCGCCGAGATGCTCAAGGCCGTGATTGAAAAGGACGTGGGCATAAAGGCCCGGTTCAACAAGCTCGGCACAAACCAGCGAAGCGCTATGCACTTTGCCTCACTGACCGACGTCAACGAGGCCTATATGTGCGGGCAAATGGCTGTAAGGTATGCGATGGAAGGTGTGAACGCCAAAATGGTAACGCTTGTTCGCGAAGAAGGCCCGGAATACAAATGCACAACAGGGCTGGCGGATTTGAGGGAAGTGGCCAACGGCGAAAAGAAAGTACCCAAAGAATTTATAAATGATAAGGGCAATCATATCACCGATGCAATGCGTGATTACGTCCGGCCTTTAGTGCAGGGCGAGGCACCCATCACCGTAGGCGAGGATGGCCTGCCCGTTTTTATGAGATTCGAACGCAAACCGTTGGAAAAGAAATTGCCAAAATATATGTAGTAAATGAGTAGATGCGTGAATGAGCGAATGAGTAAAGGCATTTATGCATCCGCAAGAAAGGCTAAAAATGAAAGAGATGTTTGACGTTAGAGGCAAAGTAATCGTGATTACCGGCGCCGGCGGCGTTCTCTGCGGCACAATGGCTACGGCACTGGCTCAAGCCGGGGCAAAAATCGCTGTTCTGGACATAGATGAAACCGCCGCAGCCGAAGTTGCTGATGAAATTGGAACCAGTCAGGGCCAGGCCGTTGCGATTAAATGTGATGTGTTAGATAAAAAAAGCCTGGAGGCGGCTAAAGAGAAAACCATAGCCGAGCTTGGCGGAGTCAACATACTGATTAACGGAGCCGGCGGAAACAAAAAAGAAGCCACGACTTCGCCGGAGCTTTCCTTTTTCGACCTGCCGGCCGAAGCCATTCGGTTTGTTTTCGACCTGAACTTTTTGGGTACGCTTTTGCCGAGCCAAGTTTTCGGCAAAGAGATGGCTGAAAATGGCGCCGGCGTGATACTAAATATTTCGAGTATGAATGCCTTTCGTCCCTTGACGAAAATCGCCGCCTATTCAGCAGCCAAAGCCGCCGTCAGCAACTTCACCCAGTGGCTGGCAGTTCACATGTGCCAGAACTGCTCCAAAGACATCCGCGTCAATGCAATTGCACCGGGGTTCTTTCTGACCGAGCAAAACCGGTTCCTATTAACCGATGAAAAAACCGACGAGCTTACCGCCCGCGGTAAGACAATCATCGACCATACGCCGATGGGAAGGTTCGGTGAGCCGGAAGAGCTGATTGGGACAGTCTGCTGGCTGCTAAGTGATGCAGCGAAATTCGTCACCGGAGTTGTTGTCCCCGTTGACGGCGGCTTCTCAGCTTTCAGTGGAGTGTAAATTTTTATTTTCAGGAGAACAAAATGGCTGATGTTGACCCGGCAAAACCACTAAAGGATTTTAAACCAAAAAAGAAATTCTTCGTCGGCATTGATTCGGACGGCTGCGCCTTCGATACGATGGGAATCAAACAGCGCGAATGCTTTTGTCCCTGGCTGATTGGCTATTTCGGCCTGCAGCCGGTAGCCCAGGCGGCACGCGAATGCAAGGAATTTGCGGACCTGTTTTCCAAAACGCGCGGCTTTAACCGGCATAAGACAACCAAGCGCATCATAGCAGAGCTGCTGCCGTCTCATCCGATGGTCAAGGCCAGAAATTTCCAGGTCCCACAATTTCCGCACTATTTTGCCTGGGTCGATGACCCTAAAAGTTTACTCAGCAATGATGGGCTTAAACGCGCCATTGCCGAGACCTCAAATCCGGACGCCAGAGGTGAGCTGGAAAATGCGCTGGCGTGGAGTGAACGAGTCAATGCAGCTATAAAAGACATTGTTAAAGGAATGCCGCCGTTTCCATTTGTGCGGGAAAGTCTCGAAAAAATCACACCATTAGCTGACGTTATCGTTGTCTCTGCTACACCCTGCGAGGCCCTTACGCGTGAGTGGGAAGAGCACGACATCGCCAAATACGCCGAGGTCATAGCCGGCCAGGAAATGGGCAAAAAAGCTGAGCATCTAAATTATGCCACAAAGGGCAGGTATGAAAAGAACCACATCTTAATGGTCGGCGATGCGCCGGGCGATATGAAAGCGGCCAGGACCAACGATGCCCTGTTTTATCCGATTAATCCCGGTGATGAGGCCCAGAGCTGGAAGAGATTCCACGATGAGGCATTTGATAAATTCATCAACGGCCAATACGCCGGCATCTATGAGGAAAAAGTAATCGCCGAATTCGATAAATACCTGCCCGAAACACCCCCGTGGAAAAAGTAAGAATCGTAAAGAGTGAATCGTGAAGCGAAATACGAGATACGCTTCACAAGATACGAATAATGGTAATTGAACGGCAAAACAAGGATGGTTACCTTGAAAACGACCAGGCCCGGGAAGCAATTGCCGAGTTCTTTGCGCAAAACGACTATGCCGGCAAGCGGATTCTGGTGCTAATTCCCGACAATACCCGTTCCGGGCCCGTAGGCGATATATTCAAAATCATTTATGGTTGTCTGGAGCAAAAGGCAAAGGCCGTCGATTGTTTAGCTGCGCTCGGGACTCACCAGCCTATGACGCAGGAGCAAATCTGTACCCGGCTGGCTATGACAGAAGACGAGCGAAAAAACAAATACGCATCGGTAAAACTCTTCAACCACGAATGGGAAAAACCTGAAACGTTCACTTCCATCGGGAAAATCTCAGCCGATGAAATCCACCGGATAAGCGGTGGCCTGTTTCGAGAAGAAGTCGGTATCACAATCAATAAACTGATTTTTGATTATGATGAAATTTTCATTTTAGGCCCCGTCTTCCCACACGAAGTCGTTGGCTTTTCCGGGGGAAATAAGTATATCTTTCCGGGAATCGCAGGCGACGAAATCATAAACTTCTTCCACTGGCTCAGCGCCGTGGTTACAAACCCGGTGATAAACGGCAACAAGTGGACGCCGCCGCGGCAGGTGGTTGAAAAAGCGGCTTCGTTTATAAAAATGCCACGGAAATTATTTGCCATAGTGGCTGTGGAAAATATGCTCAAGGGAATATTCATCGGCGATTGCACAGAGGCCTGGGAAAAAGCTGCCGACCTGTCCAGGGACGTCCATATCATTTATAAAGACAAACCATACAAAACAATTCTCGGACAAACAGCGAAGATGTACGAGGACATCTGGACGGCCGGCAAGGTGATGTACAAGCTCGAACCGATACTCGCCGACGGCGGCGAGGACGACGTTGGCCCTGGGCTTTTCGACGCCGTTGATGTATGTGCCGATGCCTTTAACGTGTGTAGAATGCGCTATCGCTGCCCGCGGGATACCGGCAAATTTGTCCATTCGCTTAAGGAAATAATCGCGCGTATGATAGCCGATTTTATCGATAATTTTGCCGTGTGTATAGGAAATCTCCGTAATATGCGGAGCATAGATAATCAGTGTTCCGCCGTCGGCGAGTATCGGTTCGAGCTTGTACATCACCTTGCCGGCCGTCCAGATGTCCTCGCCACCGGCATCAGCAGGGAACGATGTCGAAGGGTAAATCTGGGTTATATGAATCCGGACCAGATTGATATAGCTAACTATGAAAACAAGGAAGAAAAAGGCATCCTGGTCGTGCATAACGCAGGCGAAATATTATATAGATTGTCGGACGGACATATACCGACTATCCCGAATCAATAACCAATTTTTGAAAGGGTAATACGAAATGGCAAAAGCAGACATTGGGCTCTGGGGCCTGGCTGTAATGGGTGAAAACCTCATCCTCAATATGGAAAGCAAGGGCTTTACCGTGGCGGCCTTTAACCGCACGACGGAGAAAACCAGAAGGTTCGCCGAAGGCAGGGCAAAAGGCAAAAACATCATCCCAGCCTACGAGGTAAAAGATTTTATCGACTCGATAGCCCCGCCTCGGAAAGTGATGATTATGGTCAAGGCCGGCAAGCCCGTCGATATGGTTATCGAGCAGATTCTGCCCTTTATGGATAAGGGCGATATTATCATCGACGGCGGTAACAGTCATTTCCCCGATACGATTAGACGATGTAAAGAAATCGAAGAAAAAGGACTGCTCTATATCGGCACAGGAGTCTCCGGCGGCGAAGAAGGCGCACTGCGAGGTCCATCAATGATGCCCGGCGGCTCACCAAAGGCGTGGGAAAGCATAAAGCCCATCTTCCAGAAAATCGCAGCCCGCACCGACGACGGACACCCCTGCTGTGATTGGGTCGGCGAGAACGGCGCCGGACACTTCGTCAAAATGGTTCACAACGGTATCGAGTACGGCGATATGCAGATGATATGCGAGAGCTACCAGATGATGAAGGCAGGACTCGGAATGACCAACCAGCAGATACACGAGGTTTTCACCGAGTGGAACAAAGGCGAGCTCGATTCGTACCTCATTGAGATTACGCGGGACATCCTCAGCTACAAGGATGAAGACGGCAGCGAGGTTATCGACCTTATCCTCGACACCGCCGGGCAGAAGGGAACCGGCAAATGGACCGCCATCGAGGCCCTGAACCTCGGCCAGCCCTTGACGCTCATCGGCGAGGCAGTTTTCGCACGCTGCTTGTCGGCCCTGAAAGAAGAGCGCGTTGCAGCATCTAAGGTTCTCACCGGCCCGAAGCCGAACTTCACCGGCGATAAAAAAGCCCTCACCAACGACCTGCGCCAAGCCCTGTATGCCTCGAAAATCGGCAGCTATGCCCAGGGTTACCAGCTTATGCGCGCCGCCGCCAAAGAATACAACTGGAACCTGAACAACGGCGGAATCGCACTGATATGGCGCGGCGGCTGCATCATCCGCTCGGTCTTTTTGGGCAAAATAAAGGAAGCGTTCGACAACAACCCGGATTTGGTCAACCTGCTGCTCGACCCGTTCTTCAAAACGGCGGTCGAGAAGGCACAGCCCGCCTGGCGGCGAGTCGTTACAACGGCGGTCCAGATGGGTATTCCGATGCCCGCTATGAGCTCAGCGCTGGCCTATTACGACGGCTATCGCAGCGGTCGGCTGCCCGCTAATCTATTACAGGCCCAGCGCGATTACTTCGGCGCACACACCTACGAACGGGTTGACAAGCCGCGAGGCGAGTACTTCCACACCAACTGGACCGGGCGGGGCGGCACTACCGCCGCTTCAACTTACACGGCTTGATTTCGTCATGCGTGAAGCGTGATGCGTATCGTGCAAAAAGAAATACGCCATGCACTATACTCGAGGATTTGAAAAATGGCTGTTGAATTTATGACTGAAGATTTTCTCCTGCAAACAAAAACTGCAAGAACTCTTTATCACGAACACGCTAAAGATATGCCCATCTATGACTATCACTGTCATCTGCCGGCCGACCAAATAGCCGCCGACCACCAGTTTGATAACATCACGCAAGCCTGGCTTTACGGCGACCATTACAAATGGCGCGCAATGCGGGCCAACGGCATACCGGAAAAGTATATCACCGGCGACGCAGGCGATTATGAAAAGTTCGAAAAATGGGCACAGACCGTGCCTTATACCTTGTGCAATCCTCTTTATCACTGGACCCACCTGGAACTGGCGCGTTATTTCGGCATCAGTGACAAACTGTTAACTCCCGGTACCGCAAAGGAAATCTATGAAACCTGCAGTGAAATGTTAAGAACGCCCCAGTTCAGCTGCCGCAACATAATGCGCAAAATGAACGTCAAGCTTGTCTGCACCACTGAAGGCCCGCTCGATTCACTGGAACATCACAGAAGAATCCGGGACGATGGCTTTGAAATCAAGGTTCACACGGCTTTTCGGCCGGACAAGGCTATGGCCGTCGAAGACCTCCCAGCCCTGAACGCCTGGATTGATAAACTCGAAGGAGCCTGCGATATGGAAATAACTAACTTCGCCTTATATATCGAAGCAATCCGCGAGCGCCACTACTATTTCCACGAAAACGGCTGCCGCCTCTCCGACCACGGCCTCGAAACCGCTTACGCCGAAGACTACACCAAAACTGAAATCAAAAATATCTTTAATAAGATAAGGTCCGGCAAAAAACCGGATGCGTTAGAGTCTCTCAAATTCAAATCGGCAATGATGATTGAATTCGCCCTGATGGACTATGAATCGGGATGGGTTATGCAGCTTCACCTCGGCGCCCTTAGAAATACCAGCACGCGAATGCTAAAAACCGTCGGCCCCGATACCGGCTTCGATTCAATCGGCGATTTCGAGACAGCGAGACCATTAGCCAAATTCCTCGATGCCCTCGATAAGAACAACGAGCTGCCCAAAACCATTCTGTACAACCTTAATCCGAGGGACAACGAGCTTATCGCCACTATGGTCGGCAACTTTCAGGATGGCTCTGTGCCCGGCAAATTGCAGTACGGCTCCGCCTGGTGGTTCCTCGACCAGAAGGACGGAATGGAAAAGCAATTGACCGTGCTTTCAAATATGGGCCTCTTAAGCCGTTTCGTTGGTATGCTGACAGATTCGCGAAGTTTCCTCTCGTATCCGAGACACGAATATTTTCGCCGGATACTCTGCAATATCCTTGGCAGCGACGTCGAAGCAGGACTCTTGCCGGCCGATATGGCCCTGCTCGGCAAAATGGTCGAGGATATCTGTTTCAATAATGCCGGAAACTATTTCCCGATGGAGTTGGATTGACCTGCCCGCCAGATTTTTATTATAACAGACTCGAAGTCTAAGGAGTTCTTCTTGCAACCCCGGCGGGCACAAAGTAAAATGTTCTTAGCATAGAACGCGATACGCAATACGATATACGCAATACGAAATGGGTCGGTGCCCGAGTGGCTAAAGGGAACGGGCTGTAAACCCGTTGGCGTAAGCCTACGTTGGTTCAAATCCAACCCGGCCCATTATTCTCTTACCTAATCAACTGAATCATCGAACAATCTCTAAGACGTCGTCCCAGGCCATCCGGCAACGCAGATAAAAAATAAATTCCTTGACTACAATTAGAAATATCTTCGATAATCCGGCTATTGTATGTTATCCGACATAACCCCGGAGAAAAAATATGGATAAAAAAAGGAGTAAGTCAGCAATGTTGATTCCAACAATAATAATGGGGGCGCTTGCAATCATTTTCCTTTTCATAGGATACTACAAAGGACAAGGCCAGCACGTCAGCGGCATTAAATCCGCCCTGAATATGACGGTTGTAATCCTGCCGTTACTAATCTTCTCCTTTATCGTGGCCGGTATGGTTCAGGTTCTTCTGCCCGGCGAACTAATATCGAAATGGATAGGGGCCGAATCCGGCATACGAGGAATATTCATCGGCACTGTAGCCGGCGCTCTCGTCCCCGGAGGGCCTTACGTCAGTTTACCTGTCGCCGCCGGACTCCTGCGCTCCGGCGCCGGTATAGGAACTATGGTTGCGTTCCTCGCAGCGTGGTCGTTATGGTCGGTTGCCCGTTTGCCGATGGAGGTGGGAATTTTGGGCTGGAAAGTTACCCTCATTCGCGTGGTATGCACATTTTTCTTTCCGCCTATTGCCGGATTGATAGCTCATATATTCTTTGCAGGTGCTAAATGAATATCGCCGATGTAAAAGAAATGTTACGTCACCCAACAACGTGTTTGCAGCCCACTTAACCTTCTGCTCGGCGGACGTGAAAACACATCCTGAACAGCCCCATTTTCCTGAACCTCAGTAATCACAAGCTGGACAGAGAAGAAAAACTTGTATATAATGGCGTTTGTGTTCAAGAACCCAGATTTAAATAAATTACTCAAACTGACCAATTGTAAGCTGTCATGCTGAGCAAAGCGAAGCATCTGGCCTACAAATAAAGATAATTTAGCGTTGCGGCAAAAGAGATTCTTCACTTCGTTCAGAATGACAAATTGTGTTATCTTCTTTTTCAAGCACAGCTTACAGCAATATCTAATTCAAAACCGGTCAGTTTAAGTAAATTAGTGAAATCCGGGTTAAATACTTTCCCGGGTTATTTTTGCGCCGACCGGATTGAGTCTTTCTTCGATTTTTTCATAGCCCCGGTCGATGTGATAAACCCTGCTGACAACAGTAGTCCCGTCAGCAGCCAATCCAGCCAGGACCAATGCCGCCGAGGCCCGCAGGTCTGAAGCCATCACCGGAGCGGCTATTAGCTTCTTCACTCCTGCCACTATGACGGTCGGCCCTTCCTTGCGCAAATTCGCCGCCATTCGATTTAACTCGGCAACGTGCATAAATCTATCGGGAAATATCTTTTCGATTATGACGCTATTGCCCTCGGCAAGCGAAAAAAGTGCCATAAACTGGGCCTGCAAATCGGTGGGAAAGCCCGGATAAGACTGGGTGGTAATATCAGCCGGCTTTATAGAACCGCTGCGGGCAACGACACAGCCGTCGCCGGCGGCATCGACCGTTACGCCGACGTTTCTTAACCTGTCAACGACGGCCATCATATCATCGAGCCGACAGTTGTGCAGCCGCAGCTCACCTGCCGTTATAGCAGCGGCGACCATAAATGTTCCGGCCTCGATTCTATCCGGAATTACCTGATATTCGACCGGCTGCAACTGTTTGACTCCTTCAATAATCAGCCGGGGCGAGCCGATGCCGCTTATCTTTGCGCCCATTTTATTAAGACAGTTTGCAAGGTCGGCTATTTCCGGCTCACAGGCAGCCGATTCGATAACGGTTCGACCCTTTGCCAGCGTTGCGGCCATCAGCACATTTGCGGTCCCGAGCACGGTCGAGCCGAACGGCCCACCCATAAAAATATCTTTGCCTGTCAAACCATTCGGCGCTTCGGCGATGATATATCCGTTTTCAAGACGGATTTGTGCACCAAGCTCCCGCAGGCCCCTGAGGTGAATATTAATCGGCCTGTCGCCAATTGCACATCCGCCGGGCATCGAAACCTCCGCCCTGCCGCAGCGGGCAAGCAGCGGGCCGAGTATGCAAATGCTGGCCCGCATCCTGCGGACAATTTCATAATCGCCCACCGGATTATCAATTACCGTCGAATCTATACACAAGTCGCCTTTGCGGTTTTTGGTTACCCTGCAGCCCAATTGGCCAAGCAATTTGCGAAAGACGGAAATATCGGAAAGATGAGGCACTGCCGAAAGAGACGATTTGCCGCCGGCTAAAATAGCCGCGGCCATTATCGGCAGAGAGGCGTTTTTTGAGCCGTTTACTGTAACGGAGCCGGAAAGCCGAACAGGTCCTTCAATGCGAAATATGTCCATAATCTATTTTCCATTGACAATCGATAGCCGACAATTGACAATGAAAAATAGTAAATATTCAATAGTAAATAGTCAATGAAATTCGTGGGCTTTATAACCTTAACAGACGTTATCTGGCTGGGTGGGGTGATATTATTCGGCGGCTGGCTGCTTAAAACATCTCTGGGCAGAAAGGCATTGGCCGATTCGGTGCCTCGTCGAAATAATATGCCTTTTTACCTGCCCTTTATCCCATTTTCCCTGTGGCTTGTGGCTGCTCCGCTTGCAATATTAATCACAAGAGAAGCCCTGCCTGACTTGCCGGATTGGCAAAGCGCCTTCGTTGACAAGCTTGTTCTCTGTATTGGCGCAATAGTAACAACGGGGGCAGTTATTTTTTTAGCCAGAGTTAGTTTTGCGCGGCGATTAAAGGGATTCGGCCTGGACGCAAAAACGATTGTCAAAGATTTTTTCGCCGGCGCGGCGAATCTGCTCGCTGTCTGGCCGCTTGTGATAACGATGATTATACTAACGACATTACTCGGCAAACTTATCCGGGGGCAGGATTTTGAAATGCAACAACATCAAGAACTCGAACTAATAACAGCACATCCGCAACTGCCGCTTAGAATATTGATTATTGTTCTTGCTGTTGTGATAGTACCCGTGCTTGAAGAGGTGCTCTTTCGCGGACTGCTTCAATCAATGCTGCGCGGGGCAGTGAAAAACGCGTGGACGGCAATTATTTTAATTTCAGCCCTTTTTGCCCTGCTGCATCCGTGGATGCATTGGCCGGCCTTATTTACACTTTCAATGTGCCTGGGTTATGCGTATGAAAAGAGCGGCTCTTTGCTTCGGCCTATCTTTATCCACTCACTTTTTAACGCAATCACCATAATAGCAATCTTATATAGCGTATAGTGAAGCCAAGTGCGCCATCTCCGGCATACTGTCGAGTCCTCCTGTGGAGTCCCAAGGACGGCAAATCCGTCGTGCCGGAGCGGGATTAAAGGGAATTATCCGGCTACTGCCTGGCTGATGCCTCTCCGGAATAGTCGCCCACGTTTGGTAAAATTAACTTGTCACGCGTCCTAACCTTGTAGACGTACCGCAGATTTGGTCCCTCGAGAATCTTCACATTGTATATCGGGCTATCCTGCCATCCGCTGCCATAGCCAACAGTCCGGCACCAGAAATCATATTCCACACCGCTGGGGTCACTGGCCGTCACAGCTACCATCCTGTTGTAGTACATCCCATCACTCGGATTGTAGTATTCGTACGGCGGTGTTTCCCATTCACTGGGATTCGGCCTCGGCGGCGCTAAGTCAACAACTAGCGCATAAGCCCGGGCACAAATCGCATAATCAATAAAATCGACATCCGTGTCCAAGTTCAAATCAGCTCCTTCGCACCAACCCGGAAAGCCACAACGGTCTTCCAGCCAATAGGACGAAAATATCCCAAGGTCCGCCAGGTCCACATCCTCATCAAAATCAAGGTCGCACAAGACCATTCTTATTGGCATTCTGTAGTGATAACCCATATCCACAATGTACCTGTCGGGCATGCTGTCGGTTCGTGTAGTATACCTGTGCAGCCCTAAAGCTTTTGCCAAGTCACTTCCCGCATCCACACATGGGCTGTCGATGTAAGTTATATCTCCAGCCTCAATTTGAATGAGATGGTAACCCTCTATAAAGCACGGGTCCGCATCGATGTTGGTGGGGTAATTGGGGTCGCCGGGGTCAATATCCCATTCCAGGGTGCAGCCGATATCGACGAAGACTTCTGCGGTACCGCCCTGAATATCGCTGTAGGAGACGGCAACGGTCGACGGTCTCGGGTCGAAGCCAAAGCCGGTTCCGACAGCAATTTGGTTGGAGTCGCCAGGATTGGCTGAGTTGTTCCAGATAATGCTATCAACGATATTAGCATAACTATTATAAGAAAAGTATACTCCGCCGCCATAGCCCCAGGGGTCACCATTACCATTGCCGCCGTCGCCGCCGTTGCCCCCGTAAGCACGGCAGTTGTCAAAAGTGCAATTTATAAGGAGCGGGCTGCTGTCGTACAGGCAGCCCAGTCCGCCGCCACCGGCCCTGCCGGGCCAGCCGCCATGCCCACCGTCCGGATGGTCCTCGTTACCGTCAGCACCATTGCCGCCATTACCACCCCTGACGCTGCAATCGGTGATTATGCAGTTCTTAATAGTCGGAGACGCTAACTCGCTCGGAATGCACCTCTATTCGACCCGTACGGATAACTATGTAGACCCAAACGGCAATAAAGACCTGGGACGGGTCGATATTGGCTATCATTATGACGACCCACTGCCACCCGTTCAGTTCTACCTGTATACCTATGCAATTAATGGTTCCATCAGCCCTCCGGGCGGCCTTTATACTCAATACGCTCAAGTACCCTTAGAAGCAACTCCCGACCCCGGCTATCAGTTAAAATCCTGGAGCGGAACCGATGACGACACCTCCAGAGAACTGAATAACATCGTAATAATGGATTCGTATAAATACGTTGTCGTTGAATTCCAAAGTATTATGGTTGAATTGCGTACTCGGGTGGTCGGCGGTAATGGAACTGTCACGCCACGCGGCGGCAGCTATCAACGGGGCACGGTGGTCACGCTGGCCGCTATTCCGGCTAATCCTTCACATCGTGTTATATGGACCGGCACGGACGATGACGCCTCAACATTGCTTACCAATACAGTAACTATGATTGAGCCGTTCATTGTAGACCCTCAAGGCAGAGAGTTT
>JABUBP010000359.1_pt1 | contig 12369 bp, 15 predicted proteins | sample 7240331 | NCBI WGS metagenome assembly JABUBP01 (sample SAMN07256347, study PRJNA390944) | subsurface metagenome | isolation source: Methane hydrate marine sediment | place: Pacific Ocean: Eastern North Pacific, ODP site 1244 | collected 2002 | reverse complement strand
ATTTGAACAACTGTCCCCGTTCCATGACCCTTGAGCAGTTTAAAGGTTCTACTCAAAATCATAGACAAAAATTACAGGGACACAATACTTAATTATCTTACTCGATTCCCTTTCCCCTTTTTTAATTAAGTATTGTGTCCCCGGAACTTTCCCCGGAACTTTCCCCGGAACTTTCCCGGAACTTTAAATATTTCTTCTTTTGAATAAGTGACCACAACTTTTTTATTATTTCTTTGGGCTACCTAAATATCTAAATAGTTCCGAGTTGGATTCCAATACTACGATAGTCCCTTCACGGATAAACTTCTTGTAAGCCTCCAGTGCCCTTAAGAAACTATAAAATTCAGCATCTTTTTGAAATGCCCGGGCATAAATCTTGATAGCCCTAGCATCTCCTTCGCCTTTTATCTTCTGTGCTCTACGGTAGGCTTCAGCTAATATAAACACCTTTTGTTTATTTGTCTCGGCTCTAATTTTTATCGCCTCCTCGTTCCCTTCAGAACGATATCTTTTAGCAATTCTTTCTCTTTCCGCACGCATCCGTCCGTAAACACTTGCCTTTACTTCTTCAGCTAAATCTGCCCTTTTAATCCGTACATCAATAATCCTAATCCCATATTGAGTTGCCTTCTCAGCACTTCGTTTAGCCACGGTATCCATTATTGCTTCCCGACGCAAATCGATTATCTCCGAGAAATCGTGACGGGCTAACTCTTCCCTTAGTTCGGAATAGATGATATCATCAAGTCTCGCCTGTGCACCAATTTCATCTCTTACTGTTTGATAAACTTTAAGCGGGTCAACAATTATAAACCGTGCATAGTTATCAACTACCAGTGTCTTTTTATCACGGGTTAAAATTTCTGCTGGAGCAGCATCGTATTCCAAGCGTCTTTTATCAAAATAATGAACCGTTTGCATTAAAGGAATTTTTAAATGTAAACCAGCCTCATCTACTGTTTTGATATACTTGCCAAACTGAGTGATAATCACCTGCCGTGTCTCATCAACAGTAAATAAAGTCATATTTATCCCTATCACAATTATCACTAACAACACAATCAGCGTAACTTTTTTATTTGCCATTTTGGTATTACCTCCCTTTTTCTTTCTCTTCAGTGGATAAGATTGGCTTAACCATTTCTTCTAAGGGTAAAAGTTGCAGTAAGCCACCGCCAACTTTAGAATCGATTATTACCTTTTTGACATTAGGTAGAATTTCTTCCATAGTTTCTAAGTATAACCTCTCTCGGGTTACATCTTTTGCTTTTTCGTACTCTTTTAAGATTGCTAAAAATTTACCGGCATCACCCTGCGCTCTTTTTACCCTTTCTTCTCTATAAGCCTCAGCTTCTCTTAATATCTGTGCTGCTCGTCCTTTGGTCTTAGGGATAATATCTTCCTGATACCCTTTAGCTTCGTAGATAAGTTTTTCCCTGTCTTCTTTAGCACTGACTACATCCTTAAAAGCTGCTTCTACCTCTTTAGGAGGACGAACGGTCTGTAATTTTACCTCGGTGATTAGTAACCCTGACTCGTAACCATCCATTATCCTCTGTAAAAGTTTTCGGATCTCCTGCTGAATACGTAATTTCCCTATAGTTAAAGCATCATCAATATCGCTATTCCCGATAATCTGACGCAGAGCAACCTCGCTGGCATCACGAAGTGTTCCTTTGATGTCCTTAACATTAAACAAATAATCAGCTGGATCTTTTATCTTATACTGGACAATAATTTGGCAGTCAACGATGTTTTCATCACCGGTTAGCATTAACGATTCTGCGGGGATGAACTGGTAACGCGCTGGTGGACCAGGGTCAATGACTCTAAACCCTACCTCAATCCTTTTCACTTCAGTCACTCTGGGTGTATCTACTTTTTCAATCGGCCAGGGAAGACGGTAACGCAATCCTGAAGAAGTGATTCTCACCATTTTACCAAATCGTCTTACTACACCCTGTTCAGCCGGGGAAACAATATAGATTCCCGATACTAACCACAGTAGAACTATCCCGATGAAAATAATCTGTCCACCGTACCGTTTACCTTTAAAAAAGGTCTTGATACGATTGACAAATTCATCAGTGGGAAGTTTTTCTTCATTAGGCCAAGGCATGATATTTTCCTCCTTTTTCTCTTTTTTATTTTGTAAAAGCTACCTATTTCATCCCTTTCTCGCTGTGAATACTCTCCGGGCAAAATTACCGACGAGCTGTATTATTCTAAATTCCTCCTTCCCGCGTTAGAAATTTTAGAACCGAATAGGGGAGGCTTGTTGAATTTGTTGACATTTCTTCTTCTAAGCCAGGTTACAGTATATATTTATTTAATGTAATTGTCAATATAAATAAAGCCGACGGACAGAGTCGAACTGTCAACCTACGGTTTACGAAACCGAAAAGTCAGGGGGACCTTATACGTTTTCAGCTCCTAAAGCCCTGCAGATTGGCTGTCGTCTCGGAACAAGTTCAATTCGTAACCGCTTAACATCAGAATATATAGACACAATTGGGGTTCTCTCCACCACCGACGTCACCCTTACAACCTTTCTCAATGAAGTAAGATTCAATTCGTCTTGCTACTTCTTCGGTAGTAGCGTACCAATGATGCCAATATTTGGGATTCCCGTGCTCTGTCCTCCGTCTATCAGGGTCATCTGTAATCCCAATCGTCCATGATGAGTATTTCCCCTTAATGTGTGCTCTATTTCAGCTTTAATCTCCTGCTCAGTCATAATTTCCTCCTTTCAATTCTATAGATAGCTCTCCATTTACCCTAACATCAACTCTCCCCTCCTGTGTAAATCCATTTTTCTGTCTTGTCGTAACGAGGGTTTCTGCCTATCTGGTTGTAACGATGCTATCGCAAACTCCTCACTTCCTTATTCGTAATCTTGATTTCAATGTATCACCATTACTGGGTGGAGTCAAGTACAAAATCTTATATACCCGAACTTACACAGAATTGAGTCGAATTGATACTGTTTTTTGGTGTGTCTCGAAACGATTGGAGGGACTACCTTGTGGAAAAGCCAAAAAATAAAGCCGACGGACAGAGTCGAACTGTCGACCTACGGTTTACGAACCCGCCCAACTTCAAATTATTATATTAATGAAATAAAGGATTGACAAGTGTTTTTTTGGGTCTTCTCAATATTTCAGTCCTTGCTAATTTTTGCTAATTTTTGGGAATTTAAGCTTCTTTTCTGTTGACTTTTTAGATTAATTCTCTGAGGATGAATTCTTCTTACTTTCCCACAATCAGGATTTGTTTTCCCAAAAGATAAACCAGCAACTCCATACATCGCCAAATCCAGTTTCATCCTCCTAATCTGTCGTTTACTGATACAAGGGAGTTTATTACCACGGGCTTCTTTCAAGATTTCCTTCCTCTTCTCTTTTTCAACTCCCAACCTTCGTAAGAGACTGGATAGCTCTTTAACTTTGATTATCTTGGACATTCTTTTTCATTCCTTTCTTAGCCAATCTTGATTTCGCCCCTCGCCCTTTCAGTGGCTGGGGAGCAAAGCTCCCCAAGACCCCTCTCTTTTATATTTCTGCCTTGACGAGAAAAGATTGTACTTGACAAGAAATATTGAACCTTGTAAAATTTTTTTATGGTATAATGAAAAGAGGAGGTATTCTTTATGAGAAAAATAACGTCGCTATTCATCGCGTGTACGCTTGTATTATCCCTATTTTCACTAGGAAAAGCTGAAGAACTCCCTTATCCAAAGGAAATTCCACCTCTTATTTATGACATTTATGATCTGGTCATTAGGGATAATCCACTTAAATTTATTCCGGATGATCCAAATGATTATTGGCAAAGTCCAGCCGAAACTGAAGCTCGTGGTGGAGGAGATTCTGAAGATCTGGCCATCTGGGTCTATAAAAAGCTCTGGGATCTGGGTTATCAGGTAAATTTTATGACGTGTCGAATTCGGGTATGGGGAAGAGATGACTTTCATATGTGGGTACGGTTTAATACCCACGAGGTTCTTGGGGGAACCTTTGACGTTTGGGATATTGATCTGACTACGAGAGACAAAATTTTTCCTGGAAGAATCGCTTATGAGCCTACTCCGGAAGACGAAGCTAAGCGGAAAGAGGCTCTTGAGAGGGATAAATAGATGGGTGGCCTTTGGGAATTTTCTCTGCTCTTCAATCTTTCTATCAAGTAATATCATTCTTTCTCACCACCTTTCCCATATAGAATTCTGAATGCCTCATCTGAAGTAATCTTCTTCTTTTTTTCCAAAACAATAGGAATTTTTGCTTTTTTACAGGCTCTTTGATAAGCAGTTAATTCAAATGGAGAAATCAATGTCGCTTTCCACTTGACAATACCTAATCTGGCAATAATTTATAATAATCCCTTTTTTATTTCCTGAAAATTTTTATGCTGGGTTTATTCATCTTACCGATGGAAAAAAATTTCTAAATGAGTCCTGCCATTTTCGGTATAGCGTTAATAAGGTACTTGTCGCTTTGACCTCTCCCTTACCTCTTATAGATAATATCCTTAATAATGCAATCAGATATTTATAAATAATTAAGACCCTCGATTTTATTAACCGCTTTTGCCCTCATTTTTTCTTATTCAAAAAGACAAGGTGTCGGACGATTTCTCATTACTTCCCAACTGCATTGATTGTAAAGCACAGCGCTGCTAAAAAATCTCTACTTACTCTCCTTATCTCTGTTACTAATAAGGGCTATGGTTTGGCTTCTATCCTTCTTCTTTCGGCGGTTTTGTTCTTTACTTATCTATCATATTAACAAAGACTTATAAACTAATTGCCAAAGAGCCGGAATATCTTATAATGTGAATCTATGAGAAAGAAAAAATCTCCTGTTAAATCAAAGATACGCCCCTGCAATCGCTATTGTAATGGCGTTATTTCTTTTTCAGTGGTGTCTTTACTTATACAACAACCGAAGCAGTTTCTTGAGGTCTTTCAATAAGGTCTACAACCTTTGTTTTCTTTTTCTTTATCCGCTCAAACATCCTACAAAAAAGAATAGTCTGGCTTGCAAGTTGTTTACAACTATGGGTGCATTTCTTACATTTCTTATTTATATTATTTAATTGCATTTTTCTTTCTCCAATAAAAAAGGAGACCTCCCCTTGTTTGGGTTAATCTCCTTTCTTTTTACCTGCCAATATTTAATTTTTAAAGAGGTTTATTTATATTCTGTTACTAATATTCTCACCCTCTTTTTTCCGCTTAATAAGAGTCAATGTAATTCAATAATTGTTTTAGAGCACGGGTAATCTTTTCTTTAGAAACATCTATTTATTTTCTCAAGAATTTTATCCGGACTCACACCAACAAGAGCATCTCTAAACTTCGGAGTCATTTCGCTTAGCACTCTGTCAACTATTTCCCTGACATTTTCTGGGAGTCTAATCTTTATCTTATCTACTGAATCTTGTAACTCAGAAAACCTGTCTAGTGCGCGCTTTTGATATATGGAATAAAGCTGTCTTTCTGATGGTTTAACATCGTTTATGGACTGATGTAGAAAAAATATTGAAATAAATTCGTTGAGCATCTTGCTCAGGTATTGATATGTTTTTATTAAATATTCCCTTTCCTCCCGTTTGCGTTCTTTTATGTGTTTATACCAAGCTACCAATATGTCGTTTAAAGCACTCTTTAAAAACAACAACAGTGCCTGAATGATTATAATTATTATCCATATCCGCGTAGGAACTTTATTAAGTTCAAGTTCATATTTAGGATAGACCAAATAAAAAATTATCCCGCCAAAAACAATAATCAAAATCCATTGCCACCATTTGATTTTATTCATATCTTTCTTCCTTTCTCTTTTTAATAAAATCAGAAACCGTCCCTAACAATTCTGCGATAAAACCTAATATTGTTCCTGCTATTGCACCTTTTCCGATAATATACCAATTAAATCCACTTCCCTTAAAAACAAAGAAAATAGCAACTATAAGCCCTATGATGACTCCTAATGTTAAACCGCCCCAAACAGCATTTCGTCTCCGACAAAAAATTATTAATAAAACTGCAGTTATAATTCCAAGAATTTTCCAGATAGTTTTCTCGCCCCTTTCCTTACCAAAAACCGCCCCAAAAACCGCCCCTCGCCCTCTCCCGAAAATTCACTTTCAGAAAAACCCTTTATTTATAAGCCGACGGACAGAGTCGAACTGTCGACCTACGGTTTACGAAACCGTTGCTCTACCAACTAAACTACGCCAGTAACACTTTATCATTTATATTGTAATATTATCTCAAAATATCTAAGATTTCTTTTTCCTTAGCCTTTTCTAATCCTTTGACTATTTTCTTCTGCCATTTTTGAGGAACTGAATCAAAAACTTCATTGATAATATTTACCTCACCTTTATTAATCAAAGCCTTGAGAATTCTTATAGCAATATTTCTATCTTTTATAGCCTTATCCCTTTTGATTCTTCGTTGAAAAACAATTAATTTATGTAAGGAAAAATTGGCGGGATGAGGCAAGGTCAAATAAAAATCTTCAATCTTAATCTTAATGGTATTCTCAGATAAAAAATTAAGAAATCTTAAGGCAATTGCATTTACACCCAGTTTTGGTAAGGGGTAAGGTTTATCAGTACCTTTGCCTTTCTCTGGAACTAAAAATTCAATAAATAGTTTTGGGTGCTCTAACCTGATATAACCTTGTGGACCTTTAAAACCAATAACGAAACCAAGGTCTTTTACTAATTCCGGAATATCAACTTTTTTCTGAATTCTCGATGGCACTGGAATCAAAAAGTCAATATCTCGCGTCCTAATAGAAGGGACATATTTTACTTTGGCAAAATATTCCTTATAAAATGGAATGCACCAACTACCAATAAGAACAATATTATTTAAAACTCTAACTCTACTTAATCTTCGCAAAATCTCAAGGCATAATTCATATTGCTTCTTTTCCACGTAAAGAACTCCTTAAAAACTTAATTTGTTTTTTTACCTGAGATAATAACTTTCTATACTTGGCTCTATATTCTTTTGCCTGTTTGTATTTTTCTATCTCTTCTTCGGATACTTTACTACCTTTATATATAAATTTTACCTTGCCGCTTTCCCTTAATAAAAGATAATAGTATTCGTGCCCTTTGATTTTTTTCTTTATGAGACTCCCTTTAGGTAGCTTTGCTAATTCCCTCTCATAGTCCTTTTTCATCTGAAGAGAATTTTCAAGCTCTTCTCTCAATACGCCTTTTATTACTCCCATATTATTTCTCCTTACCAAATATGTATTTGTTACCATACAAATTATAAAATATTATATTCTGTATGGTAACTATTGTCAACAAAAAAAATTACCATACAACTGTCAAAATGATTATTTATGTATGGTAACCCATCGATTTTTAGAAACTATTCATATTTCTTACTTATCATAACTTCGGCCAAAAGATAAGTAGAAGGAAAAAGCCGCCTTACCCACAAAAGTGGAAAACGCGGCCATATATTCCATTATTTTAAAGCCGACGGACAGAGTCGAACTGTCGACCTACGGTTTACGAAACCGTTGCTCTACCAACTGAGCTACGTCGGCCTCTTGAATTCTCCTTTTATTTCCTACTAATTCTAAGGGAATGACTTTTCGGTGAGTTGCCCGATCTGGTTTTGTTACCGTTTTGTTACCGGTTGTTACCGCCTTCAGCTCTGTATCCAGGACTTGGACTGCTTTTGTCTTGGCATTTGGAGACAAGTGAGCATAACGCATAGTGGTAGATATATTTGCATGGCCAAGTAACTCTTGAATAACTTTAAGATTCTGATTTGCCATCATTAGCCAGGAAGCACATGTATGTCTTAATGTGTGCATAGACGCATTTTCTATTCCTGCTCTTTTTAAAATCTTGTCAATTCTTAATGGCCACTTATACGGTTCTCCTCTCTCATTCACAAAAACATACTCGCTATTGGATTTCTTCTTTAGATCCCAGAGAATTTCCCTGACTGTATCGCCCATTGGGATCTCTCGCATTTTTCCAGTCTTGGTGCGCTCTAAATAAATCAAGCTTAAATCAAAGTTTATATTCTTCCAAGTTAGATGTCTAAGCTCTCCACTTCTCATACCTGTTAAGACTGCTACGATTATAATGGGCTTTAAATTCTTCGGCGCATACGCAAGGAGTTTTTCTAACTCCACCTCATTAAAAAATCTCAGCTTTCTCTCTTCCGGGAACATCTTTATTCTTGAGATCGGGTTATTACTCGCTTTTCTCCATTCTATCGACTTGTTGATTATCCGTCGTAACAAAGATATTTCTCGGTTTACTGTAGCAGGAGATATCGGCTTTCCATTTCTCTTTCTTTGATTAACTCTCCATGCTTGATATTCCTCTGCCCGTCTGCGAGTTATTTGATAAAGTGGAATATTACCAAAGTAAGATTTAAGATTTTTTACTAAACCTTCATCCCTGATATATGAACGCTTGTGAGCTCGTGACCATTCCAGAAATTCATCACAGATATCAAAGAAAGGAATCTTCTTATAATCCCTGATTATCGGAAATCTTCCTTCGGCAATCTCCTTTTGTCTTTGAGCCATAATAAGCTCTGCTTGTCTCTTTGTTATTCTCCCTAAAGATTCCACCCTTCGGTAACCATTTACTCGGTAATCTAAGGAATAGGTTATGTTTCTTTTGCCTTTTCTTTTACGAATTTTCATTCCAGCCCCATCAACTTTTTAATTCTTTTGATATCTCCTACCGTATAGACCCTGTAATTAGATAATCTATTTCTCTTCGGCTTAGGAATCTTACCTGCCTTCTCCCAATTATACAAAGTTCGCCGGGCAATCCCTAAAATTTTTATAATATCCTTTACAGAATAATATTTTTTGATTTTCAGTTTCGCCATCTTCTTCGTCTCTAATGTGAACTATTATAATTCTAATAACTTATGCAAACCTTGTCAAGCTTTTTTCCAAAATTTCGTCGGCTCAATGCTTTTCTCTTTAAGCCACTTGTCGATCCTTTCTTTATCGAACCGAAGCCTTCCAATCTTTATGAATGGAATCTGTTTCTGGCTTGTCCATTGATAAATCGTTTGCTTAGGGACCCCTAAGTATTCTGATAGTTCTTTAATACTTAAATATCTCTTTTCCATCTCGCTAACTCTTCCGCCGCTTTGTCAATGGCCTGCTTCAAGGAATCAACCTGGTCAATCCTGAAGCTGATTCCCTTTTTCGTAGAGACGTAATCTTTCTCATTCTTCAGCACCCAGACCCGGACGTCCAGTAAGTTCTTGTTGTTGTACTTGACAAGCTGGACTCGAATAACTTCGTTAGCGTTTTTGCTGAATTCGATATTTAGTCTTGGTCTGTTGTTTGTGGTCATTTTTATTTAAAATTTTAAAGAAGTGGCGGTGTTGCTTATAATCTTACTTACTTAAAGTCTTACTTCTTAAAGTCTTACTGGCCCCCAAAATTTGGGGGTTTTGTTAAAAAAATTGGGGGCTTTACATAAAAATTTATGGGCTTTGTTAAAGCCCTCAAAATTTAGGGGCTTTTCCTTAGTAGCCCTTTTTTATAAGTTCCCTAACTTCTTTCTTCGCTTTTGCTTTGGCTTTTTCCCTACGTTCTATTATCTTCATTGGATTATCTCTGCGCTTTGGATTATAAGGATAAGGTATATAATAATAAGAGGCTAAATTTTTGTGTTTCCCTCTCCGACAAAAAATCGCTTTCGCTTTCATTAATTCCTTAATGTATCGGGCTACAGTCGTTTGGCTTCTTATGCCCAATCTCTTCATTAACCAAATATCTGTGCACCAGAAAAAGTCATTGAAATCGGCTCCAAAGTAGTTAGCCCGTTCAACTAATGCCCAAAATACTGCTATCGCTCCAACCGAAAGATTAGGCGCAATAATCTCAAAGAACTCGTGTAAAGTATTGAAAAACTTTTTCGTTTCTTCTTTTTTCTCTTCATCTTTTTTTCTTGGGTGCTTATCCATTGCTTGTCCTTTTAGGGGCCGGAGGAAAGGACAAGCCGAACCTCCAGCCCCAATTTCCTCGCTTTACCTTGCCTCATTCCAAACATTATAAATTTTAGGTTCGAATTGAAATGTTTCGCTGGCGAAACATATCCTTTTCAGGAAGAGTATATGTCTTAGTTATTTGTTTTATAGCTTCCAAGCTTTCCATTCGTGCTCCAATACATAGTTGAGAATAAAAAGGGGGAGGCCACCGGAGCAACCTCCCCTAAATCCTTTCATACTTCTCCGGTGTGCACAGACATTTTGAATTATTTAGTTTTCAAAAATATCTAAAACTATACCTCTTGTTTTTTTAAGCCTTATTACCCTGCCAATTCGATATCCTTTCAATAATCCAACCTTAATCCAGAAATAGATAGTATTTATATGGACTTTTAAGAGGCTTGCGGCTTCTTGGGGAGTTAGGAACAGTGAATTTTCGGGCTTAGACACCTGATTGGGAAACTTGCTCATTTACACGCCTCTGGTTGTTACTGGTTGCCTCTGGTTATCAGTAGGGAAGGCCCAGTAACAGCATTTAGGTGGTCTTTGAATTTTCCATTATTGGGTTTTCAACAAGCCGTTTTAGATCTACCAAATACGCTTTGTCGGCTATCCTTATTAGACAACCCTTTTGTTTGAGGTTACGCATCAATGTTGGTCGGCTACAATCTAATAGTTCCTGCAGTGTCTCCAATGTTGTCAACCTTCCTTGATATAAACTCACGAGTCTTGGTTCTTCTTGTGCCATTGTCTTTTTCTCCTTTCAATATCTGAATTATCCTAATAACTAATAGTTTATTTATTGGGCCCAAGTCTTCCGATATATCCTGATTTACAAGGTCTTCGCAAGTAAGTTTTAACGCCCATTTTTGAGCATCTTTCTTGGACATTTTTGTTTCTTTAGCCAAGCGGACTTCTTCATCAATAGGTTCTTCGCAGATTAAATTCAGGCTATTTAGTTCTTGGTATATTGCGGATTCGATTAAAGTAGCAAGTATTTGGAAATCATTAACCGATAACGAATACTGCAATGGATGGTGTTTTAGGAAACATTCTAAAACAAGCTTCGTTATCCTTCTCCGAGAAACATCATTTGTAATTTTGGCTTTGCGGATTCTGTAATCTCTTCTAACCTTTCTCAATTCTTCAAAGAATACAGGGTCGTCAAGTATGTCTTTAACTGACATTGCTTTATTATGTAGCTTCATCTTTCTCATTCCTTCCTTATCGATTATTCTTTTCCTTTTGCTGAAAAATTTTATCCTTTAAGCTTCTCAAAGATTCTGCGTAGGTCTTTGCATCTACCGTAAGTTCTCTATTCAAAAAAGCATTAGCAAGTTTCTCGCAAGTCTTTCTGTCCTAGAAAACAAAAATGAAATGATTGCTTTCTTTTTCTAACCTGAGTAATTTTTGATGGTGAGAATAAATTGCCGAGGCTTCCGGGAGGTCCTTAGTGCAGTAGATGTCATTTTCCATTTTCATTTTACTTTTCCTTTCCAGTCCTAAATTTTCAGAAAAATATCCTCGACCGTTTTGGCTTTGGCCTTTGTCTAAAATCAAGTATACTATAAGTCCTGAGGTATGTCTAAACCCGTGCGAAAAGTTTTTCAGACGTCCAACTTATAGAAAAAAAGCCTAACCAATTTTGAGAAATTGATTAGGCCTAATTGTCAACTTATATTATTAAAGATTTAGGCTACTTTGGAGATGTTGTTTCCAAGTCTTATGATTGCCTTCTTTATAATAATTTCGAGCTTCGTTTCTCCAACGACTCTATCTTTCTTAAAGTTATTCCATTTATATCTAAATATTTCTTCTTTCTTTTGCTTTAAAAATTCTTCCCGTGAAAGACCAGTTCCTTTCAATTTTTCATATTCTTCCTCCACTTCCTTGCGCTTGCGTTTATCTGGTTCAAATTCTCTCTCAATGTCTTCCCATATTTGTTCCCACCATCTCTTTTTATTCTCTTTTAATTCTTTCTCAGCTATTTCCAAATAAGTCTTCCCTTGAAATTTCCATAGCTTATACCATTCATAATCTCGTTCCCAATTTGTAAATAATTCTGGTTCTTTTTCTTCAAATGAAATCCTGAATGTAACCCTTTTCAAGAATTCTATTTCAGGCCAAGCCTCTTTAATGTCGCCCAATTTTGTGTCCTTTCTCACTATTATGAGTATTCTTTTTCTCTCAAAGTATCCTTCTTTGAATCGCTTTACCCGATGACAAAAGGGACAACGAACCTTCGAGTCATCCGTTAAAGGCGTAGGAAGATGCTTAAGAAGGTCAAGTTCCCTCCCACAGTCTCGACAAAATATTTTATCTTCTCCCATAATATTCCCACTTTGAGAAAAGGACACAAA
>JABUBP010000358.1_pt1 | contig 12393 bp, 11 predicted proteins | sample 7240331 | NCBI WGS metagenome assembly JABUBP01 (sample SAMN07256347, study PRJNA390944) | subsurface metagenome | isolation source: Methane hydrate marine sediment | place: Pacific Ocean: Eastern North Pacific, ODP site 1244 | collected 2002 | reverse complement strand
AATTTTATTTTTGCTTCCTCTTCTTCGGTCTATGGCACCGTCAGCACCCCCTTTGTGGAGGATGAGAACCTTAACAAGCCTACCTCCTTTTATGCAGCTACCAAGCAGGCTGGAGAGCTCATTTGCCATACCTATCATTATCTCTACAGTATTCCCACTACCTGCTTGAGACTATTTACTGTTTATGGTTCGAGGCAAAGACCGGAGATGGCCATACATAAATTTACCAGACTGATCGATGAAGGCAGGGAAATAACTATTTTTGGTAATGGGCATTCAAAGAGAGATTATACCTATATTTCGGACATTATTGATGGAATTATGAGAGTACTGCACAAAAAATTCAACTATGAGGTATTCAATCTGGGTGGTTCTCAACCAATCGAGCTGAGAGAACTTGTGGCATTAATTGAGTCGGGTCTGGGAAAGAAAGCCAGGATGAGATATCTACCTGATCAGCCAGGTGATCTTCCCATCACTTTTGCTGATCTCACTAAATCGAGAAAAGTACTGGGTTATAACCCCAGGATAGGAATAAAAGAAGGTATTAGAAGATTCATTGAATGGCACAGGGGTAAGCAGAAACAATCCAAAGTCGATATACAGCGACGAAGGGGAAGAGTCCCGAGATATTCTTGAGAGGGTCTCTATGAACATTTCTATCATTGGTACCGGGCATGTAGGATTGGTTACAGGAGCATGTTTTGCAGAGATAGGCAATCAGGTAATCTGCGTGGATAACGATGCCGAAAAAATTGCTACGCTCAAAAAAGGAAAAATGCCTATCTACGAGCCTCACCTCGAGGAACTAGTTAAGAAAAACGTTGATGAGGGGCGACTTTTCTTTTCCACCTCGATTGGAGAAGGTGTATCGAAATCCAGCGTGATCTTCATTGCAGTGGGAACACCTCCTAAGGAAAATGGAGAGGCAGACCTATCTTCGGTGGAGAAAGTCTGTAGTCAGATCGCCCGAAATATGAAGGATTATAAGTTGGTAGTGGAAAAGAGTACTGTTCCAGTACAAACCGGACAGTGGATAAAACGTCTCTTTAACCTGCATGATTCTCATCGGGATTTTGATATTGCCTCAAACCCTGAGTTTTTGCGGGAGGGAAGCGCTATACATGATTTTCTTAATCCGGATAGAATTGTCATTGGGGTGGAGAATGAAAGAGCAGCCAACATCTTAAAGGAACTTTACTCCCCTATTATCAAACGTAGTTTTGACTCTTCTTTAAAATCTTCCCTGGTCAATCACATTCCCCTGCTTATAACTGACCTTCAAAGTGCAGAACTAATAAAGCATGCCTCTAACTCTTTTCTGGCTGCCAAGATATCCTTCATAAATGCAGTGGCTGATATTTGCGAGAGGGTAGGAGCTGACGTAGAGAAGGTAGCTCAGGGAATGGGATATGATCCTCGCATTGTCCCGGCCTTTCTTAAAGCTGGAGTAGGTTTTGGAGGTTTCTGTTTTCCCAAGGATCTGCAGGCGTTTATCCAGATAGCGGGAAAGTTTAATTATGATTTTGCTCTTCTCAAAGAGGTAGAGAGAATAAACAAAGATAGACCAAGAAGACTGGTGGAAAAAATAGAGGAGGCTTTATGGGTGTTAAAAGATAAAACTATTGGTATTCTTGGTCTTGCCTTTAAGCCAGACACCGATGACATGAGATTCGCTCCCTCAATTGAAGTGATAAATCTATTGCAAAAGGAGAAGGCAAAAGTAAAAGTGTACGATCCAGTAGCCATGGACAGGGCTAAAATGATTTTAAAGAATGTGGAGTACGGTAAAAATCCCTACCAGGTAGCAAAGGGGAGCAATGCCTTAGTCATCGTTACTGAATGGAGTGAATTTCGAGATCTTGATCTGGCAAAAATAAAGGGTTTACTGGTCAATCCCATCATCGTAGATGGGAGAAATATCTTCGATCCAGTGAAGATGAAAAAGCTGGGTTTTGTGTATAAAAGTATAGGGAGAAGATGAGAATACTAATAACCGGGGGAGCAGGTTTTCTTGGTTCACATTTAGGTGACTATTTGCTGGCTAAGGGTCATCAGGTGATAGCTCTGGATAATCTTATTACTGGAAAGGTCGTCAATATCGTTCATCTAGCTGGAAATGAGCATTTCCAATTCATCAAGCAGGATGTAACCGAATATCTTTATCTTAAGGGGAAAATAGACTATATCCTTCATTTTGCTTCCCCAGCCAGTCCTCTTGATTATCAGAAATATCCTATTCAAACTTTGAAGGTAGGTTCTTTAGGAACGCACAAAGCTCTGGGCCTGGCCAGAGAGAAAAAAGCAAAATTTTTGCTTGCCTCAACCTCTGAGGTTTATGGGGATCCTCAGGTGAGTCCTCAAAAAGAAGATTACTGGGGCAATGTTAATTCCCTGGGTCCAAGAGGAATGTACGATGAATCCAAGAGGTTTGCTGAGGCTTTGACTATGGCCTATCACCGCTATCACAAGATTGATACAAAGATCGCACGAATTTTTAATAGCTACGGCCCCAGGATGAGAAAGGATGATGGAAGGGTTGTTCCTACTTTTGTTAATCAGGCCCTAAAGGGGCAGCCTCTCACCGTCTTTGGAGATGGCTCTCAGACAAGGAGCTTTTGTTACGTTTCAGATCTGGTAGAAGGGATATATAAGCTGATGGTCTCAGAGATAGATGAGCCGGTGAATCTGGGAAGTCCAGATGAGATGAGTATCCTGGATTTTGCTAGATCAGTGCTTGAAATCACTCGCAGCCAGAGCAAGGTAACCTATAAACCTTTGCCAGAGAATGATCCCAGGGTAAGGCGACCGGATATATCCAGAGCAAAGAAATATTTGAAATGGCAGCCAAAAGTTGAGTTAAGAGAGGGATTGAAGAAAACTTTAGCCTGGTTTGGAAAAGAGACCTAGCTGGTTTGGGTTAAGTTTCAGAAATGGGGGGAAATTTCGATGCTTGACAAGGAATTGCTTAAAATCCTTGCCTGTCCTATCTGTAAGAGTGGGGTTAAAATGGAGGGTAATAAAATTATCTGCAGCAAGTGCAAAAAATACTATCCCATCAGGGATGGTATTCCGGTCATGCTGATAGACGAGGCAAAGGATTTATAATGAAGGCTTTGATCTTAAGTGGAGGAGCAGGTACTCGTCTTCGGCCCATTACCCATACCGCAGCCAAACAGCTCATTCCTGTGGCCAACAAACCCATACTTTTCTATGGAATTGAGGCAGTTAAAGAAGCAGGTATTAATGAGGTAGGAATTGTCACCGGAGACACCCATGAGGAGATAAAGGAGGCAGTGGGAAAAGGGGAAAAGTGGGGGATTAAGGTTACCTACATTCGACAGCCATCCCCCTTAGGTCTAGCTCATGCAGTAAAGGTATCGAGAGATTTTTTGCAGGATGAGCCCTTTGTGATGTACCTGGGAGATAACATAGTAAAACAGGGAATAAACTCTTTAGTAAAGGAATTCCGAGAAAAAAAACCTAATTCTCAGATTCTTCTCGCTCATGTCAATAATCCCCGGCAATTTGGAGTAGCAGAACTTAAAGGTGATAAAGTGGTGAGGTTAGTGGAAAAGCCTAAAGAGCCAAAGAGTGACCTGGCTCTGGTAGGTGTATATATGTTTGACCGCCATATCTTTGAGGCGGTAGACAATATCAAGCCATCCTGGAGGAATGAGCTAGAAATTACCGATGCTATACAGTACCTAATTGAGCATGATTATCTAGTTCATTCTCATATCATTAACGGCTGGTGGAAAGATACCGGCAAACGTGAGGACCTGCTTGAGGCCAACAGGATAATGCTGGATGATGTTAAAACAGAAATAAAAGGAGAGGTGAGCGAGGATTCCAGGATTTATGGAAGGGTAAAGATAGATTCTGGAGTCCAGGTAATTAAGAGTGTAATCCGAGGGCCAGCTATAATCGGTAGAGGATGTAGGTTAATAAAGTCCTACATTGGTCCTTTTACCTCTATCTATTATAATACTTTAATTGAAGAATCCGAGATAGAACACAGTATTATTATGGAGGAATGTAAAATTACTGGCTTGAAATCGCGCATAGAAGACAGTCTCATCGGTAAAAATGTAGTTATCAGTAAGTCAACCGCCAAGCCCCAGGCTTACCGATTTATGCTGGGCGACAGCAGTGAAGTGGGGACAATTTAGAAAAGAGGGTAGTAATTGAAACTACTGATTACCGGTGCAGCCGGCTTTATCGGGAGCAATTTTGTAAGATATATACTCAAAAGATATTCTGGCTATAAGATTATTATTCTTGACAAACTCACCTACGCCGGGAATCTTGATAATTTAAAAGAATTTCTTCATCAGAGCAACTTATTTTTAAGAGAGGATTATGAAACCTTCTATCCTCACCGCTCCGTTGACAGTTTTCAGATCATCCTCAATAAGACTGAATCCGTCCACCAAATATGCTCTGACGAGGGCTTGACGTTCGTTCAGGGAGACATCTGCGATTCTCAATTGGTAGAACGGATAATGCGCGGGACGGAGGTAGTAGTCAACTTTGCTGCCCAGAGCCACGTGGATCGTTCCATAATAGAAGCGGGTAGTTTCGTTACCACTGATGTCTATGGTACCTATGTTCTCCTCGAAGCAGCCAGGAAGCATAAAATAAGCAGGCTCATTCAAATTAGCAGCGATGAAGCATACGGAAGCATTGAGAAAGGCTCATTTAAAGAGACAGATCCTTTAAATCCGTCCAGCCCCTATGCAGCAAGCAAGGCGGCGGCTGATCTTTTAGTAAAATCCTATTATGTGACCTATAATCTTCCAGTAATAATTACCCGCAGTAGCAATAATTTTGGTCCTTATCAGCATCCGGAAAAACTAATTCCTTTATTTATCACCAATGCTGTCGATGATACCCATCTTCCCTTATATGGAGATGGGATGAATGTCAGGGATTGGCTATATGTTATTGATAATTGTTCTGCTATTGATCTGGTGCTTCATAAAGGCAGGCCGGGTGAGACATATAACATTGGTGCAGATAATGAACGAACCAATATTGAGATAACGAGGATGATTCTGAAACTCCTGGCTAAATCAGAAAAATTGATTAAACGGGTTCAAGATAGACCAGGCCATGATCGGCGATATGCCCTTAACTCTAGCAAAATAAAAAAATTGGGTTGGAAGGCGAGCTGTGACTTCGAAGAAGCCATGAAAAGGACTGTTGACTGGTACACAAATAATGAGGGTTGGTGGCGAAAAATAAAAGAAAGAGACAAGGACTATCAAGAATACTATAGAAAGCAATATCGTGAGCGGGAAAAAGTTTGAAAGTTCTCATCACCGGAATTAGTGGAATGTTGGGGGTAGATTTGTACCAGATCCTAAGAGACAGCTATGAAATAGTGGGGCTAGACATAAAGGACTTTCCGTGCGTTATTTTTCCCTCTCCTTCTCTCCATAAAGGAGATATAACTAATTTGCGTGAGTTAAGGGCAGTTTTTCATGAGTTAAATCCTGATTTTGTCATTCATACGGCTGCCTATACCGACGTGGATGGGTGTGAAAAAAACCCGGATAGAACTCATAGAGTAAATGCACTGGGGACGCGGAATATAGCTCTTATCTGCCAGGAAAAGAATATCCCTTTAGTATACGTAAGCACCGATTTTGTATTCGACGGTAAAAAAAATTGCCCCTATACCGAGCTTGATCAATCTCATCCTCTAAATGTTTATGGAAGATCCAAATTGGCCGGGGAGAATTATGTAAGGTCCCTTTTGGAGAGATATTTTATTGTGAGAACCTCCTGGCTTTACGGTCAGCATGGGAAAAACTTTGTGGAGGCCATCCTTAGACTTGCGAAAGAAAAAGAAGTTCTTACCGTGGTTGGAGATCAGGTGGGCTCTCCTACTTATACCAAAGATCTGGCGCAAGAGATGAAGAAACTGGTGTCTGGTAGCTCATATGGGATCTATCATATTACAAATTCGGGAAGCTGTAGCTGGTACAACTTTGCTGAGGAAATATTGAAACTAGCCGGTATCAGAGGAGTTAAAGTAAAACCTATAACTTCAAAGGAGCTAAATCGTCCCGCTCCCCGACCTCAATTCTCGGTTCTCAGGAGTTCCGGCTCTGGGCCAGATGCTGAGGATACTATGAGACCCTGGAAGGAAGCCCTGAAAGAATATCTGGAGGAGAGAAAAGGCTTATGATTGAAGGAGTTAGATTAAAAGAGCTCAAGCCCATTCCCGATGAAAGAGGCCGAGTGATGGAGATATTAAGGGCTGATGATGAGCTTTTTGAAAAATTTGGACAGGTATATATGACCACTGCTTACCCGGGAGTGGTAAAGGCCTGGCATTATCATAAACTCCAGACTGATAATATGGCTGTAATAAAGGGAATGATGAAGGTTGTCCTCTACGATGGACGGAAGGATTCACCGACTAATGGAGAGATAAACGAGTTTTTCCTGGGAGAACATAATTTTAGACTCATCCAGATACCCAAAATGGTCTATCACGGCTTCAAATGCATAGGTGAGAAGGAGGCCATTGTGATAAATGTTCCCACCCAGCCTTATAACTATGAACATCCTGACGAGTACCGGGTAGACCCTTATGATAACGAGATTTCTTATGACTGGGGGTTAAAGGAGGGGTAGTAGGGGTGATTAGGATGAGGAAGAAAGAAGAAACGGGAGAGAAGGTATTAAAGAAAGAGGAGATTGAAGAAAAGGAATAGACAGGGTGGAAATTAGTCATGACGAAAAGGGTGCAGTCCGCAAGGATTTTGATGATGGTTGGCGTCTGGGTCATTGTTTGGACAGGAGGACCCCTCCTGGCCAAAGATTTAAGTGAGCTAACAAAGGAAAAGAAGTATCACCCTAAAATGGAGAGCGTTGTGGGGATGCTTACGGACAAATACTCCCAGGATAGAGCAGCGGCTCGGAAGTTTGCCTATCAAAGAAAAATTCCCTTCCAGGACGATCGAATTACCGTTATCCTGGTTCCTCCACCAGGAAAAGAGGCATCAGCTATTGATGAAGAAAACTTGAGTTTGTACGGAGCCACGGTGGAGGCGGTTTCCCGGCATCTGATCAGAGCGAAAATCCCAGTATCAAGACTTCTCGAGATTGTCGATGAAGTGGGTGGTATCTCCTACATTCGCCTGTCTCATACTCCTCTGCCCGCTTCGGTGACCAGTGAAGGAGTGGTTCTCACCAACGCGGTTGACTACCACAGGGCAGGATACGATGGTCAAAATACCAAGGTAGCAGTCATAGATTTAGGATTCAACCAATTGGAGGCGGTGCAAGATGTTGGAGAACTGCCTTCTAACGTTATCACCAAAGATTTTACGGGAACTGGTCTGACCACAGGTTCGAACCATGGAACCAAGGTTGCGCAGATTGTCTATGATATGGCTTCTCAGTCCCAGATTTACCTCATCAAGGTAGCTGATGAGGTTGACCTGGAAAATGCTAAGGATAATTGCATTACGGAAGGGGTAAACATAATCAACCATTCCTGGGGTTGGCCCAACACCAATTTTACCGATGGAACCGGCCTGGTCTGTGATATTGCCAACGATGCTCAATCTTACAACATTCTCTGGGTCAACGCAGCGGGAAATGCAACACAACAGCATTATCAGCATTCTTTTTCTGATACTGACGGCGATGGCTGGCATGAATTCTCTTCTGGTGGTGATGAATCCAATTCCTTTGCCGCAGACCCATGGCACGACGTAACTATCTTCCTAACCTGGGATACCTGGCCCACTACCGATCAAGACTATGACCTCTATTTATATGACTCTGATTCTAACCTAGTTGCCTTCTCCACTAACCGGCAAACTGGCATCCAACCACCCACAGAGAAAATAGTCTATCGAGCTCCCGGTTATGGTACTTACAATATAAGGATTTTTAACTTCAGTGCTAGCGGGAATGAGGACCTCAAGATCGTTATCTCCCGCTGGGATTTAGAGTATCGCACCGCGGCTCACAGCATATGGCCTCCAGCAGATGCCGCTGGTGTCATAAGCGCAGGTGCCATCGATCAGGCCAATTGGGAGACGGGACCTCAGGAGAGTTTTAGCTCCCAGGGTCCTACCAATGACGGAAGGATTAAACCTGACATAAGCGGCCCCGATGGAGTGATGCGCTACGCTGATGGGGGTGCTGGCAGAGGTTATGGTACATCCTATGCTGCTCCTCATGTGGCCGGAGCTGCCTCCTTACTTCTTTCAAAATACCCTGATTGTACGGCGGCTCAACTCCAATCAAGCCTGGAGAGGTGGGCTCTTGATATGGGGACCCCAGGTAAAGACAATATTTATGGATCCGGCCGGTTGAATTTACTCTTATTTGCCCCATTTGGTTTGTTAAAAGATCTTAAGGTCTATCCTAATCCATTTAGACCCTCAGAAGGTCATACTCGAATTTTCTTCGATAGATTAACCCCTGATGCAAGGATTTGCATTTTTACCCTCTCCGGGGAGTTAGTTGCTAATAGTGGTGAGTTGAGAGGAGAAGAGATGTGGGTCTGGAATGTGAGGAATAGGGAGGGAGAAAGGGTCGCCAGAGGTATTTATATCTATCTTGTTACCAATAGCCAGGGGGAAAAGAAAATGGGTAAAATTGCTGTAGTTAAATAATAAAAGTTTTTTCTAAAGGTGGCAAAAGAGAATGAGCAAAAAAGTATTGGTTACGGGAGGAGCTGGATTCATTGGGTCCCATCTTGTCGATAAATTAATTGAGCTTGGGCACCAAGTTCTAGTTTTTGATAGCTTGGAGCCACAGGTACATGGAGACGGTCAGAGAATGCCAAAGTATTTAAATAAAGAATGTGAATTTATTAAAGGAGATATACGAGGGAGGGATGAATTAAAAAAAACTTTGAAGGGTAGAGAGATTATTTTTCATCAAGCCGCGGTAGTGGGAATAGGACAGTCTATGTATGAAATTAACAGATACTCTGAGGTTAATATCTTGGGGACGGCCAATCTACTTGATATTTTGGCTAACGAAAACCATCAGGTGGAAAAACTAATCATTGCCTCCTCAATGTCGGTATATGGTGAGGGAAAATATAGCTGTGCAGGCTGCGGAGTAGTTTATCCAAAATTGAGGTCGTTGTCACAGCTTAAGAGAGGAGAGTGGGAGATGAGGTGTCCTGTGTGTGGTCAGGAAGTGCAGAGTTTACCGACGGATGAAGAAAAACCACTCTATCCCACTTCTGTTTATGCTATTTCCAAGAGAGATCAGGAGGAAATGTGCTTAACCATCGGTAGAGCTTATAATATTCCTACCGTTGCTTTGAGATACTTCAATGTTTACGGCCCCAGACAAGCATTATCCAATCCCTACACCGGGGTAGCGGCCATATTTTCTTCCCGTATTTTGAATAACCACTCACCGTGCATTTTTGAGGATGGTCTGCAGTCCCGGGATTTTATCCATGTGAGTGACATTGTCCGAGCCAATCTTTTGGCTATGGAGAATGAGAAGGCCGACTACCAAGTCTTTAATGTTGGTGCGGGCCGGCCTTTAACAATCTTGAATATCGCCGAATCTCTTATCAAAAACCTTGGCTCATCAGTAGATATGAATATAGTGAAGAAGTATAGAGTGGGGGATATCAGGCACTGTTACGCTGACATTTCGAAAATTCAGAACCAACTTGGTTTCCAACCCCGAGTCAAATTTGAAGAGGGCATTTCTGACTTAGTCGAATGGGTACAGGGTGAGGAGGCTAGGGATCAATTTGAAAAATCCAGGAGGGCACTGGAGGAGAAGAGATTGACACTCTGAACAGAGATTTACTATGACTAGGCAGGTATAGCAAATTGCTTAAGAATATTAAGCTGGTGGAGGATACATACCAGATATTACGTAATTATCGTAAGACTCCTCCTAAGCCGTTAATGACTCATTTTTGCATCACAGGTCGCTGCAATCTAAAGTGTAGATTTTGCGAAATGGGTCAGGGAGTCCCAGATTCAGGAGATCTTACTACAGGGGAAATTAAAGATATTGTTGACGAACTAAAAGATTGGGGAGTAAGATGGCTGTACGTGACGGGAGGTGAACCATTTGTTAGAAAAGATATTTGGGAGATCATGGATTACTGCTCGGCAAGTGGGATATCCATTTTTAGACTTTGCACAAATGGAACTCTTCTGAATAATTTAGATATATCTGAGAAGAAGTTACTAAAAAAGAGTGTTAGAAGATTAATAATCTCACTTGACTCCGTTGAACCGGCAAAACATGATGAGATTCGAGGAGTTAGGGGAACATTTGAAAAGATCAGGACTTTTCTTGAACTTGCTGGAAGAGATAAAACCTTGCCAGATGTTTCACTTGCATGTGTCATAACAGCGGATACATATCTCGATATTGCGAGATTGATTGAATATATGCATAAATATCAAGTAAGACATATCAATTTTCAACCAGTAAATTTCTTAAGCAATTTTCCTGATCTTGATGCTGTTGGGAACAAAAGCCAGTTCCTTTTGAGAATCGAAAAACTAGGCAATTTGAAAGAGATTATTAGACAAACTATTGCGCTGGCCAAATCCCTCAATGTCTCTAGCAATTTAGAGATGCTCGAGAAATGGATAGGGGAATACTTTTTCTACTCTGAGAGTCAAGAGTATTTTTTTGACAGAGTACTGACTAACTTTGTTTGTTCAAAACCTTTTAATTATCTGCACATTCATTATAATGGTGACCTGCTGCCCTGTACTATGCTGCCCGGAATTGATAATATTAGAGGTAAAAGTATAAGAGAAATCTGGACCAAGAAGATTCTAGCTTATAGAAGGCGTTTGCTGAGAAAAGAATACTTCCCTCAATGTCGAAGTTGTTTTTGTGAATTTCCAGCCAATTTGAGGAATTCTCTGATCTACCATCCTCTTGCAAATTGGAGTCTGATTAAAGATCTGTCTCCGTATTTGCTGAGAAGGATCAAATTATGACCATCTCCAACTAATGTTGCCATAATTACCTTGCCACGGTGCGGGGCGAGATTTATGGAGAAGCCACTGAGAATATGTATGGTTACCACTTTCTATCCTCCATATCACACGGGAGGCTGCGGAATCTATGTATATCGGCTATCAAATTTACTGGCTCAGCAGGGTCACCAGGTGGAGGTTATTCATTGCCTTGATTCCTATTTTACTAAGAGACGGACTAAACGAAGCGGTGGATATGAAAAGCATGTGAATCTAAAAGTTCACCGGATAAAGAGTGGGGTAGGCCGGATAGCACCTACCATGACGTATCTAACTGGCTATCCTCTCCTCGTGGGTAAAAAAATTGGAAGAATCCTTAACAAAGATTTTGATGTTATTCATTACCATAATATTTCACTGTTTGGTGGCCCGGCGATACTAAGCTTTGGAGATGGAATAAAACTCTTTACTCTTCATACGTACTGGTTAATCTGTCCTACGCACTACCTATGGAAATTCAATCGTGAAATTTGCCAGGATAAAGAGTGCTTGAAATGCATGATCTTTTATGGGAAAGTACCGCCTCAGCTCTGGAGATACTCAAGCCTGCGAGATAAGATGCTCAAAAATGTGGACGCACTTATCGCGCTCAGTGCGTTTCTTAAACGTAAACATCTGGAAGAGGGTATTAAGACTCGTTTGGAGTGGATACCGAATTTTGTTATTCCTCCTTGGCAAAATAGTATGCTAAAAGAGGAAAATAGTTTGCCAGAGGTCAAGAATCTTGTTCCTTATTTTTTGTATGTCGGACGCTTAGAGTTTTATAAAGGGGTGCAGGTCTTAATAAAAGCTTATACCAAAAAGAGGAGAAAGAGCAGACTATTGGTTGCTGGGGATGGCACATATTTCCAGGCTCTTAAGTTACAAGCCGCAAATAATCCCAACATAGTATTTCTCGGTCAAATTCCACCTGAGAAACTCAGAGTTCTCTACGAGAATGCTCTGGCTTTGATTGTGCCTTCTCTTTGGCACGAAAATTCTAGCTCGGCGGTTCTAGAGGCGATGTCTCATGGTATCCCGGTAATTACCACTGGCAACGGTGGTTTAAGGGAAGTTGTTGATGGCAACCAGGCAGGGATTGTCTATGGTGATCTAGATGAGCTGGTGGATGCTCTAGAGCACATTGAAGACGATCCAAATTTGCGCGATAAATTAGCGGATAACGCTTTGAAAGCATATCAGAAATATTATACACCCGAGGCTTGTCTTCATAAGTATTATAGCTTGATAGACAGATTCCTCTAGAAATCTGTGGAAAAGGCAGTCAGGGAGGACTACTGATGGTCAACAGATTGAGTAAAGAGCTTATCTGGAAATATCTACCCCTTGCTATAACCGGCTTTTATGATTACCACATAAAGATTCATTTTAACAAAATTCG
>JABUBP010000357.1_pt1 | contig 12434 bp, 12 predicted proteins | sample 7240331 | NCBI WGS metagenome assembly JABUBP01 (sample SAMN07256347, study PRJNA390944) | subsurface metagenome | isolation source: Methane hydrate marine sediment | place: Pacific Ocean: Eastern North Pacific, ODP site 1244 | collected 2002 | reverse complement strand
CTCCCTGCGGTCCCCCATAGACTCATGGAACTCCGGGTAGCCATCGTAGGCCACCGCCTCCTCCATCGACGCGCCCTCCCCAATGAGCCCCCCCATCTCGTCCCTCACCGCCTCGAACCACTCCAGCTGCACAATGAACTCCGCCCTACCGCAGAGGGGTCCATGACCCGGGACGCAGACATCCCAATCCATCCCCAGGACCTGCCTGTAGGCCTCGATCCAGACATCCGGATCAGCCGTCGGATCCCCCGCCCACGGAAACGTCCCCGCGAACATCAGGTCCCCCGCGAACAGGACGCCCTCATCCGGGACGTGGACCACCGACGAGCAGTCCGAGTGCCCGCCCAGGTTAATCATCTCCACGTCTCCCAGGACGTACCGGTCCTCGAACACCTCCGTGGGGAGCACGATCCTCAGCCCCTCGAACAGCCAGGCCCTCTCAGGCCTATCCCGCCTGATACCCTCAAGCATCTCCTCCAGATTTCCGGGGGCCCACTCAGCCGCCAGACTGGCCTCCATCTTCTCCCTAAGCCGCCTGTGTGCCACGATCACGCAGTCCTCGAACGCCTGGTTCCCGAAGACGTGATCCCCGTGCACATGGGTGAGCAGCAGATGCGAGACTGGCAACTCCGAGACCGAGGGAATGCTCTCCCGGAAGTCTTTTGCGGACGCGGGATACTGGGCGTCCACAGCCACCACAGAGCCGTCTATCACCACGACCCCCACATTCCCCCCTGTCTCACCATCGCAGTTGGCGTAGACCCTCTCGGTGACCTTGTCAAGCCTCAAACGTAACACCAACCACCCATAACCCACAAGACCGTAAATCAGTTCTGGTCTAGAACCCAGCCCAAGAAAACCTCACCTGACCAACCAAGTAATAAGAAAAATATTGGAAATAGGTAACAGTGTAGATAATACTAAACCTAGTATCTTCTCCTGTCTCTGCCGCCGCCACGGTCCCTGCCGCGGCCCGAGCCCCTCTGCTGCTCGAACACCTTGCTCGAAAGGTTGTTCTCGAGGTTTACGTCGTCGAAGGGGGCCTCGTCGATCACTTCATAGCTTCCATAGCGGCCCAGATTCAGGCGCATGGAACCCTTGAAGAGGTTCACGTAGGCATCCTTGACCTCCAGTACCATGTCGTCCTGGATCTCGTCCAGCACGTTATCCCAGAGGGTCATGTAGATCGTGCCCGTCTCGTCCCCTACCAGAGCTTCGGCGACCCTGTGCGTAGACATGTCGCTTCGGGAGGTGACCTCCCTCTCCTCGGTCTTAGAGATGACCTTGACGGTGGTGTACACTTTCCTCGAGTAGGAGTTTAGCGTTCCGACCTTTACTGGCTCGGCATCCTTTTCGTCATATGTAGACATATTGCTCTACTCTTGATTAGCGAGCGAAAGAATTGCCGTGTTCCATATAAGGGTTACCATGATCCAACTGAGTTTCGTCAAAAGGATAGAATAGGCATTTTTCCCTATACTTACATATTATGTATTGAAAGGGAAGCAGTCACCCAAACCCTTTTGTACCTAATTTGGTTTCTAAAGGGTTGCAATGTCTGACGACAATATTGTCTACATCGGAAATAAGCCAGTCATGAACTACTGCTTGGCAGTCTTGAGCTCGTTTCAGGGCAACACCGGCACGGTTACGCTAAAGGCGAGGGGCCGAGCCATAAGTACAGCAGTGGACGTGGCCGAGGTAACGAGGAGCCGGTTCATGGAGAACCTAGCCGTCGAGAACATCGAGATCGGGACTGAGGAGCTCGAGGGCATGGGAGGTCAACCCAGGAACGTGAGCACCATCTCAATAATCCTGAAAAAGGGATAGGTACCGACAAGGAAACCTGAGAACCTCGAACAGATCCTACTTGTAAAAGCAATATTTTGCATAACTTCACCACAAAGATAGAGGCTAGTATTGATGTCATCTCGTCTTCAGGACCCGTCTATCCTTAGGGAGCTTCTCCGAGGCGTACCTCAGCACTAGGGCGGAGGCCCTGTCCCTCCAGTTGAGAAGGTAGCTCCGTACCTCCTCAGGGTTCTTCTTGGATGCCTCCTTGAGGAGCCAGCCCACCCCCTTCTGGACCATGTCATCGTCGTCCTCCATCAACCTGTCTGCAATGGTAAAGGCCTCTTCGAGCATCTCACCTCTCCTGGCTATTGGGACGAGGGAGACGGCGGCAGCCCTTCGTCTCCATCGGTTGCCTGAGGCGGTCCAGCCGATGAGCCGCTCGACTAGACTGGGATCGCGTTTGACTATTGGTGAGATGACCCAGGTGGAGAGCCCGTCCGTGTTGGCCCAGTTTGTGAGGTGATCCACCCATCCGTCGAGCAGTTCGAAGTGTTCTGTGTCGAGGTTCCGGGCCATCCTCTGCATGAGCCTGATGCCGACTGAGGCCTCGTCGAGGTTCCTCGACTTGATGAGCGAGTCCGCCACCTCGATGGCGGTCTGCAGAGCTCCCTTGAGTGGGGTGTAGTGTCTCTTGGCTATCTCTTTGACGTCTGGGGCGCTCAGCCCGTATGTCTCGATGGGTTCACGGAAATATCGTTTCATGTTATCGGCGTTCTCTGGGTCAGACCTGTCCCTGATCTCCCTCCTGATCTCTTTCAGCGTAGACTCGCTCATCTCGTCAGGCCTCTCATGGGAATAACTTCGTGTCAGATGGCCTTGGCCTTCTTGAGGGTCTCGATCTCCGCATCGGAGAGGCCTGCGACGGTCTTCAGGATCTCCTCGGTGTGCTCTCCCAGTTGGGGTGGGGGCGTCGTCAGGGAGCACGGCGTCTCAGAGAACTTGAGGGCTGGTCCTATCTGCTTGATCGTGCCCGCCACGGGGTGCTCCATCTCGGTCAGCATCTCCCTGTGGAGGACCTGGGCGTCAGAGAATACCTCGTCCAGCGTGTAGACCGGTGCGCAGGGGAAGCCGACGGCCCTCAGCCTCTCCAGCCAGTCGTCCCTCGGGGCCTTCTCGAACTCGCTCTGGAGGAGGGGGATCAGGGCGTCCCTGTTCTTGACCCTGTCGTCTGCGGTAGCGTATCTGGGATCGTCCTTGAGCCCCTCCAGGTCCATCCCCTGGCATAGGAAGCCCCATAGCCTGTCGTTCCCCGCCGCGATGAGGATCCCCTTACCGTCACCGGCGACGAACGCCTGGTATGGGACGATGCTGGGGTGTGCGGACCCCATCCTGGGGGGGACGTTTCCGGTTGCGAAGTAGTTGCCCGCCATGTATGTCATCCACGAGATGGAGCCGTCCATCATGGAGACATCCAGGTGCTGGCCCTCCCCCGTGGCCTCTCTTGCCCTGAGGGCGGCGAGGATCGCTATGGTTGCGTACATGCCGGCCCCGATGTCGGTTATCGCCACTCCTATGCGGACGGGGGGTGAGCCGGGTTCACCGGTTATGCCCATGAGGCCTCCCATCCCCTGGATGATGAGGTCGTATCCGGGCCATGAGGCGTACGGGCCTGTCTGGCCGAAGCTGGAGATGCTGCAGTATATCAGCTTGGGGTTCACCTTCCGCAGGGTCTCGTAGTCGACGCCTAGTCGGGCTGTGACCCCAGGCCGAAAGTTCTCCAGGAGCACGTCGCAGGTCTCCGCTATCTTATAGAGGGCTTCCTGGGCCTCCTTGGTCCTCAGGTTGAGGGTTATGCTCTTCTTACCCCTGTTTATGGAGAGGAAGTAGCTGCTCACGCCGTTGATGAACGGAGGAAATGCCCGGGTGTCGTCACCTCTTCCGGGTATCTCGACTTTGATGACCTCGGCGCCTAGGTCTGCGAGGGTCATCGTGCAGAACGGGCCTGCGAGGACCCGGCTGAGGTCTAGGATGCGGATCCCTTTGAGAGGGGGTTCCCCATGGCTATTTGACATGGTAGACTAGTCGTGTCGTGTACGTTTAGGATTTTCCACAGATAGGATGGACATGCAACGGTCGTAGGCCGTGGATTAGGACTGTTCGAGATAGATCCTCTCCAGACAGAGCTCCTCCGCGCTCTCCCTGACTATCTTGGTCTCCAGCCTGAGTCGGGGATCGAATCTTTTCAGGGTTGCCTGTATCGCGGGGAGGGTGAGGTGGGTGCAGAGGCCTCCGAGGAAGTACCCGCAGTCGATGCCTACGTCCAGAAGGGCCTCGTAGAACGGGCAGCGTTTGACCCAGAATGTGGCTTGGTGGTCGTCCTCTTCCCTGAGGGATACCTCGGCTCCCGCTGATTCCATGAAGTCCCTGTAGACCGTGATGCCCTTCTTGATGGGGGGCATCTCCGGGGGGATCTTGTCCCTCAGCTCTTTCTCTATTATGTCCGCCTGTCTCTCCACGGCGGTCTGGAGCATCTCGATGCCCCGGTCGGTGCCGAGCTCCTCGATGACCTCCATCAGGAGTTGTACTAGTAGGGTGTAGGATCGTCTGATGCCCGTGTACATGCTTCGTATTCTTCTGCTCGTGCTTTTTAGGGGTTATCTCTTTCTGGATGAGGGGGCCTAGAGGGGAACGGCCAGTTCACTGAAAATGAGTAGGGGAATGGCTAGGAAGCGAGGTTGGCCACGAAGGCCTGTATCCTCTGGGTTGCGGTCTCACCTTCCCTCTCTTCGCCTATGAGACCCATGGTGGCGATGGGTTCATTCCCCAGTAGTTCAGTGATGGGGGCGAATGCTTTCTCGGGCTCGTCTCCATCTCCTGTACAGAACAGTGCGGCCTTCTTTATTTCAGATCCGTGTTTGGTGACGTATGCCCTGACGGGGCTGGACATGTTTGAGGCCCAGATAGGGGTCCCTATTACGACTAGATCGTATGAGGATTGGTCATGTTGGAGGTTTTCTATCTGGGGGAGCATCTTCCTCGTGGACTCCATCCCCGACTTGAGCCAGCCTATCGGGCCCCCTCTCCCCTTCGCCTCCTTGATCTCATCCATGTCGAAGCCGGTGAGGGCCTGGATAGCCTCTGCGATCCTGCGGGTCCTCCCTGTCCTAGAGAAGTAGACTATGAGACCTTTCATGCCCTAACTAGGTGAAGTTACCGTTAGTAAACCTTGTGTAAAAATGGGAGGAATATCCTTGAGGGGATACGATCTAACCTTTCAGCTCGGTGACGTACTCCTCCACGTCCCCGAGGAAGTCCTTGGACTGGAGATCCCTGAGTATTGTTTCCCTCATGTCATCGGATAGGGGCTTCAGGGGTCTCCTCGGTATGCCAGCAGCGTGTCCCTTGAGGCTCAAGGCGGCTTTGATGGCGGCGACCTGGGGGTGCTCTCGGACAAGAACTTTGTTGACGTAGGAGACTAGCTGCTGGGACCTGCCCGCCTCCTCTAGATCACCCCTCTTCGCAGCCCTGTATAGCCCCACGCAGATTTCCGGTATGAAGTTCGCTACCGCGAGGATGGCCCCCCTACCACCGAGAGCTAGGGTGGGCAGGGTCATGTCTGCGGCTCCGGAGAGGACGGAGATCCTGTCCCCGAAGAGCCTTATGTTCTCGGCCATGGCCCCGGGGTTGCCGCTGCTGTCCTTGATGCCGACCATATTGGCGCACTCCCTTGAGATCCTGTCGACGATGCTGGGCGCGACTGTGTAGCCGGTGAACTTGGGCACGTTGTAGAGTATGAACGGGAGGTCAACGGCGGCATCCAACGCCATAAAGTGTTCCACGAGCTCCTCCTCCGTGGGCTTGAAGAAGAAAGGCGTCGTCACCAGAGCCGCATCAGCGCCCAAGTCCTTGGCATCCCTTGTGAGCTCGATCGTCTCCCTTGTCCCGATGGCCCCCGTCCCAGCGATCACCATCCCTCGTCCGCCCACCTTCTCCCTGACGAACTCGATGAGCCCTCGCTTCTCCTCCCTGGAGAGCAGGGGTCCCTCCCCCGTGCTGGCGTTTACCACGAGGCCCGAGACCCCCGCCTCCAGCCAGAACTCGACGAGATCTGCGAGGAAACCATTCTCGATCTCTCCTCTCTCGTCGAAGGGCGTGACGTTGGGTACGAATATTCCCTCCAGCTTCATGACCGTTCATCGTACTCATAACCCGAGGCCCATAAAACCCTGACGGGCGCCATGTTTTTACATAGGTCCCCCTCCTGAACCTCTGTAGCCATGGACCGCCGAGAGCACTATCCCAGGGGAGTCCCCTACAGCATCAACTACCCCGAGGTCCCCCTCTACGCCTTCCTGGAGAACTCCGCCCGGAAGTTCCCCAACAGGACGGCCATGGCATTCTACGGGAACAGGATCACGTACAGCCGTGTATGGGACGAGGCCAGACGCCTCGCAGCTGCCCTCATACGGCTGGGGGTGGAGAAGGGGGACAGGGTGGGAGTGCTTCTCCCCAATGTTCCCCAGTTCGTGGTCGCCTACAACGCAATCCTGACCGTTGGAGGGACGGTGGTCCCGGTGAACCCTCTCAACCCCGTCGAGGAGATCGAGAGGGAGCTGAAGGAGACGGATGCAAGGGTCCTGATCGTCTTGGACAGGCTCCTCGACAAGCTGCCGGCTGAGAGGCCTGAGAGCCTGATAGTCGCCGAGGCAGCGGGTTACGCCCCAACACACCTCCGACTCCTGAGCCGCCTAAGGTACAATGTAGGGCGTCCCGAGGGCGCTCTCAGCTTCGAGGAGCTTGTGAGAGGTCCTCCCCTGGAGGTCTTCCCAGATATTGACTCAACGGAGGACCTTGCGGTCATCCTCTTCACATCGGGTACGACGGGAAGTCCTAAGGGCGTGATGCTCACCCATCGCAGCCTCGTCGCCAACGCCCTCCAGTCATATCACTGGCTCAGGGGCTGGGGGTACAGTGCCAAGCCCCAGCACGCAGGCTGGCCCATAATCCTGTGCGCCGTCCCCTTCTTCCACAGCTACGGGATGACGGTGGCCATGAACGAGGCCGTCCAGTTTGGATGCACTCTCATCATGATACCTGAACCCTCGGCGGAGGCCATCATGAAGGGCATCCAAGCAGAGAAGGCGACCCATCTCCCGGCTATCCCACGCTTCATCAGGGAGATCCTGAGCCATCCAGACCTCGACAAGTATGACCTCTCAAGCCTCACGAGCTGCGTCTCCGGTGGAGCCTCCGTCGACCCCGACGACATGGAGAAGTTCGTCGCCCTCACAGGGGCACGGTTCTATCAGGGATACGGCCTCACAGAGGCTGGCCCCTCGACCCACTGCACCCCTATTGAGGGGGAGCCCAACTACGGCTCGGCTGGCCTGGCGTTCCCGGACACCGATGCGAAGATAGTGGATCTCCAGCTCGGGGAGGTGGAGATGCCAATAGGCGAGAAGGGGGAGCTCCTCGTGAGGGGCCCCCAGGTCATGAAGGGCTACTGGAAGGCCCAGGAGGAGACCGACAGGGTGCTCGTGGACGGCTGGCTCCACACGGGGGACATCTGCAGCATAGACGAGAGGGGTTACCTCTACATCTACGGGAGGAAGAGGGACAGGATCATCGCTGAGGGGCACACCGTCTGGCCCCAGGAGGTTGAGGACGCCCTGTCTTCGCACCCGGACGTGGAGCTGGCGGCCGCCTTTGGCGTCCCCGACCCGCTGAGGTGCTCCACCGACGTCCAGGCCATCGTGACATTGAAAGAAGGTGTCGACAGGGAGGGGCTTGAGGGACGACTCCTCGACCACTGCAGGGAGCGCCTCCAGTTCTTCCAGGTCCCGGCCAGGGTGATGGTCGTCGAGTCCCTGCCCCTAACCACGATGGGGGAGGTGGACAGGCTGGCCATTGAGGCCGAGGTCGAGAGGCGGATCCAGGAGCAGATGGACCTACTCTCTAGTCAGCGAACCTGATCAGCGCACCGCCATCCTCGTCCTCCAGCAGCCCGAGCACGAAGGAGCCCAGCTTCTCCACCCGGGCGTCCCTCTTTTCGCGGATCGACCCGTAGCTGATGAGGTTTAGCTCCCTCAGGATCCTCGCGTTCAGCTTCAGGGTAGATAGGGGTATCTCCCACTCCTCGGATAGGCTCCTGAGCAGCGACGTCATAGAGCACCTACTTCGCGCTATGCCGTTTAGAATCAGGAGCTGGTTATCATTGAGTGTTCGGAGAATCAGATTGCGGAGGTCAGAGACCCCGCCCGTAGATATTGGAGTTGATGCACATCCTCCACCTGCCCCATGAGATACGTTGACCAACTTTTAAGCGTGTTGGGCATGTCCACCTGACCATCACGGACACTAATAGTCTAAAAATGGCATAGGCAACCCTTTTATCTTCAAAAAGAGTGGAGGGTTATATCACCATATTCAATTTGGAGATGGTAATGACGACGGCAACAGGGAGTAAGACGGCGAGGCTGACTGGCACGGCGATGCTTGCAGCCATGGTCATACTATTCGACTACACTCTCAAGTACTCGGGGCTCAAGATACCGTTCCCCCCGATGCCCTACATAAAGTTCGACTTCACTGGGGTCCCCATCATGCTATCCTACTTCATATACGGCCTACCCTCGGCCGGGACTACATCCCTCGTCGCCCTGCTGGGCATATTCATGAGGAAGCCCAGTGGCCTCATAGACGCCTCGATGAAGGGCATAGCGGAGTTCACCACGGCCCTGGGGGTGGCGCTAGGGGTGAAACTCGTGGGAGACAGGACTCTCAGCAGCCCCATCGCGAGGGGCGTGTCCATAGCCGCAGGCCTTATTCTAAGGATACTTGTCATGAGCGTCTGTAACCTCATCGTCCTCCCTGGCTACAGAGGTGTCCCCTACAGCGTGACTGTGGGGCTGCTCCCCTTGTTGGGGGTCTTCAACGGCATGCAGGGGGCCATCTCTGCCATCCTCGGATACACCCTCTACGCGGCGTACACGAGAAGGGTAACCTCCGCTTAGGTCCATCTAACAGATGGCTTCATCAAAAAAAGACGGCAATACCCTGGGACTCGAAGCCCCCCCTGAAGCAGCTTGAGAAATAAACCCCCTTCCTTTTCCAGTCACTGCTCAACTTTGGAGAATGTTGTTGTCTCCCACATATCCGATTATAAACCCGATAAACAGTATTACTCGTACATATCACGGATAAGTACGTGGTTTAAGAATCCAAAAGAGTCGAGTTGACCTGAGGAACGGGAGGATGAGTGTGCCTTGAACGACCTTGAGAAGGTTGCGGAGAAGTCCACGAGGGGCAGCTTCCACCTCTTCATAGGCAACTTCCTCTCCGAGATCTTCAACGCCGTCGGGATCATTATAGTCGCTCGGCTCCTCGGGCCCACGGAGATGGGGATCTACGGACTCTCCTTCGTGATCCCGGGGGTGTTCACGATCCTCACAGGCCTCGGGTTGGGCCAGGCTATGGTTCGGTCCCTCGCCATCTACCAGAGCCAGGACAGATGGGGGGACGTCAAGAAGGCCACTATGAGGGGCTTCATGTTCCAGGGGGGGCTGGCGTGCATCCTCGCGGTGGTGATGTTCCTCGCGTCTGACTTCCTGGCTGCCGTGGTCCTGAGGAGGCCCGAGATGGTGGGCCTGGTGAGGGTGACCTCTGTCCTTGTCATCTCGCAGTCGATCTACACGATGAGCGTCTCCGTCTTCTACGGGCTTGAGCGGATGGACCTGATGGCCACGACCATGGTGCTACAATCGCTCGTGAAGGGAGTAGCCGCCCCTCTCCTCGTCATCCGGGGCTTCGGCGTGGACGGGGCCATCTACGGGCACCTGCTGGCGGTCTCGGCGGTCTCGATCATCTCCGTCATCCTGATATGGAACTACCTTCGGGGAAAGGGAGACGCTGAAGGACCAACGGGAGTGGAGCCCCTGAACGACATGCTGAAGATGGGGTTCCCCCTGTTCCTCACCACCTTCGTCATGAACCTTAACGTCGGGTATCAGGGGATACTGCTGGCCTGGTTCACCAACAACATAGCGATCGGGAACTGGGATGTCGCGAAGAAGTTCCTCTCCCTGGTCACCCTCTTCACTGTGCCCATCACGTCGGTTCTGTACCCGGCGTTCTCCAAGTTCACATTCATCGAGCAGCCCGACGAGATCAAGGCCCTGTTCCACTCCTCGGTGCGGTACGCTACCATCATCGTCATCCCCGCCACCACCATCATGATCCTGCTGTCCGTCCAGGGGATAGGCTTCCTCTTCGGCACGAAGTACGCCATGGCGCCCCAGTTCCTCTCCCTAGCCCTCCTCCAGTTCCTCACGGTGGGGCTCGGCTCCCTCTCCGTCTTCGGGCTCCTGAACAGCCAGGGGGACACCGCCACGACGTTCCGGCTCAACGCCGTCACCGCCGCCCTCAACATCGTCTTCTGCACCCTCCTCACGTGGAGGTGGGGGGTCCCCGGCCTCCTCGTGGGGCTCTTCCTAGCCGCCATGGCAGGGAGCACCCTGAACCTCTACGCCGTGAAGACGAAGTACGGGATCGGATTCGACCTGACCCACGCCATAAGGGTGGCCATCTTCTCCCTGCTGGCGGCGATCGTCAGCAGGTGCCCGTAGATGGCCCCGTCCACGCCGAAGCCCCGGATGACGAGGAGAGGGGGACGTGGCGACGCTGAGGCGGGTGCTCCAGAGGGAGAGGCTCATCTATCCTCTGGTGGCTCCCTTCCTCGCCCTCGAGGAAAGGATAATAAAACTCCTTCCTTAGGCCCCATCAGAAGTTGGCTTTCGCCTTGAACCTGAACTGGGTCTCGTAGAGCTCTCGGACCCGGTCCAACGTGTCAGCATCCTCGGGGGCCTTGTCTTCTCTTATCCGGGTGACTCTTGCGAACCTGAGGGCGTAGCCTGACTTGTAGTGGGGGCTCCGCTGTACCTCGTTGAACGCCACCTCCACCACCAGCTCGGGTCTTACGTGAACGGTGCCCGGGGTCTCCCGGGTCTTAAGCCCCTGGAGGCGGGCGGTCATCCACCTGAACTCCTCGTCGGTGAGCCCCTTGAACGTCTTCCCGATGACTAGGTGGTCGTCGCCCTCCCTGGCGGCGAGGTGGTAGTTGCTCAGCCAGCCAGTCCTCCTCCCGTATCCCCAGTCCGCCGCTGCGACGATGAGGTCCAGGGTCTCTGTCGGCTTGATCTTGAACCACCTCTTCCCCCTGCTCCCCGGGGTGTACTCGCTGCCCAAGCGTTTCGCCATGAGGCCCTCGTGGCCTGCCTCCATCGCCTCCTTGAGGAACGCCTCGACCTCCTCGGGGTCGCCGGTTATGAGGCGCTCTGTGAGGATGTCCGGGGGGCAGATCTCCTCCAGGACCCTCCATCGCTCGGTGTAGGGCTCATCGATGAGGAGTTTCCCGTCGTGGTATAGTACGTCGAAGAGGTAGAGCCTCAGGGGTATCAGGTCCGTCATCTCCTCCACGTCGTGGACCCGCCTGAACCTGCGCATCAGGTCCTGAAACGGCAGGGGCTTCCCGCCCTCTCCGATGGCCACAGTCTCCCCCTCCAAGATGAAGTCGTCAGAGTCGACGCGCTCCCTTATCACGTCGACGACGTCGGGGAGGCTCTCGGTGACCTCAGACAGCCGTCGGCTGAAGACCTTTATCTCCTCCCCCTGGCGGTGTATCTGGATCCTTGCGCCGTCGAGCTTGTGCTCGAAGGAGGTCTCCCCGCCGTGTGCCTCGATGACCTCGCCTATATCGTATGACATCGCCGCGAGCATCGGCTTGAGGGGGACGAAGAGCCTCATCTCCACGCCCTTGAGCCCCTTCTCCCCGGATTCGAGGGCTATTCTGGCTATCTCCCCGAGGTTTCCGGTTAGCATGAGGGCGCGGCGTACGAGGGCGACGACGACTTCTGATGCCTCGGCTATCCCAACGAGCATCATCCCCTCGCTGACGCCGATGCGCATCTCGCCGAAGATGATGCGTACGAGGACCTCCACCTCGGATGGGTCCGCCCTCGCGATTAGCCCCTCAAGCAGGCTGCCTTTCACCCGCCTCGACCCAGCCCCCGAGGTCTCGGCTATCTTCGTCAGCGTGTCGTGGACATAGCCTATCGTGAGTTGTTCGTCGAAGAGAGTCGTCTGTCGACCTCCGTCGAGGATGTTTCTCATGGTCCTCCACCCGACTTCCAGGGTCCGGGAGTCGAACTCGGGGAAGATGGAGCCCACGACCATGAGGACGGCGGGTGAGACCTCCGATGGTTCGAGGCTTCTCAGGAACTCGGAGAGGAGCCTTGTCTTCTCCTTCCTCTTCGTCGTTGCCTTGAGAGCCCTGCAGAGGTCCGCTAAGTCTGAGAAAGGGGTCTGGGGCACTCTATGGGGCCCCTCCTATCCAGTCGCTGAGGCTTCTCTGCATCTGGGCGGCCTTCATCCGCTTCACGACCACATCCACCCTGTCCCTGGAGAAAGCCCTCTCTCCGCAGAGGAAATCGTAGAGCTCGTCCTCCTTCAGTGCACCGTGGATGATCTCGTAATCGTCTGTCACGTCCGGCCTGAGGAATATCCCCCGTATCCCACCCACATCAGCGTTGAGCTTGGAGTAGACCTCCGGCGGCATCTCCTCGAGGCTCCCGTGCTCCCTGATG
>JABUBP010000356.1_pt1 | contig 12453 bp, 12 predicted proteins | sample 7240331 | NCBI WGS metagenome assembly JABUBP01 (sample SAMN07256347, study PRJNA390944) | subsurface metagenome | isolation source: Methane hydrate marine sediment | place: Pacific Ocean: Eastern North Pacific, ODP site 1244 | collected 2002 | reverse complement strand
ACTATATTGCAGTCCATGGAATATTCGGTATGAATGTGAAGGTCGGCTTTCAACAACTCAGACAAACTAAACCCTTTCTAGATATCTGCCGGTACGAGTATCCACCTTGATAACATCGCCTTGATTAACAAAGAGGGGAACCTGGGTGGTAATACCTGTCTCCAGTTTGGCTGGTTTGGTGCCGGCGGTGGCGGTATTGCCTTTAAAACCAGGCTCGGTTTCAGTTACCTCAAGCTCGACAGTGATGGGTAGCTCCACTTCTACCAGTTCACCTTTATGGCTTGATACCTGCAGAGACATGCCTTCTTTTAAGTAATTAAGGGCATCACCCAGTTGACTGGCATTAAGCGGCGTCTGCTCGAAGGTCTCCTGGTCCATGAAGTAGTACAGAGCACCATCGTTGTAGAGATACTGCATATCCTTAAAGTCAAGCCGTGCCCGCATAAATTTTTCCGTTGCCTGAAAGGTACGCTCAATAGTATGCCCGCCTCGAATTTCACGGAGCCGGAGACGAACCTGAGCACTGCCTCGCCCCATCTTGAGATGCTGAAAGTCAAGCACCTGGTACAGCTCCCCATCCAGTTCAATAGTAATTCCCTTCCTTAATTCACCGCGGCTTATCATGTCACACCTTTCTAGCTTTTGAAATTACCCTTATTTTACCATCTTCCATTACCGCTGTATCCTCAATTCTCACCCCTCCCCAATCGGTAAGGTAAACCCCGGGCTCAATGGTGAATACCATATTATCAGCCAGCTGGTCTGATGAATTTGGGCCAAGGCGCGGTAGTTCGTGTGCGGCTAGTCCGATACCATGACCTAAACCATGACCAAAGGCATTGCCATAGCCAGCCTCTTCAATAACTGTCCGGGCCAGCCGGTCAGCCTCATCGCCACTCATGCCTTCTTTTATTATGGCCATTGCCGCCAGCTGCGCGCCGAGAACAATATCGTATATCTTATTAAATTTTGCCTCAGGGGAGCCAGGGCAGATGGTGCGGGTCAAATCGCTGGAGTAGCTTTCATGCCGGGCGCCAATATCAATCACTACCGGTTCTCCAGCCTTGATAGGACGTTGCGACGGCTTGGCGTGGGGCAGGGCGGAATTATGCCCGGAGGCAACAATGACATGAAAAGGAATAGCCTCACTGCCCTGCTCGCGCATAAATTTTTCTATTTCCCAGGCTGCTTGCTGCTCGGTCATACCGACCTGAATCCTGTCTGCAATATAGTTAAATGCGTTATCACTTATTTCCACGGCTCTGGTAATAAGTTCAATCTCCTCAGGCTCTTTTATCGCCCGGAGCGATTCTACCAGTCCATCTACCGGAAAGAGCTTGAGGTGGGGTTGTGCCTTCTTCAGTATATCATTTAACTTCCGGTGCCAGGTAACAGAAATATGCTCGGCTTCAAACCCCAGCTGCCTCAAATTCAAGCCACCTACCAGCCTGGGAAACCAGTCGTCTGCATCGCCGGTTATCTGAAAAATATCATAGTCAGGGGCTTGTGTCCTGGCTTGCTCCAGGTAGCGGAAGTCGGTAGCTAAAATGGTATGTTTTGATGTGATTAATAAATAGCCCGATGAACCATCAAAACCGGAAAGGTAATACCGGTTCTCCGCCTGAGAGATAAGGATAGCATCAATTTCTTTCTCCACGAATCTCTGGCGCAACTTTGTCAGTCTATTAGTTATCTTCAAGCTGGCTATCCTCTTCTTGAGCCATGGGGTGAGCCGAGAGATATACTTTTCTTGCCTGGCTCTTGGTTACATGGGTATAAATCTGGGTGGAAGATAGATTAGCATGTCCCAGCAGTTCCTGGACTACTCTTAAATCAGCGCCGCCGTCAAGGAGATGGGTGGCGAAGGTATGCCGCAAAGTATGGGGATGAACCTTCTTCTCTATACCGACTTGAGCAGCGTATTTATCCAGGATTTTTTGCACCATGCGCTCGGTGAGTCGCCCCCCATAACGGTTGAGGAACAGGGCACGGCTCTCCTTATCCCCCAGGAGGCTTTTTCTGTCCTGGCTGAGGTAAGCCGAAAGCGCCTCGGCAGCCGGCTTGCCCATCAACACTATCCGTTCCTTGGCCCCCTTCCCCAAAACTCGAGTTTCACGAGTGCCCAGGTCTATTTGCCCCAGGTTCAGGCTGGCCAGCTCGCTCACTCTCAGGCCGGAGGCATAGAGTAGCTCCAGTAAAGCCCGGTCGCGCTGCCCCCCGGGTTTAGATAAATCGGGGGCGTTGAGCAGCCGGTCTACCTCCTCCAGGGTAAGGAATGAGGGCAGGCGCCTGTCCAGCTTGGGCGAAGTCGCCCTCTCCAGCGGATTGGTGGACAGTATCTCTTCCCGCACCAGGTAGCGATAAAAGGAACGAATGGCGGATAACTTGCGGGCAATGCTGGCTTTGACCACCCCTTGTGCCATCAGCCAGGCAATGTATTCGCGCAAAGTATGCTTGTTAACTTCCGTTAGGGAGCTGATGCTCTTCTGTTGGAGAAATTGGAAGAAGCCTTTACCTGAGCCCCGGGCATAGTTGCCCAGCAGGTCGGTAGTGTAGTTGCGCACCGTATAGGGCGAGACATTTTTCTCCGCCTCAAGGTAATTGATGTATCTGGTAAGAACTTCCTGCATGGGGCTATCCCTGTTCCAGCTTCCCTTTATACTCGCACTTCATACACTTTGACCACTTCCCCCGGTACACGGTGAGCAGTCCACCGCATTTGGGGCAGGGGGTGGGGAGGGGTTTGAAACTGGTGGCAAACTTGCAATTGGGATAATTGCTGCAGCCATAAAAGGTGCGCTTCTTTTTACTTATCTTCTCCACCAGTTCACTGCCACACTCCGGGCAATTAACGCCCAGCTTAATCTGATATGATTTGGTATGTTTACACTCGGGATAGCCGCTGCAGGCTAAAAATTTGCCATAACGCCCGGTTTTAACTAATAGGGGCTTGCCACATTTGGGGCAAACCTCCTCGGTTACCTCGTCGGCCAATTTTACCTTTTCCATAAGCTGAGAGGCGTTCTGCAGGCTTTTCTCAAAGGGTGTGTAGAAATCCTGAATCACATGCACCCAATCCCTGTTCTCATTGGCTACCTCGTCCAGTTCTTCTTCCATGCGAGCGGTAAACTTGATGTCAACAATGTCGGGGAAATACTGGCTGAGCAGGTCATTGACCACGAAACCCAGCTCGGTGGGCTGGAAGCTGCCTTTGGCTTTGGTGACATATTCCCGCTCCTGAATGGTGGAAAGAATGGGGGCATAGGTGCTGGGGCGCCCGATACCCCACTGCTCCAGCATCTTAATCAGGGAGGCTTCCGTGAAACGGGATGGGGGCTGGGTAAAGTGCTGCTCAGGGAAAAGCCCCAAAAGCTCCAGCGCATCGCCTTTCTCCAACCTGGGGAGCGGAGGGCTTTTCTTCTCTTCGGCTTCGTCTTTACCTTCAGTGTAGAGGGTAATAAACCCGGGAAAAGTGTTTACCGAGCTGGAAGCCTGGAAAAGGTATTCAGCCCTGGAGTCCGGGCACCTGGCTTTAATATCAACGGTGGTGTTATCAAATAAAGCGGCTGCCATCTGACTGGCTACCATCCGTTTCCAGATAAGTCCATATAGCCGGAACTGGTCGGTGGTAAGATAGGGTTTGATAAGGGGCGGCTCCCGCCTCACTTTAGTCGGGCGGATAGCCTCGTGGGCTTCCTGGGCGCCTTTCACGCTTCTGATGAAGGAACGGGCATGCGGCGGCAAAAATTGCGGGCCATACTTATCACTGATAAATTCCCTCACTTCGGTTATGGCGGAGCGAGCTACCCGGGTGGAGTCGGTACGCATATAGGTAATCAGCCCGACGCTGCCCTCGTCACCGACAGGTAGGCCTTCATAAAGCTGCTGGGCGATACGCATAGTATACTTGGCGGTGAAACGGAGTTTGCGCCAGGCTTCCTGCTGCAGGCTGCTGGTGATAAATGGCGGGGCTGGAGGGCGGGTTACCTTTTTGGTCTTTACTTTGATGACACTGTAGCCAGCCGGCTCAAGCTCAGCACTGACCCTGGTCGCTTCTTTCTTGTTATGGATGTCCAGCTTGGTGCCGTCAATAAGTCCAACCAGTACCGCCCGGAAGCTGAATGCCTCGGCATCAGGTATTTTCTTGGTCAGTTCAGCCTCAATGGTCCAGTATTCTACCGGGATAAACTGCTTAATTTCACGCTCGCGGTCAACAATAATCTTCAGTGCTACCGACTGAACTCTACCCGCTGACAGGCCTCTCCTTACCTTCTGCCACAGCAGGGGGCTAATCTTATATCCCACCAACCTGTCCAGGATACGGCGAGCCTGCTGAGCGTTGACCAGGCGCATATCTATGGAGCGGGAATTGTTGAAGGCACGCTTGATAGCCTCTTCGGTTATCTCGTGGAAGACGACACGACGGTAGTGTGTCTTATCAGATTTAATTACCTCAACCAGATGCCAGGAGATGGCTTCGCCTTCGCGGTCCGGGTCAGTAGCCAGATATACCGTAGAGGCTGTTTTGGCGGCCTGCTTGAGTTCATTTACTATTTTACTCTTATCTCTGGGCACCACATACTTAGGCACAAAGCCATTCTCTATATCCACGCCTAATTGGCTCTTGGGCAAGTCCCTTATATGCCCCATCGAGGCTTTGAAACTGTAGCCCTTGCCCAGAATCTTGGCCAGCGTCCTGGTTTTGGCTGGCGACTCCACTATAACCAGTTTTTTCTTCATAATGGCTAGTCTACTTTTACCCGGTATGCCTCTCTCGCTTCTCGAGACAGAACATAACTCATCGTTCCTGCCTGTTTGACCAGGCCTTTAAGCTCCATCATAGCCAGAGTGCTGCTGACCGTTGCCACCGGCAGGCCACTTGAGCGGCAGATCTCATCAATATGGGTAGGCTCGGCAGCTAGCTTCTTGAGTAATAAGGACTCGGTGTCGGAAGCCGGTATTATCTCCTTCAATTCCATCTGATGAGCTACCGTGGTCAGGTTCAATTCCTCTAAGATGTCAGTATAGTGGCGCACTAGCTTGGCACCCTCTTGAATCAGGTGATTGGTGCCCCGACTGGCGGGCGACAGGATACTACCCGGAATGGCGAATACCTCTCTGTTCTGCTCCAGCGCCAGATTAGCCGTAATCATGGCTCCGCTACTCTCATCAGCTTCAATAATTAGAACCCCAAGGCTCAGTCCGCTCATAATGCGGTTGCGGCGGGGGAAGTTCTCCGCTTTAGGCCTGGTACCTAGCGGATACTCGCTTAGCAAAGCCCCCTGCCGCATAATGCGGCGCGCCATCTCGGTATTCTCACTGGGATAGACAGTGTCAAGCCCACAGGCAAACACGGCGAGGCTTCTGCCGCCGGCATCCAGGGCGCTGCGATGGGCTACGGAATCAATGCCTTTAGCCAGACCGCTGACAATAGTTATTTTACTTTGAGCCAGGTCAGCGACTATTTCCTCGGTTACCTGCCTTCCGTAAACAGTAGCCCGGCGGGTACCTACCACTGCCAGGCACCACTCATCCTCGGGGAGCAGGGAGCCTCTAACATAAAGCACCGGCGGATAATCATATATCTCCTTGAGACGGGGAGGGTAATCGGAATCGTGCCAGGTAAGCACCTTTACTCCGTAACGCTCCAGTTTCTCCATCTCGGCTTCCAGGGAGAGTTGAGGTCGCCAGGAGGTAATAGCCTGTACTGACTTGCTATCTAACCCGGCGCGTTTTAAATCAGCCGGTTCAGCTTTCCAGGCATTCTCCAGATTGCCGAAGTAGTTCTCCAGCTGGGTAAATTTAACCCGGCCGATACCGGAAATAAGGCTAAAACCAACCCAGTATTTGATGTCTTTATCACTTGTTTTCACGGCAATGCCATTCTAGCATAGCGGTAAACTACTGACAATCAGGGGGTGGGGTTATAAAAGAAAGGATGCTGTGGCGGAGAGGGTGGGATTCGAACCCACGGTCGCCAAGTATGGCGACACGCGCTCTCCAGGCGCGCCTGATAGGCCACTCCAGCACCTCTCCGTAAACTGTCTCCCGTAACTAAGTCGATGGGGTAATATCATAGTAGACCCACCAACGATCATTAAAGTGCCAGCATTTTTAGCTTTATCTTTATCCACAGTATTTCTATTTTTTCTTATGGCGGAGAGGGTGGGATTCGAACCCACGCTCCGCTAAACACGGAGACCGCTTTTCGAGAGCGGCACCATAAGCCTCTCGGACACCTCTCCTTAGGTGCGCTTCCAATTATATCATATGCTTTGCGGGTTTGCTGCCAATATAGTATGATGGCATCATACTGTTAACCGCAGGGAGCCTCAAATTTTGGTTTGGTTAGAGTTTTCTGCCTGCCTTGTCATTATCCTGTTCGCCGGGACAAAGCTAGCCCGATATGGGGATGCTATTGCTAAGAAGACTGGTTTGGGTGGGATATGGGTAGGCCTGATATTTCTGGCTTTCATTACCTCGGCACCGGAACTGGTTACCGGCGTAAGCTCGGTTGCCCTGGTCGGACTGCCCGATTTGGGTCTGGGCACCCTGCTGGGGAGTTGCCTGTTTAACCTCGCTATCTTGGCTTTACTGGACTTCCTCCACCGTGGCACCCCGGTTTTGAGTGCGACCAGCTTGAGACTTATGGTATTGGCGGGGGCAGGGATATTGCTGATTGCCATTGCTGCCGGGGGTATTCTGGCCGGGGGTAAGCTTGCTGGATTAACCCTGGGATGGGTAGGTATCCCGAGCTTTATTATTATCATTCTGTATTTAGTGGCGATAAGGCAGATGTTCCGTTTTGAGCGTAGTCACCCGCTGCCGCAGATGGAAACTACCTCCCCCCAATATGAGAGAATCGCTTTAAGGGCGGTATATCTCAGGTTTACCCTGGCGGCAATAGCGATTATTGGTGCCGGAATATGGCTATCATTTGTTGGCGACGAGATTGTCCGAACTACCGGTTGGGGCACCAGCTTTGTCGGCAGCCTATTCTTGGCCATTGCTACCTCTCTACCCGAGCTGGTGGTGGCTACCGCTGCCCTCCGTTTAGGGGCTATTGACATGGCAGTGGCTGATATCCTGGGTGCCAACATGCTTGATGTTGCCCATATTTTCACTGTTGACCTCTTTTACACCGAAGGCTCCGTTCTTGCCTCAGTATCCAGTGCTCATCTCATTACGGCAGCGGTGGTAGCGGTGATGAGTCTCTTAGTGATTATCGGGCTCCGATTTCGACAAAAACGCAAGACCTTCATCGTCATCAGCTGGTATGCCCCGGTTTTAATTGGACTCTATATTTTTGGGGTCTATCGCCTGTTTATTTCGGGCATAAGTATCGGGTAAGCCTTACTGGCAAGAAACGAAGGCATCGCTTCGGGAGCAGTCGCCTGTCTCCAGCTAAGCAAGTTGAAGCGCATGGTAACTTTTTACATCTTTACTTACCATATGGTAATATAGCGCGAACGTGCTTGTATCAATGCCCCTGTAGCTCAGTTGGATAGAGCACCAGCCTCCGGAGCTGGGTGCGAGCGTTCGAGTCGCTCCAGGGGTGCTTTGACGGGACATATTTAACGGCGACTTTTCCAGATGACTGATGGGCGTATTGCATTTTCGTTCATTAAATGTTAGAATTTTCTACGGTGTGATAAAGATTTTTAGCGCTCGGTTGAATAGAACCCAAACCCCCTGAGCTAGGTATTAGTGTTCATCCTGCTTAGGGGGTATTGTTTTTGTGATGGTTAGGAGAACGGAATGATAGATGTGAAAGAGCTTATTGAGATTAGATTGCACGGTCGTGGTGGGCAAGGCGCGGTTACCTCCGCTGAGTTGGTAGCCCGGGCGGCTATTAATGAAGGTAAATATGCTTCCGCTTTCCCTGCCTTCGGTGCCGAGAGGAGAGGCGCACCCGTTATCGCTTTCATCAGAATAGATAATAAGAAACCTATCAGGGTAAGAGCCGAGATTGACAAGCCTGATGTCGTGATTGTGCTTGACTTTCGCCTGTTACACACTGTTAATGTTACCTCAGGTCTGAAGGAGAAGGGTACACTAATAATTAATACTGCCAAATCGCTTCAGGAGGTCGAGTCTCAGTTTGGCGCCAAGTGGCACCTGGCCACGGTTGATGCTACCAAGATTGCCCGCGAGGTATTGGGCGTTCCTATTGTCAATACGGCGATGATAGGCGCTCTGTTAAAGGTTACCAGTGCGATTAAGCTGGAATCAATGCTGGAACCCCTGCAATATCACTTCCCTCGTCTGGCAGAAAGAAATATGAATGCTATAAAAAGGGCATATGAGGAAACCTTAATAAAGGAGTAGGCGCATTGACTAAGCGAGAGAATGAATTGACCTGGAAAGACCTGAATATTGGTTGTATTATAACCGAGCCGGGCAATGCCAGGCAATACCAGACTGGAGATTGGCGGTCAGATAAACCAATCGTTGATAAGAACAAGTGTATAAAGTGCGGTCTTTGCTCCATTTTCTGTCCCGAGGGGTGTATTGAACAGAACCCCGAAGGGTATTTTGAGGCTAATCTATTCTATTGCAAAGGGTGTGGTATTTGTGCCCGTGAGTGCTGGCCACAAGCCGTAACTATGGTGGAGGAGGAGCAGTGATGGCAAAAATAGAAGGCATAGAGGTTTCACGGGCTGTTACCATAGCCTGCAAACTGGCTAATGTTGATGTGGTGGCGGCCTATCCTATTACGCCGCAGACTCATATTGTGGAGGACCTCGCTGAGATGGTAGCCAATGGTGAATTGGACGCCTCCTTCATCCCCGTCGAATCCGAACACTCGGCACTGAGTGCCTGCCTCGGCGCTGCCGCCATTGGGGCGAGAGCCTTTACGTCTACTGCCGCCCAGGGACTGGAACTGATGCATGAGGCGACCTATGTAGCTTCAGCAATGCGGCTGCCGATAGTCATGGCAATAGCCAACCGGGCTTTATCAGCCCCGATAAGCGTCTGGGGTGACCACTCCGATGTTATGGCGGTCCGTGACACCGGCTGGATTCAGATATTTGTGGAGAACGGGCAGCAGGCGGTGGATAATGTATTCTGCTCGTTCCGTATCGGTGAAGACCCGAGGGTTTTGCTCCCGGTGATGCTTCATCTGGACGGGTTTCACCTGACTCATGTTATTGAACCGATAACTTTCCCGGAGCAGAGTGAAGTTGATAAGTTTCTCCCCCCCAATAAGTATCCTTTGCCACTGGACCCGGATAAACCGGTAGCCATGGGTGGCTTCGGCCCGCCCTACATATACCCCGAGGCAAAGAAGGCTCAAGAAGTAAACATCAACGCATCTAAGGAAATAATCCTGGAATGTTGGAAAGAGTTTGGCGACTTGTTTGGGCGCTACTACTCGCCGGTTGAATACTACAAGTGTGACGGCGCTAAGGTTCTTTTATTAACTATGGGCAGCTTCAGCGAGACGGCCATGGATACCATAGACAAGATGCAGGCAGAGGGTAAAAGCGTTGGTCTGTTGCGACTTCGCCTGTGGCGCCCCTTCCCCTTTGCCGAAATTCGGCAGGCAGTTAAAGGTGTTGAGACTCTCATCGTCCTGGACAGGGCTCTTTCCTTTGGCTATGGCGGGCCGGTCTTTTCCGAGGTCAGGTCAACCTTATATGGCGAGGACAAGAGGCCAAAGGTGGTCAGCTTTATCGGTGGTTTGGGGGGCAGGGATATTTCCGCAGAAGGTTTTGAGCAGCTAATTAACCGGGGTATCGAAATTGCCCAGAAAGGAAGCGAGCAAGAATTTGAGATGTTTGGAGTGAGGGAATGATAGAAAAGTATGCGGTTTATGTTCCCCGACTGGTAACCAAAAAGGACTACTTTGCGCCTGGTCATCGGGCATGCATCGGCTGTGGTGAAGCCCTAGCCTTAAGGTTAGCCGCGAAGGCACTGGGGCAAAATGTAATAGTCGTTAATGCTACCGGTTGTATGGAAGTGGTTGCCTCGCCAATACCCTGGACTTCCTGGGAAGTACCCTGGATTCACACCCTGTTTGAGAATGCCGCTGCTGTGGCTTCCGGTGTAGAAGCGGGACTGAAAGCTATGATGAGGAAAGGGCTGCGCCGGGTCAGCGATATTAAGGTGATAGCTATTGCCGGTGATGGTGGCACCAGTGATATTGGACTTCAGGCGTTATCTGGAGCCCTGGAAAGAGGGCATGACTTTCTTTATATCTGCTTTGATAATGAAGCCTACATGAATACTGGCATTCAAAGGTCTTCGGCTACTCCCTACGGTGCCTCTACTAGCACTGCTCCCGCCGGCAAGAAGAGCATCGGTCAGATTACCTGGAAAAAGAATATGCCCGCTATTGCTGCCGCCCACGACATACCTTATGTCGCCACTGCTTCTCCCAGTTATCCCTTTGATTTGATGACTAAGGTAGCCAAAGGGGCGGAGACCCCGGGTCCAGCTTATATCCATGTCCTGTCGGTCTGCCCCACCGGCTGGAGGTCGGCTACCGATTTAACCGTCAGATTAGGCCGTCTGGCGGTAGAGACGGGAATATTTCCCCTCTATGAGGTGGAGAATGGCCGGTATAAATTAAGCTTTGACCCACCCAAATTAAGGCCGGTTACAGACTACTTTAAATTACAAGGCAGGTTCAGGCATCTAATGCCCGATAGCATAGAGAAAATCCAGAACAGGGTTATTGAAGAATATGAAAAGCTCAAGACAAAGGTGGCGGCAAACACAGAGGTTACGGCATGAGCGACAAGGCTAAACAGGTAAAAGTCAAAGTTAAGTCAATCCTGGATAACTACCAGCACGACAAAAGAATGCTGGTATCCATCTTGCAAGATATTCAAGCCGAATTTAATTACCTGCCCCAGGAAAGTCTGGCGGAAGTAAACAAAGGTTTAGACGTCCCATTGAGCCAAGTTTACAGCGTGGCTACCTTTTTTAAGGCGTTCAGTCTAACGCCAAGGGGGCGTCATTTAATTAATGTCTGCCTGGGTACTGCCTGTCATGTAAGGGGTGCAGTTAGAATTCTAGAGGCAATGGAGCGGGAACTTGGTATCAAAGCGGGGAAAACAACCAGGGACCTCAAATATACCCTGGAAACGGTCAACTGCGTTGGTGCCTGCGCTCTAGGTCCGATAGCCATAGTTGATAGTGAGTATTCCGGCCAGATGAATACTGAGAAGGTCAAACCTTTATTAGACAGCTACGATTAGTTGTGGGAAAGGAATAGACATTGCCCAGATTAAATTCCGTTGGTGAGTTAGAAGCATTAAGGAAACCGCTGATTAGAAAAAGAGACTCCGATAAGCCCTGCATAATTATATGTGGCGGAACAGGATGCCTAGCTTTGGGAGCAGCAGATATTATTGCTGGTTTCCGGTGTGAAATACAAGAACAAGGGCTAGACACTAAGGTAGACCTTAGGATAACTGGCTGCCCCGGTTTCTGTGAGAGGGGTCCGTTAGTTGTAATTGAGCCGGGAAATATTCTTTACCAACGGGTGAGAGGTGAGGATGTTAGTCAGATAATCTCTCAAACTGTGAAAAAGGGTAACATAGTTGATAAGCTGCTTTACCAGGACCCGGAAACCGGCCGGAAAATTACCCAAGAGCGAGAGGTACCTTTCTACAAAAAACAAGAGCGCCTTCTGTTAGCTAATAACTCTAAGATTGACCCTAACAATATTGCTGATTACCTGGCTTTAGGTGGCTATACCGCCTTAAGTAAGGCACTTTCTGAGATGTCGCCTCAAGAAGTAATTGAAGAGGTCAAAAAATCGGGGTTACGCGGGCGTGGTGGCGGCGGCTTCCCGACTGGTATCAAGTGGGATTCCTGCCGAAATGCCCCATCCTCAGACGGCACCCGCTATGTCATTGGTAATGCTGACGAAGGCGACCCCGGTGCCTTTATGGACAGGGGCCTGCTGGAAGGAAATCCGCATAGCATTCTGGAAGGGATGATAATCGGAGTCTCTTTTTCTAATCAGCGGTTTCCTTAATGCTTCTAACTCACCAACGGAATTTAATCTGGGCAAACAAGCTGAGGACTATGGATTTCTGGGTAAGAATATCCTGGGCTCCGGATTTGACTTTACGGTCAGGATAAACCGGGGTGGTGGGGCTTTTGTCTGTGGCGAGTCAACCGCGTTAATGGCTTCACTGGAAGGTAAAGTAGGCGAACCCAGAGCCAAATATACTCATACTGTTGAGAAAGGCTTGTGGGATAAGCCGACTAATCTTAACAATGTCGAAACCTGGGCAAATGTGCCCCTAATCATTAATAATGGTGCCGATTGGTATGCCAAGATAGGCACCGAAGGCAGCAAGGGAACCAAGATTTTCTCGCTGGTAGGCAAGATTAATAACACTGGTCTGGTTGAGGTCCCCATGGGGATAACTCTGCGCGAGATTATCTATGACATCGGTGGCGGTGCTACCCAAAGCGCACAGGGAGGTATCG
>JABUBP010000355.1_pt1 | contig 12457 bp, 8 predicted proteins | sample 7240331 | NCBI WGS metagenome assembly JABUBP01 (sample SAMN07256347, study PRJNA390944) | subsurface metagenome | isolation source: Methane hydrate marine sediment | place: Pacific Ocean: Eastern North Pacific, ODP site 1244 | collected 2002 | reverse complement strand
TGTCGCCGACTACTTCAGCCCCTTTGAGGACCGTATCCATGGTTTCACAGCCACTAAAAATAAAGAGCAGCGCCAAAGCGGTGACTATATAAAGAACTTTTCGCATTATTATCCCCCTCTAATAGCTTAATGATATAAAATAGATTATAAGCCAGAAAAGTGCTCTTGTCAAGACAGAAAGTGATATCCGGTAATTCGCGATAGGTTCGACTGAGGACAACAGTACGCAGCAGGGTGGGAGCGGATCTGAAGTGCGGAGGAGTCGAAGACAGCCATTTTTCGGCTCTTTCCGCGGCTGGAAGGGAGAAATACTCTCCACAGGGGAAGAAAACCCAATTTTCCATCACAATTTAATACCATATACCCAGGGATTTTAGTATATTATAGATTCAAAACGTAAAAACACCCTTCTCAACGCTTCATCTTCTGAACAGCTTGTATTTCGATGGATCGGGATGAGGCATTTGCGTACCTTAGATACTCGGACGGTACAAATCATATGGAAAATTTAAACCCCTTTGAACAGATCGGCTTAACAGGGAACTCTCTAGAGGCGCTGCGGAGCATGGGCTTTGAGCAGCCCACGGAAATCCAGCTAAAGGTCATTCCCCTCCTCTTGAACGGAGAGCGGGACATAATCGGACAGGCCCAAACCGGGACAGGGAAGACCGCCGCCTTCGGCCTGCCCATCCTGGAAAAGATTGAGCAACGCGGAAAGGCGGTCCAGGCCCTGATCCTCACCCCCACCAGGGAGCTGGCCATCCAGGTAGCCAAGGAGTTGGATTCCCTGGCAGGCAGAAAGGCCGTGAGCATCGCCTCCATATACGGCGGGCAGTCCATCGTTCAACAGATCAGAAAGCTGAGAGCGGGCGTGGATATCGTCGTCGGAACTCCCGGCAGGGTGATCGACCACATCAACAGAAAGACCCTGAAGCTCTCGAAACTCTCGTTCATGGTGCTTGACGAGGCGGATGAGATGCTCAACATGGGCTTTATTGAGGATGTGGAGGAGATCCTCGGCTCCGTGGATCCGGGCAGGCGCATGATGCTGTTCTCCGCTACCATGCCGCAGAGGATCCGCAAGATCGCCGAAAAGTATATGGGCGATTACGACCATGTAACCGTGAATAAGGAGCAGCCCATAACGGAACTCACCGAGCAGATCTACTTCGACATTAATGAGAAGGATAAATTCGAGGCCCTGTGTCGGATCGCCGACATTGAGGAGGGCTTTTACGGCCTCATCTTCTGCAGGACCAAGGTGAACGTGGACGAGCTGGCCCGACGTCTTGCCGAACGGGGCTACAATGCGGAAGCCCTTCACGGAGACATCACCCAGCCCCAGCGGGAGCTCATCCTGAACCGTTTCAGAAAGCGCGGTATCAACATCCTCGTTGCCACGGATGTGGCGGCCAGGGGTATCGATATCAACAACCTGACCCATGTTATCAACTACTCCCTTCCCAACGACAGCGATTCCTACATCCACCGGATCGGCCGTACGGGCAGGGCCGGGAACCTGGGCGTAGCGATTACCTTTGTGAGCCCGGCGGAATACGGAAAGCTCCAGTTGCTCAAGGGGATCTCAAAAAGCAATATCCGGAAGGCACGGCTCCCCCATATCGACGACGTGATCCGGGCCAAATGGAACAGAATCGTCTCCGAGGTCGAGGAGATAGGCAAAAACGGGGAATGCGGCGACTTCAGGGAGATGGCCGGGGCTCTGCTCAAAGATACGGACCACGAGGAGGTCCTCGCAGCAGTCCTCCGTGTTGCTTTCGGGGAGAAGCTCGACAGAAACAAGTATAGGGAGATCAAGGAGGTCTCATCCGGTAACAGTGAAAAGACCAAGCTCTTTATCCAGATGGGCAGGAAGGACGGGCTGACAAAACGCAAGCTTGTGAATCTGCTCGAAAGAAAGAGCGCCGTAAGCGAGACCCTCATCAGAGACACACAGATCTTCGACATCTATTCCCGCGTAACCGTCCCCTTGCATACGGCGGAGATTATTGTCAGGGCATTTAAAAATCGAAGAAGCGGAAAACGTCCCCTGGTAGAGATCGCCGGCAATCCCAGGAAAGGCTTTAAAAAAAGGGTTCCGGTTCGTTAGCCCTCGCTTTCTAAGCCGGCAGTGCCGTTCATGATACAACGGCTGTTCGCCGGGCAGCGAGCCGCTGTTAGCCGATGCCCCCTATTGAGGAATCTACCGCCTGCTGCGGACCTTTCTGCTCTGGGCCGAAAGAACTATCTTTCGCAGCCGTATGGATGAGGGGGTGATTTCCACCATCTCATCTTCCCTTATGAACTGGATGGCCCGTTCCAGGGTCATCGGAAGCACGGGCGTGAGGGTGACGGCATCGTCCTTTCCGGCGGCGCGCATGTTTGAGAGCTTCTTCGTCTTGCAGGGATTCACATTGAGGTCATCCTCCCGGTTATGCTCCCCTATTATCATTCCTTCGTATACAGGAACTCCCGGAACAATAAAAACCTGTCCTCTCGGTTCGAGGTTGAAGAGGGCGTAAGGGACTCCCGCCCCGCTCCTGTCGGCTACCAGTGAACCGGAGAACCTGTTCAGGAAATCCCCCCTGTACTCCTCGTACCCCGTAAAGTAGGAGTTGAGCATCCCCGTGCCTTTTGTGTCCGTCAGGAATTCATCCCTGTAGCCGATGAGGGCCCTGGAGGGAACGCTGAACTCGAGCCTCGCCCGGCCGCTCTCATGATTCACGTAGGTCAGCATCCTTCCCTTTCTCCTTGAGAGCTTTTCGGTCACAATCCCGGTGAAGCTCACCTCGCATTCTACCGAGAGATGTTCCACAGGCTCGAGCTTTTTTCCGTTCTCATAGCGGTAGATGACCTCCGGACGGCCCACACAGATCTCGAAGCCCTCCCTTCGCATGGTCTCTATGAGAATAACCATCTGAAACTCGCCCCTCCCCTTGACTATGAAACCCTCCCCGTCCTCCGCCTGCTCCACTTTTATAGAGACATTCTTGAGGGATTCCTTCTTGAGCCGTTCCCAGATCTTGCTCGATTGGACATACCTGCCCTCTTTTCCGGCGAAAGGAGAGGCATTGGCGTTGAATCTCATAAACACTGTGGGCTCGTCCACGCTGATGCGCTTCAGGGCTTTGGGCGATTCCTTTGTACAGATTGTATCGCCTATATGAACCTCATCGATACCTGAAAGAACGACAATATCACCGGGTTCCGCTATATCCGTCTCTTTTAAGGCCGGTCCGTCATAAACCTGCAGCCTGGAGATGCTCAAGGGTTTGTGTTTTCCATCCTCTCCGATACATATCAGGTTATCCTTCGAACGCGCGCTTCCGTTAACGACCTTGCCGATAGCCAGACGGCCCAGGTAATCGGAGTAAGACAGATCCGACACCAGCATCTGAAAGGGATCGGCCTTGCTGTAGGCAGGGGCGGGGATCTCCTTCAGGACGGTGTTAAAGAGGATGTGCAGGTTATCCCCCTCTTCATCGAGAGCAGTCTTGACCACCCCGGCCCTGCCGTTTGCATAGAGTATGGGGAACTCCAGTTGTTCCTCCAGGGCATCGAGGTCCAGGAACAGCTCGTAGATCTCGTTCAACACCTGCTCCGGCCGGGCGTCCGGCCGGTCGATCTTGTTGATCACAACGATTATCTTCAGGCCGGCTCTGAGCGCCTTGTCCAGGACGAATCTGGTCTGCGGGAGGGGGCCTTCCGAAGCGTCCACGAGGAGAATGGCTCCGTCAACCATGGACAGGGCCCGTTCCACCTCACCGCCGAAATCGGCATGGCCCGGAGTATCCAGGATGTTGATCTTCTTTCCCTTCCATCGGATCGAGCAGTTTTTAGCGGCAATGGTGATCCCCCGCTCCCGTTCGAGCTCCATGTTGTCCATGAGCCTCTCCTCGGTCTGCTGCCCTTCCCTGAAGGTGCCGCTCTGGCGGAACATAGCGTCCACCAGGGTCGTTTTTCCATGATCAACATGGGCTATTATGGCAATGTTCCTGAGCGAATCGTTTTTCGAATCTCTATGGGGCATGATTTTATTCCTGTACCGTGATTTTAGTTTATTATGAGAGCAGGGCTAAAGATACTTAAAACCAAAGCCTGAGTCCATAGATTTCGGCGGTAGGCCGTCGATGACGACTGTGAACTTAAAGACGCATTAACCTAGGCAACCGTAGTCTGAAATTTTCTCCGGTCCTGTTTGCACAGGGCCCGCACCAGCCGGCGGCCTGACATGACGCCGGTCGGAAGACCGCCGCCCGGCTCGACCCACTGCCCGCACATATTGAAGTTCTGCAGGCCGGGCAGGGTCTGGAGCATGGGTTTCATCATAGTGAAGGAGTTCTGCGGCGTGAGCAGCCAGCCCTCAAAACTGCCTTTCCAGTTACCCGTGTAGCGCTCAAAAGTCAACGGTGTCGCCACATCCACCATCTCCACCTGCCGGGAGATGCCGGGGAAGCGCTGATCCAGCAGTTCCACTACTGTGCGCGCCACCTGGTCTTTCTTCGCTTTGTAAGCTTTCCGATCCCGGGATAACTCTTGCCAGTACTCGTAACTGCTGGCCATCATGATCACCAGGCTGGTCTTTCCTGCCGGCGCTAATGTGGGATCGTGGTTGGAAGTCTGGACCGACAATCTGTCCCGCATCTCATCCCCGATTTCCGTGGGCTGGCGCAATGGAAAGCTCATGCCGGAGACCGATTGGGGCTCATCGGCAAAAGAGCGGTTCACCCCCACTCCCACGTACAACAGCGATGGGAAGACGGGCCACTTCTCGTAAGGCTCGCGCGTCTTTTCATCAACATATTTCCCTTCCAGCATTTTAAAAATGGTGGCATAGCCATCCGCCGCGGAGATCACCCGCGCGGAGCGGTGCTCGCTGCCATCCGCCAGCCGGATGCCGACCGCTACATCCCCTTCTACCAGAATCTTTTCTACCTGCCTATCGTAATGGATTGCTCCCCCCAGATCAGTGTAGCGTTTGGCCAGTGCCAGCGACAGGGGCAGGGAACCGCCGATAGGGTAGCCCGCATTCCCATTGTGCAGGTAGGCAAAGGTAAAGAGCATGAAGAACAGGGAAAATTCCGGAAGCCACATTTCCAGCAGCGCATTGCGGAGCACCGGGTCTTTGAAGCGCATGACAAATTCCGCGGTGGAAAGCTTCATCCACTTCCGTATTTGCCCCCACCTGGTAGCCATAAGCAGAGCAAGCTTAAGACTTTTTTGCAAGCGTTTGAGCGGCGGGTCTGATTTGGAAGGCTGATCGAAATCAAGGCACATCCGGATGCCCCGGATGAATTCACCGATGGGCTCGGTGTCTTGCGGCGAAAATTCCAGCAGGTGCTTTTCCAGCCTGTCCACGTTCGTATAGAAAATGAGGGTGCGCCCGTCGGCGCTCTCGAAACGCATGTATTCGTCCAGGTTGATGATCTCGCGCCCCCGGGCAATACCGACTTCCTCCCAGTAGCGGTGCATGCCGCTCCGGGGTGAAGAACCTACCAGCCAGTGGATACAGCCGTCAATGGTGTACCCTTTACGTTTCCAGGCCGTGCATAAGCCGCCCGGCAAGTCGTGCATCTCAAAGACCTGCGTGCGGTAGCCGTTCATCCGGGCATATATCCCGGCCGAAAGTCCTGCGAACCCGCCGCCGATGATAATGACCGAGTTATCTTCCATAATGTTTCTCCCTGTTTATCAATTTGAACTGAGCAGCAGGCAAGCTATAAGCAAGCCGGTATCAGTGTTTGACGAATATGGTGCCGTTCTCAACTTTGACAGCATGGACGATCAGGTCGTGCGTTCGGACAGCTGCCATCAGCGCCCCGATCTTCAGCACCTTCGGAATGGGTATCCGGGGTTCAGCCGTCTTCTTTCCCGTCATGACATCAAAACGCGCTTTGTGCAATGGGCACACAACTTCCTTTCCCTCAAGTTTCCCTTGATGAAGAGGTGTGTTCATGTGTGGGCATCTATCCTCAAACGCATAGAAGCTGCCCTCAACATTGGCCACTGTTATCTCAAGATCACCAACATCGAACTTCTTCAGTATGCCTGCTGGAATGTCTGCCGCTGCCGCGACTCTGGTCAATGCCATACAATCACCTCCCGGGTTTTGTGCATAACTTTGCGGCTAACTTGCCTGACGAAATTCTATAGCCATCAACATTAATTCTATTGTGGAATTAACCTGCTTGCAAGAGCAATGTGCGTCAGTATAATGGATCAGTCCGGGACGGCAATTCGGTCGCTAATAATGTTCCAGGGCGTTCAACGACCCTCAATTAGCTATAGTCGTGAAATATTATATTTTTTTTAATGATTGAAAACTCACCATTTTGTGTTGTTTTTCATCCCACAGGTTCATCCATAGGGACTTAAAACTCCTGCGGATAGTCAGCGGTTCAACTTCCTGCAATGCCGGTATATCATCATAACATTGTTGCAGGTTGTAATTGGGAATAGTGGGACGGATATGGTGAATATGATGGAGGCCAATATTTCCAGAGAACCACTGTAATACTTTAGGCAGCTTGTAATAAGAGGCTCCTTCCAAAGCTGCCTTCAGCGGGTCCCAAACATCATGACGTGCCCAGTACACACCATCGAACTGGTGTTGGACATAAAACAACCATATGCCGATTGCTGCGGCAATCAGTATGACGGGCAGCTGAATTATAAGATATTCGCGGAATCCGATTGTCAGGCTTGCTGTTATGACAACTGCTAAAATAAAAAAATTAGTTAGAATTACACTGCGGCGCTCGATTTTTTTTGCTCCCTTGTGGGAGAATCTATTGCTGAGCAAAAATATAAAAACTGGTCCCAAGCCAAACATTATAAAAGGATTTCGATAAATATAATAGCTAAGCCGTTTCAATCCGGGCGCACTCAAATATTCAGCGAGTGTCATAGTCCAAACATCACCTGTGCCCCGGCGGTCTAAATCGCCGGCTGTTGCATGATGTTTGATATGTGAACTTCGCCATTCTTCAAACGGTGTAAAAATCATTGTACCGGAGATATAGCCGATAATTTTGTTTGCGCGACGTGATGCAAAAAAAGAACTGTGGCAACAATCATGGAAAAAAATAAAAATACGAATTAGAAAAAGGGCCGCCAAAAATGCTAATGCAAGTATAGTCCAATAGGAATATTCAAGTTGAACCAGGTAAACCATCAGGACCCACAAAGCAATATAAGGAAGAAAAGTGTTGAAAAGTTGCCATATTGTTTTTCGAAGATTCGGCCGGCTGTATTTTGAAAGATTTGAATGCCAATGCGGTCTGGGTTTGGGGGTTCCCGTATTAATACTCATTTCTGTTCTTCAAAGCGATATTTTATCGCCTTACTAAATTTAATACAAATACCTGATGAAAGCAAAAAATTTCAGCTCCGGCGGGGGTCAGGCCGCCGGTTGCTTGCCATTACCGGCCCCGGCTTTTGTTCTGATGGATTGCAGCGTTGCGATTGTCACCTGTGCTTGGCAGCTTGTGACCTCTTGATAACGGGGCGCATGAATCTTGAAATAATCAACCGATCCAGCAAACCGGGGGCAATCAGCTTTAGCCAGAGAGCCAGAGGGCCGGGCCGCATCACAACCTGTCGCTGGCGCCGTAGCGCCGCTCGGAGAACGATCTGTGCACACCGGTCGGCGGTCATCGTGTGCTCAGTGTAAATCGATCGGCCGGAAGGCCCTTTGGGCTGACCGTTCGTGTCCAGGTACCGCTCGTGGAATTCCGTAACTACCAATGAAGGGCAGATTACCGTCACAGTGACTCCGGCCTGTTCTACTTCCATACGCAGTGAATCAGAGAATCCTATTATGGCGAATTTGCTGGCGATATAGGAAGTATTGAACGGGATTGCCAGTACCCCTCCCAGGCTGGAGATGTTCACGATCCGCCCGCATGTCTCTTTGAGATAGGGTAGTGCATGGTAAGTGCAATGAACAGCGCCATAGAAATTCACGTCAACGACCTTCTTAAACAGTTGCAGATCGGGAAAGTCCTCAAGTTTGCTGACAACGTCTATACCGGCATTATTAACCAGGGTGTCGATACGGCCATACGTTTCCCGGGTGCGTTGGATCAGGGCTCTACACTGAGATTCGTCTGCCACGTCAGTGGGTATGGCGATGGCTTTACTACCGCGTTTTTGGCACTCTCTCGTCAATGAGTCGAGGCGTTCAGCATTGCGTGCAGCAAGAGCAAGCCAGGCTCCCTCCGCGGCCAGTCGAAGGGCCAACTCCCTGCCAATTCCACTCGAAGCACCCGTGACGATGACTGTTTTTTCTCTGAAGGTATTCTTCATTCAGCATTAGCTCCTTTCCGCCAATCTTTGCAGCAACATAGCTTGAGCCGCCGGCCCAATAAACTTCTAAAGAGCTTCGCGAGGCAGAGACAGTGAGCAGTTTATGGGCTTCGATCCACCATTGCCATTATTCGTCTCGAAGTCTACTCTTGTTTGTTGTTATATTCTCCTCTTTAATTCAATCATATCACTACAGCACTGTCAATTTTATTTTTTGTGGGGGATGTTGGTCGACTCTATTGGAATTCGCCTTTCTGTTGAACAATCCCGGAGCGCCCTGGGTTTACAGGAAGACGACGGGGGTCTAAGAGCGTCCCAGCATCGTGTCTTCCTCGCGGGCGGATTTGATCTTCTTTCTCAGGGCGATATAGGTGCCGATTAGAATCGGAAAAATGCCGAACGCAGGGAGCAGACCGTACAGGGCCACAATGAACAGGAGAAAGTCATAGGCACCATGGATGGCGATGGCAATCCATAATCCCCTGTTTTGCAGTCTCTTTTCCTCTTGTTTTGAGGGTGCGAATTTTGCCTGCCCGATATAGAAGCCCATCATTCCCGAGCAGAGCGCGTGCATGGGTACAGCCGTGAATGCTCTGAGCAGTGCGGTGGTCCAGCCGCCGTCCAGCACATAGAGGATGTTCTCCATGCAGGCAAAACCCAGGCTCGCTACAACAGTGTAGACTATTCCATCCATTGCCTCGTCGAAGTTCACGTTGTTATAGACCGCCAGACGGACAACGGTTAGCTTGATGTATTCCTCGGAGAGGGCCGCGACGATAAAAGCATCGAAGGCAAAATACAGAAGCGGCCATTGGACGAAGAGTCCCTCGAACCTGGACACCACGAGTTCCAGCAAAATCGCAGGAACCATTGATCCGATTCCGATGAGAAAGACCTTGATAATCAAGCCTTTGGGCTCCGGTCTGTTTTTGTCCTGCTTGTAGTAGTAGATCAACAGAAAGAACGCCGGCGCGATAGCCATGCTGACTGAGAGTAGTATCGGCAAGATTCACCTCCTTTCTGTTCCCGGTAAAAGACCACCTGCAATTTACCAGGGCTTTTTCGAAACTGCGGTTATGCAGGATTGTCGGATGTCTACAGCGAATCGGTTCTCTGCAAGCTGTCCGCTTGGCTGCAAGTATACAACGAAACGCTGACTCGAGTCCAAGCCTCGACGGTTTTTGGCTATGATACCGATTTTCGACAACTTTAACACGAAAATAAGTATTAATACCGAGGAAACCAGGGTTACCGGAGATCGGTGATACGCATAGGGAACCTATCTCTTCGATTGTGTCATAAACCGCCTGCATGGCCGGTGTCCAGCGTCCCAATCGTGTTCTTTCTGCTCCACAGCCTCCGAAAACACGCTCATCCTTGAAGCGGCGTCGTAATCTTTCTGTTTGCCACCTCTCGGAAACCGGTGCAGAAAAAAGCGCTGGACTTCCAGCCACTGGCGTGTAAAATCAATGGATAATGGAGGAAAAAATGAAAAAATTGATTCTTGTGATATTAGTTGCAGCGGTGCTGCTGGGCGGTTGCAGCAGTATGCGCGGCCGCGGCCGCGGTCCGGTGGAAGCTTTCATGCTGCTTGCCGTCAACAATCCCGGGCTTGCAGAAGATGTCGCGGGAATCATCAACGAACGGGGTGAGCCCAAGTCCGTCGAGCTGGTGCTGCCGCCGGGAACGGATAAACGCGGCCTGGTTGCCTTCCTGTCCCTGAACAGTGAAGCGACCGTCACCATCATTTCCAGCGGCAGCCGGGTGGTGCAGGATAACGGCAGAACGGCGAACGATTTTGCTGTGCCTCTACTCTACAGTATCGAAGTGGCCGGTGATGAGGAGCCGTGGCAGTACCGGGTAACTGCACGCGATGCGGACACCGACGCCAGGCTGGCGGCAATCGCCTTTCCCGAGGGCCATGTTCTGCAGCCGGGATTCAACCCGGCGGTTAAAGACTACAGCGTCAAGGTGCCCTATGCCAGCCGCATCGTAAAAATCGCGGCAAAAGGACAGAGCCGCTATCTGAAGAGCCTCAGCATCGGCACCGTCGAATCCGGCGGCGCAGCGGCTGTAGCGGGAGTGGACTTCACCTCCGGCGAAGAACTGGACTTCACGATCACGACCCTGGCTGAGGACGGCGTGTCCTCGGAGCAGTATACGATCACCCTGATCAGGGGGGCGCCGGATAAGAATGCAGCTCTGGCAAGCCTGGAGATCGCCGGCGGTTTGATTTCTCCCCTGTTTTCGCCGGACCGTCTCATCTACCTCGCACAGGTACCCTTCTCCACCAAAGAGGTGACGGTGGAAACCGTGTCCCAGAGCCAATTCGCCACGGTCGCCATAGCCCGGTCCGCTGAGGCCGGCCAAACCCAGCCAGGCGGCTCCGCTATCGAGTATCAGCAGCTCACAGAGAACCAAAAAAGAGGCATCCTGGAGTTCGCCACGGGCGACCGCCTCCCCCTGCTGGTCTCCGTGACCGCCCAGGACGGCAGCGTGCTGGAATACCAGGTGGAGATCATCCGGGCTGCTCCGGACAGCAATAATCTCCTGGCCTCCCTCGCGGTCACCGATGGCAGCCTCTCGCCTTCCTTCGCGGCGCAGCGCAGCGACTATGGCGCCATCGTCCCTTACGCCGCCAAAGAGGTGTTCATCTCCGCGCGGTCGCAGAGTGCGGTGGCCCGGGTTGCCCTGGAGCCTGGATCGGACCTCGACGCGGCGACACGGAGCAGCTTTTCCTACCGGGGAGACCCCGCTTCCGTGCAGGGCGCGGTAATCGATTTTGCCGGTATCGAGCGGCTGTCTGTGCTGGTGCGGGTTATCGCCGAGAACGGTAGCGTCCAGAGCTACAGCCTGAAGATACGGCGGGCTGCTCCGGACAGCAATACCAATCTCGCTTCACTGACCGCCTTGCAGGGAGTTTTGAGACCGGCCTTTACACCTCGAACCGCCACCTACAGCGTCAGCCTGCCGGCCAGTGTGGGCAGCGCCCAACTCTCTCTCCGGGCTGCCAGCTCCGTGGCCACCGTGGGGGTGGTTGACCAGCCGAGTATCGCCGCGGCGGTGAGCCAGGACTTGAGCGTTGCTGTCAATCCCGGTGAGGCCAGGGTAGTCAGTTTCGTAGTAACCGCCGAGGACGGCTCGCAGCGGCTATTCCGCATCGAAGTTCGGCGCGCCGGCGTACCGGCAGTCCAGCCTACGGAGGCCCAGCCCACAACAGTCCAACCGCCGGCGGTCCAGCCCACGGAAGTCCAGCCCGCGGAGGTCCAACCCGCGGAGGTCCAGCCCACGGCGGTGCAGCCCGCGGAGGCCCAACCCCTCCTGAGCGGGCGTATCGCTGTGGAGTTGAAGAACCTGCGTCTCGAGACGCGTGAGGCTGCGGCACTGGCCGCAAACAAGGAAGAGATCGGCACGATAGCCACTATCACGGCGCGCATTTACCGGACCGACACGGTGCTCCTGCAGGACAACATCCCTGTTAAGGTGCGCAGCCAGGGAAAAACCTGGGCCCTGACGATGGCCTACCACTCCGGCAGCATAACTCTGCAAAGCGGACGACTTATAGAGATCGAGCTGGCCATACCCACCAGCGGCGGCCGCTACCTGCACTATACGGAGGCGCTGCAGGCCGCAACTGATCTGACCCTCCAGCCTTCCTTTATGCTGTTCGGAGAGAATCCCCGGGTTGGCTGGCCCGCCCCGGGTACACCCGTAAGCGTCGACGGCTATGTTTCATTGCTGCCGCCGGGAAAAGGAGGCGCAAAAGCGGAAGTCGGCGAAGAGGAGTTTGAGCGCAATTCGAAGGGCGAGTATGGGATCGGCGTGGATATTACCGATGCGGCCAGCGGACGCCTGCTCGGTAGAGACACCGTCTGGACTCGTCCCGGCCTCGCGCGGGGACGGGTGTTTGGATTTAGCCGTCAGATGGAGCTCCCCGAGGGCGCCTCGGTACGCTATTTACTTCAGGCGAAAGCCAAAAACGGACGGGTCTGGCAGGCCGACGGTATCGCGGAGGTGTGGACCACCCGGTTAAACTACGCGGGCGGTTTCAACCCGGCGGTGATGGTCATGAACGGACACTGAGAAAGCCCTCCTTTTCCGGACTTTACGGCAGCCGGCACATTGAATGTGCCGGCTGCCGTAAAGTCCG
>JABUBP010000354.1_pt1 | contig 12474 bp, 12 predicted proteins | sample 7240331 | NCBI WGS metagenome assembly JABUBP01 (sample SAMN07256347, study PRJNA390944) | subsurface metagenome | isolation source: Methane hydrate marine sediment | place: Pacific Ocean: Eastern North Pacific, ODP site 1244 | collected 2002 | reverse complement strand
CGGTGGGGTGGGGTCAGCATTACCATTTATGCCGGGCTTGGTTTTGCTGGACTTCCCTGGTTTAGTGGCTGGTCTAGCGGGCTGGGAGCTACCGGGGGATATATAATTGGTTTTATACTGGCGGCTCTCTTCCTGGGCTACTTTACCGATAAGTATATCAGGGCACGAGGCTTCTTAAGCATGCTGGGGCTAATGCTCCTAGCAAACTTTGTCCTGATTTATATCCCAGGACTTATCTGGCTTGGGTTGTGGCTCAACATGGTCAGCGGCACACCAGCCACTGTTGCCACCGTTGTTACCATGGGGGCTATCCCCTTTATAGCTGGTGATATAATCAAGGCTATCCTGGCGGCAGCCACAGCCAAGGGTATTACCCCCAAATCAGCCTACAATGTGTAGTTGGGCCAGGATAAATGGGCCAGGTAGTCCCATCATCGCCTATTGACTATCCTGGAGATGCCTATTAAAATTATGGTGTTACGGGCGGTTAGCTCAGTTGGTTAGAGCGCTGCGTTGACATCGCAGAGGTCACTGGTTCAAATCCAGTATCGCCCACCACTGGAATGCCTTACATAATGATGCCCTACCTAAAGGAACTGGTAGAAGCCTTGCTATTTCAGTCAAACCCTCCATTCAGCCCTCGTATTTTTGTGATATTATAGGCAGATGCAGCATAGAGCTGATATTACCATTATTGGCGCCGGGGTAGTCGGCCTGGCGGTAGCGGCACAGATAGCCAGCAGAGATAGGCAGGTTTATGTCCTGGAGAAGAATGAAACCTTTGGCCAGGAGATAAGCAGCCGGCACAGCGGGGTTATTCACTCCGGCATCTACTACCCTGAGGGTACACTAAAGGCGAAATTTTGTGTCGCTGGCAATCAGGCTCTTTACCAACTGTGCCAGAGGGGAAGTATAGGCTATAAAAGACTGGGCAAATTAATAGTGGCCACCAGCGATGAAGAGGCTGGAGAACTAGAAACATTGCTGGAGAGGGGAAATAGTAATGGCGCCCAGGGCTTGAGAATACTGTCAAGACAGGAAATGAAGCAACTAGAACCAAACATAGAAGGGATATCTGCCATTTTGTCCCCCGCAACCGGGATTATTGATTCACATGCATTAATGAAGTACTTTATTGCCCAAGCAAGTTGTGAAGGAGCTCAGATAGCCTATCGGACAGAGGTGGTCGGGATAAAAAAGGTAGCTGATGGGTACCAGGTTACGGTAAAAGATGGCGAAGGAGAATTTCACTTTATCACCAGGGTGCTCATTAATTGCGCCGGCCTTAACAGTGATAAAGTAGCCGAGTTGGCTGGAATAGATATAACCAGTGCCGGCTATAAGTTGCACTACTGCAAGGGTGAATACTTCAGCGTAGGCAGTGGTAAAAACAAATTAGTTAACCGGCTAATATTCCCGGTGCCACCACCTAAAGTCACTGGCGTGGGCATCCATATTTCTCTTGACCTGGATGGCAGGATGCGCCTCGGCCCCAGCATCCATTATGTTGATAGTATAGATTATACCGTTACTAGTGAACACAAACAGTTCTTTTATGACTCGGTAAGAAGGTTTTTACCCTTTATAGAGAATAATGACCTGGAACCTGAGATGGCTGGTATCAGGCCCAAGCTTCAGGGGCCTGGAGAAGACATCAAGGACTTCGTCATCAGGGATGAAGGTGATAAGGGCCTGCCCGGATTTATCAATCTTGTTGGTATCGAGTCCCCCGGCTTGACCGCCGCCCCGGCCATAGCTGAGTATGTCGCCGGTTTGGTTGGAGAACTACTGCCGGATAGGGGTTGAACCCTCTCTCATCTTAAGCCTATTCTACTAGAATCTTCAGCTAAAAAGAGAGGGGGTTGTTTATCTACCTCACGCCCTTTATCCCCCTCTCCTTCATCAAAGGAAAGGGGGAAATATATTAAAAAGAGGGGCGAAGCCCCTCTTAGACACCTCCCCTGATAAAAGACCTGCATGGTATGGCGCTTAAAGCTGATAACAGGCTATTCGGTGCCTTGACACTCAGCAAGCAAAGGTTTAACCTAGCCGTACTAGTTGAAATGGGAAATCCCGGCTGATACTAGGAGGTGTGGAAATGAAGAGATGCTCGGAGATTGTCTTGCTCACGGTAGTCCTGGCAGCTGCAGTTATGTTCGCTGGTTGTGGAGGTGGAGAAGTACTGCCAGACTATGTAAGCAGGATGTCGAGCGGTTCTGTGCAGATAGACGTGGCCAAGGCAAGCGGTGGCTCTGCACACGTAGATGAAGAAAGTATGAACATCATCTATGACCGTGGTGACTACAAGTTGATATTCTCTCTAAATGTTTTTTCACTGACGGCTGTTTTCGGTTCGCACACTTCTTTGTCCAACCCGCCACTGAAGATCTCTCCCGTGATAACTCCTGGGAATGACGTCGCCGACTTCTTCGCTGCCGTGCGAATTGACGAAATAACTGGTGACCTGTATGTCACCGTATTCATGGACACTGACTGGCAGGAAGTCGTAACGGGCGAGATTTTAATCCACACGCAGGAGTTTACCATCCCCCTACCCCTTCAATATACCGTTGAGACCGTCGATTTCTCCAAGGCTGTGGATGGCGTCTATATGCATGAACTGAGGTTTGCAGCAGAGGCTAGCTTCGGAGACTATGGCATCTATCCAATAATTACTGTAACGAATATAGCTATAAACGGCGAGCCAGAAGACCTTATTATCAAAATTGGCAGGCTGGAATTTAGCACGAACCATGTCATTATCACTATCTCCCCGCAGGTAGTCAAACAGTAGGCTGAAGCAAGACGCAGGGGGCAGTAATGAGAATCGCGGTATTTCCCTTTGATTGTTAAAGTGCTTCTATCTACTTTAAAAATCGTTCCTTTTTTGCTGAATATTGACGCAGCCACTCTTTCCGAGTTTGACGCTTGAATTAAAAAGGAATTATCCACTCAAATACCTGTCTATATCGGTGGCAGCACGTTTGGCGGCACCCATGGCACTAATCACGGTAGCGGCGCCGGTAACTATATCACCGCCAGCCCAGACCTTAGGCTTTGCTGCTTTACCAGTCTCCTCATCAGCCACCACCGTGCCCCGTTTAGTGGTCTCCAGACCCTCGGTAGTTTGGGCAATAAGGGGATTAGGCGTGGTGCCCAGGGCTACTATCACCACATCCACATCAATAATGAACTCACTTCCTTCCTTGATAATGGGGCGACGCCGACCACTCTCATCAGGCTCACCCAGTTCCATCTCATAGCACTCCATACCAACTACCCAGTTCTGGTCGTTGCCTAGAAACCGCTTAGGAACAGTCAGCAGCTTGAACTGGATGCCCTCCTCCTTGGCGTTCTCCACCTCCTCACGGCGGGCTGGCATTTCCACCTCAGAGCGGCGATAGACAATATAAACCTCCTCAGCGCCAAGCCTGAGGGCACACCTGGCTGAGTCCATAGCCACATTACCGCCACCAATCACAGCCACCCTTTTGCCCACCTTCACCGGGGTATTATATGCGGGAAACTGATACGCCTTCATCAGATTGACCCTGGTTAAGAATTCGTTTGCCGAATAGATGCCATTAAGGTTCTCACCGGGGATGCCCATAAACATAGGTAGTCCGGCACCAGTTCCCAAGAAAACGGCATCATAACCGTTGTTTAGTAACTCATCTATAGTTACCAATTTACCTATTACTGAGTCTAGTTCAACCTTCACTCCCAAAGAAGCGACATAATCAACCTCAGCCTGGACAATATCTTTAGGTAATCTGAACTCAGGGATGCCATATATCAAGACCCCACCAGCGGTGTGTAGTGCCTCAAAAATGGTAGCACTATGACCAAGCTTAGCCAAATCAGCCGCCGCAGTTAAACCGGCTGGTCCTGAGCCGACCACCGCCACCCGTTTACCGCTTGGTGTAGGCTGTATTATTGGCAAGTTTGTTGATTCCATATTAGCCCGCTCCCAATCAGCCACATATCGCTCCAGGCGACCAATGGCAATAGGTGCCCCCTTTTTAACCAGAGAACAGGTAGCCTCGCACTGTGTCTCTTGAGGGCAGACCCGCCCGCAGATACCAGGCAGGCTATTCTTACTTTTAAGTATTCTTACTGCCTCGGGCATATCACCATCACCGATAGCCTTGATAAAACCAGGAATATCTACCTCTACCGGGCAGCCATCAATACAGGAATGCCTAGGGCACAGGATGCAGCGGCTTGCCTCGGCTTCAGCCTGCTCAGCACTATAACCTAAAGCGACCTCGTTGAAATTTTTACCCCGTAGCTTTGGGTCTTGCCGCGGCATCGGCTCTCGGTTCAGATTAAGTTTTGGCATATATCTACTCCAGACTCCTATTCACAAAAGGATATCATGTTGAGACTGCCATTGTTCAAAGGAGAGCTTCTCTTCGTCAAGGTAAATACGCTGACGAGCAAAGAGTAAATCCCAGTCTACCTGGTGCCCATCGAAATCAGGTCCATCCACGCAAGCAAATTTGGTTACGCCACCAACAGATACCCGACAGCAGCCACACATTCCAGTGCCGTCAACCATTATTGGATTCAGGCTGACAATGGTCTTAACCCCAAAGGGTTCGGTGGTTTGGGCGCAAAATTTCATCATAATGCTCGGACCAATGGCAATCACCCGGTCAATCCCCTCATTACCTTCAAGCAGCTCCTTCAGTGGCTCGGTTACCAGCCCTTGGCGAGCATAAGAGCCATCATCGGTAGTGACTATTAGCTGGTCACTGACGCTACGTAACTCATCCTCCCAGAAGATGAGGCTTTTGTTCCGTGCCCCCATAATTGAAATAACCTTATTCCCTTTCTCCCTCATAGCTCTGGCAATAGGCACTATGGTAGCCACAGCAAATCCTCCAGCAACACAGACTACAGTGCCAAATTTCTCAATGTGGGTAGGTAAACCCAGTGGTCCGATAAAATCAGTGATAGAATCGCCAGCTTCCAGCAAGGCTAGTCGGTGGGTGGTTGTTCCCACCTCCATAAAGACAATAGTAACACTACCCTCTTCCGCGTCCCAACCGGCAATCGTCAATGGAATACGCTCACCCCTTTCATCAATCCTGATGACGACAAACTGCCCTGGCTGAGCCTTCTTAGCTACGGCCGGTGCCCAAACCTTGAACAGATGGATGTTGGGCACTAGGTCTTGTCTCAACAAAATCTTATACACTTACTTATAGTGCCTCCTCTCAATGCTCACTGCGCAGACCTTAAACTCAGGTATCTTGGCAACAGTGTCAAGGGCCGGGTTAGTCAGGAAATTAGTCGGACTTTCAGCAAGCCTGTTTATGATGTTATAAGGCCTTTTTAAACCTTTCATGCTTAAATCACCAGTGCCTGTCACTTAAAGTAACAGGCAACAAATAGCCTCTAGCAGGAGCTAAAAACGCGAATATCTTTTATAGCTTAGCATATGACTACACTTTTGCGCCACTCTAGGGTAAAGCACAAATCACCAGTCTGGTTAACGGCCGGGTTAAGAAGGGGGCATGCAGGTGATAGTAGCTTGTTTATCCCTTTATCACGCCGATTGGTTTTGTTCTGGCTACTATCTTGGAGATGCCGGCGCCTTGGGTAACTCCGACTACCGAGGTTACATCTTTATAAGCCTCTGAAGCCTCCTCGGCGAGCCCGGATAGGCTACCCGTTCGCACTGTTATACCACGAGCTGCCAGCGCTTCTAGCACGTCACTGCCTCTAAGGTGGCGTTTGGCGGCGGCCCGGCTTTTAATCCGGCCGGCACCATGACAGGTAGAGCCAAAGGTATCTTTCATTGCCTGTTCGGTGCCCACCAAGACATAAGAGACCCGCCCCATGTCCCCAGGGATGAGAACCGGTTGGCCTATCTTAGAGTATTTCTGTGGGATGTCAGGGTGACCGGCGGGAAAGGCTCTGGTGGCACCCTTGCGGTGAACGCAGAGCGTCTCCTTATGACCATCCACCTTGTGCTCTTCCATTTTGGCGATATTATGAGTGACATCATAGATTTGCTCCAGACCGGCATCCGCTTCATGCTTACCCAATACCCGACAGAAGGCCTCCCTGACCCAATGGGTGATGCACTGGCGATTGGCCCAGGCATAGTTGGCGGCACACCCCATGGCTGAAAGATAGGTCTGGCCTTCTGGGGACTCTACCGGACTGCAGGCAAGCTGGCGGTCAGGCACTTCAATATCATATTTCTTCATCGCCGTTACCATTACCTTGATATAGTCGCCGGCCGTCTGGTGTCCCAGGCCGCGAGAACCGCAATGGATAAGAAGCATGACCTGCCCTAGCCGATCAATACCCATGACACTGGCGATATCGGGCTCATATATGTGGTCTACAACGGCGACCTCAAGAAAATGGTTCCCCGAGCCTAATGTGCCTAGCTGAGGGATACCACGCTCTTTGGCTCTGGCGCTGACACGAGCCGGGTCAGCACCAGCCATCTCGCCTCTTTCTTCAGTGGTTTCCAGGTCTTCTGGCCGGCCGTACCCCTTCTCCACAGCCCAGCGCGAGCCTTTGACTAACACCTCGTCCATTTCCCCTGAGCGCAGCCTTATCTTGCCCTTTGAGCCCAGGCCAGAGGGGACATTGTTATAGAGGGCGTCAATGAGTTCCTTTATCTTAGGCAAGACCTCTTCCTGGGTCATATTGGTGCGCAGCAGGCGAACCCCGCAGTTAATGTCAAAGCCAACCCCACCCGGGGAGACGACACCACCCCTTTTTCTCATGGCAGCTACCCCGCCTATAGGGAAGCCGTAGCCCCAGTGTATATCGGGCATGGCCAGAGAAAAGCCCACTATGCCTGGTAGATAGGCAACATTGGCTACCTGCTCCAGTGCTTGTTCGGTAAGTATGTGCTCCATCATATCCTGGTCGGCGTAGATTAGCCCGGGCACCCGCATGCCCGCCTTATAGCTCTTGGGTATCCGCCAGCGGTATTCATCTACCTTCTCTATAGGCCCACTCCACTTAGCCATAATCCTCACCCCCTAGATATCAAAAATAACCCTCACTTGATTTTTCTCCCTGTCCACCTTAAGCATGTGGTAAGTGGCCGACTTGACTCCTATCTTTAGGTGATGGCGCGATGGGTCATATTTCTCCCCATAGCATACCGCTTTTAATCGGTTTTCATCAAGGTCACTTATATCAAACCTCTTTAAGAGCAACATATCAACATCAAGGAAATATATTAGGCGGTTGAGCCACTCAAAAAGCAAACTGTCCAGGTCTTTCTCCCTGACCTCTAACCGGCGAAACTCAACCTCTCTTACCGTTCTAAGCTCGGCAATTATGGAGAACATGCCGTAAGCAGCATTGCCAAAAGCCTCAGCCAGAGTTCGGCCATAAGCAATCAGCCCGACATCAGCCGTATGCTCTATAAGCTGGTATCGCTTCATGTCTGTTGTTTAGCCTCCTCTTGCCTTAACTACTAGATTACCTGGTTGTCCCTGGGTTAAGGTGGCTTGGAAATCAGACCACTTTGTCTCCCTAAATAGGGTAACTACAGCTCTTTATAGCATAAAGCCCAATTTTATTAAAGCTTTTTAATAGCCTTTTCTCATTAACACCCCTTTGTAATCCATCACCACTAAAGGTTAAATTGACTATACCCAGGGGTATAAAACTGGTAGAATAGGGCAGAGAATTGTTTATAACATTGGATATCACATAAAGGGGAGTAAATCGTGAAAGATACATCAGGAATGAATATGAACAAATTAGTTCAGTTCTTGGGAAAGCCTGCGGAAGACTTTACCAAGCAAGACCTTATCAGATTTATTGAGGATAACGGGATTGAGATGGTGAACTTCCGGTATGTGGGCAGGGATGGCAGGTTGAAGACCCTCAACTTCGTAATCCACAGTAAAAGTCAGCTGGACCGTGTTCTATCAGTAGGAGAGAGGGTAGATGGTTCCAGCCTATTGTCTGCTATTGATGCAGGCTCAAGTGACCTGTATGTTATTCCACGCTATAAGACCGCCTATGTAAACCCGTTCTCCTCTATTCCCACAGTAGATATACTCTGCTCTTACTACACACATGAAGGGGTCCCATTGTCCAGCTCTCCGGAGAATATTGTGAGAAGGGCCCATGAGGCGCTAAAGAACAGCACTGGGTTAACCCTTGAAGCTATGGGGGAGCTGGAATATTATATTCTCTATGAGAGGCAAAATCTTTATCCGACCACGGCACAGGGGGGCTACCAGGAGTCGTCACCATTTTCCAAATGGGAGGGGCTAAGATGTGAGGCTATGCGGGCTATTGCTCAAGCAGGGGGAAAGATAAAGTATGGACACTCTGAGGTGGGCAATATCCGTGAAGAGTACCAGGAGATGGAGCAGCACGAAATCGAGTTCCTCCCGGTACCTGTTGAAGATGCTGCCGACCAGATTGTTATTGCCAAATGGATGTTGAGGATGATTGGGTACAAGTATGGTGTAACGGTCAGCTTTGCCCCTAAGATTTTAGCCGGGCATGCCGGTAGTGGCCTTCATATTCATACAAGGTTAGTCCAGGGTGAAAAGAATATGTTGGTTGAAGAAAACCGCTTAAGCGATGTAGCCAAAAGGGTTATTGCTGGCTATTTAGCTCTGGCCCCCTCCTTAACTGCCTTTGGTAATACCGTGCCCACTTCCTATCTGAGGTTAGTTCCACACCAGGAAGCGCCGACCAATATATGCTGGGGTGATAGAAACCGCTCGGTATTAGTAAGAGTCCCGTTAGGGTGGCTAAATGTAAGTAACATGGCTGGAGATGCCAACCCGCAGGATAGGGGGGAATCTTCGGGGTTTACAGATAGTCAGACGGTGGAATTTCGCTGTCCTGATGGTTCGGCTAATATCCATCTCTTACTAGCCGGGCTGGCTGTGGCCACTCAACACGGGTTGGAGATGGAAGGGGCACTGGAATTAGCTAACAAACTTTATGTGGATATCAACATCTTCGTAGATGAGCACAAAGATGTTCAACAGAAACTGCCCCAATTACCTGCCTCGTGCTGGGAATCAGCAGAAAGTCTATTGAAAGACCACGAAATATACCAGAGAAATGGTGCCTTTTCTGCTACAGTGATTGATGAAGTGGTAAGAAAGCTTAAGAGTTACAACGATAAGGACCTGAGCGAGAGACTATACGCTAAGGAAGACGAGATAAAAAGGTTAGTCGAAGAGTATCTCCATTGTTCATGACACTGAAGACCATCTTGTGCAACATACCCCTAGTAAAGACTTTCTGGTGTGAAGGGCTACCATACAGAAGATAAGAGAGGGTATAAGCCCCTGGATCAGGGGGGCTACAACTATCGTAATAAATAGCTATCATAGGCAGGATTAGGGCAAAGGCTAATTATAAGCCCTTAACACAAAGGCCACTGGATTGGAGGCAATAGATGCGCCGGTTGCGGATTGGCATGGCCCAGATAAACACCACCGTGGGTGATTTTAATGGCAACCTGCAAAAGATTCTGAAGGCTACCGACCAAGCCCGGGCTTTGGCAGTTGACCTGCTTACCTTTCCCGAGCTTGCCATTTGCGGCTACCCGCCGGAGGACCTTCTGCTCAAACCGCAGTTCATAGAGGAGAACCTGCGGTCTCTAGACAGGCTGGTTGATGCTTCTTCAGGACTAGCCATCGTCGTTGGCTTTGTCGATGCCCAAGATGACCTTTACAACGCGGCCGCCATTATCCACCAGGGCAAGCTGGCTGGAGTTTATCACAAGATGTATCTACCCAACTACGGGGTCTTTGATGAGAACCGCTACTTCAAGGCCGGCAGCCAGTGTCCAGTGTATGTTATAGCCGGTGTTGGCCTCGGCATCAATATCTGTGAGGATATCTGGTATGAGGCTGGGCCAGCCACCGCCCAGGCCTACTCTGGGGCTGAGGTTATCGTAAACATAAGTGCCTCACCATATCACTATAGCAAAGTAAGCTCCAAGGAGAAGATATTAGCCGCCCGTGCCTCAGATAATGTAGCCATCGTTGCCTACAATAATCTGGTAGGCGGTCAGGATGAGCTAGTCTTTGATGGTAACAGTCTAGTGCTAGATGAGAAGGGGCGGCTCCTAGCCCAGGGTAAGCAATTTGAGGAAGACCTGGTGGTGGTTGACCTTGATGTTGAGTCCGTATTCCGAACCCGCCTCCGCGACCCCAAGTGGCGAAAGGGGGCGCCTTCCTTTGATAAGAACCAGTGGCCCACAGCTAAAGTGGTGTTGTCCGAAGCACCTTCACCAGCTGCGAAACCTCCGTTACCTAAAAGGCAGCTTAAGGCTCGTGAACTACCCGGTGAAGTCTATGACGCCCTAGTGCTAGGCACCGGCGACTATGTCCGCAAGAACGGCTTTGAGAAGGTGGCCATAGGTCTTTCCGGCGGGGTTGATTCCAGCCTGGTGGCGACCATTGCCGTTGACGCCTTGGGGCCGAAAAACGTGGTCACATTGTCCATGCCCTCCAGGTATTCCTCCCCGGGCAGTATATCAGACGCCAAGCTGCTGGCTCAGAATCTGGGCATCAGGCTAATAACTATCCCCATAGAGAAGATTTTTCAGGCCTACTTAGATATGCTGGCGGAGACTTTTAGGGGGGCTGAGCCCAATATTGCCGAAGAAAATATCCAGGCACGTATCAGGGGCAATCTCCTTATGGCGTTATCAAACAAGTTCGGCTGGCTGGTTCTAACCACAGGCAATAAGAGCGAGATGGCTACTGGCTACACCACGCTCTACGGCGATATGGCCGGTGGCTTTGCCGTAATAAAGGATGTTCCCAAAACACTGGTCTACCAGCTTGCCCGGTACCGAAATTCGGTAGCCGGCTTTGAATTAATTCCCGCCTCGGTTATAGAGAAGACGCCATCAGCTGAACTCAAGCCCAACCAGAAAGATACGGATACCCTGCCTCCGTATGACCTGCTTGACCCAGTTTTAACGGCTTATGTTGAAGAGGATAAAAGCGTGGAGCAGATTATTGCTCTGGGCTTTGACCAAGAAGTTGTCAAAAAGGCGGCTCAACTGGTAGATTCAAGCGAGTACAAGCGCCGCCAGGCACCCCCAGGCATTAAGATAACCGCCAAAGCCTTTGGCCGGGACAGAAGGTTACCCATCACTAACAGGTTCAAGGAATGGTAAAACCCCCGATGGGACAAAACCAAGGTTAAGCCAATAACCAGCAAAAGGATAGCAATAGCGGATTATAGAGGATAAGAAGACACGGCTCTATGGCAGAAGTTCCAGTCCGGGTTAAGCACACCTAGGCCGTCAATCAGTTGGGGCAGTAAAACTTATCAAGCCGGCATCTCATAATTCGCATGAGAGGAGCCGGGACACAGGATGAAGAGCAAGCTCAAGGGTGGGGCGGTTCCCTTTGCCCACCCTTGTCTATTTCCTTCCTGGGGTGGGCAGGAGCATCAGTGGCTGGATTAACATCAATTCTTTCCGCAGTAAACGGCGAGAAACCTTTAGCCACCTTGCGCCCGTCTTCGGTAATCTCAAGCCCGGCGCCGCAATTGGGACAAGTTTGATATCTGGGATTAATCAGCGCCCAGCCGCAACGATAGGTACCACACTTTGAGCACTTACCCTCTAGCATACACCACTATTATAAGCAACCGGTCTTCACCTATTGTCAAGCCCATTTTGAAGAAACCAGAGTAAGGTGTTACCCCTACAAGCCCTCTTCTCCGCCTTTATTCTCCTGATTTTAGCCAATACCTGTGTGAGGGTGCCTATCGGAGGAAAAGGCATCATTATAAACCTTAAAACCTTAGTTTACTACTAACCTATAGGCAGTTTTTTCGTTTATATAAGAAAGGCTATATGGGAGGAGAATATGAGAGTAAATCATGTTATACCATTTGATGTGTTGTGCCCGGACTTTGGCGGTGAAGACTTTTTTCCTGCATTAGAGGAGAAACGTAAAAGACAGCGAAAATTGTTTTTGCGTTACCTGAGAAAGAAACGTTTTATCTAAGCCTGGCAGCACCCATAAAATTCTCTTACCAATCTAGAGAGTGGGCAAAATGCGTTGACAAAATCAGGGTTGAGGCGTATAACGGAGACGGAAAAGCTAGTTAGCAGAAGGGGGTTACCATGAAAAAGTTTTGGCTTGTGGTTGTAACTTCGGTACTGGCAGTCTGCCTGATGGCTGGCTGCGGTGGCGCGGTCAAGGCCTACAGTAATCCGGAGCAGCCGATAGACATTGGCATTAACAAGGACTTTATTATTCTTATAGCCCTGGAATCTAATCCCACTACCGGCTATAGCTGGGAGGCAAACTATGATGAGGCCATGCTGGAGCTGGTGGAAGAGACCTATGAGCTAGGTGAATATGCTCAGCAGGGCGTAGTTGGTGCCGGCGGTACCGAGCTCTTCCGCTTCAGGGCACTAGAGAGCGGTGAGATCGAGATAACAATGGTCTATAAGCGGTCCTGGGAAGCAGAGGTTCTAGACCA
>JABUBP010000353.1_pt1 | contig 12488 bp, 14 predicted proteins | sample 7240331 | NCBI WGS metagenome assembly JABUBP01 (sample SAMN07256347, study PRJNA390944) | subsurface metagenome | isolation source: Methane hydrate marine sediment | place: Pacific Ocean: Eastern North Pacific, ODP site 1244 | collected 2002 | reverse complement strand
AACTCCGGCATCGCCTTCAGCTCATCCTTGGTGGCGTTGAAGATGGCGTGATCCGGCCACCAGGGATTGGGCTTCGAAGCCGCCGGCGCCGTCGTCGCAGCGCCCGTGGTCGTGGTGGAGCCCGTCGGCCGCGTGCTCGCGCCGCCCGCCGGTGCATTGGCAGCTCCGGTGTAGGCGACCGGCTCGGTCGAGAACTTCACTTTGTCGAAGGGCACGGCAACCAGATGCTCGCCAACGCCGAGGAAGCCGCCGACGCCGATCACGACGGCAACGATCTTGCCATTCTTGTCGGTGAGCATGTCGTTGATCGAACCGACGCTCTCGTTCTTCTCGTTATAGACGCTCAACCCCACCAGCTTTGACGCGCGCCAGTTGCCCTGGAACGACGAGGGGCTGGTCGACGACGTATCGGACATCGTGGTGGTCGGCGAATTCTTCAGCGTGTCGGACTTGGTGGTATCGAGGTTGACGGCGTTTGCGCGAACGCGACGGACGCAAGCAGGGCTGTACCGGCAACGCCGGCGATGGAAAACTTGGCGATCATGATGGTCTCCCTCAATTTCAAAAACCAGCGGAGGGAAAACACGGCGTCGCGACAACTGTTCCGACGGAACCACGATGGAACAACGCATGGGAAAACCGTGCCGCACGCACGGTGTCATCATTTTTCGAACTGTTCGCCGATGTGATCAGGCGGCGAGCGGTTCCGGTTCCACCTGTCTGTCGTCTAGGATCGCGATCGCCTCAAACCGGTAGTCGCAGGCGCGGCAGGACCAGAGATAGGAAATGCGGCCCTGCCCTTGTTCCACCCAGTCGGGCGAAGCAATCGGCTTGCCGCATTGGGCACACGGATTTCCACGGGGCAGACTGCCGAGACCAGCTCTCGCCATAGCGCACTCCCTGAGATCTTTTTGAATACGATGTTGGGTGATGGGACAGGACTACTGCCGCAACCGCACACACGTTCTGTGTCGGAGAAACGACTAGCGCTGCATTGAGTTATTTGCACGACAAAGCGTCGTGATCGATGCGGCAATTTGTCGTTGCAATGCCGCGGTTGCGCTGCACCTGATGCGTTTTGGCACAGCGATATCTGCGCATTTTAGGAAATTCGCCCCGCCGGCAGTACGGCGATGTTCTCGCGTGCGCGAGCTCACTTCGCTTTCACGTTGACCGGCGGATTCGCAATGTGCATCGCGCCCGGCTTACGCAGGTGGATCGTGGCGATGTCGTCGGAATAGACCTTCTGCCAGCCGTCGATGTGATCGAGCAGCGTCGTTGCCGCGCTTTGCGTGCGCAGCAAGGTTGCCTCGATGTCGTACTGTTCCAGCAGGCGAAACAAATTCTCCGGCTTCATCAAGCCGGAGGCCGCGTTGTGATCGACGAAGAATTTTTCGCCATAGAGCTCGGTACGCCCGTCGATGAAGGACGAGACACCGTTGGCGATCAGGAAGCCGCCGAAATCATAGTCGTTGAGCACGCGTGCCAGCTTGAGCTTCTTCAGTTCCGTCACCGCGGCAACAGGCGAGCCATGCATATGCGGCTCGAAGCGATGCACCGACGCCCAGGCGATCGTGCCCGCCGCCAGCACGGCGACGAGGCCGGCCAGCAGCGCACCGCGTAGCGGCGAAGTGGCGGGAGCGGACGCTTCCGTGCCGCCAAACTGCCGCGCCAGCGGGGCAGCCAGCAGCAGCGGCGCGATCAGCGCCAGGATTTCCGCGGCGCGGGTTTGTGCCAGCGCCATGTGCACGAGGCCGAGCAGCAGCACGATCCGCATCACAGGCAGCTTGATGCCATGATGCAGCGCAAGGCCGACGCCGAGCAGCAGGCATACTTCCAGCGCGCCGATCGAGCCGAAATCGGCCGGCCGCCATTCATTGATCAGCGGCAATGCGCCGCCGAGCGAAAGAATCTTCAGCGAGCCGAGCAGCGCATTCCAGCCATAGGGCGTGATGCAGCAGGCCGCGAGCGCGGCCACGCCAAAAGCGAACCAGCGCAGCAGCAACGACTTCTGCACGCGCGGCTCGGAACCCCAGATCGCATCGAGCGCGAGCCCGCCGATGAGCAGAAGGCCGAACACGAAGCCGCCATGCAGATTGGCCCACAGCGCCATCAGCGGCAGCAACCAGAGCGACGGCGCCTCGCGGCGATCGGCGGCGGCGACCAATCCCGACGCCCACGCCACCAGCAGCGGCAGCGCCAGCACATGCGGCCTTGCGATCAGGTGCGGCACGGTGAGCGCAAGTGCGGCGGCAATCGCCACCAGCGTTGCGCTCTCCGGCAGCCTGCGGCCGACGAATCGCGCCAGCAGAGCAAAGGTCGCAGCGATGGCGCCCGCAGACAACACCACCGGGCCGGCCCAGCCGGCGAGCGCGTAAGCTTCCGCGAACAGCACCTGCGCCAGCCATTGCGTTGATATCCACGGCTGGCCGCGCATGGTGAAGGAATAGACGTCCACCGTCGGCACGGCGCGGTGATCGATGATCCATTGCCCGACGCTGATCTGCCACAGCGTGTCCGGATCGATCAGCAGGCGATTGCCCGCGAGCACGAACAGCGCGTAGACCGCCGCTCCCACCCACACGGGCAACAGCCCGCGCAGCGACGGCGCGATCCGGTCGGTTTGGACGGTGGTGACGCTCATGGGATTTTCCGGGTTCCGGTGCGGATCGAACCATGCCGGCGCATAATGCCTGGTAAAGGTCCGCCGCCTGCGAAGCGCCGCGTGGCAACAATCAAGGTGGCCAAAGCGTTAACGGGGGCACTTTGCCGCAAGCCGGCCCGCGCCGGTTCCGCAAGCCAGACCCGCATTCGGGCGGTGCAAAGCGGGCAAAGCCGCGTTGACACCCGAGCCCCAGCGCCTAAATTAGAACCGTTCCGAGGGGTGCTCCGAAGGAGGAGCTGAGATACCGCCATCCGCGGTGACCCTTTGAACCTGATCCGGGTCATGCCGGCGAAGGGACAGGGATGTACCAGACGACCAAGCCGCGGGGGCAATCCCCCGTCACGATTATAGGCGCAGGCATTGCCGGCGCGTGGCAGGCATTGCTGTTTGCCCAGGCCGGCCACGCCGTCACCCTGCATGAGCGCAGTGACGCTGAGATGACCGAGGCCACCAGCCATTGGGCCGGCGGCATGCTGGCGCCATGGTGCGAGGCGGAGACCTCGGAACCGGTGATCGGCCGGCTCGGCCTCAGCTCGCTGAAGATCTGGCGCGAGCTGTTGCCCAACACCCCCTTCAACGGCTCGCTGGTGGTGGCGCATGCGCGCGACCGCAGCGATTTCGAGCGCTTTGCGCGGCTGACCTCGGAATACCGCCGGCTCGATGCCGCAGGAGTCGGCGAACTCGAACCGTCGCTGGAAGGCCGCTTCCGCGAGGGCCTGTTCTATCCCAACGAAGGCCATGTCGAGCCGCGCCGCGTGCTGCCGGAGCTGCATGCGCGCATCCTCAAGGCCGGCGGCACCATCAAGTTCAACAGCGAGGTCGATATCGACGCGCTCGACGGCATCGTCATCGATTGCCGCGGCCTTGGCGCGCGCGACAGCGAACCGGAACTGCGCGGCGTCAAGGGCGAGATGATCGTGGTCGAGACCGACGAGGTGGAGCTGCAGCGCCCGGTGCGGCTGATCCATCCGCGCTGGCCGCTTTACGTGATCCCGCGCGGTGACAACCGCTTCATGCTGGGCGCCACGACAATTGAAGCCGAGGATTCCGGCGTCAGCGTCCGCTCGGCGCTGGAGCTGTTAGGGGCCGCCTATGCCGTGCACCCGGCCTTTGCCGAGGCGCGCATCCTGGAATTCGGCTCGGGGCTGCGCCCGGCCTATCCCGACAATCTGCCGCGCATCACGATCGAGAAGGAGCGCATTTCCGTGAACGGGCTTTACCGCCACGGCTTCCTGCTGGCGCCCGCGCTGGCGGAGCTGACGCTTGGCTATGTCGAGCGCGGCGCACTGGACAATGAGGTGATGCGATGCAAGTGACCGTCAACGGCGAGCAGCGCGAAGTGAGCGCCTCGCGCGTCGATGCGCTGCTGAGCGAGCTCGAATATGAGGGCACGCATTTCGCGATCGCGCTGAATTACGACGTGGTGCCGAAGAGCCGCTGGGCGGAAACACAATTGAAGGCCGGCGACGAGATCGAGATCATCACGCCGCGGCAGGGAGGGTGACAATCTGATGGTCAACTTCTACGGCAAGGAATTCTCCTCGCGCCTCTTGATCGGCACGGCGCTGTATCCTTCGCCCGCGATCATGCAGGCGGCGATCCGGGCGTCGGGTGCTGCCATCGTCACGGTGTCGCTGCGGCGGGAAGCTGCCGGCGGCAAGACCGGCGATGCGTTCTGGTCGCTGATCCGCGAGCTCGGCGTCACCGTGCTGCCGAACACCGCCGGCTGCCGCAGCGTGCGCGAAGCCGTGACCACCGCAAAGCTCGCGCGCGAACTGTTCAACACGAGCTGGATCAAGCTGGAGGTGATCGCCGACAACGACACGCTGCAGCCCGACGTGGTCGGCCTCGTCGAAGCCGCCACCATCCTGATCAAGGACGGGTTTGAAGTTTTCCCCTATTGCACGGAAGATCTTTCCGTCGCGACGCGGCTGGTCGACGCCGGCTGCAAGGTCGTGATGCCCTGGGCGGCACCGATCGGCAGCGCCAGGGGCATCATCAACCGCGATGCCCTGAAATTGCTGCGCGACCGCCTGCAAGGGATCACGCTGGTGGTCGACGCCGGAATCGGCGCGCCCAGCCACGCCGCCGAAGCGCTCGAACTCGGCTATGACGCCGTGCTGCTCAACACGGCGATTGCGAAAGCCGCCGATCCCGTGGCGATGGCCAACGCCTTCCGCCTCGGCATCGAAGCCGGCCGCACCGCCTTTGAGGCGGGCCTGATGGAAGCCCGCGACTTCGCCTCCCCTTCAACCCCTGTCATCGGGACTCCGTTCTGGCATGCAGTATCCTGATCGATTTTATCCCGTCGTCGACAGCGTCGCCTGGGTCGCGCGCCTCGCCAAACTCGGCGTCGGCACGATTCAGTTGCGCGCGAAAGACCTCGACGACGCCAAGGCGCTTGCGATCGTCAAGGAAGCGCTCGCTGCCATCAAGGGCACGCGCGCGCGTCTCGTCGTCAACGACTACTGGCGCGCGGCGATCGAAGCCGGGGCGAAAGATCTGCATCTCGGCCAGGAAGACCTTGCCGATGCTGATCTCAAAGCCATCCGCGCCGCCGGTCTCACGCTCGGCATCTCCACCCACGACGACGAGGAGCTGGCGACCGCGCTCGCGGCAAAACCCGACTACGTCGCGCTCGGTCCGATCTTCCCGACCACGCTGAAATCGATGCGCTTCGCGCCGCAAGGCATTCCCAAAATCGCGGTCTGGAAAAAGCGCATCGGCACCATCCCGCTGGTCGCGATCGGCGGCATCAAGTTCGAACACTCGGCCGACATCTTCGCCGCCGGCGCCGATTCCATCGCGGTGGTTTCCGACGTCACCCAGAACGCCGACCCCGATGCACGGGTCAGACAATGGCTTGGCGCTTCTGCCAAAGCCGCCTGAATTAGAACAGATAACACGGAGGATAACATGAACATCCGCTCCAATCCGAACACGACGCTCCCCGCCGTCACCACCGGCCCCCTCGCCTCCTCGCGAAAGATCTTCGCGATCCCCGACGCCGCGCCCGATCTGCGCGTGCCCCTGCGCGAGATCATCCTCAGCGAAGGCGCGGGCGAGCCCAATCTTCCCGTCTACGACACCTCGGGCCCCTACACCGATCCGGCCGTCACCATCGACGTCAACGCCGGCCTGCCGCGCAGCCGCATGGCCTGGGTGAAGGAGCGCGGCGGCGTCGAGGAATATCAGGGCCGCGACATCAAGCCGGAAGACAACGGCAGCGTCTCCGCCGACAAGGCTGCAAAAGCCTTCGCCGCGCATCACAAGCCGATCCGCGGCCTTCCCGGCCACAAGATCACGCAGCTCGAATTCGCCCGCGCCGGGATCATCACCAAGGAGATGATCTACGTCGCCGAGCGCGAGAACCTCGGCCGCAAGCAGCAGCTCGAGCGCGCGGAGGCCGCGCTGGCCGACGGCGAAAGTTTTGGCGCTTCCGTCCCCGCCTTCATCACGCCGGAGTTCGTCCGCAGCGAGATCGCCCGCGGCCGCGCCATCATCCCCTGCAACATCAACCACGCCGAACTGGAGCCGATGATCATCGGCCGCAACTTCCTGACCAAGATCAACGCCAATATCGGCAACTCGGCGGTCACCTCATCGGTCCGAGGAGGAAGTCGACAAGATGGTGTGGGCGATCCGCTGGGGCGCCGACACCGTGATGGACCTCTCGACGGGCCGCAACATCCACACCACCCGCGAATGGATCCTGCGCAACGCGCCGATCCCGATCGGCACCGTGCCGATCTACCAGGCGCTGGAGAAGTGCGACGGCGACCCCGTCAAGCTGACCTGGGAGCTCTACAAGGACACGCTGATCGAACAGTGCGAACAGGGCGTCGACTATTTCACCATCCACGCCGGCGTGCGCCTGCCCTACATCCACCTCACCGCCAACCGCGTCACCGGCATCGTCTCGCGCGGCGGCTCGATCATGGCCAAGTGGTGCCTGGCGCATCACAAGGAAAGCTTCCTCTACACCCACTTCGACGAGATCTGCGACCTCATGCGCAAGTATGACGTCTCGTTCTCGCTCGGCGACGGCCTGCGTCCGGGCTCGATTGCCGACGCCAACGACCGCGCGCAATTCGCGGAGCTGGAGACGCTCGGCGAACTGACAAAAATCGCGTGGGACAAGGGCTGCCAGGTCATGATCGAGGGCCCCGGCCACGTGCCGATGCACAAGATCAAGATCAACATGGACAAGCAGCTCAAGGAGTGCGGCGAGGCGCCGTTCTACACGCTGGGGCCGCTGACCACAGACATCGCGCCGGGCTACGATCACATCACGTCAGGCATCGGTGCGGCCATGATCGGCTGGTTCGGCTGCGCCATGCTGTGTTACGTCACGCCGAAGGAGCATCTCGGCCTGCCTGATCGCAACGACGTCAAGGTCGGCGTCATCACCTACAAGATCGCGGCCCACGCCAGCGATTTGGCCAAGGGCCACCCCGCCGCGCAACTGCGCGACGACGCGCTGTCCCGCGCCCGCTTCGACTTCCGCTGGACCGACCAGTTCAACCTCGGCCTCGATCCGGACACCGCAAAGAGCTTCCACGACGAGACCCTGCCGAAGGAAGCCCACAAGGTCGCCCATTTCTGCTCGATGTGCGGCCCGAAATTCTGCTCGATGAAGATCACGCAGGACGTGCGCGACTATGCAGCCACGCTGAACGACCCGGCGGCGGTGGGGATGTCGATGCAGGGGACGATCGAGGACGGGATGAAGGAGATGAGCGCGAAGTTCAAGGAGATGGGGAGCTCGGTGTATCTGGATGCGGACAAGGTGAAGGAGAGTAATCGGGTGCTGTGATCTCTCTGCTCGTCATGCCCGGGCTTGACCCGGGCTCTACGAACGAAGAAAGGCCGGGCGAAAGCCCGGCCCTTCTTTTTGGAAAGCTAGTTTGGCCGGGCAAAACCCCCGACGTCAAGGCAGGCATGGTTTGATTGCATTTTCGGAGACATGCTACTCTTGGCTATGCCTGTCGGTAACTTGGGAATGACGGAGCCGTTTTCGATGAGTTTGCTGAATATGATGATGCAGATGAGTGATGCTGATACGTCCATTCTTGTCGGCGCGGTTAAGGATCGAAAGGCATCCATGACTACGATCGTCAATAGTTCGAACTATGTACTGTGGCGGGAGCTCGAAAAGATTGGGCTATTGAAGGAAGAGCCTCGTCCTCGGATCGCGCATCTCGATGATATGAGAGTGTTTTCGATAGTTCAGGATGGTCTTCCTCAGCTCGAAAAGCTCATTTCCGACTACTGGGGACGGAGGGGCCACAAAAGGCTGACCGAAATATTTGAGAGCTTTTGTGTTCCGTTTGCAAAGCAACTCGTCGAGCGCACGTACGCAGCAGGAGGAGACAACGCCGAGGTACAAATGCTGATGGGCTTGACCCTGGCTTCAGTCTTAAATCGATGCATTTCCCCCAAAGACTACAAAAACGCGATTCAAGGCGTTGCAGACTTGGCGAAGCGGCGCTTGTCAGGCAGCGTCTAGAATCGTAGGGCGGATTAGCGAAGCGTAATCCGCCGCCTTTGTGCGTCCGCAATTGGTGGGTTACGCCTTCGGCTAACCCACCCTACCCCCTCACCGCATCGTAATCGCCAAGCCACTCAGATCGGCATTCGCCATCAGTCCGACCTGCTGCCCCGTCAGCTCCAGCACGGCGCCCTTCTGGTTGGTCAGCACGATGGCGCGGGCACCGCGGCCGACCGCAAGGCCGGCACCGGCGGCGCCGTAGACGCCGGCGACGTCGCTGGGGCGATAGATGTTGCTGACGCGGCCGCGCAGCACGGTCTTGGAGCCGCCGAACACGAGGCCGTAGTCGAGGCCGCCGGTCGAGAGGCCATAGCTGCGGCCGCGGAAGGTCAGCACGCCCGAGCCGCCGCTGCCGCCGATGATCCAGCCGGCCTTGTAGATCGTCAGCGTCACGAAACCTTCGTCGGCGCGGGCGGACGAAGCGCCCGCAACGGCTGAGACGAGCACGAGCATGGCGGCAGCGAGGGCGGACTTGATCTTCATGGCAGCGGTCTCCGGGAATGCAGTTTTGGGGGGGCGGCGTTTTACGCGGAAGCGAATCACGACGCGAATTTAACTCAGGCGGGACAAGCGAGGAATGCGCTGGCGTCACGGCGGTTTGAAGGCGGAACCAGCTCGACAGGCAGGGCTATCGTATATGGGTATCGGCGGGCTCGCTTCGCCTCTCCCGCTTGCGGGGGAGGCCGACGCGCTCGAAGAGCGCGGCGGGTGGGGGCTCTCTCCACATAGGCAATCGCGATGTAGAAGCACCCCCACCCCAACCCTCCCCCGCAAGCGGGAGAGGGAGCACAGCATCGATGTCGCTGCACTTTGGACCACACCCGAGCGCCCTGCTAAGCTTTGCCAACGCCGCATCGCGGCTGCCTGTTCCCGCCCCGGAGACTTGAATCGATGATTGCCAAGCACCTTGCCGCCGGCGCGGCCGTTGCGGCCGCCTGCCTTGCCGCTGCGCCGTCGCTCGCCCAGGCGCCGAAGCCCGGCGGCGCGCCGGCCTCCTTCACGGTGATCTCGCCGGTGTTCAGCCAGCTCGTCGCGTTCTCGATGCCGTCGAATTTCGTCGCCGGCTATGAGAAGACCAACGGCGCCACTTACACGCGCGAGGCGGTGCCGAAGGGCGACACGTTGCAGAAGTGGACCGAGATGATCACGGTGACCGGCGCCAAGGGACTGGCCGCCACCGCATCCGCGGAGAAATTCGCGGGCTCCATCGCAGGCGGCTTTCAGCGCGCCTGCCCCGACAGTTTTGCGGCCAAGGGAGCGGCCAGCAAAATCGGCGGGCTCGATGCCTTTGTCGCGGTGGTCGGTTGCGGCAAGGTCGGTGGCGGCGCTGACCTCCGCAGCGAGACCGCGCTGATCGTCGCCATCAAAGGAGCTGCCGATATCTACACCGTGCAATGGGCCGAGCGCGGCTCGCCCTCGGGCAAGCCCGACGTCGAGAATGCGCGTTGGCAGGAGCGGCTGAAGCAGCTCGGGCCGATCCGCCTCTGCGCCATCATGCCGGGCGAGAAGGCGCCCTATCCGAGCTGCCTCGGCAAGCCCTGATTTTGGCGATGCCGGAAGAAAACCACCGACTGCCCGACATGCTGCGCGAAGGTTTGCGGCTGGTGTTCGTCGGCACCGCCGCGAGCACGCGTTCAGCCGCCGTCGGGCATTACTATGCGCATCCCGGCAATCGCTTCTGGAGCGCGTTGCACGAAGTGGGCCTGACGCCGCGCCGTTACCAGCCGGGCGAGTTCAAAGAATTGCTGCCGCTCGGCATCGGCTTCACCGATCTGAACAAGTCCGAAGCGGGCATGGACCACGAGCTCACCGCTGATGCGATCGACGTCGCGGCGTTCAGGGCGAAGATCGCAGAATATCGTCCCGATGCGATCGCCTTCACCAGCAAGAAGGCCGCGAGCCTCTTCCATGGCAAACCGACGCGCGACATCGCCTTCGGTCTGCAGCCGCGCACGGCCGGATTTTGCGACGTCTTCGTGCTAACCTCGCCGTCTGGCGCAGCGTCCGGCCACTGGAGTCTCACGCCGTGGCAAGAGCTCGCCGCCTGGTTTCATGCGACGAGGTAGGTCATGTCGATCAAGCATTTCCCCGCCCCCGCGGGCATCAAGGCGCCGCCACTGTCGTTTGCGGCAAAGAGCGGCGATCTCCTGTTCATCTCGGGCATTCCCGGCTTCGACGCACAAGGCGGCCTGCCCGACACGTTCGAGGCGCAGTTCGCCAATGTCGTCACCAACATCAAGCGCATCCTGGATGAAGCCGGCGGCACGATGCGCGATCTCGTCAAGGTCAACGTGCTGCTGACCCGCGCCAGCGACGTCGCGCCGATGAACGCGCTCTATGCCTCCGCATTCGGCCCCGCGCCCTATCCCGCCCGCACCACCTGCGTGGTGGTCGCGCTGCCGAACCCGGCGATGCTGATAGAGATCGAAGGTGTGGCGGCGGTGAAGGGGTAGTAGCCCCGTCATTGCGAGCGAAGCGAAGCAATCCAGCTTTGCTGCGGAAAGAAAGCTGGATTGCTTCATCGCTTCGCTCCTCGCAATGACGGCTTGCTTACCTCGCCCCGCTTGCGGGGAGAGGTCGGATCGCATCGTCAGATGCGATCCGGGTGAGGGGGTACAGGTCTATCGATGGAGCACCGTCGCGGTGAGAGCCCCTCACCCCACCCCTCTCCCCGCAAGCGCGGGGCGAGGGAGCGCAGCATCGCCTCGCCCCCTACGAAATCTCGATCTTCTGCCGCTTGCTCGCGCCGACGATCTCGATGCCGCGCACGCCGATCAAATGCGAGACCTCGATCGTCGCGCTGTAGGGCACAGCCTTCGGCAGGCCGACGCCGTTCTGGCGGCCGACCACTTCGATGGACGTGTACTCCGGCCGCGAGGCATAGGGCAGCGGATGCAGGCCGACATCCATCGTCGCCCACGGCTTGGTGCCCTTCACGATCAGGAAATAGGTGCGCAGCACCGTGCCGGGCACCACCTGGATGTCGTCGAAATCGATCAGCCGGCACGAGGACGGTTGCGGCAGCGCGTTGAACGCTGCGATGGGCTTCTCATCCACGGCCAGTCCCCCGAAAATATCTGCAATTGGCCGGACGGTAGTGCAATCCGCAGTTGACGGCAACCGCGCCCCGCCATGCTCACCTGGCCTCCCGGCTTGACGCGACGGCCGCATCCAAGAATGATCCGGACATGCTGACGCTTTATTCCTATCCGACGCTGTTCGGCGTCGCCGACAACAACGGCTACGGCCTGAAGGTGTTCGCCTTCCTGAAGCTCGCCGCCATCCCGTTCGTGCACGAGCACATCTTCGACGCCTCGAAGGCGCCGCGCGGCCAGCTGCCCTATATCGTCGACGGCAACGACACCGTCGGCGACAGCGGCACCATCATCGATTACGTCACGAAGAAATACGGCGTGACGCTCGACGCGCAGCTGACGCCGGCGCAGCGAACCACCAATCTGCTGGTCTCGCGCATGCTCGACGACCTCTATTGGGTGATGTCCTATTCGCGCTGGAAGGACGAACGCTACTGGCAAGCGTTTCGCGACGCGCTGATGCGCGAGCATCCGCACCTCACCATCGAAGGCCTCGCCAAGGCCAGGGAGTTCAACGCCCAGCGCTATTACTACCAGGGCATCGGCCGCTTCGATCCGGATGCCGCCATGGCGCGCGGGCTCGCCGATCTCGCCGTCATCGACGCGCTGGTCCCGCCGCACGGCTTCGTGCATGGCCCGGCGCCCTCCAGCATCGATGCCGCGATCTACGGCTTCATCGCCAACATCTACTTCTACGATATTGATACGCCGCTGAAGCGCTTTGTGGTTGCGCATGACAACATCGTGCGGCACTGCAACGCGATCCACACGGGCGTCAGCGGGTAGAGCTCGCTCGCTTCGCCTCTCCCGCTTGCGGGGGAGGCCGACGCGCTCGAAGAGCGCGGCGGGTGGGGGCTCTATCCACACAGGGATTCCCGATGTTGGAGCACCCCCACCCCAACCCTCCCCCGCAAGCGGGAGAGGGGGCGCACTTTCGTCGTGGCGACGATTTAGCCCAGCCCCGTCGCCCTCTCGAACCGGCCCGCTTTTCCTTGCGACACTTTGAACCGATCACGCTTTCGCCACCACTCAATCAATGCCCGGATCATTCGATCCCGCGGGCGCCGCCCTCCCCCCGCGCATCCCCCATGCGTGGAGCGGGCCGGCTTATCTTTTTCCCGATAGGAGCATTCAGCATGCGTCGTGTTACCGCCCTTTGTGCAGCCACCACCCCCGC
>JABUBP010000352.1_pt1 | contig 12508 bp, 11 predicted proteins | sample 7240331 | NCBI WGS metagenome assembly JABUBP01 (sample SAMN07256347, study PRJNA390944) | subsurface metagenome | isolation source: Methane hydrate marine sediment | place: Pacific Ocean: Eastern North Pacific, ODP site 1244 | collected 2002 | reverse complement strand
CATCTACTGCTTTCAGAACACCCTCGTCTAAATAAAAATAGGCTTTAAGATCATTTACTTCCAATAAGGAACTATCATTTTTCATTGCAAATTCCTTTTTTCTTTGTCAGGTGCTAAATTTTTTTGCTTAGAGTTGTTTACCAAATACAATGGGTAACTCTGAGTCAACCAGCATGTTGATAACCGGCAATGCTGATTTGCAAGATTTGGTGTGTATAGGCTTTTTTATAAATACTTCTCATTTGTTCTTTTTGTCAAGTGCTACATTCTTTTGCTTAAGGGTTGTTTGCCAAATACAAAATACCAAGTTTTTTTAGAGATGGCGACAGATAATTTGGCCATCTATCTAAGTCCTCAAAGCAATTAAGCAGCCTATTAGCTGCTTTTATTAACTGTTCTTTTGTTGGCTGCATTTTAATTTTCGCTAATATTTACCATATTTCTTAACCAGCTCCATTACTCTTTTGTATTGCTCAAAGCTAACGTTATTAGGAATGGAATGGTCTGAGTGATAGATGTAGCCTCCTCCTTTTTTAGCTACCTCGAATTTACTCCTTATTTCCTCTTCTATAACATTAGGGTCGGGATCAGCCATAGCCCTTACATCTATTCCTCCCATAAAGGTGAGCTTATCTCCATATTTTTCCTTTAATTCTCTCACATCCATTCCCGCCTTAACCTCTAATGGTTGCAGGCAATCAAGACCTACCTCAATTAAATCAGAAATAATCTCTTTTACACGTCCGCAAGAATGAAGGATTGTGGGCATATTGTGTTCATGGCAAAAAGAATATACCATCTCATCTGCTTCTTTATGAGTCTTTCGATAAGTCTCTGGAGAAAATAGAAGTCCGTTGCGGTAGCCCATATCGTTGGCGAAGAAAGCTCCATCGAACTCGAATCCTTTTTCGAGCATCATTTCCATCATCTTTATATGGAGGTTAGCTAAAGTTAATATCATATCCTTGACCCAATCAGGATCGGTCACCATAGCCATCAACAGTTGGTCAGACCTTATGTAATATTGAAGCGCATCATAACCCAAAACACCATCAAAAGTAATGAACTTACCTTCACTTCTGGCTATTTGATAAGTTTTAAAAGCTGAGACCCAATCGACTCGAGTATAATCAGGATAGAGCCTCTCCTTTATTGGTGGCCAATCCTTCTTGCTTTTTATAGGATGGTCAATTAACTCAGGGGTAGTAGAATAATCCCGAAAATTCTTATATACTGCTCCAGTAGAAGTAGTTTGAATAATAAACTTATCGGTCTTCTCCAAAGTTTTTACTGGAAAACGAGCTGTAAAATCGAAGCGAATTTGAACAAGCTCGTAGCCAAAATATTCTTCCACGGGAATACCATCGGAGAGCCCTTCCCTCTTCCACCTATTTATAGTTGCTTCCCAAGGAACATCATGAATGGGTACCCGATCCGGCTCCTCATGCCTTAAGGCACACTTTATCCTCTCTTGAGAGGTCATCTTGTAGTCCTCCTTTTATTCCGATTCTAGTGAGGCAACACGAAGATCGGAGAAAGAAACAACCGCCGAATCCACGACAAATCCAACCTTTCCTGATAGTGGGGCGTCATCGACTACCGTTGAGAACACTAACTTATCATCTACATAACAGTCGGCAAATTCGGACCGAGCAAAGATCCGAATCGTATGCTCTTCTGAGGGCCGTATTCCTGAGAGTACGGCATCACGAGTTGATATCTGACCCTTTTCCACTGCTGCAATTTCGACCTGGCCGGATTGAGCATTGACGGTCAAGGCCAAACCTTTATCTGTTTTCTGGTCATATCTGAAAACTACCGCACCTTGCTTACCTTCTTCAATCTTTATGGTACATAAAAGATTGAAATCGCTTAGCATTGGTGAAAGAGTGGAGATTGAAATCCCCTCATCTTTGTGTCCAACTAGCCTGTTGGCGACTAACTTCCAACCTCTTTCTGCTTCTGACTCTGCCGTGATCCTATTGAGAACCACACCTGTTTCTAGACGGGAAAGTCCATCCCAATATTGTAGCCACAGACTTCCATCTTCACTCTGTCGGATAATCTTGGGTGCTCCTAAGGAGGGTCGGGGGCCACAGTTGTGGTGATAAAGCATTCGTTGTCCCTTCATCATAATCGTCCTTCCCACGTAACAGTCAAATCGGCCGTTTCCGGAGCCAAGCAAGAGACTGTCTTCCGGCATAAGATATTCACCTATTCTCCTGTCCGAGACAAGATAGCGAGTGCCGACACTAGCTTTACGTGACTTTTCATCAAGACGCCCACGCTCATCACAGCTACAAGAAAAGATCAAATAATGTTTATCGCCCATGCTGAAGTACTCAGGAACTTCGCACTCAAAGACAGGTGGCGTGGCGATAGGAGGAAGCGCGCGCCAAAGGATCAGGTCTTTGGACTGCATCCGGGCAATACATGCGCGGCCGTCAGGCATCCGGGCACAAATCAGTGCTTCATAGCCCTCATCCACCTTCAACAGGTACGCATCCCGCCAGTCAACCTTCTCACCTTGATGTCTGTATGGTGAAACCGCCTTAAGTACGGGATTTTGGGCATACTTCGTCCATTGATATAGGTCAGATGAGAACATAATTCCGATCTGCTGTACTCCTTCTAACACAATACGACCGTATGTCATCGCATACGCATCACCATGGCCGATAACCATCCCCGTAAGAATGGGGCCGGCATCCCACGTTCCAGAAGGACCCTGCATTGAAATAGGATCACATGGATTCCAGTGGACAAGGTCAGTCGAGACCGCATGTCCAAGCATACCCTCTTGTCCCCCGACTGGCTTTTGTAGATAAAACAAATGGATTGTATCTTTTGTGGGGAAAAGCCAGGTGTCCCACAATCTGAAACTTGCTGAAGGTCGGTACATCATTTCAAAATCTCCTTATTTAGTAAGTTATTTAATAATATTCTCTTTTACCTTCGCCAACCTTATCTAGTTGAATAAGGATCTGCTGCATCGCGTAATCCATCACCGACAAAGTTAAACATCAATACGGTAATTATTACAAATATACAGGGAATTAAAATCCAGGAATGAATGGCTAAAACCGATAGATTCTGAGCATCCTGCAGTAAGGTCCCCCAGCTTACTGCAGGTGGCTGTATGCCTAATCCCAGAAAACTTAATGTAGTCTCACCTAAAATCATTGCTGGTACAGCCAGTGTCAAATGCACTACCATATAACTGGTAAACCCAGGTAATAAATGCCGCAATAAAATTCGCGCATCACTGGCCCCTGTTACCTTGGCCGCCAGGGCAAAGTCTTCTTCTCTTAAAGATAGGATCTTACCCCGCACTACTCTGGCCAGACCGGTCCAGCCAACAAGAGCGAGTATTAGGGTAATAGCAAAGTAAGTCTTGATTACACTCCAGTCCCGAGGGACAGCAGCCGATAAGGCTATCCAGAGAGGAATTTGGGGAACGCTCATCAGTAATTCTATCATCCTCTGAATTACATTATCTATTATCCCTCCCAGATATCCGGATATACTTCCGAAAAGACCACCTAATACAAAACTGAGAATAACCCCAGCAAATCCGATAGAAAGTGAGATACTACCTCCAAATACTATCCGGGAAAAAAGATCCCTTCCCAATCTATCAGTACCAAAAAGAAAGATAGGTGTCTCTTCTACACCAAACAACTTAGTACTACAGGGTATAAAGAAAAGTAATTTGAAAGGCTGAGTTTTCACGAAAAAGCGGACAGTGTATTCTCTGGATTTGTCTTCTATACAATGATACTGGAAAGTTTTGCGATCTAATTCTCGTTTTATTTTGTAAATAAAGGGCCGGCGCAGTCCGTCTTGTTCACTGAAAAAATGCACTCGAGTTGGCGGGACATAATTGAATTCCTTGAAACGTTCCAGCTTACCGTATGGTGCTACAAAACCAGCAAAAAGGACACAAAAATAAAATATTGCTAAAACACTAAGACCTAATGAGGCCAATTTGTGTTTCTTGAACTTGCGCCAGACTAACTGACTCTGAGAGGCACTGTATAACTTTTCCTGCAGCTTCTCTTGTCTTTCCTCATTGCGTTCTTTTCTCCATTTATTAAAACTATTAAAGTCCAATTTGGACATCTCCTCACCCTATACGCTTCTCAAACCTGATCCTGGGATCCAGCCAGACCAGAAGTATATCAGAAAGCAAGGTTCCGATAACTGTTAGAGTACTTAAAATCATTATTATTCCACCTGCCAGGTACATGTCTTCTGTTTGTACTGCTCCTAAAAGAATAGGACCTATGGTGTTCAAACTTAAAACACAAGATACTACAACCTCCCCACCGACAATAGCCGGTAACATCCAGCCTATAGTACTGATTAAAGGGTTGACAGCCATCCGTACCGGATACTTGAAGGTTAACTTCGACTCCTTCATCCCTTTGGCCCGGGCGGTTATAACATACTGCTTACCGAGTTCATCTAAGAGAGTTCCTCTTAAAATACGAATAAGTCCTGCTGTACCGGCTGTGGCTATTACAATCAATGGTAACCAGATATTTTTTATAAGATTAATAAATCTGGCTAGTGACCATGGAACAGAGGCATATTCGGGTGAAAATAACCCTATTACCGACCAGCCGGTGTTAATGTAAAGAAAATACATAAGGACTAAAGCAAATAGAAAGTTGGGCAAAGCTAAACCAATAAAACCAAAAAAGGTGAAAACATAATCTCCTATGGAATACTGCTTTACTGCAGAGTAAATTCCTATAGGTACGGCTATTAGCCATGTTATCACCATGGCCATCATGGAAATTCCCATCGTCGCTGGGAGCCGTTCAAGAATCATTTCACTGACCGGACGTTCATAGTTAAATGACCTTCCTAGGTCACCGTGCAAAAAAAAGTTTTTCATCCACACGAAATATTGAACAACTAAGGGCCTAGCCAAGCCATATCTCTCTTTTAATTGCTGGATCTCAGCTTCAGGCATAGTATATCCCTGCTGTCTTAGGTTCTGGATATAAACTTCGACATAGCTTCCTGGTGGAAGTTGAATTATGACAAAGGACAAAATTGAGATTATCATTAACAGCGGAATAAGTATCATTATACGATAGATTATGTATCTCAACATATCTCTTTTCCTTGGCAATTATTTTGATTAACGAGCAATAAAGGGAGGGGGATAAGTAAAAGAGTTTTTCTGCCTATCCCCCCTAAACGTTTTCCTTAACTCATAAACCCAACTAGAAACGCATCCTCTTAGAGACCCAAGGATATTTTTCCCTAGTTATTCCTTAAAGAATAACTGTTCCATTCCGTAAGCACAGGCGAATTGAAAGGGATAACCCTCTTTAATTACATTGCCAATTCTTTTGGAAACTATAGTTGGTTGTTTGACCTTGCCAAGGGGATAGATCATTACCCAGTTTTCAGCGAACCAGTTTTGTAATTTCTGGAACAGTTCTTCACCCTCTTTAGACTCTGCAGGATATTTCTTCCGAGCATCGTGAATATCAAAGAATTCCTGAAGATATTCAGGGGGCTTCCTCCCAAATTGACCTTGAGAGAAATAATAGTTCCAGGATTCAGGAGCCCAAGAGCCTTTGTGTATTGGTAAGTAATCTACTGAAATTCCACTTGCCCAGATTGGACCATCGTTCCATATAACTGAAGCCATCATCTGGTTGGTCACCCTTACTTCCTCAAACAGCCTTACTCCCATTTGGTCAATTGTTGTTCTGATTCCCACGTCCTCCAAATACTCTTTAAACAATTCTACCATGGGCATTGTGTCCGGCGCTAGAGGAGCAGCACTGATGATAAAATTAAATTTCTTACCATCAAGTCCCAGACGGAAACCTTCGCTATCGAGTTTGTTCATACCTATTTCATCAAGCAGCCTTCCAGCTTCTTCAGGATCAAACTCTGCTGGTGTTATCTCAGGCATACCATACATCCCAAAGTATAAATTATTATTTATATCTTCGGAATCTATTGCCAGAGCCAAAGCTCGACCAAACTTTCCCCTTTTCTCAGCATCACCTATTATCTTCTGCCATGCACTATCCTCTTTATCATACTCATAGTCATGGTTGAGGAAGAGCAATGTGGGGTTATTAATCGAACCAGTTATAACTACCCGGTAATTCCCTCTTTCTTCGTTTGCCTTGTAAAGAGCTAAATCCCGCAAAGAAGGAATTTCTATGTCTATGTCTCCGGCAATTATTTTCATATTCACACTTTCCAACTCGCTAACATTGTATGCTTCAACACGGTCAAAGTATGGTAGCTGATTGCCAGCAATGTCAACTTTCCAGTAATAGGGGTTCCGCTCCCAAAAAAGATGGTCACTTTCTATTTCTACAGGGACCCACGGTGTAAGTGCCGGTACACCTACTGCATAAGGGGCATTCGACATTTCCCAGTGGTTTATTTCTTTCAATGCTACTAGCTCCTGCCAGGTCTCGAGTCCTTCTTTTTCCAGATAGGGTTGAATTTCTTCTATAGGAGTATATTTGGCGTGGAATTTTTTCAGATAGTGCGAGGGTTGGAATAGTTTTGTATAGTCAGGTATCCAGGAGGCTAGCTCACTAATAAACCAGCCGTAAGGTTTATTGAATATGATTTTGAAGGTGTAGTCATCAATAATCTCCAGTTTTCCCGGCTCTCCAGTGGGTATTCCCTGAGCCTTAAGAATAACGGGAAATATCTCCCGCATACCTGTCTCTAGGGCATCTCCAACACCTGCAACTTTTGTTACAATGTCCTGATCCATATAAATATCCTCAAAAAGGAATCGAACATCTTCTGTGGTTACCGGAGCACCATCAGACCATTTAAGACCTTTCCTTATCGTAAAGGTAAATGTTTTGTAGTCATCACTCACAGTGTAGTCGCTAACGATCGCAGGTGCTGGATCTTTTGTACTTTGGTCTGGGGCTCTGAGAATAGTGGTTCCAAGTACCAGAGCCATCAGAGTGCCTTGATTGAGAGCTGAAAGTCTGACTGTTCCTCCCAGTTTACCAACTTCCCAGTCAAGCCATTCTTCTGAATTCAAAACACCCGGTCCAACGACAAAAGGTTCATCAGGCAGTCTTTCCTCTACAGGTGGAAGTTCTCCTGCTGCTACTTTCACTTTGAGCATTGGTGCCTCGTTGTACGTCACTGCTAACACTGAAGTTACTCCTATTAGGCATATAACTCCAGTTAGCAGTACTACTGTTAATTTTCGTATCACTTTTTATCTCCTTAACTTAATTTTTTTTGATTCAATTTTCTTGCATACTTTCCCTTATTCCCCAGCCAATAGACCTGTTTAGGTTTTCACCTCCTTCCGACCTTATTTTTAGCTTCTTAATTTTCTTATAAATTACCTAATTTTTTCTGAGGTAGCAGTCCACCGATCCTTCCCACCTGCCTAACTATATCTTCAAGTCTATCCTGCTGTTTAGTGTCAAACGAGGCTCTCAAAATAACAGCCAGGGCGTTCTTTATCTCAGCTGTTCTCTCGTCATTTATATAGGGCATCCTTTATTCCCTTCTCATCCCTCAAACTATCTCTGTCATTGCTTTGCCTATCCTCTCAACCTGCCTTTTGATTTCATTCAGCCTGAGGTGGCTTAGCTCGGTCAATTTCTGCTCTTCCAGGATATAATCCGCGTCTACCAGAATAACCGTCAAGCCTTCCTTGATGATTCGCTGAACCTCGCTATACTTGTTTTTGGGAGTATTTCCCATAGTTCGCTCCTTAAAAGAAGGGAAGAAACTCTATTTATATGGATCAGCCGCATCACGTAAACCATCGCCAAATTTGATTAGGTACCGATTTTATTGTCTCCAAGATTTGCTTTTTGATTCAGAAGTTCTCTCTGAAGGTCAGTAACCATTAATTTCCTTGGAATGGCATCTTTCCTCACAGTTATGGCTGCCGCTACGCCAGCGGCATGGCCTATAGCCGTACAGATAGGCATTATTCTAATGGCGGAGTGAGCTTCATGTGTAGACGATATGCACCGTCCTGCCATAAGAAGTCTGTCAATTCTTAATGGGATAAGCGAGCGATATGGAATATCGTAAGAGGTACCAGGTTTGAGGTATCTGAGATCGGTTCCGGTCCCCGCAGGATTATGAATGTCTATTCCGTATGATCCTCTGGCCACGACATCGCTGAACTTTCTCGCCTCCACTATATCATTAGCTGTCATAATATATTCACCTATAATACGTCTACTCTCTCTTGGGCCAATCTGTGGGGCAATCATCAAAAGATAAGAATTCTCAAATCCTAGGACATGATTCTTAAGAAAATTTACCATCTCCCAGACCTGTTTTCTTCCTTCAATCTCGGCAGCTGTTAAATCATCGGCATCGGTGCTATCTCTTTTAATTACTCTAGTAGTGTTGAAGTGGATAACTTCATCTCTTGGTGTATTAAACCAGAGCACATCCTCTCTGGGATTGCTTATTTCTCCTCTCTCTTTAGCCCGCAAGTATATTTCATTAATGGTATTCCTATCCGGCATTTTTGACCTATTTACATTTCCCATGCGAAAACTCAGGGTCATAGGCTGCATCAGCTTGTCTTTTCTCCTGCCTTTATCAAAAGGAGTCCCAGATCTCGCTGCTATATCTCCGTCACCAGTAGCATCGACGAAGACCTTTGCTTCAATTTTCTCTCTCCCGGATTTGTTTTCTACATAAATTCCTGTCAATGAGTTTCCCTTAACTTCAACGTTCGCGACAAATGTGTGGAGCAATAAATTTACATTGGATTCCAAAACCAGTTCATCGAGTATCAATTTCATTACCTCGCTATCAAATATATGCCCATCCTTTAAAGCATTCTTCTTCTTCAATCTCTCTAATATTTCTTGAAAGATTCCGCATATTATTTGTTTGCCTCCAGCGCGGTAAGTCATAAAAGGCTGCACCAATCCATTTGTAGCCATGCCTCCTAAGAAACCATATCTCTCAATCAGCAGAACGCTGGTCCCCATTCTAGCAGCTCCCACCGCAGCTGCGACGCCTGTAAGTCCCCCACCGCATACTATAACACCATGACTTCGTGTCATTCATTCCTCCTCGTTTTTCCAGGAAACATTCTTTGTCATCGTTTTATCCCGGTTAATATCACCCCATGAATAAAGTATCTTTGAAAGAACGCAAAGAGAACAAGCATTGGAATGACCATTACCACAGATATAGCCATAAGGTAATGAAACATCGGCAACTGACCAGGCATATTTCGATAGTAGTAAAGTCCCAACGCCATCGTCCTCAGTTGAGGTTTCTGTAAATAAATTAAAGGTCCCAAAAAGTCGTTCCAGGTAAACTGTATAGAGAAAACAGCGATAACGGTCAGCACAGGTTTTGAGAGCGGAAGCATAATTCGCCACCAAATGTTGATCTCGGAGCATCCGTCAAGTTTCGCTGCATCTGCGATATCCATGGGAATGCTCTTGAAAAACTGTTGTAATAAAAAGACGTAAACAGGATAGCCCAAAAAACCAGGAATTATGAGAGGAAGAAAGGTATTTATCCAACCTATCCTAGAGAAGATGATAAACAGAGGTATCAGAGTTACAACAAAAGGCACCATTATTGTGCCAAGCATAACTATGAAGAGTATATCGCGGCCAGGGAATCTGAGACGTGCGAAACCATAAGCGACCAAGGAACAAGAAATAAGATGCCCGATAAGCACAAAGACGGTAACGGTTATTGTATTCCTGAAGTAAAGAGCAAAGGGGAGGATTGTAAGAGCCTTGGGATAATTCTCCCATGCTATTGGGTCAGGAATCAAGGCAGGTGGCCAGATGTTTAGCTGAGGCAATGTTTTTAAAGAAGTTGATACGGTCCATACCAGGGGAGCTATCATAAGAACTCCACCTGCACTTAAAATGATATATACTACGCCTTTTTTTATTTTCTCCCAGTTTTTTTTGCTTATTCTCACCTATAATTCCTTAGCTTCTGTTTAAACCTCATAGTAAACCCACTTTTTTCGTGAATAAAATATAAAGACCGTCAGAGAAAATACCATAATAAACAGTATCACTGCCAAAGCACAAGCATAACCCATCCTCATGAATTTAAAGGCGTTATTATAAAGATGTAACATATAAAAGAGAGTTTCATTAACTGGACCTCCAGCAGTCATGATAAAAGCAGCGGCAAAGACCTGGAATGAAGAAATAATGCCCATAATCAAATTATAGAAAATAAGCGGGGTCATCATCGGCACTGTTACGTGTAAAAATCTATGCCAGACATTTGCTCCATCGATTTCAGCCGCTTCGTATAACTGCTGCGACATATTTTGTAAACCCGCTAAAAAGATAATCATTATTGTTCCTATTCCCCATAAACTCATCAAAATTAAGGAGGGCTTTGCCCAGCGTGGATCAGTTAACCACCTAACAGGGTCAAGGCCGATTAAATTCAGCATGTAATTAATTATTCCCATACGAGCATTGAATAGCCAGAGCCATACCATAGAATTAGCCACAATTGGCACAATAACAGGAATGTAATATACTGTTCGATACAATGTCATTCCTTTGATTTTCGTATTTAATAAAATAGCCAAAAGAAAACCAAAAGTAAGGCTCAACGAAACAGTGAAAACCATATAAAAGGCGGTATTCGCAAGACTTTTCCAGAATAAAGAATCATCAAAAAAGCTCTTTTCGTAATTAGCCAAACCTACCCAGGAATAGCTTCCTACCACCGCATAGTCAGTGCCACTGAGATAGAACATTGCAATAACGGGGCCCAGGCTCAAGAAAACAAGCCTTACAAGAAAAGGAGAGATAAAAAGATAGCCGAGCAAAGTTTCCTTTCTGCATATAAATTTCTTCAATGCACTATTCCCTTCTAATTCTTGGTATATACTTTACTTATTGGGGTAGAGAGAGTTTTTTCTTGCCCCTCTACCCCATTTTCCGACTTGCTTAGTGGATGAAATTTATCCATTACTTTTCGTATTTTGTCCAGAATTCATCCAAAAGTTTTTGGCATTCTTCTGAGATCCACTCGATTGCTTCCTCTGGGCTCTTCCTACGGTACATTGCCTCCTCAACCCCTCGTTGGATATAACTTGTCTGTTCGATGTATGCAGGAGTAATAGGAATAGAAATATCCGCTTCTAAAATCTGGAGAATCGTGTCCCAGTGAGGGTTAATCTCGTAATATTCAGGGTTACTGTTGAACTTCTTGACCGGAGAGGGACGTCCTTGCTCCAGCATGAACCGACCTCCTCCCTTTTCCTCAGTGGTTAGCCATTCAACCAATAGATAAGCAGCTTCATATTTCTTGGGATCAATACCCTTTGGAATAACATAACCCCAACCCCAAGCCAATCCAGCAATTCCGTGACTCTCCGCTCCAATCCTGTCCCCGTGCGGTATCTTCCCGACTCCGTAGTTCATGTCGGGCGCTAATTCTTTTATGTGAAAGAAGATCGCCACATTTCGATGAGCTATTCCCTCAAACCCCATATAGAAAGCACTCTGGACGGCTTCGTCCGTAGCCTGGAAGAAATCCGCTACATTCTCAATGCCACCGTTGATGTCATTCGTAATGTGATACATCCACTTTAAAGTTTCTACAGCTTCAGGACTATCCATTACGATTTTCTTACCATCGTCACTGATGAACTTGCCGAAATTACTATATAGATATGGAATAAACATTTCCCAGGAAGAGTTGTCGATACCTACCCTCTTAATGAATCCTCGCTCCAATATCGTCAGTTTCTTAGCATATTCGTTTGTTTCCTGCCAAGTTACAGGAGCTCTACTCGGGTCAAGTCCTACCTCTTTAAACAAATCTTTGTTATAAATTATGAGCTCGCATCCTCCCGCAGTTGGCATTGGCATCGTGTATAGTTCTCCTTTCCACCAGAAACCATTAATTTCAGAAGGGTAGAACATTCCGAGGTCTACATCACGTTCCTCAACATATTTGGTAATTGGAACGATTAGTCCTCTAGCGGCATAATCAACTACCTCTCTTCTTGTGGACATAATTACCTCAGGGGGCTTACCACCAGCGAGAGCGGTTAGAACTTTCTCTTCTCTACGATCCCAAGGTTGGACAACACTTGTCACGGTAATCCAAGGATATTTCTCATGGAAATCTCCCAGAATTGAATTCATAAGAGGTGCCCTGGCGACTCCCCACCAGTTCCAAAACTCCAATGTTACGGGTTCTTTCTCTGTAGCCAGAGCTGTTATTCCGCTTAAAAGACACATTGCTCCAATTAACAATCCTAAGATTAAGTTTTTCAATTTTTTCTCCTTTTTAATTTACTCTCTCATCTTACCTGAAAGTCCCAAAAGAGTTCTATTCAGGTAGTTTTTGGATATAAGCTAAAGTGGCCTCTTTGGCTTTTCACCTCCCTTCGGGCCTTATTTTTAGCTTCTTAATTTTCTTATAAATACCTATTCTCCCTCCGAGCAAAGGAGCCTGCGGACCAGACCGTCAGGGCACGGGATTGTCCGCGGACGCAGGA
>JABUBP010000351.1_pt1 | contig 12514 bp, 15 predicted proteins | sample 7240331 | NCBI WGS metagenome assembly JABUBP01 (sample SAMN07256347, study PRJNA390944) | subsurface metagenome | isolation source: Methane hydrate marine sediment | place: Pacific Ocean: Eastern North Pacific, ODP site 1244 | collected 2002 | reverse complement strand
GGGCCGCAGCCGACACAATATTCATCATCCACCGCCCCGGGAGAGGATATCCCTGGAGATACCCCCGCTGACGCTTCTACTATAGCACTGGCGGTGCTCCCCACCTTTTGAGTGGTAATGGTCGCCACCGGTGCCGAAGACGCCTCTTTTTCGGGCTCAGGCGTTCCTGCAATGGGACTAGTCCAATGCTGACCGACCTCGGGAGCAGATTCCAGGGTTTCCAGCGTCTTGTCAATCTGCTCTATCCTCTCCTGGGGGCTTGCCTTGTGGGGGGAAGCTACCTTGGCTACCCCGAAGTCGATGAGCTTCCTGGCTAGCTGGAGCCCAATGTTTTCAAAAACCCTGTTCATAATAAACACCAAGACCGAGGTGACGCTCCGTCCCTCGGTCTCAACTCTATTTTAAGCCAGAAGGGGTATGCTCTGTCAAGTGCTTATAGTTTAGCTACAAAGTGTAAGCACTGTAAGTAGCTAAATCATAAGCCAACTGTAAGCAACTGTAGGTAGCTAAAGTATAAGCAAGACTGTAAGCAACTATAAGCAGTAGCAAAACTATAAGCAGGTGTGGTATAATGCTCATAGCCGAGGGACGGAAGTCTCTCGGCTTTTGCTTTAGGAGGCGTCATGGCACTACGGTGGAACAAGGTGCAGACTGATATATACGACCTCATCCAGGCTGGGGCAACCACCAAGGATATGAAGGGGAAGGGCTATAAGAAGTCTCTTGTGGATAAAGTACGCGCCGCCATGAGTAAAGGTGCTGCTCCGAAGGTAGGTGAGAAAAAGGAGCCCACGCCCGGGGACTCCCTTTACAGCGCTACTCTTAAAACGACCAAGGTGACCTTGGACCCGATAGTGGCTGTGCGCTACGATTCAGTACGGCATGCTCTTGGCTGGGGCGATGACTATACCCTGGAGCAATTTCTTGACGAGGCAACCGATATAGTGGCAGAGCTGGTGGGGGCTGTGCCCCCAGGCTTCGTTAAGGAAGAGCAACCGGTAACAGCAGGAGGTGGCTGATGGCAGAGGAAAACAAAAGTCGATTAAAAACGACGCTGGGGCTGGAGAACCTTAAGGGGCTGAGAGATACCCTGAAGCAGGTGGGAGATTTCATGCGGGAGGTCAAGGAGCTTAAGGAGACAATTGGTGACGCGGCCAAGGAAAATAACCCCATTAGTAGAGCTCTTGCCCAGACAATAGAAGCCCAGGGTCTGAAGACCCTCAATGAAGATAACATCAATGTCTCAGAGGAGGTGAGGAAAACCATGGCGGAAGAACTTAAAAACAAGGGCAAGACGATAGAAGCGCTATCAGCGGAAAACGAGGAGCTTAAGGAGGACAAGGTAATTAGAGAGGTCACGGACACAGTGAAGGCTGAGCTCGACAAGCGCCTACCACAACCAGGGGGGAATGATAGTGGCCAGGGCAAGCTGTTCAAAGCGCTAGAGGATGTTGTCGCTGATTACTTGAATAAGCGGCTTCTAGGTGGTGGTGAGGGTACCCTGACCAGTGACCAGATAAGAGGCGTTGTCAGGGAGGAAGTGACAGCTGTTGCTGGTGGTAGTAAAAAACCCGAGGACATGGTTGACGACTTAGTTAATGCCCTGACTATGGGGGATAGGCTGAGGGAGAAGCTGGGCGTAGCTGGTATCGGGGCGCGTCTGCTACAGGACGGCCAGAGCGGGGACTCAGGACTCAGGACCGATCTGGTAAAAGCCCTCCTTGAAGATGAGCGTGAGAGACTGAGGATAACACAGGAGCACGAGGCAACCACGCAAAGAAATAAGCATCTAGGGACGGTAGCCGATGCGGTCAAGGAGAACCTAGGTGATGGGGTCGCCGCCATCAAGGTGGCGGCAGAAAAGTTCAAGGCAAGCCCCGAAACTTCAGCGGCGGCCCAGAATCAACCGAAGACACAGAAATGCAAGTGCGGGGACTGTGGTATTGAGTTCGCTGTCCCGGTCGATAAAGAATGGCCGACAGTCACCTGTCCTCAGTGCGAAAGGGTATATACCAGGGAAGAGGTGCTGGGGTGAGCTTTACCCGGGAAGTAGCCAGGGAATTTGTGGTGAGAAGGGGCGCCCGCAAACTCAGACAGGAAATCGAGAAGGCAGGCCTGGATAATCTCAAAATATTGGTTAATAACGGCGTCAGCATCATTGCGACCTACCTCAACAGTTGCTCCCCACAGGAAAAGGCAATACACAAGCGAGACCTTATAGCCGCTCAACAATTAGGGATAACCCCTGACATGGTGCTTTCGGAACTCATTAGACAGATACCCGAGCTGGCACCTATTATGGAGGGGAGAGAGGGCTATAAGAGGTCTGAGCTTGAGAATTTAGAAGCATTCTTAAAGGAGGCTTAGAGATGGCAATACTTACCTCAGTAAGTCCCAGTATACCTCAAGACATAACCGCTATCGCAGCGGGCACCCTTACAGAAATCCTCAATATGTGGGCCACCGCCGGCCCTCTCGCTGGTGATCAAGTGAATGTAACGGCCATAGTCAAAAACATCAGCGCAGAAAGCCTCTATATCACATGTACCGGCCTGTATGACGACACTCCACTAACCTTCAGCCCTGATTACACCTGGATAGACCCCGGGAAGAACTACACCTTCACAGCCTCTTTTACTATGCCTAATAAAGACATAAGACTTCACGTCTGGAGCTTTTACTGGACGGGGGCTGAGTGGATTGTTGATGACTACGTCTACCTTGATATTGCATTAGGAGAAGCTCCGCCGCCAACAAAGGAGGAGTTCAAGAACCTAGAGATTACGAGCTATACCGAGGAAGTTGATGTGGGTGGTATCTGCCGCGTGGAGACTAAGTTCGACTATAAAGGTCCTGAGACTGAGAGGGGCCTCTATGCAGCCATTGGCCACCAATATCCCACTTGGTTTAACGAGAAGGTGGCTGGCGAGATTAGAATGGCGATGCCTGAGACACCTACTTTCACGAAATATTATTGCGGGGTCGATATTCCAATAACGCTTGACAAAATAGACCCAGCCGAGAGTCCCTTTGATCTCTATGCAAAGATAATAGACGGGCTGTTCCCACTGGCTGAAAGTCAGCGCCTTTATGATGTGATAACCGTAACTGCCCCACCTGAGGAATATAAAGGCTCGATAGTCTTCTGCGACATGTATAAATCTCCTGAGGGTCAGATATCATTCCCGGCAACAGTTGTTGCTAACAACGAGTACTTTAAGGTCTTTACAGACTGCAGGAACACTGGAACGGTAGCATATATCGCTGGTGTGGAGCTCAAGGTCTACGACCCAACTGGTAGCCTTAGAGCTTCTCCGACCATCGACTGGACGGGGATATCCCCGAATGTGCAGCTGGAGTGGGAGTACAAAAACTTCTGCAGGGTGGATAAAGAAGGAACTTGGACGATAGAGGTTAGGTTCCTGGAGAGAGACACCTCCGCAGTCTTGGCTGAGAAGACCTTAGTAATGACGGCAACAGCGGTTCAGTATGCCGGTGCCATAATCGGCAAGTGGATAAACAAAGCCCCCGAAGGCTTCAGGATTCCCATTCCGACTGAGGTTGCAATAGACGGCAATACATTTGAGGTAGGAGTAAGGTACAGGAATCTATCGGGCAGAACAGTTCCATACTGCGGTTGCAAGGTGGAGGTTTGGGACCCCGATGACTCAGGGCATGAGCGCGCTCCAAGATATAGTCCCGCCGTAGATTGGACAGGTATGAACGCTGGGGAGCTAGAAGCAGAGTACAACAACTTCATTGTCGATAAGGAGGGAGACTGGACTATCCACATAGACTTCCTGATGGACTCCACAGTGGTAGTTGATAGCTACGATGGTCTGCTGTTTACAGCAACCAGTATAGAATACGTTGGCACCATAAGCAAGAAGCAATTAACCTATAATGAGACTATCGGCATCATTCCGGTAAGCACCCCCGTACCCATCTTTTCAAGGGGGATAGTAACCGTCCTGGGGCGCAACGACATGACTACCACCCAGCAGATGGGCATTGAGTGGAAGGTTTGGGATTCCGAAGGCTATGAGGTGGAGCACTATAGCGCCTGGGAGGCCTGGCCCTACTGCCCGCCAGGGGATGAGCACAAGTTCGATGGCGGCCGCTTTGATATAGACAAGCCCGAGGATTGGACTATCCATATAGACCTCAAAATGGACCGCGATAACCCCGTTATAGTTGATAGCTATGACGGACTACTATGCAGCGTCAGCGAGGAGGTGCTGCCCCCGGGATACAACCTCATCCAGGATACCATCTACCATTTCGCCTACATTTATGATGGCGATGATGAGGTTACTACCGCGACCTTTAGGATAGACCCCTTTACTCCCTCAGCCTGGGCAACTGAAAAGCTGGCAGAAAAAGTAAAGACCGAGGCTGAGAAGATGGGTAGTCGAGTGCTTGAGTTGAAAGCCTACGCCGATACCCGCCCTCTCATATGGACAGACATCAGGATTGAGCTAAAAGCTACCCCCATTGGTGGCGTCACAGCGGCAGGTGTAGGAGCTATCGGCATTCCTCTATGGGCTTCTGTTCTAATCATAGCCCTGGCTGCTATCGGCGTAATAGTCGCGATAACCTTATCAATAAAGACAGTTGTCGGGCTTTTCCATCAGAAGCCGGGGCTGGAGGATGTCAAGGTAGCCTGGGGCAAAGAGGCCTTGATCTTAGATATCCAAGACGCTGAAGAGTATTGGGGGCGCACCTTGACACCCATAGAAACCCTGGAGGGGAAGTCTGAGGACGAGCTTCGGGATATACTTGACCAAATAGCCGAGGAGGAAGTGCCAGAGGCGGAGTTCCCGTGGGCATTGGTTGCAGTCGGCGGACTGGCCGTTCTGGGGGTTGGCGCCGCTGTTGCTTTAGCTCCCAGGCGTAAGGAGTAGCCTTGATAACCACCAAGGAACGAGGCGAAGTCAGCTTGGCGCTTGTCGCTGCAGCAGGCCTTGCCGCCGCTTCTGTTTCCTTGGCTACTGTGTCATATTGGTGGCGCAGCCAGCCCGGGTACCGTGTTCACTACCTTGACGACGAATACCTGGTTTCGGTTCGCTCCCCCTGGGAGCAGCATGAGATTCGAGAATTTATCCAGCCAGATAATCCAGGGGTCTCCACTCTTTACCTTCAAATTGGCCCGGATGTTGGAGCATGCCTGGACTGGGTTTGCCAAAATATTTCCTATCGAGAAGACCCTTGGGAGTACTGGAGTTTCCCGGCCGAAACGATAAAGCGGGGCACTGGAGATTGCGAGGACTCAGCTTTCCTTACCTGCTCCCTGCTCAGAAACTTCACCAACGCCCACGCTGTCTTAGGCGCATTGCACGGCTACGGCCACAGTTGGTGCCAAGCGAACGGGGAAATCCTGGAGACCACTTATACCTCTTACAGGCCTGTCCCCAACCCGGAGGACTACAAGCCCTATGTTTTCTTCAATGACCAAGAAGTAATAGAACTCTGGCCTGGTGCCTTAGAGGACATTTTCAGCCTACGACAGAATGAAGGCACCAAGCTCAATTTGATGGCGCAGGCTATAGGAGACGAAGTACCTCCCGAATGTCCTAGTCTCTGGCCACCTCTGGTAGTTGGCACGGTTATGGGTGGCATCCTTGGGACAGGCTTTGCTATGATTTTGCGAAAGGGCGAATAAAAAGACTGAGGAAGCAATTCTAAATGGATTTGCCTAAAAACTGGGGGAGTCATGTTTTCTAGAGTCAGGCAGGCCATCAAAGCCTTCAGGGAAAGGCGCTTTGTTATTATCTTCTCAGAAGACGAGGGCGAGGCCGATCTAGTTATCCCCGCCCAGGAGATAGTTTCTGAGTCAATCCTTTTTGCCGCCAGGGTAGCTTCAGGGCTTCTCTGTCTGGCTCTGCCTAGGACAAGACTCCGGCAGCTAGAAATAGAAGCTCTGCCATCCAGATACCGGGTAACCGATACCCCCTTCTACAGTTCTGTTGATGCTAAAGAAGTAGAGCATTCGGGGGTCTCACCAAAGGACAGAGCTTTCACCATCCGAAAAATAATTGATCCCAACACCAAGCCGTCTGATTTATCCCGCCCGGGTCATGTTATGTTACTCGGCGCCCATGCCGATGGGCTGATTGGGCGCAATGGACATACTGAGGCTGTGATTGAATTATGCCGGCTGGCCGGGCTATACCCTGGTGGTGTGTTATGTGAGCTGGTAAGCGATAGCGGGGATATGATGAATGCCAGGGAGCTGAAAGCCCTGGCCAGAAGGTTTAACATTCCCATTATCACTGTCGGCGCTCTATCAAAATTTTTAAGGTCTTTCCTGCCTCAAAAGAACTTGACAAAGATTTAAAATAGAGTTAGTCTTTTAGTAAGCCGCAGAGCTTGCCGATGAAAGTCGGTTCTGCGGCTTTTTGTTTTCATCGGCGGCTCTAAGGCAAATAAAACTCCGAGGGACACTCTAGGGAAGAGTTAGTCCGTCCCTCGGAGTTTTCTCTTTCCAGGGTGTCCCAGAGGGGGAAAAGGAGGAGACTATGGCGCAAGAATTTGCACTTGTGGCACCAGGGACAGAGGAAATGACCAGGATGGCAGCCGGGGGAGCAGGAGCCGGCATCGTTGGGGTGGTCGAAGGGATGGTTATCAAGATGGCACCGCAGCTGGGCGCCATTGAACCCGTTGTCACCTGGGGCACCATGCTTGGCGTACCAGTGGCGGCGGCGGCCGCAGCGCTCTTCGCACCCAGGGGCTTGATTAGTGACGTGTGTATGGGAGCGGCCTGTGGCGGGCTTGGTATCCTTGGCTACGCACTGCCAGCGTTAGTAGAGCCCTTTGGGTTGACGAGAAGGGCTGGTAACCAGAGCGCTGAGGAACGAGCTCGTTTAGCTGCTGCACGCGAGAAAGTGAAGCTGCTACCACCGGGTCCACTCTATGCGCCTCAGAGGGCACAGGCTATGGCAGCCGTTGGCGCGGGTTACGAATAAAATATGGTTCTCACCTAGGGAATAGGCGGAGTACCAAAAGGAGAGACCAATGGAAAATCTATTCGAAGAACGCACGACTGAATACCCGTTTGTCTTTACAACGGAGGGCGCACTGGCTGTGGGCAACACCTGGATGCCCACCCCCAAGGAGGCCAGGGTCGTTGATGACGCCACCCTTCATGAGGATGAGGTCGCCGAGCTTTATGCTATGGAGATCCTCAACCCTAATGCAGAGCCGATAGAGGGTGTTTGGGTAAAGCTCGATGACGCACTTGAGGTTGACGACGAGATATTTGCCTCCGGTGATTGGAATACCCTGATGCTGCCCCCATGGCAGCGAATACGCCACAAGCAGGTTATAAGGTTTGGAAAGCCGGCGTCTACCAATCTCCTCCAAAGCACCACCCTCAAGTATAAGAAGAACTGCCTGCCAATAGTCCTTGCCGGGACAGGCGGCATCAGCGCCGATTTCACCATCATCCTTCATAGTATAGTTTACAAACCGGCTGCTTTCGGTATACACGGTGTCTTCGGCACCCTTGACGGGATTGTCCGCATAGAGGACTTTACCAGAAACAGGGTTCTCAGCCTAGTTAAAGAAGACCTTGCTGGCAAGCGAGTCAGCCCGGATCTGTGGGATAAGCTCCCCGGCGGGAGGACTCAGACCGTGCCCAAGATATGGCCCCTGTTAAGATTCGCCTGGAATGCCAAGGCCACCACGATAAACAAGGACTACGGGTTCCACTACGATGACGCTGAGGTCTCCGAGAAAAGGCGGACACTCTGCTGGGAGCCCGTGGACAACAAGATTGTGATAATCGAGGCCCTTGGTGTGAGGCCACACGCCGACTCCCACTTCACTGCCCTGAGGGTAGCTGGCGCATATATGCCTTCATCCAGGTTCTACACGGTGCCGACGCATAACTCGTTGATATTCGGTGAGGCCAACTCGCTCCTCGGCTGGCAGGAGTTTTTCGCCATCCCCAGGCTGGCTGACGCCCAGGTCATTATGGCTTCGAGCCTCGGTATCCCTGATGCCTACAAGGAGTCTGGCGGGGTCATCCACCAAACCACAGCGGCGGTGGTAGCCGATAGTGTTGTAGCGGCTATTGCCGGCAAGATTATCGATATGGCGTAAGGAGGAATAGCATGGAGTCATTTTCTATCGGAATTGGCGTTGGTGTGGTAGCCAAGACGGCGATTACACTACCCGCTGGGGTTACCGGTGTCTTCAGGTCCTTAAGTGACCCCTGCTCCTATATAGCCGTTGCTACTACTGGTGGTGAGGAAACTCAGCAAGAGCTCGCGGTACAGACAAGCTATGAGGATACCGATATCGAGGCTAATGAGATCGCCCTATCGGCTGATGGGACTGCGATAAAGCTAGGTGATGATCTTAGTACAACCGGTGCCGGAGGCGTCGTGCTCACTATTAGCGGCATAACCAGGGCAGAAACAATGCCCGAGCCATAAGTAGCAATGAACAGATGCAGGAGGTAAAGCATGAAGTCATTTTCTGTTGGAATTGGCGTTGGTGTAGCAGCTAAGGCGGAGATTACGCTACCCACCGGGGTTACCGGTGTCTTCAGGTCCTTAAGTGACCCCTGCTCCTATATAGCCGTTGCCGCTGCGGGTGCTGCCGAGATTCAGCAAGCGCTCACGGTACAGACAAGCTATGAGGATACCGATATTCTGGCCACTGAAATAGCCCTGAGTCCTGCTGGGGACAAGATAAAATTGGGCGATGACCTCACCATAACCGGTGCCGGAGGCGTCGTGCTCACTATTAGCGGCATAACCAGGGCAGAAACAATGCCCGAGCCATAATCCCAATTCTTAAATGCTCGAGAAGCCAGTAAGACATTTGGTAGCAGGTGGTGATTTTATCCCCTGCTGCCTCAAAATAAGCTAAAGGGAGGTTTACCCATGGCGATTCAAGATGAACTTGCCACAGTAATCCGTAAAGCACGATATTACCCCGAGCTGATACCACTATTCCACGCCCAGAATCTGGCTGCCGGTGACAACCCTATAATCACCCTGGGTAGCCCCACGATTTCAACTGCCATACCAGTACTGGTAGATAAGCTCTCGGCGACACCTGACGCCAATGTTCTCCTCAAGCTAAAAGCCGATAAGCCGGCCCATAAGCTTGAAACCGTAGGCCTTGACGTTATGGGAGAGCTCACGCCGCTCGAGGCTCTGGCCACAAAGAGCCTCTCCCTTGTCCTCAACGCTGACGCCATTGTCACCAATTACAAGATGTACCTCGGCGTCTGGGTTCTCAAGCCCTCGATAGCCCAGCGGATATTATGGGGGCTGCCCTTAACCCCTGGGCATGAGGAGCTTTCTAGGAAAAGGGGCGTAAGGGGTGCTGTTGCCAAAGGCATTTTACCGTTTCCTACCTCTTATCAGATTGAGCGGGAGTGCATGGGATTCAAACAGACCTATGCCGAGATTGTGGCCAGTGTTACCTCCGGGCAGGCAACACAAATCGTGGTTTTATCCCTTCCTGAGTCCTCTGATGAGTTTCTGGTTCTTGAATCCGTGACAGCCGACAATACGGGCCTGACACTGGCCAACAATGCCCAAATCTACGTCACCCGTGATGATGACACGAACTACCTGAAACTGCCGGTATTCCCAATGGATAGTAGCTATGATTTCCCAGCTTTCATTCCGGCACTCCGCAAATTGGAGATCAGCTACTACGCGGACGCCGACCTGACAGATAGATATGTCCGCTTTACTATAGCCAGGTATAAGCTAACGGATATCCTTTGTGCCCGTTTCAACCTAGAAGCCACCCCAGAGGCCAGGGAAAGCACTTTGTGCGGCGTGGTCCCGTAAGAAGGAGTCAGTCTTATGGCCAAGAATGAAGAAAAGGGGAAAGCAGCACAGGGAATAGTAATCGGCGGCATAGGAGGCACCTTACTTGGGGCAGCTATTGCTGCGCTGCTCGCGGCTAAGCCGGCTGAAGCAGCTCCCCCCGATGAGAAGCTCGACTACCTGATAGAATGCCTGACGACTCTGGTCCCGGTGCTGGCACAGGTGGCTGAAAGCAACGCTCAGCTAATCACATTGCTCCAGCAGTGGCTCGCCGCCCAAGGCGTGCCGCCCGCTGAGGGGGTGGAGGTTACCGTTAAAACAGCCTGGGTGGCCAAAGAGCCAGAGGAGATATACAGTTATGCCATCAGGACAACCGGCACCTTTTACTCCAACAAGATGGTTGATTGGACCAGGGGCAAGAGGCTCCTTGTCAAAGTCGAGTCGTCTCTTGACCAGGATGTCGATATCCAGCTCATAGGTAATATCGTTGACGACATGGAGCTGGCTACCGACATAGACATAGCGAAAACATGCCCGGCTAACGACAATATCAGCATTGGACCGGCCTGGGATCATTGGTGCCCTTACATTGGCGTCAAAATAACGGTTGCAGTGGCACCTACTGCCGGCCTACTAACCATTTCTGCGGTAAGCCAGGAGTAAAAGATGGGTAAACATTACGGGTTAGCTCGTGAAGCGATACTCCAGCGCTGGGGGCGGGAGGTCAGCCCGGAGTGGGTTCATGCTGATGAGCAAACTGCCCCGGGGGCAGGGGCAACCCTTGTCACCAAGGCAGTTACTGCCGGCAAGACCGGCTATATTTACGGTTTCCTCATCTCAGCTCAAGAGGCTAATGACTTTCTCCTCAATTGGACTTCAGGGGGTGCTGCCAAGTCAAAAAGGATTGCTTTCGGTGGCGGTGGAAGCACTGAATGCGTTGACCCCGTAGCCCTTAATGAAGGATTGGGGGCCGATGCTGGGACTAATGTAACAATAACTAATGTAAACGCAGCAACGGCAGGAAAGATATATCAGGCTAATTTGCTCTATGGAGAGGTTTAATGGGAGGCTTTTCAACACCAACAGCAGCCGGTGGAATAACCAAGCTATCTGAGCTAATCATAGATGCTGCCCCAGGTAAGGCAAAGGATATTGCCGAGCTTATCCTGACTGCACAGGGAGATGTTCTTTACCGTAATGCAGAGGCAGCCAGGTTAGCCGCCGACTATGGCGTTGGCTATAACTTTCTCCACGCACAGAATACGGGCGTTGACCAGCCAGAGTGGGAGGATATTCAGGGTATAGTCGCATACATGACTGGTGCTGTAAATGTTATGGCAGCCCCACTAACCTTGGTTATACCCCAACCACCTGATATAAGCGCTGTTGTTGCCGAGGACCACTCAGGAGGTGGGCATGTGGCAGGGGAAGCACTCACTATAACTGCTCCAAGTATAGCTGATGCTGCTGAGGTAAGCTCGGTCTTAATTGAAGATTGCGAGGATGCCTGGGATGAGTATGTTCAGGCGAATGTTACCTCTACTGCCGATGGTGTTACAAAGAAGTTTGGTGCTGCCAGTGCCAAAATGGCGGTTGCCGACCTTGCGGCTGTGGGCAGGTTAGCCACTGAGGATATAGGCCCCTTTGACCTTTCTCCCTACAAATACTTAAAGGCTTGGGTAAGGAGCAGTGTTATTATCTCAAGTGGTGATATATCTATTTTACTTGACGATGACGCTCAATGTATCTCCCCTCTTAAAGACCTAGATATTGGGGACATTGCAGCAGACACCTGGACAGAGGTTCTTCTAGATATGGGAGATACTTCAGGACTGACGGCTATAATTTCAATCGGTATAGATATGGATGTTGATAAAGGCATCTTTGATTTTTGGATTGACCAGGTAAGGGCAACTAAAGGAGGAGTCTAATGGTAGAAGTAAAAGAAGAACAAAAATACAAGCGGTTAAGAAGGCTGGCGCAGGAGCTTCACCTTCCAATCCCTGAAGCCTTTATAGAGCTTGAGGTCTTTGATAAGGATGGCAAGGTAATTCAGAAGCACCGTCAGAGAAGCCATAGCTGGGTGAGAAATGCCTACAATCTCCTCTTGTCAGAGATGTGTGGGAAGGTCCTGGATGATTCCGGGGTCTTCGGAGCAGGACTGCTGAGTATCAAGGACACGGGGGGAGTCATTCGTGCTAGTGCTGATGCTGGTGCTGTAATTGCCCCCAGTACCGGTGACTTTGAAGCATTGAATGCGGCCTACCGCGCAAATGCAACAGTCATAAACCATGGCATTCAGGTAGGTAGTGATGCCACCGCCTGGAGCTTTGAGGACTACAATTTGCTGGCGCAGATTGCGGAAGGGACTGGTGCTGGAGAGCTGAACGCTGTAGCCACGGATGTTCCTACAAAATCATGGTCGGCACCAACCTTTACAATTACCTGGATTCGCTACTTCAACAACAATAGTGGTGGGAATGTTCTTGTCAAAGAAGCTGCCCTATGCACCTCGGGCCATGTTGGCTCCGCCTGCAAATTTATTATGAGCCGTGATAAGCTGGCTTCAACCGTTACCGTTCCCGATACTGGCCAGCTCAAGGTTACCTACACCATTCAACTAACATATCCAAGCTAAGAGGAGTAAATAGCAGGGTGCTGTTATGGATTTATCCATCGGTAAAGCTGCTTCGGCAGCAGGAGTGGGTTTTCTCCCTGTT
>JABUBP010000350.1_pt1 | contig 12517 bp, 23 predicted proteins | sample 7240331 | NCBI WGS metagenome assembly JABUBP01 (sample SAMN07256347, study PRJNA390944) | subsurface metagenome | isolation source: Methane hydrate marine sediment | place: Pacific Ocean: Eastern North Pacific, ODP site 1244 | collected 2002 | reverse complement strand
CGGTAGCCTCTTGCTGTTACTTCATCGGTCTCCCCCGAGGTAGCTTCCCTTTCTATTTTGGTGACGACCCCAAGGCCAACTAGGGGCGCCTCCAGCCCATCAAAGCTAGCCTGGCACTCAATGACTATGTCTTTGGGGTCAAAGTCGAGGGATTCCTTATCCTGCTGGCTAAAGACCTTGTAGCTGTAGCCCTTGAACTTGTCGTCATTTGACGCCTGTCGGTCCACCCACTCGATGGTGATAAACGGATTACCGTGGAAGGGGATGCAGTCCCTGATCGGCTCGAGCTGGTGGGCAATACACCACTTGGCGAAGTCGAGAGCTGCCTGACGGTTAACCAGGTCCTTGGGGAATTTTGGCTGAAGGTAGGTTGATAACTTATCCGCGTCTTGCTTGGCAACCAGTGCCTTAACTTCGTTTTGCTCCATCGTTTTCCTCCTCTGTCTTCGTTCTATATTGTCAGCTATGAACGAGGGAATCGGCTCACCTTCTCGCCATAGCTGGGTTAAGCTCTTTATCGGCACTACCTTGTCATGAGTAGGGTCGGCAGCGCACTTGATAACATAGCTATTTATGCCCCAGGTCCCGCCCCAGGGAAGCGTAAGCTCTGCCCCGCATACACAGGTGCAGGTCTCGATAATTTTCTTCCCCAGCTCATAGTCAATCGGTATCAACTCTGTTTAGTTTCCTCCGGGCTTTTTGGTTTACTCTCATCGTAGCTTAACCCGTCTATGACGATTTTGTACCTCTTGCCAGGTAGTAGAATTTGCCGGTTCTCAGGAATGTAGATTATCGAGAACTGTTCATCTGGAGCTTTTTCTATACCAGCGAATGTGACGTGTATCTCCTTCATTTTCCTCCTTTATTCTTCTGCCGCGGAACGCTTGACGGGACCACGACCCTGAGTGCAGGCGGCGCCAAGTCTCTTGACGGGACCACGATTAAGTTGAGATTGGCCATACGAATACCATTGCGGAACACCTTCTTTGTCCCAGAGTCCCAGCATGCAACGTACACTAGGGTAATCGCCCTTTCCAATTATTTTGGGTTCACTCAGAAATCTACAGTTGCGACATTGCATGTCTATCCCCCCTTCTTAGCGTTCCCCCCTAGAACGCTGCACTGCTACCCCCTTCTCTCTTAATTCTCTCCAAAACATAGGTAACGGCGGATGAGATTCCATTCTCACTGGAGCACGGGGATAGTGACAATAGTAAGTAGCCGTGCATTTACGACACTCTAAATAAAAATGATAGCGCATATCTGGGTCTATTTTCTGAAGTGGCCCACCGCAGTCTGGGCATTTCCCTTCAGCCAATTTCCTCTGCTCTTGCTCATTGAGTATATACACTGTTTATCTCCACTACTTTCCTCTCTCAATTGGTAGCGGGGGCAGGATTCGAACCTGCGTGAACGGCTTATGAAGCCGCTGAGTAACCACTACTCTACCCCGCGACACCGCTACCTATCGAAGGCGACCTCTTCTTCGAGCTCAAAGGCGATACCATAGCAACCAGCCTCGTCTTCATCTGGCATACGATAATAGGCTGACAGGCCGCCTATGGATATATCCTCAAAGCCTTCTCCTAAACGTTCAATGAGGTTGTATAGCGTATTCTCTATCTCGCCAATTGAAGGAATGTGGGGCGTTGATTTTCCTGGGAACCACTTCCACTCTAGCAAGCTGTATATCGGTAGAACTTTGCGGGCAAAGTCAGGGACTTTCTCTTCTAACTTTCGTTTAATTTCTTTAAGTTCCATTAACTTGCCTCCTCTATTTCTATTTCATCAGCCCACTCGGGCTTGGTAGCCTTGATTTCATCCTCTTCCTTCTTAGGCATGGTTTTTATCTCCAGCATCTCTTCCCCGGGCCATATCGACTAACTTCAGTGCCATCTTCTTAGCTGCTCTCTCGCCGTCCTCGGTTGGTGGAAATGTGGCTATGACATAATCTGGGCCAACATACTGAGGGGGCTTATAGATGGAAGAATGGAATAACACGACCCAGCTATCCTCGTTCCTCTTCACTGTCCACCGACCCGGCTCTTTGTCCTCTGGCGGAGTGTTGCCGGCATCCCATTCATAGCCAACCTTGGGCTCACCAAAGCCGAGCTCCCGAGAGGTTTTTACTTCTTCAACTGCCATCCTTTGCCCTCTTTAGTATTTTTTCAGCCTCTTCCAATGCTTGTTCGGTATCAAACAAGCTCTCTTGAGCTGCAGCATGAGCCAACCGTAGAGGGGTGAACTGGTGGTGCTTTTTAATGGTGTCATCCAGAGTGAGGGCAGCATATTTCTCAGTGGTAGTAATGTTGGCGTGGCCCATAATCTGTTGAAGGGAACGAAGGTCGCCTCCACTTACTAGGTAACCCTTGCCGAAGGCGTGACGAAGGCGGTGACCGCCAAGTTTCGGGCCATAAACGCCAGCCTCCCCCATACAGGCGCGGACAATCCTGTAGACGCCGTGCCTACCCAGTGGCCCTTTATGACCGTTAAAAATATACTCACCCTTATCAGTAATCAGAGCGAGCAGCAGTCTCCTTGTCTCCTCACTGATAGGGATTTCGCGCTCGCCAGTCTTACCCCGCACCCTTACTGTGCTTTCCTTGATGTCCTGCTTTCGGAGCCCGGCGGCTTCGCTCGTTCGGATGCCAGTGTCTATGAGGAGTGTCAACAGGGCATTGTCTCTGAGGCTCGATGAGGACGATGCTAGAAGCCGCATCATTTCGCCTGGCTCTAAGGTAGCCATGACCTTCTTCGGGCAGCGTGGCGGGGCCACTTTTGTTACTGGGTTGGGAAGCTTATAGCGTTGGCTGGCAAATTTGAAGAAAGCCCTGAGCGCCCTGAATTGGGCATGTCGTGTCTCCGGTACCCCCTTGATAGTGGCCAGATGCTCCTCGATAGGCCCCGGCTTTTTGGGGAGCTTTGGATATGACCGAGCAAATAGCTGGAGCTTGTCCCGGTACCAAGCAATAGTAATCGGGCTTAAATTTCGCGCTTGGCGTGAACGAAGGAAGTCATTGACTGCTATCTGTGTCTTCACGGCACCACCTCCGCTACACATTCCGGCATCGTTAATGGGGCCACTAAAGACTGGGACTGGTTAGAGGAGTCGAGAAAGAAGGTCTCGTTAGCGTTGTCGGTAACAATATTGTAACCCCGCCATCCTATGGGGGACGCAAATAAAAAACCAGCCGGCCAAAGCTGGCTCGGCTGGTACCTTAGTTCTAGTGCTGGTGCTATTTTAGTAGGGGTTACTTTTTGGGGATGGGGAAAACAACAAGACTTAGGATCATGTTGTATTCCCTGGGGGAGTGCCGGAACTGGTAGACGGGCCAGACTTAGGATCTGGTGCAGCGATGCGTCGGGGTTCGAATCCCCGCTCCCCCACTGGCCCTGATTAAAAGTCTTCATTTTCCCTCCTGCAATATAGAGTGACAAAACCGTTGAGGAACTTATTTCTCCATCGACCCTGTTGCCGGTTCCATTGTTTACCTTCAGGAGTCACCACCCACTTCATGAATTGGGTAAAAGATTTGAATTGAGGGGGGAAGTCCTCGCGGTGGTGTTGCCAGCCATGCTTCAGAACAGCTCGCTCCCACTTCGGGAAATATTTAGAAATTGGCCGCGTCTCGTCAAAATCAGGGAGCTCAATCTCCATCCTGCATTTATCACAGATGTGATTCTTTACTTTTATCACTCGAACACCTCAACCATCTTGAGTCTTGTGCCCTCAGAACGTTGGCTTTTCCCCCAGCTTGACGATGGCTGAGGGAAGCCACTGGCCGCCGGCGTAAGCAGGCTCTACCTCCTTGATTATGTCCGTTATGAATTTGCTGACGATGAGAATGCCGTCTTGATGAGGGTAAATCCCGGCCACGAACTTTCCATCACGCCAGCACTCTACCGCCTGCTTGCCAGGTAGCATTGAGTGAGGAACTACCCGAAATTCATAGCCCATCGCTCTCACCTCCTTTCTCCGGCGGAGGCAAAGTTAGTAGGAAGAAGACTGGCAAACCCACCATGAGAGATCGAACGTGGTAGCAAGCCCTTACATACTCAAGTTCACCATCACATTTAGGGCAGAAAGGATAATTTATCTTACACACTCTTCCGGGACCTGCACATTTAGGTTCAAATGCCTTTAAGTGTATAGAGACAAAGCAGGTAACCTGCTTTATTTGGGAGTCGCAATTCTTGCAGTAGAACCCGTCATCTCTCTTCTCATACTTTTTCTCCCAGGTAGCGACTATCTCTTCAGTTATTTGTGAACCTAAATCTCGTACTTTAGCCCTTTCTAGTTTCATCTACTCTTTGCTCCTTACCTAAGGCTTGTGGTAGAATGACATAAAGGTGGTGAGGTTATCCTGCCGTTAGCCCCTTTGCTCAGGCCGCCGATTAAGCCTCGGCGGCTTGATTATTTTTCTCTTTCTTTAGAGACTCCACCTGGTCAAGGGTCAGGTAAGGTAGCCCTAAAATTCTTACCGGGGCAACCTTCCCCTTCTTTATCCATCGCCAGAGGGTTACATAGCTAATCTCCAGTCGCCGACTAGCTTCTGAGAGATTGACCAGGTTACTGTCTGCTGTAGTTGCCCTTTCCATATAGGTAATAGTCTATTACATCTGGGCAAGTTTGTCAAGGGGCTTCTGGCACAATCTCCAAAGGAATCAGAGGAAGTTTTTTGTGGGGACTGCCCTCACCAGGTCTTAAAATCGCCCCTTTTCGACCCAGGCAATGTTAGGTCTAAAAGAGATAAGAAAGAGGGCTCCAAGCACTAACTTTGCTTGGAGCCCTCTGCTTTACAATAACAGACGCGCCAGAATCAAAATCTAGGCGTTTTCCCGGAATGGTCAATGGTTTGACACATTGCCCCTCTCCTTTGAAGGAGAGGGGGGACTTGCTCAGTGCTCCTTTATCCATTGAATAAGGTCTTCTATTAAGAAGACCCGTTTCCGGCCAATCCTATGAGATGGAAGCCCCAGCCTCATAAGCTTATACAGTGTGTCATGGCTAATATTAAGAAACTCCTGCGTCTCCTGAAAGGTATAGAATATTCGCTCAATTGTCTTTGGTTTTTGTCGGATGATAATAGCCTCCCTTTGAATAAAAAACGTTTAATAATACCATAGCCGAGCATAAAAAGGCAAAGGTAGGGTTTGACCGCAACTTTCCGAGTTCAATGGCTTTAGGTGGAAACCCCTTGACAAACCCTGAATAATGTGGTAATAATTCAGAACATAGGAGGTAAGATGCCTAGACCCAGGGTAACCAGTCAGATGACAACAACTCAAGTGGCTAAGGAGCTCGGTATGAGCGTGGGCCGGATGGTAAGTTGGGTTGAACATGGAGCTCTGCCGCCACCAAGCTTTATTGATAACAACGGCGTCAGATACTTTGACCAAGAGTGGTTGAGGAGGGCAAAGGAGATTGTCAAGAGTAAGCGGTAAGTCAAAATGATGCGCTACTGGGTGAGAGCTGGAAGAATATGTGGCTTTGGGAATTAGCAATGTTCGCAGGCGGGTGGCTTGGGATGAGTTGGTTTTTGTATCTACTAGGAACGCTATAGTCAGGATGGGGGTCTCAGGTGGACACAAAGGGCGCCGTTAGCGTAGACGAGATAAGAAGGCTGGTTAAATCGGTGTGTAAACCAGTAGCTATGTTGCCTGAATTTAGGAAGCGGCTACTGAGACTTCTTATGCGCCAAGTTGAAGTTGGTGGCGCTGCTAAAGGCAAAACTCACGGCGGTGGTTGTGAAACTAAAAACAAGGGTCTTTGAGCTCTACAACGGGGAGTACTCTAGCTTGGTTGAGTTGGCCCGTGCCATGGGAATATCGAGCAGCCAGATTTACCGGGTGAAACATGGCAAGCGCACCATCAATGAAAAATTCATCATCGGGGCACTAAAAGCCTTCCCCGGATATAGGCTTGATGAACTTTTTTATGTTGGCCCAGATGGAAGCGACGATGACAGGTAACAGGAATGAATTAGCCAGAATACTCAGGCAGCAAAGGGTTATGAGGGAGCTGACTTTGGAGGCGCTTGGCGAAATGTCAGGGGTATCCGCATCACACCTTGGTCGCATAGAGAGGGGAGAGCGTTTCCCGTCAGCCCATATTCTGCGGAAGATTGCCAAGCCTTTGGGCATTGCTGAGGCCGAGCTGCTTACTTTAGGTGGATACCTGTCTGCCCAGCCTTCCGAGGCTGAGAAGCCCAGTGGTGTGCGCTTGGACCCTTATGTGGCCACGGTGCTATCACCGGAGCCCCCTGAGGTGCAACGGGCTGTCGTCGGACTCCTGTCTGTGTTGAAGGTTATTGCTCAAGTACAATTCAAGTTGCCTGAGTTTCGTGAATACGCCCACAGGAAATATCCTGAACTTGATGAAGATAGTATAACTATGATTGAGGAGGCCATAGAGGAAAAGTTGGCAAGGGAGAAAGCAGAAGAGCCTCGCTAGATATGCGGGGGATCTCTTCATTTTTCTCTTCTTTCTTTAGGAGCCCCGGTGCTGGTGTGACTGACTCTCCCGGTTCTATAACTTCAGCCACAGTTATACCTTACTAATAGCAATGTCAGGCACCAGCACCGGGGAATTAGGAGATAACATAGGTTACTTAAGTAGGATAGTGGTCTAGACTATGGCTGAAATTGTAGAAAAGCCAAAACCTCTCACTGCCCGAGACATTGCTAAACGTGTTTTCAGGCATGAAAACGCTGCCCTCGCCGGTGTTCTGATAGGACTGATATTCGGGATGGGAGCCGCCACTGGGGGGAAAACACTCTCCATGGCTAATATGATGAATACCCTGTTAGTAAGCTCCATCAGGGGGATAGCCGCCATAGGTCAGGGCATGGTCATCTTGACCGCTGGCATTGATGTATCGGTTGGTGGCAATGCACTTTTCTGTTCGGCCCTGGGCGCCGGACTGATGACCAGCAGCTGGCAAAATATTATCGGCTATCCTCTTCCTCTGGGCCTAGGGGCTCTAATCATGCTACTGGCGGGAACCGCTTGGGGGGCATTCAATGGCACCATGGTGTCGCATGTTGGCATACCGGCATTAGTACAAACACTGGGTCTGTGGCAAATAACGACAGGAGTCGCCTACAGGGTATGTTCGGGACGCGACATTCACTGGCAACCAGAGAGTCTGAGTTGGTGGGGGTCAGGTACTGTTTTGGGGGTGCCGGTGCCGGTTATCATTTTCGCCGCGGTGGCAGTAGTGGCTTATTTTGTTCTTAACCACACTACTTATGGTCGTTCCATCTATGCCGTCGGCGGCAATCCAGTAAGCGCCTGGTTTTCGGGCATAAACGTAAAGAGGGTACTATTTTCGGTCTATGCTATTTCTGGATTTCTCTCCGGACTGGCTGCTTTTTTAATGCTAGGCCGTATTATGTTGTCTTCCATGCGCAGCCTGGCGGGTCTTGAGCTGGACACCATTGCTTCGGCTGTTATTGGCGGCGTCAGTCTAATGGGTGGTAGAGGCACCCTGATTGGAGTGGTACTTGGAGCTCTAATAATTGGCGTTATTATTAACGGTATGAGCGTATTAAATGTAGACCCGTTTGTGATGGGTATCGTCAAGGGGTCGATAATAATTCTGGCTGTAGTCATTGACTATATGCGCCGGCGCAGCTGAAGGCAATATTAAATTTAATATGGGGCGCTTGACAAAACAATCGTCTACCTGGGGAGTCTAAGTCGTGGCTGAAATTGTAGAGAAGCCAAAACCTCTCACTGCCCGAGACATTGCTAAACGTGTTTTCAGGCATGAAAACGCTGCTCTCACCGGTGTTCTGATAGGACTGATATTCGTAATAGGAGCCATCACTCGGGGGTTAACACTCACCAGAGTTAATATGATGAATGTCCTGGCACAAAGCTCCATGAGGGGGATAGCCGCCATAGGTCAGGGCATGGTCATCTTGACCGCTGGCATTGATCTATCGGTGGGCGGCAACGCACTTATCTGTTCAATGCTGGGCGCCGGACTGATGACCAGCACTAGCGAGCTAAATATTATCGGCTATCCTCTTCCTCTGAGCCTAACGGTTCTACCCATACTGCTACTGGGAACCGCTTGGGGGGCATTCAATGGCACTATGGTGTCGCGTGTTGGCATACCGGCGTTAATATCAACACTGGGTGTGTGGCAGATAACGGCAGGACTCGCCTTCTGGTTATCTAAGGGACGCACCATTGCCGGCCAACCAGAGGGTCTGGGCTGGTGGTGGTCAGGTACTGTTTTGGGGGTTCCGGTGCCGGCCATCATTTTCGCCGCGGTGGCAGTAGTGGCTTATTTTGTTCTTAACCACACTACTTATGGTCGTTCCATCTATGCCGCCGGCGGCAATCCAGCAAGCGCCTGGCTTTCGGGCATAAACGTAAAGAATGTACAATTTTCGGTCTACGCTATTTCTGGATTTCTCGCCGCACTGGCTGGTTTTTTAATACTATGCCGTACGATGGCGGCTACCCACCAAATTGCGGGTCTTGAGCTGGACAGCATTGCTTCGGCTGTTATTGGTGGCGTCAGTCTATTTGGTGGTAGAGGCACCCTGATTGGAGTGGTACTTGGAGCTCTAATAATTGGCGTTATTAATAACGCCATCAGCATATTGAAGGCAGACCCTGGTACCGTAGGTATCGTTAAGGGAGCCATAATAATTGTGGCTGTAGTTATTGACTATATACGCCAACGACACCGCTGAAGCTAATAAGGAGGTGATGCCTATGAGATGAGAGAAGTTATTTAAGGACTTTTTGGGTAGTAAGAAATTATTGAGGAGGAAACATGAAAGGATTTATTGTACCTTTATTAACAGCGGTGATGGTGGTTAGTATGATCTTTACCGGGTGTATGCCAGGGGCAGCCCCAACGCCACCAGTAACGCCACCAGTAACGCCACCAGGGGCGCCAGTAATACCACCGCCAGTAACTCCACCGATAGCAGCACCAAGGACAGCGGCCGACGTACCGGAGCTAGCCGGACTTTGTCGACCAGACCTGGCCATGGACTATGGAGAGCCCTTTGCTTTCAAGCCTGATGGCACACCCTACCGGGTCGCCTGCGACTACGTTAACTTGCAGAGCGAGGAGATGCAGAATTATGAGGGGGTTTTACGCACCAATTTTGGCCGGGCTGGTATGGTATACAGTTTGTACGATACTCAGTTTAATGTCGATGTAGAGGTATCTTATCTAGAGGACTTAGCCGCAGTAACCAAGCCGGATATCATTGTGAATCAGACCTGCAGCGAATCGGGGACGGTGCCGGCGATTGACAGGTGCGCGGAGGCAGGCATTTCGATCTATAGCTATGACCTGCCCTTGTTCAGTGACAATGTTAGTTCGCATGTCCATCACTGGCATGAGGGAGCGCTTGGGTCTGGGATAAATGGCCAGAAGTTTGTGGAGATCGTTGAGCAGACTGGTCAGCCTCTAACCATACTGGAGGTCTGGTGTATCAGGGCGTTACTGTTTTCCCAGCAGCGGCACGACGGATTCTACAACGTAATAAAGCCCTTGATTGACACAGGTCAGATCACCCTCATCGAATCTATTGACAATATGGGTTCAGAGGAGACCTCGGCCTCGATTGTCATTGATAATCTCACCGCCCATCCCGAAATCAATGCTATCTACATGCAATGCGGCGGGCAGTCTGGCGTTATCTCCGGGCTCAGGGCAACCGGCAAGCTCAAGCCAATTGGTGACCCGGAGCACATCATAATCAATACCTATGAGGGCGCTACCGCCGTCATGGCTGAAATGGAGAAGGGTAATATTGATTACGTGGCAACGCATGGCCCCTGGGATGTGTGTGACCTCATGGTCAAGGTAGTGCTTTGGGACGCTGTCTGTGGTGTAAAGATGCCCCAAGACATAGTTCTCCCTATGTATTTGCTCAGTCAGGAAACCCTTAATAACCCCGACTACTTCATGTATGGGGCTCTATATTGGACTCAGATGCCACCGGGGCGGTGGGAGCTATGGCCAATTCAGGATACGTCAACGCCCGGTTGCCTGGCTTTGCTACCAGAATACCTTAAAGCGTCCTACCACGGCGAGTCCACGCCGTGGCAACTCGAGGCTCCCACTATAGAGGATAGGAAGGCGAATATGGGCTACTGATGCCCGCCAAGGCTATCTTTGGAATAGGTCATAACCTCGGGCTACTGAGAGCTGGCTTAAAGAGATACGAGCAAGCTCTCAGTAGCTTCTCCCCCTTAGCGGCGGCTGGGGTGATGCGCTATCAACGGTGTCTACGAGACGTACCACATGTACTAGGATGGTGGATGTTAGATGAAAAGAGAAATGCTCTTCAGCGCGGTAGGGCTGTCGTTAGTCGCACTGCTTATTGGGAGCTGTGCTGGTATTCCTGAGAGTGAACTTAAACTAGCCTTCAATGACATATACTATGAGAAGCATCATTATGAGGACATAATCACTGAGGTATTGGTTGTAAAGTTAACCTTGGAAAATAAAGGAAGGGAACAAATAGAAATATGTAAAAGCTACCTCCAAGATGCTAAAGGGACAACCTATATAGCACTTCTTCGTCTCCCTCCTAGGTATGCTAGGGTGGAGGGAGGGGGAGCATGTTGTATGGGTATAAGGAAAGTAATAAAGATAGGAGCCGGTGAGAAAACAGACGGTTATTTCGTGGTATACGAACATGTGCCCAGAGATGCCACTAGTCTAAAAGTGACTATTGAAACTGATGAAATTGATGCTAGCCCGGCAGTGCTTTTACTACCCGATGCCAGCCTGATTAGAGTCTTGGAAGTCTTTGAAACTTTTGCCAATCCTTAATGTTATTTTACACTTGCGGAGTAGAGCATGCTGGCAGGGCACTCGGGAAATCTAGGCGGGGCTTCATTTACCCAACCTCCCCCGTCCCGTGAGGCGCCTGGACCATAATCGGGGTCAGTGCCCTGCCGTGTGAGCAAAAGATGAGGAGACGTATTAGCGCAGAGAACGTAAGAAGGCTGGTTAAATCGGTGTGTAAACCGGTGGCAGCTTCGCGTGCATTCAGGAAACGGCTGCGGGAACTTCTTATGCGTGAAGTCGAAGTTGGTGCTCCTAAAGGTAAGCCGACCATCATTACAAAAGGGGGGCAGAATGGAAAAAGCTCTTAGAGACCGCCTACTAAAATCCGAGGACGAGCTGAGCTTGAGTGGTGACATCGGCCCCGAGGACTTAAAAGAAGCCACTCTTTTCACACTTCAAGCCCTCAGAGCTCACCTAAAAGAAAAGAAGCCCTACGCCACCTATGAAATCGAGACCATCGACCAAGCCATAGTCATAGTTGAACTAAACTTTGCGGAGTAAAGCATGCTGGCAGGGCACTCGGGAAACCAAGGCTGGGCTGTGGGCAGTAGGCGGAATAAGTTTGAGATTGCAGCCGACATCCTGAGACTGGAGAAGGCGAGCCGAACCCGGATAATGTGTAGCTCCAACCTGAAAGTCGAGCAACTGGATAAATACCTCAGGTGGTTGTGCGACCGGGGATGCCTGACCGTTACCCACGCCAATAAGAAAACGATTTACTGCACCACCGAACAAGGTAGCAAGCTCATGGAGCGGATTGATGAAGTTAGCGAGATGCTGAGAAACCCAAAGGGGGTCAGGGAATCACCCCCAGTCGAGAGCAAAATAGGGCTCGGGGATTCGAAAATCCCCGAGCCAAAGCCTAAATAGGTGTAAGGGGGTGAGCCTTTCCCCCGCTATGGGTGGGATGCCACTTGCCCGATTACGCCAAGAGCAGCACACGGGAGGGGCATTTTCGCTACGGCTTTTTGCGGCCCTTGTTTCCCCTGGCAGAGCCCACCTACTAGGGTTAAACTCCTCAGCTTGGTTACGGTGTCGTCTGGATGACTGTCCCATCAATAAGAAACTCATATGAGCAACCGGTCGTGACCAAGGTACCATCAAGTCCAGTTAGATAAGTGTTTAATGACAAATCCCCTGTTAGGGCGGGTAAACCCGGACTGGTGGCCTTAACAATGCTCATGTCAGTAGTATCAGCAATTGCCCCATCCAATTCACCGCTACCGCTGTCGACCAACATCGCCATCACTGATGTCTGGATATTATGAAGTTCAGTCGCCTGGGCTTCCTCTTTGCCTCGACCGATGAAACTGCCGACGTTGGGGACGACCACAGCCGCGATAGCACCCAGGATGCCGATTACCACCAGGAGCTCAATCAGGGTGAACCCCTTCTGTCCATACCGGAAGTGTTTGAGGAATCTTTTCATTCTTTATTACCTCCTCTCCTTTTTATTTATAACTGACTCTAATCTAGTCCCTGGATGCCTATAGTTCAATCCCCTAAAGGTCAGGTTTGTATATGGTAATATAGAATGAAAAGATTCCTCAAACACTTCCGGTATGGACAGAAGGGGTTCACCCTGATTGAGCTCCTGGTGGCCTTAACAATGCTCATGTCAGTAGTATCAGCAATTGCCCCATCCAATTCACCGCTACCGCTGTCGACCAACATCGCCATCA
>JABUBP010000349.1_pt1 | contig 12522 bp, 12 predicted proteins | sample 7240331 | NCBI WGS metagenome assembly JABUBP01 (sample SAMN07256347, study PRJNA390944) | subsurface metagenome | isolation source: Methane hydrate marine sediment | place: Pacific Ocean: Eastern North Pacific, ODP site 1244 | collected 2002 | reverse complement strand
ATGGTTATGGAATTGACCCCTGAGGCCATGGGTTTCCCAGAGGAAGAAGGGGAAATGACCATGAATATCACCATGACTTTACTCGCCTATGACTATAATAAGCCGATTTCCATTGAGCTGCCACCAGAAGCTGAAGAAGCACTGGACGTCACCCAGCAGTAAGGGGGCTAACTATTCCATTACCACCTCCTTCCCCAAAGGCATAACTACATTCCGCACGGACACAGGTTTATGATATAGTATAAGATGAATTATGCTAGCCAAGGTATTAAGCTGTGCTGTAGTCGGACTGGAAGGGGCGATTGTCGAGGTCGAGGCAGACATTTCACCTGGTTTACCCTCATTTACAAAGGTTGCGACACAGTATTAGCGTCAGGTATAGGCACAATCCCTTCAACTGTTACGGAATCACCGTCTATCCAAACCTTTATATTGAGGGCTTCCAGAGCTTGTCTCTTTTCCTTAAAATTAAAGCTGGCTAGGTTAGTGTTAACAAGGTCACAGACCTGCTTGATTTTCTCAGCATCCAATATCAGCTCGCTTGCTTCCACAATACACTTCTCCAGTTCTGCATTATCTCGTTCTATTCTTTTACGCTCCAGCTGGATTCTTTTACATTCCTTCTCTAGTTTATCAAGAGAGATGACCCCAGCACCGTATAGCCGAAGATATCTGGTCTCAGCTTCGTCAATGGTGTTTAGCAAGCTGAGATTTAGCTTCATTCGGTCTTCCAAGTGGGCGAATTCGGTGCCTGATTCACTTCGCTTTTGGAGTTCGGCCAGTATTAGTTTGGGGTCTCTTAACACTTTTTCAACCTCAGACCAAACCATCTCTTCTAACCACTTAGCGTTTACAGTTCTGTTATTACAGAGTTCTGCCGATAGCAACTTAATGCGGTTGCTACAACGGTAATATGGTTTGCCATGCACCGGCACACCGTAATATTTCCGCCCGTCTCGCTTGCAATAAACCATACCCCTCAGGAGGTAAGCCAGCTTTTGATTTCTAGGGGATAGCTCCCGGTTCCTGTCTAGTTGGGTCTGGATGGCTACCCATTCATCCCAGGTAAAGGCGGCACGGTCCACAGCATTTGAAAGTTCAACTTGTTCCTCTTGTGGGCGGCGCAATCGCTTCTTATCCACAGTAATTGTTTTGAATGCGTAGGTTTTGCCAGCATAGGTAGAATTTCGCATGATGCGTCCCAGTGTCCCTCGACTCCAGCGCATTCCACCCTTAGGGGCTGGAATGCCCATTGCCATAAGGCGGCGACATGCTTCGTTTAGGAAAATGCCTTCTTCTAGTAGCCACATGCCAACCATCCTCACAATATCCAAATAGTTATTGGCTGTATTTACGCCTTTTTCTTTGTCATATATATAACCGTAAAGAACGCCTCTACCACTAGGGAGCTTGCCGTATTTTTCTACCCTCGACCTCTTACCTCTCATTGTCCTTTCTCTTATCTTTTGTGCCTCCAATTTAGCAGCATAGCCCTTAATATAGGTTATGAGTTTTCCTAAATCTGAGCTGTCTAGAGTTTCGGTGACGAGCACTAGCTCAACGCCAGCTTTTCCCATCTCCTCTTGTAGGATGATGAGCTGAACGGGGTCTCTAGATATTCTGTCTAGGGTGTAGGCAATAACAGCATCTATTTCCTTGTTTCTTACCGACTCTCTAAGCTCCGTTAGTCTAGGACGGTCAAGGGTTAAGCCTGAGTAGACTTCTCGTATGGTATGGTCCTCGCTGGTCTCATAGCCAAGCTCTTGAGCCTTTTTCAAACAGGCTTCTAGCTGGCTACCCAGACTTGTCCCTTCCTTTTCTTGGTCTTCGGTTGACACCCTTGTGTAAAGTGCTGTTTTCACTTCTTCCTCCTTATTTATTGTTGTTCTGGCTAATGGGACCAGCTTATTACTCACTATGATAAATATCAATTCCATTCATCCCACTTCTTGGTAAAACACATGCAGTGAATTGACTTACCAAAATGAATACCTGCCAAATTCTGGTCCCTACGCTGTCTAGCTATGTTTTTTAGCTTCAAGAGACTATTATTATAGTCTTTTCGTAGCTACCAAATACTAGTAATTAAAAGAATGTTTATTTTTTCAATCCCTCCAAAAATTGAATGGCCCTGCCTTCAAAAAAATTAGATAATTTAGAAACTTGTTCAGGATAATCTTTTGTTACTTCTAACAACTCCATATAACCTGGGGCACTGCCACGACCTTTCTTTTTATACAATTCGCCTTCTACAGGCACAGCAGGCTTTTTACCTCCAAACTTCAGTAGAAACACTCGGACCTTGGCCGGCTTCTCCTTATCCGTCTTTTCCAGGTTTTCCAGAAACGGCATCATCCCGCACAGTGGGCACATCACCCGTATTCTCTCTGCCATCTTCCACCCCCCTTTTATTCAGTTCCATAATTTCCTTCCGATGTGACTCTTGAAGGTATCTTTCAAAGGGATTAGCTCGTTGTCCCTTACCTTTAATACCCAAGAACTTTAGGGCTATCTCGGCCTGGGTTCTCTTCAATATCAAATAGGGTCTTATCGCTTTCATAAACCCCCCAGCTTGCTCGCCGGTAATTACCCATTGAACCTGTGGTTTCCACCGCTTCTGCCTAAACTGCCTATGATAGATTAAGTCACCAAATGAAACTTGCAGCCATCCAGGGATATTCTCATCAGCCATCTGAACCGATACCCTGAGACTATCCTCCATCATTATCATTCCTAGCCTCAGCTAACCATTTCCTCAGAGTGGTTATTTTCATCTCTAAATCCAGAACCTTGTTCTTGACGCGCCAGTCGACATAGTCGTCGCCTGTTAGTTGTGATTCGGCTAAAACCAACTCTGCCTCTCTTAACACCAGTAGGGAACGAATCTGAGCGATGTTGCCCGTCTCCCAAATAATGGGCGGGGTAGAAGTCAGTCCCTGTTTTTTGTCAGCCATTGCCTTGGCTGGTCTTTGCTCTCTCCCTTGGCCTTGTCCAATGAGATATTCCACTAACCGGTTCTTGTTCTGTTTGAGCTTTTGTCTCAACTTAGCTACTGTGTTGGGTGCTGCGCTCTTGGGATAGGAAAAGTTCAGGTCCTCGCCATCAAAGTCCAGTTTGAATCCCTTTTCTTCCAGGTCTCTAATAATGTCCATAACTGTCATTTCCATGTGCCTCATAGAGGATGCCTTTTCCATCAAACCATCACCCTATAGAATAGGGGTGATGTGATGGAAACTTATGCTAGATTTTCTCTGTAACATACGCACTGTCACCCCTTCCATCAATCACATCACTACTGGGGGTCAATGTTATTGATGTTTTAATGGAGCTTTGGGAAAGAGAGTAAAACCCGCGCTTGACTCTATGAACCTTCCCAACTTGAACAAGCCCCGACAGTGCCCGCTCGATGGTTGCGGAGACGAAACCTTCGTGTTGGCACTGGGCTTTAATGTCGGCAGTAGACATATCTGTGCAAGCTACTGCCAACAAATCGAGGATGGAGTTTTGGGCCTCAATTCTGTGGGAAACCGATTCCTCGCCAGACACCTCGGTAGGTTCAAAGAAATCCTCGCCCATTTTCCTGAGAAAGAGCTTCGAGGTTCCCCCAACCCAGCGGTTCTTTACCAGTTCTAGTTTGATAACTTCCTCGCTAACACCCTCTAGGTTAAGGACGACATCCGCCGAGGCAGCTCTGGCTGAGGCCCCTCTACCTTTGTAAACCTTTTTACCTTCGGCACTTTTACCTACGTGGTGAACAAGCACAACGGCAGCTCCGGTTTGCTGGATTAGCTCTCTTATCAAGGCCATTTGGCGATTTGCTTCAGCGTTATCATTTTCGTCTAGGGTCTGGAACGCTTCGTTCATGGTATCAATGATGATTAGGCCAAAGTGATGCTGATTAACTTCGTCGATAAGTTGTCTTATCTCATCTCTAAGACTGATGTGAAAGATGAACGCAAGATTATTTGGAGGATTACCCTCGCTGACTAATCGTATCTTTTTACGCCAGAGGGGGTGGGGTGTCTCTAAGTCGATATATAGCACCCGAAGGGACTCACTGAATTGTATGCCAAGGAAGGCGTTGCCGGTGCATGCGCTGATGGCAAGATTGTAGAGGAGGGTGGTCTTACCAACGCCAGCTTCCCCGCTAAGCAAGTGAATTGACTCACACATCAGGAAACAACCCCAAACGCTAGGGTCTTGCTCATCTAGCTCAGATTCAGGTCCAATGTCTTTAGCCCAATGGAGCTCTAAAGGTCGAGCACCGTGACTCATTAACGCCTGCTCTTTGTGCTGAGACGATAAATCGTTGGGGTCAATATCCCATTGCCGTTTCCAGTTCCCTAGAGCGTCTAGGTGGTAGTCATTAACACTTGGCATCTTCACCCTCCTTTGCCTTGGCTGAGTGGCGTAGCAGTAGCGCCAGAACTCGTTTTAGCCGCTCTCCAGAGTCAGGAGTGGGCTTGTAGGCGAGTTTTACTTGTAGTCTAACTGGTTGCTTACTTTTAACTCTCTTGCCCATCTCTAACACCCTGACCTTTGAGTTTGGTCACCTCATCAATTGGAATACGATAATGCCCGCAGGGCAGTCTAAAGCCGTGCAACTTCCCTGTCTTGAGCCACTCGTATAATGTCCAGCGAGAAACCCCTAGCTCGGCTTGAACCTCGGCCAGCTTGAGTGTCTTTGACTTGTTCATACTACGAGCGTAGGATATAATAGGAAACACCGCAACGACATTCCGCAGATACAGAGGGTGGCGTATTGATGACAGAAATGAAGGCAAAAAAGAAGTCACAGCCCCCAAAACCAGATACAAAAAAGAACTGGCAGGAAAAGAAAGTAAATAATCTGATGAAGGTGGCTATCCTCATGACCTATGAATCTGAGAGGCTGGGAGGTAAAACAACAGAGGACATCCTGGCCAAACTAAGCAAGAAATGGGGTAGAAGCCCTCGGCAGATTCAGAGGTATATTGAGGATGCTCGGCAGCTCATCCATTATGAGCCATATGAGGAATTGGGGACCGCATCGTGGAGAACCACTATGCACCCCGTTACCGGCCAATGGCTTCTAGTGAAAGGACACTCATTTGGCTCTGTCAGCGAGCAAGGATGCGAATCGACTTTCGTGCCATCTAATTTCATCATGCTAACTAGTGGAAAAGTTAAGCCCAGAACTTAGCCCAGCCAGCGGATTGGGAGAGAGATTATGGCAGAGACCATAGAGTTAAAAACAAAGGTTGAACCTTTTGTTAGGAAATGGTTAGAAAAGAGCTACCCTGGGTATACCTTTACTCCAAAGGCGTTACCCCTGCGCAGGAAGAGAGATGGCACCTATGCAGTTCATGAGTTTGATGCCGTGTCGGAAGACAATAGTATTGTAGCCAGCATCAAGAGCCATTCTTGGCTAACAAGTGGTGGCAAATCGCCTGGTGGGAAGATTGGGCAGATTTATCAATCGCTATACTTTTTGAGCCTAGTGGATGCGAAGACCAAGTTACTAATCTTGACGGATAGAGAAGCCTACGAAGGTTTTTTGGTAGTAAGTGATGGAAAGGTAGCCGAGGACATAGAGATAAAGCTGTGCCAACTATCTCCAGAACTTCAACTGGTTGTCCGTAAAGTGCACCAGAAGGCAAGCCAAGAAATGTCTCGTGGGTAAAAATTCAATTAGCCCAGTCAGAGGATTTGGGGAGGGCAGCAATGAAGGGAGACGAGTTAAATAAGAAGGTTACTGAGGAGCTAAAACATATCCCTCGTATCAAGGGAGATTTACCACAGAACTTCTTTCGGTCAAGATATAATGGCATGCGGAGACATGGCCTTAGCCGGAATCCGGCACTACCAGCAAAGGGCTCTTTACTGAAAGCTATAGAAACAATGAGTAAAGATAAGCCTGATTTCTTGCCAATTTATGATAGGGATTTTTTCGGCAATTAGTGGGGTGGTAGGAGAATTGCCATGCTTATGGAAATCAACAAACTAATGGGCTAGATAGATATGCCAACAGTTAAAGCCAACGAAAGAGAATTTATGAGCCAAGTTATTTCTTGGCTGAATGAGTTTTTTGGCGCAGGAACTTACCCATTTGAGCTTGCTTCTTCAGAGCCCTCTATCAAGGTATCAGATAAGAAGACAAAATTTCCCGATGTCCAAATATGGCTAAATAGGTTAGCTCAGCAGGGTTTCTGTGGTTGGGAATTGAAGACTCCCGCTACTCCTGTTGATGATTCCAAGCTGCTAGAAGATGCTGCTGAAAAAGCTAGGTCTATGAACGCCGACTACTTCGTTACTTGGAACATGCGTGACGCAGTGATTTGGAGAACTCCTCATTTTGGGGTCGAGGTAAGTGCTCAGGACAGGCTCAGACCCTATCGTCTACTATATCAGATAAATGCCCCTGATGACCTGTGGATTGAGCCAAACAGGTTACTCCTTAAGAAGAGGGCAAAGGAAATACTGGATGACCTAACAATACTTCACCGTGAAGGTCATTTACACTTGATAGATGTTGACGCCACCTTTTTCGTTGGTAGATTGAACGACTCGGTCAAAACTCTTTATCCGTATGTGCAGAAGTCTCTAATAGATAGAGTTGGCAGCGACGCAAGATTTAAGAATAACCTCTTTGACTGGGCGGTAAAGCAGGGCATAGCTAACTATGCCGGCCCCAGCTTTTATGAGATGGTTTCACGGCAAATAGTGTATCGCTTGCTTGCCCGAATCCTCTTCTATCAGACTTTGAGACGTCACTGGTCTAGTCTTCCCCAAATAGATATGTCTGGGCTAAGTGCTAAGGCAGCTAATAGGAAGCTTCGAGAGATTTTTGAACAAGCCAGGCAAATTGACTGGCACGCTGTTTTTGAAGAAGACTTCGCTGATAATGTTGCTTTTCCAGGCTTAGCAATTGAGGAACTCGGTAGGCTGGTAAAAGACTTAAATCGCTTCAACTTCTCCATTATGCCTCAAGACGTGATAGGTGCTGTTTTTGAGAAGCTTATCCCCTATGAGGAAAGACATTCACTTGGACAGTATTTTACCCCTGAGAACTTGGTCGACCTCATTGACGCTTTCTGTGTGAGGACTAAAGATGACAGTGTCTTAGACCCAACTTGTGGGACTGGCACTTTTCTGACCCGTGCCTACGACAAGATGAAGGTTTCAGGTCAAAGGGAACACAAGAAGCTGCTTTCCCAGCTTTGGGGAATAGACATAGCTCATTTTCCTGCCCAGCTTGCTACAATTAACCTCTTTAGACAAGACCTCTCAGACTTTGCCAACTTCCCTCGAATCATATCTAAGGACTTCTTTGAGACAAGGGTTGGGCAGTCATTTGAGTTTCCACCGCCAAAGGTAGGTTTGGACTCCAGCTTCCAGATGATTGAGGAGAAGTTGCCTACCTTTGACGCAGCAGTGGGTAATTTCCCATATATAAGGCAAGAACTTATTAACAAGCGAATTAAGGGTTACAAGGCTTTTCTAGAAAGAACGTTGAAAGAAGAATGGCTCGCTGATTATCCAGATGCCTTCATGATTTCTGAAAACGAATTGAATGAATTCAAGAGAACTCAGAGGATAGACTTTCCCAAGGTAGGCTTCAAGCTTTCTGGGCAGGCGGATATATATGTGTATCTATTCTTCCATACAGCACGGTTTCTTAGGGAAGGTGGGAGAATGGGGTTTGTAACGTCTAACGCTTGGCTTGATGTAGCCTACGGCTACGAGCTTCAGAAGTTCCTACTTGCTAACTTCAAGATAGTAGCCATACTTGAGTCCAGATGTGAACCATGGTTTGAAGACCCGGCTATTAACACGGTAGTAACCATTGTTGAACGCTGCTCTAACAAAGAAGAGAGAGATAACCACCTAGCCAAATTTGTGAAGGCAAAGAAAAAGCTTGCCCGGCTTATCCCCTGGGATATGAAGCTTGAGGCATCACAGAGGTGGTTTGGTCTTGACACCCTGGTTCATAGAATTGAGGGTGCAGGCAAAGAGCACTACAGGGTAGAGGAGGGAACCGTTATCAATACTCTGAGCGGTCTTGAGTCCTATGAGGATGACGACTTCAGAATAAGGTTTATTAAACAGAGCGAATTGCTTGACAAACTAATTACAGAAGGTAAGACCTCCAAATGGGGGCAATACCTGAGAGCACCACAGGTTTACTTTGAAATTATCGGAAAGCCTAAAAGTAAACTCATCCCGTTAAAAAAGGTGGCTGAACTTACATCTGGAATAAAAACTGGGGTAAACGCGTTCTTCTATTTTACAGAGGACAAGGCAAGGCATTGGGGAATTGAAGCGGAGTTCCTCACCCCAGTCATAAAATCTCCCCGTGAATCAGGCAGTATTACTATTGCCTCTGATGAACTTAAACAAAAGTTGTTTGTCTGCAATTTAAGTAAAGATGAGCTAACTAAACGAGGAAAGCATGGAGTTCTAAGTTATATTGATTGGGGCGAGCAGCAAACAACTAGTGAAGGGACTAGGTGGAATGAGGTATACAGTGTGGCAAACAGGGCACAATGGTATACCCTGAAGCAACGATTACCTGGTCAAATTCTACCTTTCATAAATTCTGGCGACATCCACAGAGTGCTTTATAATCCTCAGAAGGTTTATGTTGACCACAACTTATTCGAGATTCATGCTGACGAAAACATTGAGTTCGGATTCTTGCTCTATCTTAACTCTAGCCTGGCTGGCTTGTTCAAAGAGTTAATCGGACGAGCCAATTTGGGAGAGGGTGGGCTTAAAGTCGAGGGCGTGGATTGGGATGATATGCCATGTCCCACGAAACTTATTTTGAAGCGTCTTTCCAAATTAGGCAAAGGTAAGTTTGACAATCTCCTAACTAGACCGATAAAGTCGGTCTTTGAAGAAGTCAAGATGAGAGACCGCCAAGAGTTGGACAGCCTCATACTTAAAGACCTTGGTCTAAACCCTGACAAATACCTTAAACCTATTTATGATGGCTTGACTAAGCTCGTTAAAGAACGCATAGAACTAGCTAATATGCGTAAGAGAGTAAAGCAGGTAAAAACTCAAAGAGATGTTGACAGACTCAAGAAGCAGGTAATAGAAGAGGTGTTGCCGTATGGATTAAAGAAGTTCCCAGAGGAGTTTATTGAAGCCACGTTAAAGCCAAAGAATTATCAAAACATATCTATTCCAGGGGAACCTTTGAAGTTGGGGATGTTTTTCTTGGGAACTATGGAAGTGATTTCCGATTCCGGCTTTAAGTATCAAGCAGAAAGCGTTGAAGAGGCGAAATATATCGTCTATTCCCAGAAACCCGATACCTTCGTAGTGAGTCTACCAAAGAATAAGATAGTTATTACCAAAGCCGTGAATGACTATGAGAGATATTTAGAGAATTTGAGGAACAAGATGTTCCAAGAATTATTTAAGAGAACCTTTGACCATAAACTATCGGATACACTCACGCAAAGAACGATGGTAGAAGTAGGTATATCTAGTATAGCTTTCTAGCTGACCAGTTACTATCCTCTCTGTTCAAGAACTGGTTGCTTCTCAAGACTTCTTCAGTTCTCGGTTTCCGTTCTCTAAATAAGAACAACTCTGCTAAAGAAATTCCCAGAGCTTTTGCTATCAAATCAATATCTTTCAACGAAGGATTCCTTTCACCTCGTTCAATGCCACCCAGGTAGGTTCGGTGCACTCCTACTTTGAATGCTAGTTCTTCCTGAGACAAGCCATTCAGGCAAACTCAACAATCATCTGCTTCTCCCAGTAACCATGCTACGGATACTTTTAACGCTTTAGCAAGAGCGACAACCTCAATATCTGTTACCGGGCGCTGCTCGCTTTCTATTTTTGATAGAGTAGGCTGGTCAATCATCACGCTTAATAACTGCAAGCGTGCTACTAGGTCTACCTGAGTAATCAACGGCTTTGCGACTTTTCTTGCTTGGGAAACACGACAGCCAACTATGTTTCTTCTCATCATAGTGTAAATAATAGGGGGTATTCCCCATGGGAATATTCTCAAGGAGCATATTTTGTGATATAATTGGTATTGAATGCTTGGAGAGGAGGTCCAGCCATGGCTCTCAGTAAAGCAATAGCAGCAAAAGTCTCGGCCTACGAATCGGGATGGGTAGACCCTGAAGAGTTTGCGGAGTTTGCGGATAAGGGGCTAATTTATAGACAAGCTCACCATTTGCAGCCAAATAGGGCACTAGGGCTTTTTGTGATTGGTAGTGGTGATAAGGCACTTCCGATAGACATGCTTACTGACCTGAAATACGCTGCCGACCTAGCCATAGTCTTAACGTGCGACGCTGTTAATAAGAGGATTCTGGGGGTTCTACGGATAATAGAAAATACGAGGATGTTGGCAGAAGGTGAGCATATATTTGCGATAGATGTCGTAGGGGACGTGGGTGAAGATGCATCAACTGGTGAAACCAAATACTATTGTATCCCCTTTGGCTCAACAGAGGCGCTAGCTGATGCCTACATACGGGGGACTCTTCAGGACACGGTGAGAAAATACGAAAAAATTGCGGTGACTCTGACTCAAGTGGATGACTTTACGCCGACTGCCAAGCGCTACAAGGTGTCGGACTAGGGTTAAGAAGTATAATTATCCATTAGGTTAATTCTATAGCCAGAAATCGATTCTGTGCGGTCTGATAGATGATTGGACCGCCGGGGGCCAATAAGATTTGATGTTTGCCGTCAAATTATTAGTTAAGTGTGCTAAAATCCAGGGAAAGGGGTAATTATGTCGGTTAAAAGAATCAGCGAGATTAAAGAGCTATATCCTGCTCTATATGAAATTGGTAAGCATAAGAATGAGCTACCCATGGAATTGCGAAGTTGGGTTAATATTCTAGGCTTATACATTCAACTTCGGTATATAGACCTTCTAGCATCTTCTATAGGGAGTCTGGTCGCTGGAGGAAAGTATATTGGATACTTTTCTGCCACCTGTGACTATCCTCTAGGCCCTCGCGGGGCCGAGGCTATAATTGCCCCCGATTTCGGTGATTTCAGTAAATGGAAGCTGAAGAAATTTAACCAACAAGTTTGGGGGAAACGCTTTGCCCATCTTGTTGAACCTACGGCTGAGATTGCATGGTATCTGTCTATTCCCGATAAAGAGAATCTAATGAAGACTTATGGCAGTAAAAACGATGTTGAGAAGTATAAAATACAGTTACTACCTAAGCTTGATAATACTGTAAAGCAATTCCAGTCAACAGGTGAATGGATAGGCCTTCACAATCACAAATGTATGAGTTGTGGTAAAGGAGTTTCTTGGTGGACTTATTTTCATTGTGAACCCTGCCAGCACTGCTCTGGCAAAGTTAGAGAATAACTACTTGCTTGAGAAATAGTTTTGGTTACTCCCCTTTACTCTATTGTTTATACTCCCCTCTTCAAATCAGGCAGTAGTATTAGACCTTGCTGCTTCTTGCCCTTACCACCACTTCCCTCTCAATTGTAGTAACTACATTCCGCACGCCCAAGAGATAAAGAACTCTTTTAACAAAGCATCTGCCCATCTCCTTTGTCGGTTTATGCCACATAATAAATTCCGCCGTTGCCAAGTCCCCCTGTAAATTCCCTGGGACTGTCGAGGGAATTTCCGAGGGAACAGACCGGCGGAATACACTAGGGGAATAATAGCGCGGAATCCCCGGAAACCCCGGAATAATAGCGTGGAATAAAGCGTGGAATTTCTGTTCTATATAACAAATTTCAATATACGATATATGCATATACGCGTGTGCCAAAAATATACGGGACCCTTCGTATATCTAAGCGGATATTAAAGCATATATTAAAGCATATACTGAGCATATATCTATCCGTATACTTACCCGTATATTTTATATTTCAGGGAGTATGTCGAGGACCTTTGAAGTCACAGAAACAGGACCATTAAATACTAAAGGACCTAATAACTATACTTACTGCCGTCCAGGGGACAAAGAGCTCTTTCCACAAAGCATCTGCCTTTCTCTTTTGTCGGTTCATGTCGCATAACAAATTTCAATATACGCTTTACGCAAACACCGAAAACATACAGGACGTGGTGTATATTTAACCCTATATTTAACTGTATATCTAAGTGTATATCTAAACTGTATATATCCGTATACTTTATATTTAAGGAAGCATAATGAGGACCTTCAAAATCAAGGAAATAGGACCATTAGGTGATGGAGGGCCTAGCACAAACTCGAATTAACAGAGCAAGTGCCTATTGCTTACCCTTTTAGCTAGGCACGACGGATTCCCTATCTCTTAGTGGTGCATGGAGTCAATCTGAGAAGTTACAACAGAGGCTATAAAGGAGCATTGACAGGGATATTGTATAGGAGTATAACAGGGACACAAGTAGCTTTTAGTTAGGAGAAAACCATGAGGATTGAGTGTTTGAAGTATAAACAAAAAGATAAGGATATCTTAATTTTTTATTCCGACCCGAATTATATAAAAAAATTGGTACGAATCAGGGACATATCAGTTAGCGATGCTAATTTTCAA
>JABUBP010000348.1_pt1 | contig 12531 bp, 10 predicted proteins | sample 7240331 | NCBI WGS metagenome assembly JABUBP01 (sample SAMN07256347, study PRJNA390944) | subsurface metagenome | isolation source: Methane hydrate marine sediment | place: Pacific Ocean: Eastern North Pacific, ODP site 1244 | collected 2002 | reverse complement strand
AGTGGAGACCTTAGAGATGCGGATGAAGGAACCTCCCCAGTATATCAAATCCTACGAAGGGGATAAGATAAAGATTGGGGGAGAATTAGAGTTTGAGTTTGTGAAAACTCAAGATGATGAAGCCTTCCCTGCTGACGACCCCATAGGCCGTTTCCAAGTGGACAAACTCAGGCTTGAAGCTAAGGTTAAGGCTCGAGATGATATTGAGTTTAAACTTAAACTGGATTTTGAAATTGAGGGAGTAGAACTTGACGAGGGCTATTTGACTATCGAGGATATCGTCCCTTTTGACCAGGAGATTTCCTTGGGTCTTCAAGACAGGTTCATTTCAGATTCAATTGAGAGATTGACAGAAGGTTCTCCAATGGCAAGAACTGCCTTCTATAGGTATCCAGATTTAGGTATCCAGTATAAAGGTAAGTATGAATCTGTCTACTGGTGTGCTTCTGTTACCAATGGTTTGGTGTTAGGTAAGAAGGACATTGGGGAAGATAAGAGCAAAGACGTCCCGAAGGAACCGGGTATCCGTAGAAGAGATACTATTATCCGGGACAATACTCCTGACCCTGAAGAAAAAACTCCAAATGTCAACAAACAAGTGGGAATAGGTTTAGGTATTGCTCCAAATCTTGGAGATTTGGGATTCCTCGATGTTTTAGTTTTTGGATACTTTAGTAAACTATGTGACGATGACCTTGAAGCCTTAAGTAAGCTACCTGATGCTCCTGAGGACAATGATGACAGAACCCAGTTAAGGTTTGGTGCTAACCTCGCCTATACCAAAGACGCTTTAGAGGTTTATAGTCAGTATGTTAAAGCAGAGGATAGTTTTCTTCTTCGCCATTGTTGGTTTGTTCAGGCAAGTTATAAATTAGATTTGGACTTGCGTTACCTTAAGGCCATTCAGCCATTAGTTCGCTATGGTGAGTATCGCACAAATCAGACTCTAACAGATAATAAGCCTCTCACCTGGGACAGGAAGAGATGTACTATTGCTTTACTCAACCATATTGAGGAACGGGTAATTTTAAAACTTGAGTATGCCATTAATGATGAAGAAACAGGTGGAGAAAAACCTAAAAACAATGAATTTTTAGCTCAACTGGAATACGAATTTTGATTTAGAGGAAATGTTATTTCATTAATTAACCTCCTTATAGGTAGAGGAAAATCTGTATGGATTAAAAGAGATTTTTCTCTACCTTAGTCAGGGGGTTAATTATGTTCAACCAAATATGAATATGAGTAAAGCTAATGGTTTCTAATCCTTTAAAAGAAAAACTAAACATTAAGAATTTTGTTTTTCTTTTTCCCCTTTTTTGTCTCATTCTCTTCTTCTTATCCAATTTTTTAGCGCAAGAAAAGAAAATCAAAGGTTCTCCCATAGAAGAAAAGAAGAAACAAACTACATCTTTAAATGAACCAATTTTAATAATTGACTTAAAGGAAATCTGGCCTGACGAGACAGGTGTGCCTTATCGACCACGAGCAGTCAGATTTGACCATCAAGGAAGGATTATCGTTAATGATATGGGAAAAAAAGAAATATTAATTTTTGATAAGAAAGGAGATTTTATAAAGTCTTTTGGAAAAGAAGGAGAGGGAAAAGGAGAATTTTTGGGACATCTGGGAGGAATAGCTGTTGATTCTAAAAATCGAATTTTTGTTGTAGATACTTATAATTATCGAATTCAAGTTTTTGATAAGGATGGTAATTTTTTATTTTGGTTTGGCGAGTTCGGCACTGAAAAAGAGAAATTTTCTGAGCCCAAAGGAATTGTTGTTGATACTGATGGTAAAATATATATTGCTGATATAGTACAAAATAGTATAAAAACTTTTGACAATAAAGGACAGTTCCTTGATGTTCTTGGTGAAAAAGGAGAACTCATTAAACCTGAATGGATTACCATTGGGAAAACAGGGAATATCTATGTTACTCATCATAGTTCCTTTTGTGTTAATGTGTATGAGCCAACAGGAGATTTTATTTTAAGCTTCGCTAAGCAGGGTGAAAATCCTGGGGAGATAGAAGATGATGCCGAAGGGATTGTTGCTGATAAAGAAGGTCATATATTTGTTGTGGATGAGGACGAAGGGAAGATTGAAGTATATAGTGAAACAGGGAAATATTTACTTTCTCTGGGCAAAGGGTTGGGTTATGGTCCAGGAGAGTTCTTATCTCCCAAAGGAATTGATTTTGACAAAACAGATAAAAGATTGGCAGTAGCAGATACTTGGAATAGTCGTATACAGATTTTCGATGTAAAAGATTTATTTAACAATAAAGGAGGGGAGGAAAAATGAAGTCGAGAAAAAAAACTATAGTTATTTTATCGCTGTTTCTATTTTTTTCGGTTTGTATGAATTTACATGGTGAGCAAGATACAATAACGATTGGACGAGTTTCAGATAATCCCAAAAGGCACTATAAGAGACTTAAGCCATTTATTGATTACATAGCAGAAAACCTTGAACATATGGGCATAAAAAAGGGAAGAGTTCTTTTAGCAAAAGATAATCATCGATTAATTAAATATCTGAGAGAAGGCAAAGTAGATATAGTAACTGAAACACCTTTTTCTTCAATAATCTATATGGAAAAAGCTGGAGCAAAACCTCTTTTAAGGAGATGGAAAAAAAGTGTTCCCATATATAACTCATATATATTTGTTAGAAAAGATAGTGGGATAAATTCTTTAAAGGACCTTAAAGGAAAAGTCATTGCTTTTGAAGATCCAGGTTCAACCACTGGCTATTTTCTACCAAAGGTAACAATTATAAAAGAAGGATTAGAAATGGTAGAGTTAAAAAATTATAAACAAAAACCACCTTCGGACAAGGTAGGATATTGTTTTGCTCATGGGGAACCAAATATTGCCCATTGGGTTCATAAAGGTTTAGTAGATGCTGGCGCTTTGAGTAATATAGAATACAGGGAGGCAGATGAAGTTCCTCCGCGTTTTCTTCCGGATTTTAAAGTTATCTATAAGACTGAGTCGGTTCCTCGCAATTTAATCTTGGTTCGTGGTGATATGAATCCAAAAATGCAGACAGCAGTAAAAAATATTCTTATTAACATGAGACTTAATAAGGAAGGTAGAAAGATTATGTGGGAGAAATTATCAAAGACTCTTCACTTTGATGAATTTCCAGAAGGCGTGGAAGAAATTATTGAAAAATTTAAAGAAAAATATGAGTTGATTAAAGAAGAAATAGAAAGAGAGTACCCAGAGTAATATAGAAAATTAGCAGCTATAGCAATAAAAGACAGCCAGCCAGACAAACGGCAGTAAATGATTATAACTCAGGAGAAGAAAATGTCTCGCAAAAAGATTCCTATTTTAATTGTATTATTTATTTTTCTATTCTACATTAATTTACAAGCAGGTCAGAATACTATCACTATAAGTAAAGTGACTTCCCATTTTCAGAAACAATATCAACAACTGAAGCCTTTAATTAAGTATGTAGCTAAGCAACTCAAACATATGGGAATAAAAAAGGGCAAAGTCCTTTTAGCCAGAAATAATCAGGAGTTGATTAAGTTTGTTAAGCAAGGCAAAATCGATATAGTTACAGAAACACCTTTTTCTTCAATGCTTTTTATCAAGAAAGCAAGAATGAAAATTCTCCTGAGGAGCTGGAAAAAAGGGGTCTCCAGTTATCATTCGGTCATATTTGTTAGGAAAGACAGTAAAATAAACTCATTAAAGGGCCTTAAAGGAAAGGTTATTGCTTTTGAGGACCCGGGTTCTACCACAGGATATTTCTTACCAAAAGCAGAGATTATAAAAAAAGGATTCCCATTGGTTGAACTTAATAATTACAGGGAAAAATCACCCTTTGACAAAATAGGATATTGCTTTGCAAATGGTGAAGTGAATATAGTCCATTGGGTTCATAAAGGGGTTGTGGCTGCCGGTGTATTGGATAATTTAGAATACCAAAATCCAGAAAAAGTTCCAGTAAAGTTTATGCCAGATTTTAAGATTATTTATGCCACTGAAGAAGTGCCCCGTGCATTAATGTTAATTCGTGGAAATATGAATCCCCAGTTACAAAGAGAAATAAAGAAAATCCTTGTTAATATGAAATTTTCCAAAGAAGGCAGAAAGGCTATGTGGAAGATGTCCAAGACAATAAATTTCGATGAATTTCCAGAAGGTCCTGAAGAAACAATGAAAAAATTTAAGGAAAAATATACTTTAATTATAGAGGAAATTGAGAGACTCGACATTAAATAAATTTTTCAATTAACATTGTATTAAAAAATGGAACTTAGAAAAAAGTTAAAAGACCTGTCTAAGGTTAAACATATACATACTAAGTATAGTATACAAATTCTTTTTATAATTTTTTTGGTCACTATATTACTTACTCTTTTTAGTTTAATCCGATTTCGTAAGGGAATGAAAATGGTGTCAGTTTCTGTGGAACAACTTACGGATGAAGCACTATATGAACAGATGGAGAGAAAGGCAGAGGTAGTAATTACAACGCTTGCTAGAGATTTAATAGACCCTGTTTACTATTTGGATATAGAGACTATTACTGACTTATTTACTACTATTAGAGAGCAAAAAGACACAATATATGTCTATCTATACGATGTGGACGGTAAAATTATTAGTGATGGAACAGAAAAAACCACTTTACTGCATGAAGTTTTAACTGATGAAGTAAGTAGAAAGGCAATGGCTAGTGAAAAATTTCTTTTACAGAGAAAGGGAGATGTTCTGGATGCATCTATGCCCATCTATATAGAAGATGAAAAGTTAGGAGGGGTAAGGATAGGATTTTCGCTGGAGAAGATAAAGGCCGATATTTTAAGACAGAAAAAAGCAATAGGTTCTATAACAAAAAAGAATATGAAAAGCACCCTTGTCACTTCCATGATAATAAGTGGAATTTTTATTCTTTTAGGTATAATTTTTGCTTTAAAGATTGCTCAATTGTTAGTTCGACCTATTCTCAAATTAATTAATGTAACCAGAAAAGTTGGTAAAGGCGATTTAACTGCTAAGGTAGAGATAAAAAGTGGTGATGAGTTGGAAGAAATGGCGAATTCTTTTAATCAGATGACCGAAGATTTATATAACCTCCACCAGGAAGAAAAGGAAATGGCTAAAAAAATTGCTGTAGCAGAGGAAAGGGCAAGGTATGCAACTATCCTTGAAGAGAAGAATCAACAATTAGAAACAGCTTATCAAGAACTGAAATCTGCCCAGCGCCAACTCATCCAATCTGAAAAGATGGCCACTGTGGGCACTTTAGCAGGAGGAATGGCTCATGAAATAAATACCCCTTTAGGGACAATACTCACCAATACCGAGATGTTACTCAGGGAAGTCAAAAATAAAGAGCAAGGGGCGAGTCTGAAACTCATTGAGGGAGCAACCAATCGCTGCCGAGACATAGTCCGGTTCCTGTTAAAATATTCTCGACAGGCACCTGTAGAATTCCAGCCAGTGGAGCTAAATAAAGTAATTGACGATGTCTGCTTTCTGTTAGAATATCAGCTTTCAAACGACGGCATAACCATAAATAAAAAATATGGCGTGCTGCCTAAAATAGAAGGAAATGTGAACGAACTGGAACAAGTTATAACCAATATCATCTTAAACTCTAAAGATGCCATTATCAAGACCTATAATGAGAAAAAAGGTGAAGGAAATATCCAAATCAGGGCCTATCAAAAGGAGAATTCCTTATTCATAGAGATCCAGGATGACGGTTGCGGAATTCCCCAGAAAGATATAGACAAAATATTCGACCCATTCTTTACTACCAAGGACATAGGGAAAGGGACAGGATTGGGATTATCGGTAAGCCAGAGAATCATCGAACGACATAATGGGAAGATAAAAGTAGAATCAGAGCCTGGACAGGGAACTACAGTCAGAATAGAGTTACCAATAAAGGAAGATTAAAGGAAAAAGGAGAACAAAATGAAAGAACAAATCTTAATCATAGAAGATGATGAGGCTTTCCGCAAGACGCTGACTAACCTCTTAAAAAAAGAAGGCTATTCTGTCACAGGTGTTAGCGATGGTTTTCAGGCAATTGAGTTAGCGAAAAAGAGTCTTTTTGAGCTCATCATTGCAGATGTGAGACTACCTAAGGGTATGGACGGTATAGAAGCAGTAAGTATAATAAAAGGGATTAGACCTGAAATAAAGGTTATAGTAATCATAATAACCGGCTATACGGATGAGAACGCTCCCGTAAGGGCTCTAAGGATGGGGGTAGATGATTACCTCTACAAACCATTTAAGATGGAGGTGTTCTTGCATAGCGTAGAGCGAAATATAAAGATGTATAGGTTAGAGGAAGAGAAAAAGGAGCATCTGGAGATGTTAGAGAAGATGAACGAGGAGTTAAACGTAGCACAGCATGAATTAATCCAGTCAAAAAAGGAACTCGAGGATTATAGTAAGAGATTAGAGCAGAAGGTTGAAGAGAGGACAAAACAATTAAAAGAGACCCAGTCCCAGTTAGTGCAATCAGCAAAGATGTCCACCATCGGTCAGCTCGGCTCTGCCGTTGCTCACGAGTTAAACAACCCCATCGGTGGCATCCTGGGGTACGCACAATTTATCCTCCAGAAGTTATCAAAGCCTGATGTTGTTCCTAAGGATTTTAAGACCTGTAAGCAATATATTGCATACATTGAAAAGGAAGCGAAGCGTTGCAAGTCGATTGTGGAGAATTTACTTTCATTTTCCCGCAAGCCCTTGATAGCTCTTGAGTCTGTAGACATAAAACAGTTAATCGAAAACACCCTTTCAATTATAAGACACCAGCTGGAGTTACAGAATATCAAACTTACTACTAATTATGAACCAAAGTTACCTTCTATATCTGGCAATGTCAACCAATTGCAGCAGGTCTTTACCAACATTATCATTAATGCCCAACATGCCATGCCCAAAGGTGGAAAATTGAATATTCGGGTAAGCACCAAGATAAAGGACGGAAAGAAACATCTACAGATTAGCTTCAAAGACACTGGCTGTGGAATCCCTAAGAAGAACTTAGAAAAGGTGTTCGAGCCATTCTTTACCACTAAGGAAGATTGGCAATCAATAGGGTTAGGACTATCTATAACTTACCAAATTATTAAGGAGCTTAAGGGCATAATAACTGCACAGAGCAAGGTGGGTAAGGAAACGACGTTTACGATTACCTTGCCGGTCAGTTCCAGTTAGTAAATTAAAAAGGGGCCTCAAGGATGAAAAATAAAAGTAAGAAAATATGTGTGCTCGTTGTTGATGATGAAGATGTGATGCGTAATCTATTCACTGACCTGCTCACTGAACGAGGATATGAGGTCATCGCCGTTAAGAATGGTCTGGAGGCAGTAGAAAAAGTCAAAGAGATAAATTTTGCCATCGCCTTCATTGATGTCCATATGCCGATGATGAATGGAGTTGAAACTCTAATGACAATTAAGAAAATCAAACCTCAAACGAGAATTGTGATGATGGATAGCTTTCCCAATGCCTTAATAGAGCAGGCGAGGAGAGAAGGGGCGATAACCTGCATTCACAAGCCATTTGAGATAAATGAAGTAACAGATATAATGGAAGAGATTGTGGAACAAAAGGAGAGGATATGAGTGAAGGTAATATCTTAGTCATTGATGACGAAAAGACGATGTGTAATCTCTTAAAAGATAGTTTGTCTGAGCAAGGTTACAACGTTACTACTACCCAAAAGGCAAAAGATGGTTTACAGCATGCACGAAATAGTTTATTTGACCTGATAATTACGGATTTAAAGATGCCCAAGATCGATGGCATAGGAATAATAAGGCGAATTAAGGAATTTGACACAGATAATATGGTAATCGTCATTACCGGCTACCCTTCTTTCGAAACCGTTCGGGAAGCACTCAGATTGGGTGCTTATGATTATATCACTAAGCCGTTTAACTTAGAAGAGATATCCTTTATAGTAAAAAGAGCGGTAGAATTTCGTCGCCTCCAGTTAGCCAATAAGAAATTAATGAAAGATTTGGAGGAAGAGAATATTATCTTAGAGAAAAAGGTCGAGGAAAGGACCGGGGATTTAAAAAAACTTTATCACAATATGCAATCTGCATATATGGCTACAGTTAAAGCCCTGGCTCAGACGATTGACGCCAAGGACCATTACACCCATAGTCATTCACAAAATGTAACTAAATATGCGGTAGCCATTGCTAAAGAAATGGGATTTTCTCAACGGGAAGTACACACTCTTAGAGAAGCCTGCCAGTTGCACGATTTAGGGAAGATAGGCATTCATGACTATATCTTAAATAAATCCGAGAAACTTACCCAAGAGGAGTGGGAGAAGATAAGGTCACATTCCTTGCGAGGAGCAGAAATCTTAGAACCTTTGACTTTCTTGGATAAGGTGATTATATTGATAAGACAGCATCATGAGAGATATGATGGAACAGGTTATCCGAATGGACTGAAAGGAGAAGAAATAAAATTAGGTGCCCTGATAATAGCTGTGGCTGACGCCTTCGATGCCATGACATCTGAAAGGCCATACCGTAAGGCCTATTCTAAGGAATACACTATTTCCAAACTTAAGGAGACCAGCGGTACTCAATTTGACCCCCGAGTAGTAAAGGCCTTTCTGGAAGTATTAAAGAAAGAACCCGGGATTGTATAGCAGGCGACGCTGCTTTAGCGGGATAAGTGGTTTCGTTTACCAGAATAGATTTATTTGATTTTGGCGGGAGAATTTTTTATCCGTTGAGAAATTAAGTTTTGTTTTATTTATCCTATGTTTTATCTGCGCAAAGACGCTTTAGAGAAAATATATCCAGGAATGTCAACATTGAATTCAATAGAATCAATGATAAATTCTGTCCCTTTTCCCTTTTTTAATACATCTTTAAATACCATTTTCTTGGGATACCACCGCTTCCCCACCTTAAATACTTCATTAATAACAAGTCTTTTCAAAAGTTTGCCACTCTTTGCAAAAAGCTCTTCTTTCAGGGGCAGAAATCTTTCCTTATCAACCCACATTTTCCGCCGGTAGTAAGCTATACCTTCCTTCTTCGCCGAAAGCTCAAGAACGTAGCAATCGCGGCCATTTATATTCTCTTCCCTTGCCAACTCCGCATTATACATATTACTCAGTTTCGGGTCTTCCATATAATCTTCGTACGATAAGTCAGAACCCATCACAGAACGTTTCAACATATGACCTGCTATTTTAATTATACGATCCGTTGAAGGTGAGTAAATCCATAATTTATCACCAAGTTTAAGCATTTTTGTGCCCTTCTCCCGGGCGGGTGAAAGGTACTCGGTAAAAGCTTTGTTAATACCCCTTATCCAGGATTGTGCCTGTAAGGTACGCGTGGACCTCCGCCCCTTTATAACCATAGTAGAGATAACCTTTCGGTTTTCAGCGATATAATTAGCGTCAACTTTTTCCAGGATGGTTTTGCCCGAAGGCTCCTGTCCATAAAGAAAACTGCAGCTTATTAACAAAATAAAAAGAACCAATTTTCTCATACTTCTAACTCCTTAAATAATTGTGAAGTCTGTCTTTTATAAATTCCAATTCCCGCAAACATCGTGCCCACCACCGAGGCAACAAGACCAGGCACAAATCCAATAACATAACTCCATCCCGTTACCCGCGCCCGCATAACATTAGATATAAGCATAGTAGATTTTTGCATCATAGCTGCAAAATCGATTCCTGTATATTGCAGGTAATAGGAAATGGCTAACCCGAGCACTGTTCCCAGGATAGAACCGATAAAACCAATGATGATTGATTCATAAATCATCCAGCGGTAGAGACTCCCCTTAGGTTCTCCCATAGCAAGACGAACACCTATTTCACCATAACGACGCAGACCATTTATCAAACCGGAATTCCACAGAACGATTGACATCACCACTACGAAAATGAGAACTATTAGCCCTCCAAAAACATCCACCAAATCCAGATACTCTCTGAGCCCACTTTGTTGACTCAAACTAAACATTATAGGAGAAAATTCATCGTCATCTCTTAAAAATTTATCATTAAATCTCTGTGTTAATGCCAACATAGCGTCATCATTATACACCATATTTTCAGAATAACCCACAATCTCACCTGCACCATCCTCCATATCAAGGGCATACTGAACATCTTTGATATCGGCGATAATAGTGCCTCTATCCATTGCTGTTATACCAAAACGCACAGTCCCGGAAACTTTGAAATTATATATAGCCATAGCGCCGTTCATAGTGGAACCAATTAAAGTAGCTACCTCACCTATTTTAACACCCAGTTTTTGGGCAAATTCTTCACTAATTAATATTTCATTTTTCTTTTGGGGCAGTCTTCCGCGCACCACCGCATTCTTTAGATTCAATATATCTTTCTCCTGAGATTCCGGGCTGAACAAATCTACCCCTAATCCCATTACCGGACCTTGCGCGCGCGTCTCGCCCCGCTCATCCGGGATATCCAGCAACCCTCCAAAACGGGTCCGCGGTGTCCATACCATATTTTTTTCACTACTTCGTAATCGTTCCAGTAGATTATTAACCCCTAAAAGAGCCAAATCATTAGGCGTCTGGTCAGCCATTTCTTCATAAGCCCGGGTCGTGATTTTTACATGACCGGTATCAAATTTAGCATTGGAATTAACCAGATCATCCATTGTGCCTTTCATAAAACTATAAAGAAATACAGTCAAAAAAGCACCTGCGCTCACCATTAATACAGGAAACAGACTCCTCGAACGGTCTCTCAACAAACCTTTTATTAAGAATCTAATCATGATATTTTCCCTTTCAAAGCTTCTGTTGGTTTCATTTTCGAAATTTTTCTCGTGGGCAAGTAACTTACGATTGTTACAGTTGCCATAACAATAAGTACCGTACCTAAAACAAGGCCCACAGAATATGATGGATACAACCTGCCTGCCAGGGCAAAACCATACTCCTCTGTAGCTTGGGGTATCTTCATGCCTCTTTTACTATAAAAGATTATCCAGGGGATTCCATAAATTGCTGCTACACCAATGGCAAGAATTCCATGCATCGCTCCTTCAAGGGTAAATAGAGATATCACTTGACGGCGGGTCATACCCAGAGCAATGAGAGTGCCTATCTCCTTTCTGCGCTTGAAGATAGAGAGCACCTGCGTATCAAAAATTGCCAGCATTGCTAAGAAGAGCAATATAACATACAGGATACTGCCGCTAATTCTTTTTGACCTTACCATTTCATTAATATCAGTCAGTAAAAAATTTTGATCCTTGAATTTCCAATCAGATACATCTCCTTGACCTTGAACATTTTGACCTACCACAATTATGGTTGCTTCATCTTTCAGGGTGACCATCTTCTGCAACTCCTTAAGGGGAACCCATAACTGCCCTTTATCGATAGTCGGTACCTTTGTATTCATAATTTCCACTATCTTGCCTTCAACAGCATCAAAAGTTCCCTGGACATCTCTCCAGCGTATCGTTAAATAATCACCGATATTAAGAGAAATGCTTTTTGCCATGCGTCTTCCAATTAGGACCGGTAATGCGTCTTCTTCTTTATCCAGGCTCGCTGAAGGTATTCCAAGAATTGTCTGTCCTGGCTCAATCCCCTTCAGAAGCACTGTTTGAATCCTTCCTTCAGGATAGATTGCTGCCTGCCTGATTAAAATTGGCGTAGCTTTTTTATCTTTTATCAAACCGGCAATCTTTGCGGGTATCGGGCCGTGGCTCTCATCATAAGAGAGAGGGTCAAAAGGGTCATAGTTCTTGTGCCAGTATTGACCGCCGGCGATCTCATCTTCAATCACTGCCTGAGAGCCATGTTTCAGCATTCCCGTAAAAATACCCTGATGCCAGATAATAAGAACATAGGCAAACGAAAGGACTGCAACATTAAGCCAGGTTCTAAGACCGGCTCCCTTGATATTTCGATATGCTAATTTTAACGCTAACATTTTTGTCTCCCTTTTGTTCCCTCTCCCCCTGTGGGAGAGGGTTAGGGTGAGGGGATTTACCTAATGTATAACTTCATCTTTCGTGACCCGACCATCAACTAAATAAATTTTTCTTTTTAAATAACGGATTACCTTCTCATCATGCGTGGCAAAAATAAAAGTAGTTTCCAATTCTTTATTTAATTTAATCATTCTTTCTAATATATTGTATGAATTTTCAGCATCCAAATTAGCAGTAGGTTCATCAGCAAGAACCAGCTCCGGTTGTTTCACAACAGCACGGGCAACTGCTACGCGCTGTGACTCTCCTCCGGAAAGCTGTGCCGGTCTGGAGTCAACCTTATCGGTCATGCCCAGCCATTCCAGTGCATCCATAACTTTCTTCTTTCTTTCTTTTTCAGACATCTTCATGATGAGCAGGGGAAATTCGACATTTTCAAAGACTGTATATACCGGCAACAAATTAAACGTCTGAAAAATAAACCCCATATGCCTGCATCGCAGCCGGGCAGCTTCCTTATGAGACAATTTCTCTATCTTTTTACCCAATACAGTAGCACTACC
>JABUBP010000347.1_pt1 | contig 12545 bp, 11 predicted proteins | sample 7240331 | NCBI WGS metagenome assembly JABUBP01 (sample SAMN07256347, study PRJNA390944) | subsurface metagenome | isolation source: Methane hydrate marine sediment | place: Pacific Ocean: Eastern North Pacific, ODP site 1244 | collected 2002 | reverse complement strand
CGCTGCGGAATTCCTCAGTGTCGATCATCTTGCGGGCCAAGAGGCGCCGTTCGATCCACCATTCGTCGAGATTGTGGAGGCGCCCAGGATCCTTCGGCGCCGACAGCATCAGCTGGGCGGCTTCAGTGAACTTCTCCTCGCGGCGCAGCAGCTGGATCTTGCTGAAGAGGAAGCCGGGATCGTTGTGCAGCTCGCGCGGGACCGCGTCGAGCAGTGCACGCGCGTTCGGCGCTTTCTTGACCGCGGCGATGCGGGCCTTGGCGAGCGCGACATAGCCGGCACCGAGGCGCTTTGCGGCGCGCATCGCCGCCTCGTTCTCGCTGCCATAGAGCAGGTTGTCCATCCGTGCCTTCTGGTCGCCCGGCGTCAGCAGGGCGCCGAACTGGTCGAGCGCGTTGTTCTCGGTGTCCTCCGACATCGAATCGCTGCGCCAGGCCTCGCGCACCAGCCGCTCGGCATTGGCGCGGTCGCCGCGGGCGATCATCGCCTTGGCGAGCGTGAAGCGGCCCTTGGCGGAGATCGGAGATTCATTCTCGAACCACGACCACGCAACGGACTCATCGCGTCGATCGTCCCACATCGCAGCCTCGAGGCGCCTGCGCAGGAACGTCTGCGACGGCCAGCTCGGGTTGGCGGAGATGAAGGCGCGATAGCGCTCCACCGTCGCGTCATTGTTCTCGCTGCGCAGGATGATCCATTCGGCGAGCTTCCGCGCGACGGGATCGGAGATGCCGGCTGCGGCATTGCTGGCCTCGCCCGCCTTGCGCTTGCGCACGAGCTCGATGACGCTTTCAAGCGTGTCCTTGTCGGCCTGCGACGTCGACGACGTTGCAGCGACCGCTGCCGGGATGACCGGCTTGCGGGGGGCGGCATGCTGGCGGGTCGCAGGCGCCAGCACGGGAGGTGCGACCGGCCGAACCGCGGGCGGGGCCGTGGGTTTGACGGTGGCCGTCACAGCCGGCGCAGGGGCCGTCTTCGGGGACGGCACGGGTTGTGACTTGGGCGCGGCAACTGCAGCCGCAGGTCTCGGCTTGTCTTTCGCGGGTTCCTTGCTGGCGGAGTCCTTTGCGGGCTTCTTCGCGGCATCCTTGGCCGGAGCGCTTGTGGTGCCCTTGCCCGCGCCCTTCGCTGCGTCCTTGCCGGTTCCCGGGCTGGTTCCCTTGGAGCTATCCTTGGAGCTTCCCTTGGAGCTTCCCTTGGATTTCTCCTTGCCCGCGTCCTGGGTCGCGCTCTTCGCCGCGTCCCTGGCGGCTGGCTTTGTGTCCGCGGTCTCATTGGATTTGGCGGGGGCGGCGCGGCCCACCGACAGTCCGGCCATCAGGGAGATGGCCAGACCCACCGACAGACCGAGGGATCGCCATGTGGCACGAGCAAAGGAGGTCACGGCGTTACGTCGCCCCGAATCAGTGAAGTGGCTCAAGACCTAGCTGAATTTTTCTGAATATGCGGAGAAATTACCAACAGCCGCTTTACCTCGGGCCGATTTGCACCAGCACCGCGGCAAAATCGCGGCCTAAACGGTGCGTCACACTGCAGCGGGCCTTTTACCGGCGGGGGAGACCCGATATGAAGGGGGTTGCTCAAGAAGATCGCCGCGTACGGAGGAAGTCCATGGCAGCCAAGACGAAATTCCGGGGGTCGTTCACCGCCTTGGTCACCCCTTTCAAGAACGGCTCGCTGGACGAGGCGGCGTTCCGCTCCCTGGTCAATTGGCAGATCTCCGAGGGCACCAACGGGCTGGTTCCTGTCGGAACCACCGGCGAAAGCCCGACGCTCAGCCATGACGAGCACAAGAAGGTGGTCGAATGGTGCATCGAGGAGGCCAAGGGCCGCGTGCCCGTCGTCGCCGGCGCCGGCTCCAACTCGACCAAGGAGGCGATCGAGCTCGCCCAGCACGCCGAGAAGGCCGGCGCGGATGCCGTGCTGGTGGTGACGCCGTACTACAACAAGCCGACCCAGGAAGGCATGTACCAGCACTTCAAGGCCATCAACGACGCCATCGGAATTCCGATCATCATCTACAACATCCCGCCGCGCTCGGTGATCGACATGTCGGTCGACACCATGAAGCGGCTGTGGGAGCTGAAGAATATCGCCGGCGTCAAGGATGCCACCGCCAGCATGGTGCGCGTGTCGCAGCAGCGCGCGGCAATGGGCGAGGACTTCAACCAGCTCTCGGGCGAGGACGCCACCATCATCGGCTACATGGCCCATGGCGGCCATGGCTGTATCTCGGTGACCTCGAACGTCGCGCCGCGTCTGTGCTCGGAGTTCCACGCCGCCTGGCAGAAGGGCGACACCAAGGCAGCGCTCGCGATCCACGACAAGCTGATGCCGCTGCACAACAACCTCTTCATCGAGAGCAACCCGGCGCCGATCAAGTACGCGATGACGCTGCTCGGCAAGCTGGACGAGACCTTGCGGCTGCCGATGGTCCCGGTCTCCGAGCCGACGCGGGTGGCCGTGCGCAGTGCGATGGTTCACGCCGGCCTGATCAACTGACGCATTAGATTGGGGAGCCTTTCATGAGCGTCGAGGACAAGGGCGCGCGGATGCTGAAGGAGTTCCGCGAGTTCGCCATGAAGGGGAACGTCGTCGATCTCGCGGTCGGCGTCATCATCGGCGCGGCCTTCGGCGGCATCGTCACCTCGCTGGTCGGCGACGTCATCATGCCGATCATCGGCGCCGTCACCGGCGGGCTCGACTTCTCGAACTACTTCATCCCCTTGTCGAAGGCGGTCACGGCCACCAACTTAGCGGATGCCAAAAAGCAAGGCGCCGTGCTTGCTTATGGCAGCTTCCTGACGTTGACGATCAACTTCATCATCGTCGCCTTCGTGCTGTTCCTGGTGATCCGCGCCATGAACACACTAAAACGCAAGGAGGAGGCGGCTCCTGCCGCTCCGCCAAAGCCGTCGGCGGAAGTCGAGCTGTTGACCGAGATCCGAGACCTCCTGAAGAAGTGACGCGCCCGCTTCATCCGAATTGTTAGAATCCGCGCGCATCTCGATCAGGTTTGCCTGTCATGGCCGATAAGAACGAACGTCCGATCAAGGTGATGGCGGAGAACCGCAAGGCCCGCTTCAACTACGCGATCGAAGATACGATCGAGGCGGGCATTGCCCTGACCGGCACCGAGGTCAAGTCGATCCGCAACGGCAAGAGCACGATCGCGGAATCCTATGCCGATTCCAAGAACGGCGAGATCTGGCTGATCAACGCGACCATTCCCGAATATCTGCAAGGAAACCGCTTCAACCACGAGCCCAAGCGGCCCCGAAAGCTGCTGCTGCACCGCCGGCAGATCAACAAGCTGATGGGCGCCGTCGACCGCGAGGGCATGACGCTGATCCCGCTCAAGCTCTACTTCAACGAGCGGGGGCGGGCCAAATTGCAGCTCGCGATCGCAAAGGGCAAGAAGCTGCACGACAAGCGCGAGAGCGAGAAGAAGCGGGATTGGAGCCGGGAGAAGGGCCGCCTGTTGCGGGCGAGGGGATAGCGCGATGATCCAGCGGAACCTGCTCGAGGTCGATTGGAGCCAGATTCCCGCACCTGCCGACGACGGCGCCGCCGCGCATCTCGAGGGCATGACGTTGCCCGCGGTCAACCTGCTCGCGACCGACGACACTTCCGTCACGCTGTCGGCACTGGGCGGCCGCGTCGTCGTGTTCGGCTATCCCCGCACCGGCGAGCCGGGCAAGATCGCGCTGGTCGACGATTGGGACATGATCCCGGGCGCGCGCGGTTGCACACCGCAAACTTGCGCGTTTCGCGATCTTTTCGCCGAGCTCAAGGCCGCCGGCGCCTCGCACGTGTTCGGCCTCTCGACCCAGAGCAACGCCTACCAGACCGAGATGGCCTCGCGGCTGCACCTGCCGTTCCCCGTGCTGTCAGACGAGAAGCTGGCGCTGACGCGCGCCTTGAACTTGCCGACCATGGACGTCGCGGGCCTGACGCTGATCAAGCGCCTGGCGCTCGTCATCGACGACGCCAGGATCACGCACGTGTTCTACCCGGTGTTTCCGCCCGACCGGAACGCCGGCGACGTGCTGGACTGGCTGAAGGCCAATCCGGCCAACGGAGCGCGCGCCAAGGTCGAATGAGTTTTGGTGGAGGCGATACGAGCGGAGGGCGTACCTCTCCCGTAGGGAGAGGTCGGATCGCATCGACGATGCGATCCGGGTGAGGGGATCTGCTATCACCGGACGCTGCAGCCCCTCACCCGGATTGCACTGGACGATGCTCCGCATCGCCAGGCGCAATCCGGCCTTCCCCGTTGGGGAGAGGTGAACCCACAACCGGCGTGCTCAACTGCATCAGGCTCTCTAATCCAGATCCGCCTTCACCTTCGCGAACACGCTCCGGAACATGTCGGGCGTCAGCACGCCGGTGTTCGTGTTGTAGCGCGAGCAGTGATAGCTGTCGTACAGCTTGAACGCGCCGGCTTGATGCACCGCGCCATGGCCGAAGGGCGCCTGGGAGGCCTTCAGCTTCAGCGGCTTGAGCACGCTGTCGTGCGCGATCCGCCCCAGCGCGATGATCGCGCGCAGCTTCGGCATCGTCTCGAGATTGGCGACCAGAAACTGCCGGCAGGTGTTGATCTCCGCCGGCAGCGGCTTGTTCTGCGGCGGCACGCAATGCACGGCATTGGCGATCCGGCAGTCGACCAATTTCAGGCCGTCATCGGGGCGGGCCTGATAGCTGCCCTTGGCAAAGCCGTATTCGAGCAGCGTGGCGTAGAGCAGGTCACCGGCGTAATCGCCGGTGAACGGCCGCCCCGTGCGGTTGGCGCCCTGCATTCCCGGCGCGAGGCCGACGATCAGGAGGCGCGCGCCGATGTCGCCGAACGGCGCAACCGGCGCGTTGTGCCACGACGGCTCGCGTGCGCGGTTCGCCGCGCGAAAGGCGACCAGGCGCGGACAGAGCGGACAATCGCGGTCGGGAACGACGATGGGAGTCTGGCGGCTGGACCGTGCCGCCTCACTCCTCGAAGTCGTCATCGCCCCTCGGCGCCATCGTGGTTGCGCGCTGGAGGAATTGCGGGGCGTGGTGGCGTTCGCCACGCTCGCCGCGGTCACGCGGGGCGGGGCGTTCGGACGGATCGCGGCCGAGCTTGGATTGCAGCTCGACGAGGTCGGTGAAGACGTCGGCCTGGCGGCGCAGCTCGTCGGCGATCATCGGGGGCTGGCTGGCGATGGTGGAGATCACGGTGACGCGCACGCCGCGGCGCTGCACGGCCTCGACGAGGGAGCGGAAGTCGCCGTCGCCCGAGAACAGCACCATCTGGTCGATGTGCTCGGCGAGCTCCATGGCGTCCACGGCGAGCTCGATGTCCATGTTGCCCTTGACCTTGCGGCGGCCCGAGGCGTCGATGAACTCCTTGGTCGCTTTGGTCACGACGGTGTAGCCGTTGTAGTCCAGCCAGTCGATCAGCGGGCGGATCGAGGAGTATTCCTGATCCTCGATGATGGCGGTGTAGTAGAACGCCCGCAACAAGGTCCCGCGGCTCTGAAACTCCTTCAGCAGGCGCTTGTAATCGATGTCGAAGCCCAGAGTCTTGGCTGTCGCGTAGAGATTGGCCCCGTCGATGAAGAGCGCGATCTTGTTGGTCGGAGAAGGTGACATTCAGTTTGCTCGCGTAGAGTTCGTGGTGATGGTTTTATTGTTGGCGCGGCGACAGCAAGCCGCGCAGTTCTAGAGTGCCGCAAAAGACCCGTCGAAACCGCAAATCCGGAGAAGTCGGGGCAATCAAGGTATAGTTATGGCGGACTTGCATACATCCGGGGCCGCCTTCGATGGCAGCCCGCGAAACCACTCTTCCCAGCCCCAATGTGGGGGTAGCAGAGCCGTTTGGCGAGACCAAATCACAAATTGGCCTTGCGAAATCGTCCCGGCCCCTATAACTACCCCCAATCATCCACATATTTCGTCCCACCCGCAACGGAGCGACAGTCCATGGCTCGCGTCACCGTAGAAGATTGTATCGACAAGGTCGACAACCGGTTTGACTTGGTCCTGCTGGCTGCCCACCGTGCCCGCATGATCTCGTCCGGTTCACAACTAACGGTTGACCGCGATAACGACAAGAACCCAGTTGTGTCTTTGCGTGAAATCGCCGAGACGACGATCTCGCCGGAGGACCTCCGCGAGGAGCTGGTCCACTCGCTCCAGAAGTTCGTCGAGGTGGATGAGCCCGAGCCGGATACGGTGCCGCTGATCGGTTCCGCAGGTGCGAGCGTCGATGCCGACGACACCGAGGTGGCCGTCGAGCGCATGACCGAAGAGGAGCTCCTGAAGGGCCTGGAGGGCCTTGCCCCGCCCGAGGAGCAGCCCGAGGAAGACGAGTAATTCCTCCTTCGCGACCTTCGACTTCTTGTGATCACATCAAAGGCCCGAACCGTCGTTCGGGCCTTTGCTTTTGTTGACCTTTTCGTGGTTACCATGGCGTTGCCGCTGGCGCTGCGTCTGTCACTGAATTGATCGGACACGAGCGCGATTGGAGCTAGGATGTAGACAGCGGGCCGGCTCGGCCCGTCTGAAGGCAGGATGGAATGGTATATCGGCGTCGCAGACCCTCGCAGATGCAGGCCGCAACCGAATCGGTTGCCGTCGCCCCGACTGCGCCGGTCGTGCGTCCGGCCAGGCCCCGGGCGCGGATGATGCGTCAATATGACCTCGTTGAGCGCGTCCGGTCCTACAACCCCAATACCAACGAAGACCTGCTGAACCGCGCCTATGTCTACGCCATGAAGGCGCACGGCTCGCAGACCCGCGCCTCGGGCGATCCGTATTTCTCGCATCCGCTCGAAGTGGCGGCGATTCTCACCGACCTCAAGCTCGACGACGCGACCATCGTGGCCGCGCTGCTGCACGACACGATCGAGGACACCGAGGCAACGCGCGCCGAGATCGATCAGATCTTCGGCTCCGAGATCGGCGCGCTGGTCGAGGGCCTGACCAAGCTGAAGCGGCTGGAGCTGGTGTCGCGCGAGGCCAAGCAGGCCGAGAATCTGCGCAAATTGTTGCTGGCCATTGCCGATGATGTCCGAGTGCTTCTGGTCAAGCTCGCCGACCGTCTGCACAACATGCGCACGCTGGACTTCGTGCCGACGGAGTCGCGCCGGCGCATCGCCGAGGAGACGCTCGATATCTATGCGCCGCTGGCGGGACGCATGGGCATGCAGGAAATGCGCGAGGAGCTGGAGGATCTGTCCTTCCGCACCCTCGATCCCGAAGCCTATTCGGTCGTGATGCAGCGGCTCGATGCACTGGCCGAGCGCAACCGCAATCTGATCGGCGAGATCGAGGACCAGCTTTCCAACAATCTGCGCCACCGGGGCCTGGGGGCGCGCGTCTATGGCCGCCGCAAGAAGCCGTTCTCGATCTGGACCAAGATGGAGCGCAAGTCGGTCGGATTCGAGCAATTGTCCGACATCTTCGGCTTCCGCCTCGTCGTCAACGACATCGAGGCCTGTTATCGCGCCCTCGGGATCGTCCACACCACCTGGCCGGTCGTGCCGGGGCGCTTCAAGGACTACATCTCGACGCCGAAGCAGAACGACTACCGCTCGATCCACACCACCGTGATCGGCCCCGGCAACCAGCGCGTCGAGCTCCAGATCCGCACCGAGGCGATGGACCAGATCGCCGAACGCGGCATCGCCGCGCACGTCTTCTACAAGGAGGGCGTGGGTTCGCCGACCGAATTCCTCAAGCGCGAATCGAACGCGTTCGCCTGGCTGCGCCATACCATCGGCATCCTGTCCGAGAGCGCCAATCCGGAGGAATTCCTCGAGCACACCAAGCTCGAGCTATTCCACGACCAGGTGTTCTGTTTCACCCCGAAGGGCAAGCTGATCGCTCTGCCGCGCCACGCCAACGTGATCGATTTCGCCTATGCGGTGCACACCGACGTCGGCAACAGCGCGGTCGGCTGCAAGATCAACGGCAAGTTCGCGCCGCTGTCCTCGGAGCTCCAGAACGGCGACGAGGTCGAGGTGCTGACCTCGGAGGCGCAGTCCGCTCCGCCCTCGGCCTGGGAAACGCTCGCCGTCACTGGCAAGGCGCGTGCCGCAATCCGCCGCGCCACCCGCACCGCGGTGCGCGATCAATATGTGGGCCTCGGCCGGCGCATCGTCGAGCGCCTGTTCGAGCGGGCCAAGATCGAATACGCCGACGACAAGCTCAAGGGCGCGCTGCCGCGGCTTGCGCGCACCTCGATCGAGGACGTCATGGCGGCTGTGGGGCGCGGCGAGATCAAGGCCTCCCACGTCGCGCGTGCGATGTACCCGGACTACAAGGAGGAGCGCATCGCGCGCTACGGCGTCAAGAAGGGGCTGGCGGCCAAGCTCAAGGAGAAGTCGTCGGAACCGCCGCGCAGCCCTGTTGCGATCCCCATCCGCGGCATCAATTCCGACCTTCCCGTGAAGTTTGCTCCGAACGGCGGCGCCGTGCCCGGGGATCGCATCGTCGGCATCGTCACGCCGGGCGAGGGCATCACGATCTATCCGATCCAGTCGCCCGCATTGAAGGATTTCGAGGAGGAGCCGGAGCGCTGGCTCGACGTCCGCTGGGACATCGAGGACTCCGCGCCGCAGCGCTTCCCGGCCCGCATCAAGGTGGAGAACGTCAACGAGCCCGGCGCGCTGGCGCAGATCGCGACCGTGATCGCCGAGCACGACGGCAACATCGACAACATCAGCATGCAACGCCGCTCGCCCGATTTCACGGAGACGACGATCGATCTCGAAGTCTACGATCTGAAGCACCTCAGCGCGATCCTGGCCCAGTTGCGCGCAAAGGCGGTCGTCGCCAAAGTCGAACGTGTTAATGGATAGACGCGTTGCGTATGCGTCTATCGCCCTGATTTCGCGAGTCCTGAAATGCCCGCTTCCAAGCTTCGCCTCGGCGTCAACATCGATCACGTCGCAACCGTGCGCAATGCGCGCGGCGGCCGCCATCCCGATCCGGTGCGCGCCGCGCTGCTGGCGATCGAGGCGGGTGCCGACGGCATCACCGCCCATTTGCGCGAGGATCGCCGGCACATCCGCGACGAGGACATGGCGCGGCTGAAGGCCGAGATCTCCAAGCCGCTCAATTTCGAGATGGCGGCGACCGACGACATGATGCGCATCTCGCTCGCCACCAGGCCGCACGCGGTGTGCCTGGTTCCCGAGCGCCGGCAGGAGGTGACCACCGAGGGGGGACTGGACGTGGTGGGCCAGCGCAATGCGCTGGCGCCCTATATCGCGCGGCTGAGCGAGGCCGGCATTCGGGTCTCGCTGTTCATCGCCGCCGATCCCGCCCAGATCGAGATGGCGGCGCGGCTGCGCGCGCCCGTGATCGAGATCCACACCGGCGCCTGGTGCGACGCCGTCACCGACGGCCACACCGAGAAGGCCGAGACCGAATGGCGGCGGATCGTGGCAGGGGTGAAGCTGGCCAAGGCCGCCGGCCTGGAGGTTCATGCCGGGCACGGGCTCGACTATGCGACCGCGGAGGCGATCGCCGCGCTCCCCGAGATCATGGAGCTCAACATCGGCTACTACATGATCGGCGAAGCCTTGTTCGTGGGGCTGGCCGAGACGGTCCGCCAGATGCGCGCCGCCATGGACCGCGGCCGGAGCCGGGTATGATCATCGGTATCGGCTCCGACCTGATCGACATTACCCGCGTCGCCAAGGTGATCGAGCGGCATGGTGAGCGCTTCCTCGACCGCATCTTCACCGCGGCCGAGCGGGCCAAGGCGGAGCGACGCGCCAAGAACGAGAAGATGGTGGTGGCGACCTACGCCAAGCGCTTCGCCGCCAAGGAGGCCTGCTCCAAGGCACTCGGCACCGGCATCCGGCGCGGCGTCTGGTGGCGTGACATGGGGGTGGTCAACCTGCCGGGCGGGCGGCCGACCATGCAACTGACCGGCGGCGCCCTGGCCCGGCTTCAGGCCCTGACGCCGGAGGGGTTCGAGGCCCGGATCGACCTGTCGATCACCGACGACTGGCCGCTGGCGCAGGCCTTTGTCATCATTTCCGCCGTGCCGTTGCCCAAGGACTGATCTTTGCTGTGATCGTCTTGTGATTATTTCATGAAATCAACGCGTTACGAAGTTTCGATGGGATCGTTGATTGCGTCAACTCCGACAACCGTCTAAAAGTCCGCCGACGCAGATCAGCTTGGGTGAATTCGGCTTTACGCCGGAATTGGCCCTCACTATCAGAATCAGGACAATCTCCTTGGGTCGCGAGCGGTGGGCCGTTCGCGGGAGGAGGGCGCTCTGTGACCGCCGGCCGGAATTGAGAGAGCAATGAGCGTGACTTCGGGAACGAAAACTGAGAGCGGCGTCGGCGAAACGATCCGGGTCGTGATCCACGCACTGCTGATTGCGCTCGTGATCCGCACCTTCCTGTTCCAGCCCTTCAACATCCCCTCGGGCTCGATGAAGGCGACACTGCTGGTCGGCGACTATCTGTTCGTGTCGAAATTCTCCTACGGCTACAGCCACTATTCGATCCCGTTCTCGCCGCCACTGTTCTCCGGGCGGATTTGGGGCTCGGACCCGCAACGCGGCGATATCGTGGTGTTTCGCCTGCCGAAGGACGATTCCACCGACTACATCAAGCGCGTGATCGGCCTTCCCGGCGACCGCATCCAGATGCGGGACGGGTTGCTCTACATCAACGAGACGCCGGTCGAGCGGCAGCGCATGAGCGAATATGTCGGCGAGGAGCCCTGCGGCTCGGAAGGCGGCGGCATCTCCCGGGTGAAGCGCTGGAAGGAAACGCTGCCTAACGGCGTGTCCTACGAGACGCTCGACTGCGCCGACAACGGCTACGTCGACAACACCAACGTCTATAACGTGCCGCCCGGCCACTTCTTCATGATGGGCGACAATCGCGACAACTCCACCGACAGCCGCTTCCTGGGCCAGGTCGGTTATGTGCCGCAGGAGAATCTGATCGGCCGCGCCCAGATGATCTTCTTCTCCATCGCCGAGGGCGAGCATGCCTGGATGTTCTGGCGCTGGCCGTGGGCGGTACGCTGGAATCGTTTCTTCAAAATCGTCCGATGAAAGACGAAGCCAAGGACATCGCGATCCAACCGGCCGAAGCGCAAGCCGCTCCCGAGAGCGAAGCTGCTCCGAAGACGCCTGCCAAGAAGAAGCGGGCGCGGAGCAGCAAGGCCAAGGGAACGGATGCCAACGCGGCGCTCGAGGCGCGCATCGGCTACAGCTTCACCGACCCGAACATGCTGATGCAGGCGATCACGCATGTCTCGGCGCTGAAGTCGGGGCGCAAGCGCGGCGACAGCTATCAACGGCTCGAATTCCTCGGCGACCACGTGCTCGGGCTCGTCGTTTCGGACATGCTCTATCACGCCTTCCCGAACGCCGACGAGGGCGAGCTGTCCAAGCGCCTTGCCGAGCTCGTGCGCAAGGAAAGCTGCGCCGACGTCGCCAAGTCGCTCGGCCTGCTCGATGACATCAAGCTCGGTTCGGTCGGCTCCAGTGCCGATGCCCGCCTGCGCAAATCCATCCTCGGCGACATCTGCGAGGCCGTGATCGGCGCCGTCTACCTCGACGGCGGCCATGCCGCGGCGGCCGAGTTCGTCAGGCGCAACTGGACCGAGCGCATGCACAAGCCGCGCCGTCCCCTGCGCGACCCCAAGACCGTGCTTCAGGAATGGGCGCAGGGCAAGGGGCTGCCGACGCCTGTCTACCGCGAGGTCGAGCGCACCGGTCCGCATCACGATCCACAATTTCGTGTTGCTGTCGACCTGCCGGGCCTGGAGCCGGCCGAAGGCGTCGGCGGCAGCAAGCGCGCGGCGGAGAAGGTGGCGGCGTCCGTGATGATCGAGCGTGAAGGCGTTGGCGGCGGCAATGACGGCTGAATCGAGCGGCGAGGCATCCCCCGCGACGCGCTGCGGTTTCGTTGCGCTGATCGGCGCGCCCAATGTCGGCAAGTCCACGCTGGTCAACGCCCTGGTGGGCGCCAAGGTCACGATCGTCTCGCGCAAGGTGCAGACCACGCGCGCGCTGATCCGCGGCATCGTCATCGAGAACAACGCGCAAATCATCCTGGTCGACACGCCCGGCATCTTCCTGCCCAAGCGCCGGCTCGACCGCGCCATGGTCTCGACGGCCTGGAGCGGGGCGCACGATGCCGATCTCGTCTGCGTGCTGCTCGACGCCAAGACCGGGATCGACGAGGAGGCCGAGGCGATCCTCGCCAAGGCGGCCAGCGTCAATCACGACAAGATCCTGGTCATCAACAAGGTCGACCTGGTCCAGCGCGAGAAGTTGCTGGCGCTGGCCCAGGCCGCCAACGAACGCATGAAATTCGTCCGGACCTTCATGATCTCGGCGATCTCGGGCGACGGCGTCGATGACATCCGCAGAACGCTCGCCGAGATGGTGCCGCCGGGCCCGTTCCTCTATCCAGAGGACCAGATGTCGGACGCGCCGATGCGGCAGCTGGCGGCCGAGATCACGCGCGAAAAGATCTATCGGAAGCTGCACCAGGAATTGCCCTACCAGTCGACGGTCGAAACCG
>JABUBP010000346.1_pt1 | contig 12574 bp, 12 predicted proteins | sample 7240331 | NCBI WGS metagenome assembly JABUBP01 (sample SAMN07256347, study PRJNA390944) | subsurface metagenome | isolation source: Methane hydrate marine sediment | place: Pacific Ocean: Eastern North Pacific, ODP site 1244 | collected 2002 | reverse complement strand
TAAGACCCCTGAAGATTTATTGAGAACAGTAGGATTAGGAGACAGGATAAACCATAATCCAAATGAACTTTCCGGAGGAGAACAGCAGAGGGTGGCAATTGCCAGGGCGCTCATAAAGAATCCTAAGATAATTCTGGCAGATGAACCAACAGGGAATCTTGATTCTTCTTCGGCCCGGGAACTTTTGAAAGTCTTCAAAAATTTAAATGATTCTGGAATTACCGTAGTTATGGTAACTCATGAGGAGGAACTGACAAGAGGGGCGAAAAGAATAATCAGATTTCTTGATGGGAAAATTGTTTCTGACGAATATCTTACTGGTAAACCCAGCCCCTCAGAGAGGGGCTTGGGTAAACCCCATTCCATAAGTGAGGAGCGAGGTGAACCCCTACCTGATTTAAAGATTCACCGCTTTGATTTTTTTCGACTGAAAAATTATTTTTCTCAAGCAATGAGGGCTCTCCTTTCCAATAAGTCTCGTTCTTTTCTTTCCATTTTAGGGATTCTTGTTGGTGTGGCAGCAGTAATTGCAATGCTTGCCCTGGGTACCGGTGCCAGAGAAGATATTAAAAAACGTCTTGCCTCACTTGGCTCAAATCTTCTTTCAGTTCGTCCCGCTAGGCACAGAGCGGGGGGAATTCACCTTGAGCCAGGAAGCGTTACCAGGCTTACGATTGAAGATGCCGAGGAAATAAAAAAAATTCCATATGTTAAAAGGGTTAATCCCACTGTTTCTGGTGGAGGGCAGGTGGTTTATGGAAACAAAAACTGGAACACAAGAATTAGAGGTGTAACGCCGGAATATCCCTTTATCCGGGCTTCTCCAGCCGAGGAGGGCAGATTTTTCAACGATGTGGAAATGATTACTCGCTCAAAAGTTGCCCTGTTGGGAAAAACTGTTGTGCGGGAACTTTTTGAAGATGAAAATCCAATCGGAGAATATGTAAAAATAAATCGAATAAACTTTAGAGTAATCGGAACTCTACCGGAAAAGGGGGCAACTGGCTGGAGAGATAGCGATGACGTAATTATACTTCCATTAAATACGGCAATGTACCGTGTTTTAGGTAGAAAATACGTTAGTTACATTGATGTTGAGGTAGAAGATGAAAAAGAAATGGAAAAGGTTCAGGAGGAGATAAAAAAATTGATTATCCGTAGACATAATGTTCCTCCTGCCAGAGAAGACACAATTGAAGTTAGAAATATGGCTGAAATTCAGGAAGCCGTTTCCTCAATGGTAAAGACCTTTGCCTGGCTTCTTGGTTCCATTGCTTTTATCAGCCTTCTGGTTGGTGGAATTGGAATTATGAATATAATGTTGGTTTCCGTGACGGAAAGAACAAAGGAAATTGGTCTGAGGAAAGCAATCGGGGCAAACAATAAGGATATACTTTCACAGTTCATAATTGAGGCAATAACGATATGTCTTGTTGGCGGAATATTGGGAATTTTGTTTGGCGCGGCTATATCTGGTGGACTTGCAAAATTTGCCGGCTGGTCAACAAAAGTTTCTATGGGTGCAATTCTTCTGGCCTTCCTCTTTTCTGTCGGGATAGGACTTTTCTTTGGTCTATGGCCAGCCAGGAAAGCATCCTTATTGAACCCAATCGATGCATTGAGATATGAATAGATATTGAGAGAAAAACTCTAGGACTAACCTTTTTTACTTTCCTAAACTTCCCTCCATTGCCACGAAAGATATTATTGAAAAATCAAATCCGGTAGTCGCTCCGATGGATCGGAGCGTTTGAAGGATGCAACAAATTTTTTGCCGGTCCGACAGGACTCCGAATCCCGATAGAGCCATCGGGACTTCGGAGCTGAAGCCATCAGCTACCATTTTTCAACAATATCGAAATCAAAACCTGCATCTTTTTTCTTTTAGCGAAAATCCGAAAATCTAGTTCTGGTCTTTCTCAGGGGTCGTATTTTCTTATAGCCTCTTTTAAGACCAAAGACATTGTTATTTGCCAGAATCAGAAAGGGAACATTCTAGTTGCATAACTACATCACCCGAGACTGGAACGCAAGAGGAAGAAAGTAGACAGTTTCAAATTTTTCTCTTGATAAATGGCATCATATATGATACCATCTTTTCCAAAAAGTATTATCTTAGATGAAGAGATTACTGATTCTCTTGCACTATCGGGGATAAGAATTTGGATACTCTGTTTAAACCAATAAGAATAAATGGTATGGTTTTGAAAAACAGGTTCGTAAGAACGGCAACTGCAGAGAGAATGGCCTCACCAAATGGAGGGTTTACTCAGGAAATGGTAAATCTTTATAAGAGGCTTGCCCGGGGAGGGGCAGGGCTTATCATAACAGGACATAGCTATATACATCCTCTGGGAAAGGCTGATCGTAGGATGACCGGTATCCATAATGACGGTCTAATCCCGGTCCTCAAGAAGTTGGTTAATGAAGTTCATAAATTCAAGACAAAGATAGTAATGCAAATCAACCACTGTGGTGGGATGCGAGATAAAAATGTGGGAGAGGGGATTCCCATAGGACCTTCAACAGTAGAATATGAACCGCTGAGAATTATTTCCAGAGGAATGGGCCCGGAAGAGATAGAGGAAGTAATAGGTCTTTTTGCTCAGGCTTCTCGCAGAGTGAAGAAAGCAGGATTTGATGGTGTGGAGATTCATTCTGTGCACGGATATCTTATAAATCAGTTCCTTTCACCTGTAACCAATAAGAGAAAAGATTCCTGGGGAGGGAACTTAGATAATAGAATGCGCTTTCTTCTGGAGGTTTATAGACGTATCAGAGAAACTGTTGGGAAAGATTATCCTGTTCTGGCAAAAATTCCAGCAGGAGATTTCATTGAAGGTGGACTTACCGTGAGCGAGGCTTGTGAAGTGGCTAGGAAGCTTTCCGAACTGGGTATTGATGGAATTGAACTTTCTGGTGGACTTGCTGGAAGCAGGTACAGAAAAGGTAGAAAAGACCTGAGATGGATGAGGAAAGAGGCGTATTTTAAGCCTTATTCAGAAATGGTAAAGAAGGTAACTCGTGTCCCTATCATTTTAGTGGGGGGATTGAGGAAGCCTGAGACTATGAGAAAAATATTGGAAGAAGGAGCAGCCGATCTCATTGGCCTTTCCAGGCCTCTTATTAGAGAACCAGATTTTCCCAATAGAATTAGAAGAGGAGACCTCAGAAAAGCTGAATGTGTCTTTTGCAATAATTGTTCGGGACCTTCGGGCAGAGAGCCCACTAAATGTCGGGCTAAAAAATAGTGCCTGTCCCTATTTTCATATTTTCATTGGAGGAAATATGAGGAAGAGGGTTAGCATATTATTATTGGCTCTTTCTGCAATTTTAATTCTCAGCCAGGCGGGGTTTTGTCCAACTTCTCCGGAGGTACCGCAGGTAGAGGTATTCTTCTCTCCTCAGGACAACTGCGCAAGAGAAATCATCTCTCGAATAGATGATGCAAAAAGTTCTGTTTACATTGCAATGTACTTTTTTACTTCCCGTCCCATTGCCCAAGCACTGGTGAAGGCAAAGGATAGAGGAGTAGATGTAAAAGTTTGTCTGGATAAGGAACAACCTGCTTATGAATACTCAAAGAGTGAGTACTTGCGCAATAAAGAAATCAACACGAGATTAGTGGGTGGGTCCGGGATTATGCATCACAAGTTCTGTGTTATTGATGAGCATATAGTTATCACTGGTTCTTATAACTGGACAGCAAGAGCCGATTTAGAGAATGATGAAAGTCTTGTAGTAATAAATTCCAGAGAAATAGTGAAAAAATTTTTAAAAGAGTTTAACCAATTGTGGCAGGGAGTAAAGATAGACACTTATAAATACAAAGACAAAACCCGTATGGAAAAAGTACCTACACAGGATGTGATTAAGTCTTTCACTCATGAAAGAATAGAATCTGTCTATATAGGGCATAAGGGAACAAAGAAATTTCATCGCCCTAATTGTCGGTTTGGGAAGAGAATAAGTGAAAACAATAGAATAACTTTCAGTTCCAGAAAGGAAGCAATAAACCAGGGCTATATTCCTTGCAAGGTGTGCAAGCCTTGACGAAAAGAGGTCACCGCTAAGCATTTGGATTCCTTCCGAAAGGAAGGGCTCTGGAGTTCTCCCGAAAGTGAAGAAAGTGTTTTACGCCTGATGAAATCGGAGGACTCCAGAGAAATGAACCTGTCCCTTTTTTGTGTGTGAAAATAGTGCCTGTCACCTTTTTGTGAGAAAAATGGACCTGACCCCTTTTTTGGTTGTGAATACGAATAGGATAAAGCCGGCTATAGCTCCTGTGGGGCTCGACTATCTTGGAGAAGCACTCATTGCAAAGGGGTATATCGTTGATTTGCTTGACCTCTGTTTCTCAGAGGATTATAGAAAGGCAATAGACGATTATTTTAGTAAGCAATCGGTTCTGGCTATAGGAATTACAATCAGGAATACAGATGACTGTTATCTCTTAAGCCAGGACTTCTTTCTTCCGGAAATAAAAAAGATAGTTAAGTATCTTAAAACTAAGACAGATGTTCCCATTATTCTGGGAGGGGTCGGCTTTTCCATAATGCCAGAAAAGATTCTGGAATATTGCGAATTGGACCTGGGAATAAGAGGGGATGGGGAAGAAGTTCTGCCTCTCCTTCTGGAGAGGATTGCCGAAGGAAGGAATTATACAGACCTTCCGGGATTGGTATATAGAGCTTCTGGATGTTTTGTTAACAACCCCCCAGAATACTTCGATTTGAATAAAATATCTTCAAGGCGCAGAAAGTTCATCGATAACAGAAGATATTTTAATGAAGGGGGACAGGGGAACATTGAAACAAAACGGGGATGTAATCAGAGATGCATCTATTGTGCTGACCCTGTGGCTAAAGGAAGAAAGGTTCGTTTAAGGAGTCCAGAGCAAGTGGTGGATGAACTGGAGGCCTTGCTGGATGAAGAGGTCGATTATTTCCACTTTTGTGATAGCGAGTTTAACCTTCCGGAAGACCATGCTAAAGCAGTCTGTCAACAGATAATTAGTCGGGGAATTAACAAGAAAATAAATTGGTATGCATATTGTAGTCCCAGTCCTTTTTCTGAAGAGCTGGCAATGCTTATGAAGATAACAGGCTGTAGGGGAGTTGACTTTGGCGTAGATAACGGAAATAAGGAGATATTGAAGAATTTGGGTCGTGACTTTGGAAAAGATGAGATAAAAAATACGGCAAGACTCTGCCACAGATATGGTATTACATTTATGTTCGACCTCCTCCTGGGAGGACCTGGAGAGACCCGGGAGACGGTTAAGGAGACGATTGACCTGATGAGAGAAACAGAGCCGGATAGAGTAGGAGTAATGGTGGGGGTGAGAATATATGAGGGAACTGAGCTGGGAAATATGGTTTTAAAAGAAGGTCCGATGGAGGAGAACAGAAACTTACAGGGCAAGGTTGAAGGGAATAATGATTTCTTTGAACCTGTATTCTATCTCTCTAAAAAACTTGGCGAGGATGTCGACTCCTATATATCTGAATTAATCGGGGACGACAGGAGATTCTTTTTTACCACGAGGGATGACCAGGAGAAAGGATACAATTATAACCAGAATCAAGTTTTAGTGGAGGCGATCAAAAAGGGATATCGTGGAGCATACTGGGATATATTGAGGAGGTTAAGCACTGAAAATAGATAACATAAAATTGCGGGCGCATCATCTTCTGTGTCTCTATGGATTTCAGGGTCTGGGCTATAGTGAGGAATTCGTGGAGAATATGCAAGGAATAGTAGATAGGATAAGAGAAAATCCGTCGATAGAGATTGAGGTGGTTGATAGTGTTGATGATATTTGCTTGATGTGTCCCCATAATGTTGAAAATAGGTGTAGTAGACCCGGAAGAAACATTGAAGAGTTTGACCAGGAAATCGTTGATAGGCTTAAGATAGATATTGGGAGAGAAATAGAATCAAAAAGTTTATTCAGTTTAGTAGAGGAAAGAATTCAGCCAGAGGAATTATCTATAATTTGTAAAGGATGCGAATGGCTGGAAATGGGATTTTGTGAAGAAGGGTTACGTAAGAGGAATTGGTGGAAATGAAGATGGAAAGGAAGATGTTACTGAAAACGAAAGGGATGATTCTTTGTGCTTTGTTTGCAGCTTTGACTGCGGTGGGAGGACTGATTGCTATTCCTTTACCTTTCACTCCTGTCCCCATCACTCTTCAGATATTTTTCACTTTTCTGGCAGGGGCTCTACTGGGGAAATATCTGGGGGCCTTAAGTCAACTGATTTATCTTCTCCTGGGAGTTGTCGGACTTCCGGTCTTTGCTAAAGGTTCAAGTGGAATTGGTGCTCTTCTAGGGCCCTCTGGTGGGTACCTGGTGGGGTTTATCCCTGCTGCTTTCCTTGTGGGATATTTATTGGAGAGAAGAGAGAAACCCCGCTTTAGATTAATATTTCTGGCTATGGTGGTGGGACTTCTGGCGATATATCTACCGGGAGTGGGCTGGTTGATGTGGGTGGCCAGGCTGAATCTGGTAAAAGCCCTTCTCTTGGGAGTTCTGCCCTTTTTGCCTGGGGATGCAGTTAAGATTGTGGTGGGCGCATTGATTGTGAACAGAGCAATTAGGCTGAGGAAAGAGCTATAGGAAAATGAAAAAGTGAAAAAGGGGTCAGACTCGATTTTTTTCGAAGGGAGTACTTGACAGAAGGATAGAATTCTTATAAGATAATTTAAAAATATTCTCCGAGCCATTTTATCTAAGTCTAAAAGATATGGTAAATGGCCGATAGAGTGTGCTGATAAATCGGTGCGCTTTCCGTGCTTGAGAAGGAGAAATTAAGTCCAGTATTTTGCAAGTGCGGAATGCTGGATTTTTTATTTTGGAGTGGATGATAACATGTTGCGCTGGCAAAAGACTTTGATGATAATTTTGGTGTTAATGACAATCTCCTATCTCTTCTTTTCCGGGATTGTTCTCATATTAGCCGGAAGGGGAAAGAAACTACAATTGACTTTAGCTACTACTACCAGCGTTCAGGACTCAGGGCTTTTGGATGTTTTGCTTCCCCCATTTGAGGCAGAAAACAGGTGCAGAGTCAAGGTTATTGGTGTGGGGACTGGGCAGGCGATTCGCCTGGCTAAAGAGGGCAATGTAGATGTAATTTTAGTCCACGACCCAGATCGAGAAGAGATGTTTGTGGAAGAGGGTTATGGAATGAGAAGATATAACGTTATGTATAACGATTTTGTGATTGTGGGTCCGGAAGAAGACCCTGCTGATATTAAAGGTGGCAGGGAAGGAGTTAAAGCACTCAACAAGATTGTAGCATCAAAATCTACCTTTATTTCTCGAGGAGACGATTCAGGAACACACAGGAAGGAGAGAGAACTGTGGAAGGTAGCGGGAATTAAGCCTTGTGGAGGCTGGTACATCGAAGCAGGCACAGGAATGGTGGGAACTTTGAGGATTGCAAATGAGAAGAGAGCATATACATTGACTGATAGAGGAACTTATCTTGCACACAGAAAGGAGCTGGATTTAACTATTTTGATAGAAGGAGATGAAAATCTCTATAGCATAATTCCTCTTTCTAAAGAGAAGTATCCACATATAAATTACCAACTGGCAATGAAACTCATTGGGTTCATTACAGGTATCGAAGGACAGGATATTATCAGGACTTACGGTCAAAAGGAGTATGGGCAGCCTCTCTTTTTTCCCTTGGCAATTTCTGGACTTATTGAGGAGAAATAATGCAGAATATTCTTAGTGCCTTAAATAGAGCTCTGGGTTTAATTATCTCTTTAGATAGAGAAGTCTTCAGTATTGTTTTACTTTCTTTTTCCGTCTCACTGACTGCTGTATTTTTCTCTTCCTTAATTAGCCTCCCTTTGAGCCTGTTACTTGCTCTGAAAAAATTTCCAGGGAACAGATTCATTGTGAATACTATAAATAGCTTGATGGCAGTGCCGGCAGTGGCCATTGGGCTGGTCATTTATCTTCTCATCAGCCGGCGAGGACCCTTAGGGGTTCTGGAGCTACTTTATACACCTTGGGCTATGATTATTGCCCAGGCTGTTCTGGCTATTCCGATTATCACCAGCCTTTCTCATCAAACTCTGAAAAGAGTCGGTTCTATGGTTAAGGAGACAGCGGTCAGTTTGGGTGCCAGTAGATGGCAGATGGTTGTTACTGTGGTCAAAGAAGCAAAGAGTTCCCTTATGGTTGCATTCATTATGGGTTTTGCCCGGGTGATTGGAGAGACTGGTATGACGATGATGGTGGGAGGAAATATTAAGGGAGCTACCAGAGTGATGACTACTGCTATTGCTTTGGAGACGATGAAAGGCGATTTCGAACTGGCAGTTGCTCTGGGGATTGTTCTTTTAATTGTCGCTTTTCTGGTCAATATTATTTTGCAAGCAATACAAGGAGCTGGCAGGTGAATATTGAAGCAAAAAAAGTTTGTAAGAGTTTTAACGGCAAGGAAGTTTTAAGAAATATCGATATGGAGATTGTGGAAAGTAGAATCAACTGCGTGATTGGACCGAATGGCGCAGGGAAGACCACACTGTTCAAGATTCTCACCCTCCTGGATAAAGCGACCTGGGGAGAGGTTTATTTTGACGGTTCTCTTTCCTGTTCACTATCTCCGGAACAGAAGCTTAAGCTCCGGAGGAAGATTGGTGTAGTAATGCAAAACCCATTTATGTTCAATACTTCTGTGTGGGAAAATATTGCCTATGGACTGAAATTGAGAGGAGATAACGATGTAACGGAAAAAGTTGAAGAAGGATTAAAGATTATCGAACTTTTCCACATCAAAGACCAATCTGGACTGACCTTGTCCAGTGGAGAGGTTCAGAGAGTGGCACTGGCAAGAGCAATGGTTCTGGAGCCAGAGGTTCTTTTTTTAGATGAGCCGATGGCTAATCTTGACCCTTTGAGCAGGAAAATTATAGAGGGTTTAATCCTCAAGATGGAGAAGAAAGACAATGTAACTATTGTTATGGCGACTCATAATTTATTACAGGCTCGAAGATTTGGAGAGAGAGTGTTTGTATTAAGGCAGGGTGAAATTATACAACAGGGAACGGCTGAGGAGGTGTTTCACTATCCTAACTCTTCTTTTGCTGCTGAGTTTGTGGAAGTGGGGAATCTGTTCAAGGGTAAGGTGATTATTGAACAAGGCACTCAAAAGTTGGATTTAGGGAAGATAAAAGTTGAGATTGTTCCTCACTCAGGATTTAATAAAACAGGGACTTCTGTTTTTGTCACTCTCCGTCCAGAAGATATTTTGCTCTCTCTGGAACCTCTCCATTCCAGTGCCCGCAACAGTTTCTTAGGTGAAATAATCAATATACAGGATAGAGGTGGAATTATCTGGGTTACTTTGGAGCCAATCCCCAAATTCTCGGATTCAAAAGCTAGGTCAGTTTCTACTCCATTTGTTGCTGTTATTACCAAGAGGTCGAAAGAAGAGATGGGTTTGAAAGTGGGTATGCGTGTCTATTTTACCTTTAAGGCCTCTTGTGTTAATGTGTTTGAGTAATCTCCAGAGTCTTTTTGGGGTAGTCCCGATTCATCGGGACGTTTGGTTAACGATGTGAGGAAAATCACGCTGATTCTGTGACGGAGGTCACGGACAGAGTTTAATTTTGAGGTTATAATTAAGATGGAAAATGGATTAATCGATAGATACAACCGGAAGATAGATTATTTAAGAATTTCGGTTACTGATAGATGTAACCTGAGATGCTTCTATTGTATACCTCCGTGGGGGATTAGAAAGCTCTCCTCTCAGGAGATTTTGAAATATGAGGAGTTAATCGAAATCATCAAATGTGCCCGTGAGTTGGGGATTGGTAAGTTCAGGATTACTGGCGGAGAGCCGTTGGTTAGGAAAGGAATTATTGGTTTTATTGAAAAGTTAGCAGGGTTGGGGATAGATTTTTCACTGACTACTAATGGAATCCTTTTAAATAGATATGGACGGGACCTGTTTAATGCTGGGCTTTCACGAATCAATATCAGTCTGGACACTTTAAAGGAGAATAGATTTAATCGGATTACTGGCGGCGGGGATATAAGAGAGGTCTTTTCAGGAATTGATGCGGCGAGGAAGTTAAACTTTTCTCCTATTAAGATTAATGTGGTAGTGATGAGAGGAATAAATGATGATGAAATTATTGACTTTATTGAGTGGGGGAAGAAGGAACTTTTGAATGTACGCTTCATTGAGTTTATGCCTTTATCTAGAGAGGACTACTTTTATCCCCTTAAAAGGGTTATGAATAACATTATAGAAGAGAGGAAGATGGTTTCTGTTGAGGTTCCTGGTTCTGGCCCAGCGAGGAATTTTAAGTCCACAGATGGTGATAATATTGTTGGATTCATTCTCTCTCGCTCGGAGCCTTTCTGTGACGAGTGTAATCGCTTGAGGTTGACATCTAACGGTATGTTTCTTCCCTGTCTCTTTTCCAGAGAGGGTGTCGATTTGAAAAAAGTTTTGCGAGAGGGTGGGGATATGCGAAATCCTTTTTATGAGGCGGTTTCTGGGAAGCCTGAGAAGCACAATTTGAATGGTATTGGACAGTATCAGTATATGAATCAGATTGGAGGCTAAGATGAAGGGATTTACCCATTTTGATAGTGAAGGAAGAGCTAAGATGGTTGATGTTACAGGAAAGAGAATGACCAAAAGAAGTGCCACTGCTACAGGAACAATCTTTATGAAACAGGAGACCTTGAACTTGATTGAGAAGAAGAGAATTATTAAAGGGGATGTGGTAACTGTAGCCAAAATTGCAGGAATTATGGGAGCGAAGAGGGTTAACGAGCTGATTCCTCTGACACACCCGATAAAAATTACTGGTTGCGATATGGATTTCCAATTTTTGAGGCGGGGCGTGTCTCGGCAGAAGGGGGAGGCTGGCGTCAAGATAACTGCCAGGGTAAAAACAAAGGATGCTACAGGATGCGAAATGGAGGCTCTATTTGCTGTGGCTTGCGCAGCTTTGACTATTTACGATATGTGTAAAGCGGTAGAGAAAGAGATAATGATTGGCGATATATGTCTATTGGAAAAGAGTGGGGGAAAGAGCGGAAGATATTACGCTAAAAGATAGTTTGCTTACGCTATCTTCACAAACTATCTTTTAAATACTGGAAGGGGGAGAGATGGGAATTTTGGTGGGTATTTTGACTGTTAGCGATAAGGGGTCAAAAGGCGAGAGGATTAATGAGAGTGGCAGAGTGATTAAGGAAATTGTTGAGGAGAAGTTGGAAGCGCGGGTGAAGAAATACGAAGTTGTCCCTGATGAGAAAGGAACTATAATTGAGAAATTAAAAGAGTTGGTGAATGATGGGATAGATTTAATTTTTACCACTGGAGGCACTGGTCTATCTCCCAGGGACGTGACGCCTGAGGCAACAAGGGAAGTTATCGATAAGGAGGTGCCGGGCATAGAAGAAGCGATGAGAATGAAGGGTTTGGAGAAGACTCCACACTCGATGCTTTCCCGGGGAGTAGCTGGAGTGAGCAAAGGGAGTCTAATTGTCAATCTACCCGGTAGCCCTAAGGCGGTAAGAGAGTCTTTGGAAGTGGTTCTCCCGGCGATACCACACGCTCTGGATATTATATCGGGTCGTGGTGGGGAGTGTGGAAGGCAATAATTAAAAGATAGTTTGCTCATCGCTTGAGGAATTTCTTAACGCCAAAAGACTTCGGACTCTGTAGGGCGCAAAAACTCGGCACCGTGAACGGTGCCCGACCTGTTGAGGTCGGTCGCCCTTTAGGGTGACGGGGGAAGCTATAGACCAATTGGCCGGATGAATACTGCTTGACGCTGTTATTAATTTGTGGTATACTTCATTATTGGGGTATAATAAGATTATGATAAAATCCAATAATAAAGGTTTTACCTATATAGAACTGGTTTTGGCCATGGCAATTATTGCTTTTATTGTTTTGGCTTTTAGTCAACTTTTCCTGCGCACTACTGTTTCCGTTAAAAGCATGGAATTTCAGACTTTGGCTTATAATTTTGCAGCGGATAAGATGGAAGAGATAAAGAATGAGCCTTTCGGTGCCATTGGTGGTCCCGATCCCGACGACTGGTATCCCGAGATCTGGCGGGGAGAGGTTCAACCCATGGCGGGAAAGAATTTTACTCGCAACGTAAGGGTAGATTGGCTGGAAAATTCATTAAAGCGTGTAGATATCGAAGTAATCTGGGCTGAAGGAGGCAAAAATAGAAATATTGAGATTAGTACATTAATTGTTGATAAATGGTAGGAGGTAGGAAAATGTCAAATATAAAAGATGAAAAAGGAATTGCGCTTGTTCTGGCGCTTATCCTAATGCTTGTTCTATCTGTTCTGGCAGTAGCAATGGTTTTTTTGAATACATCTGAGACGAGGTTTTTAGTCAAGGAGAGGCTATCAGATGCAGCCCTCTATATTGCTGATGGTGGGGTAGAGTTTGCGATTAACGAATTGCAGGAAGGCTTGGAAGGCTTAGACTATCGTGGACCAGAAACTCATTCCATTGGTAATGTAGGTGATTTTACCGTGAACGTTAACATTGATGGGCAG
>JABUBP010000344.1_pt1 | contig 12603 bp, 12 predicted proteins | sample 7240331 | NCBI WGS metagenome assembly JABUBP01 (sample SAMN07256347, study PRJNA390944) | subsurface metagenome | isolation source: Methane hydrate marine sediment | place: Pacific Ocean: Eastern North Pacific, ODP site 1244 | collected 2002 | reverse complement strand
CAAAACAATCGCATTAGGTATATAACCTTTCGCAAAAATTCCCCTTCCTTTTTTATATAATTTATCCTTACCCAACACATAATTTTTTATTCCGACCCGAATTATATAAAAAAATTGGTACGAATCAGGGACATATCAGTTAGCGATGCTAATTTTCAAAGACCTTATGACCCTAAGAGGGTTGCAGAAATAAAAAATTATGTGTTGGGTAAGGATAAATTATATAAAAAAGGAAGGGGAATTTTTGCGAAAGGTTATATACCTAATGCGATTGTTTTGAATCTATCCACAAAGTATAAATTGACGGAGAGTAATAGTAAGTATTATATTGAATTCCCGGATACGGAAAACTTGCCTAGTTATGAGGAGAGTATTGAGGTTATTGATGGGCAACATAGATTACTTGCTTTTGATGATGAGTGTAAAACGCAAATGGACGGAGCTCAATATCAGATGTGTTTTGTTGCCTTTATTGACTTAATGGAAGATGAGAAGAAGGAGATATTCATGGTGCTGAATGAGCGCCAAAAGACAGTCGACAAGAATATATTGTTAAGGCATAAAAAACTGCTCCACTTACTTTTAGAGGAAGAGGAGACGAGATATGACATAATATCCCGTTTAAATTCGGAAAAGGATTCACCATTTTATGACAAAATAATAATGGCAGGGGAAAAGAAGAAATATGGTTTAAAGGCAAATCAGGTTGACCTTATTTTTAACACGTCAAAAGCTTTAGAAAGACTAATCGATTCTAAGGGGCAGATTACCGAGAAGAAATATAAGGTGCTAAATAACTATTTCGTTGCTTGGCGACAGACCTTCAATAATGTCTGGTTCGTTAAGAATAATACACTGACTAAAATAGCTGGGTTCAGATTCCTTTGCTATCTATTTCCTCATGTATATGATTTATTAAGAGACAGAAGGGACTACCAAGTATCTGCTTTCAAAAAGGTTGTCGAAGATATTAGAGATAATGAGTTTAACGAAGAATTTGATATGAAGGCGGCGGACAAATTTTATCACTTTCAGGAGAAAAGCGGGATAATTAAACTAGCTACACAAATAGGAAAGGAACTAGTGGAGCAACACCAAAGTCGCGAAGATGATATCATCGTATAGTGAACGAATTGAAGGATACTGATAGAATACTTAAGAGCAAGCTTGAAAGGGTCACTATCCGTTACCAGAATGAGATAATAAACCGTCTTAGACTATATGTTTTTGCTAAATCTGCTATCACTTTATATTGTAAAGATAGGTTATCGCAGTTTGAGGGTTACGATTTTACAGACTTCAAGCTGAAGTTCAAACTTGTTGATTTCCACGAGGATAAAGAAATAAAAAGAATTAGTTATAAGGACATGGTTAAGACAGGTGAGGATTTTGTTAGTAATGAATTAACAGATGCAATTTATGTATTGAACACATCAACATTTGAAAATTGGTTGTTAACTATACTTAAACAAAAATTACTAATCAATAAGAGTTCGATATACAGTGATATGAGTAGAATTAGAAAGGGTGATGAGGACTATGCTCGTATTGATGTCGCAATGGTAAGAGGAGTTTCAACGTTAGAGGAATTATGGGGAAATATCGTTGATAAATATCTCAGAAGCCTTCCATACGATGGGATTAAGAAGGTAATGGGGAAGTTTTTGAATGTTTTTAAGATAGGTAAGGAGACTATTACTCCAAACATTTTTGATAAAATAAACGAAGTATATCTATGTAGGAACGCTATAGTCCACAATCGGAAGAAAGTAGGCAATGATTACATAGAAAAGTCTGGCAAATTTGCGAGATTCAAACTTGATGATGTTATTGTTTTAACAGAAGATGTCTTATTTGAGCAAGCGGACAATCTACTGAGATTTATGCAAGATTTCAGGAAGAGCCTTTAAACAGAAAATCTACTGGTGACCTTAGTTTATACCCCCAAACAAATCCTTAAACCGCACTGACCCAGCATAGCGTTCCACTTAGCCAACACCACTTCCCTCTCAATTGTAGTAACTACATTCCGCACGGACAGGGGTGGGTCTTCAACTTGGTTGATTGACCAAGTCACAAGGGCAAGATTATACTTTACATGAATCATCAAAAAGGATGGGTAGACTGATGCCAGGTAGAAGAAGCCATGAAGAGTTTGATTACATCCTTGAAGACAAGGGCATTATCACCAGTGCAAGAAAAGGATATATCGTTCATCCTAGGATGGATAGAGGAGTCCGGTGGTATGGTAGGACACATAGGGAAACGGATTATAGGCACTCTGAAGAAGGAGTCAGGGAAAGACTTGAGACATTAGATAATATATATGAGTATGACCAAGAAACTCTAACCGATTGTATTAGGATGGGACCGGGTCATATAGCTTTAGATAAAGCCGATGGCGATTTCAATAAGGCTTTGCGGATAATGAAAAGAAGAGGTTGGCACAGGACATACTATAGGCATCGTTAAAAATAGTCAGGTTGCTTCGCTGATATACGTCAGTTTGTTAACACTACCTTTCTCTCAATTGTAGTAACTACATTCCGCACGCCCACCAGTTCGTCTCTCATTTGGAGGTATTGACATAGTGGACTTACATAGTTACAATTTATTCACCTTAAATAAAACAATATATAATTTCACCGGGCAATAGGTTTCTGAATTGAAAATTACTACTGATGCCAAATTAACAATCCAAGATATTACAGAAGAACGGAGACAAGGGCATGGCACCCGTAGACATCTCTATGCCGAGCTAGAAAAGGAACTTGGCATCCCTATTGTGGCATATTTCACTAGTTTCAGATACGCAGTCACTATTTCTGATGATGACGTAGACCTGCTGGAACAGGTATTACAAAAATGCGATCTCAAAAAAGGATTTGCTATTTTAATTAGCTCGCCTGGAGGTAGCGGGTTAACAGCAGAACGTATAGTAAATGTCTGTCGTTCATACTCTGGAACGGGTGAATACGCGACTATTATTCCTAGTAAAGCTAAATCAGCAGCAACAATCATTTGCTTGGGCTCGTGTAAAATGTTTATGAGTAAAACTTCAGAACTAGGCTCAATAGACCCGCAGCTAGTCATAGAAGAAGATAAGAAGGTTAAATGGTTTTCAGTCTATAATTTAGTTAAGAGCTATAGGGATTTATTTGATAAGGCTGTAAAGGAAAAAGGCAATCTACAACCCTATATACAACAGCTAGCGAATTATGACGAAAGAGAAATAACAGAGTATGAGGCAGCACTTGCACTATCAGACGATATGGCTGTAAAAATTTTGAAGACTGGGATGCTTGCCCATAGGACTCCTAGCCAAATAAAAAAACAGATACATCGTTTCCTTACCCCTGAGGAAGTGAAAGTTCACGGACGTCCGATTAATGCACAGGAAGCTATTGATTGCGGTTTGAATGTGGAGATGGTAAACTTAAGAAGTAAACGATGGTCACTAATCCGCCAGCTATATGTAAGATTAAATAACTTTGTTTCAAGCGATAATATACCAAAGTGCATTGAATGCGAGCAATACTCATTTAGAGCTACAATTAGGGGGTCATAAATGACGACTAAGATTAATAAATCCGTAAAACGAAAGAGAGTGTCACCCTCAACGTTGCCAAAAATGAAGAAAGCACGGCAGGATTACTCGAAGATTTGGAAAGATGTTGAACCTTTCGTGCGCAAAGGAAATATTACGACGCCGTCCACTATAGGGAAATGGCTCTCTTCTAACTATGAGCCTTAACTGACATAATAGAAGAGAGCCATCTAACCAACTATGTCGGAATACAGCCTCAACCTATCCTCAAACCTAACTGGGTTAGTATATCTTTACACCATCCCCCCTCCCCAAAGTCGTAACCACATTCTTCACACACAACAGAGCAGAACTTTGCAACGCCTACTTCTTGGATTGTCGTTTTTCTCTTGCCACGAAACGATTGCATTCTTTGCACCGGCAGTGCCTGCCACCCTGGGAGGGACCATGAGTTGGGTCAATAGGGAATTCGTGGAGAGGCTTCCAAGTTCGACATTTCGAGCAGACCTTCCCTTGAATCCTATTTTTTATAACGATAGCCATTTGATTCCCTTGTAATTATCTCTTCGCAATAATCACTTCTCTCTCGATTGTAGTAACTACATTCTTCACGCCCAGGAGATAAAGCAGGCGACTTGTATTCTACGAACAGCTATAAATAGAATCATTCCTCAGATAATTCCTCTTCCTTCATATGAACTTGAATAGGCAACTCTCTAAAAGGTAACTGAAGTGCCTTCCTCATATCTACTACATTCTTAGGAGCATATCCTCGCCAGTGGTTGTTGAACAAAGCAAAGAGCAACTTAGTTTGACCTGCTGATACCTTCACCCTGCCTGCTAATTCCTCTATCTCTTCAGGGGAATATAAGTATTTATAGCGGGTTTCGCTATCTCCTGTCCACCACTTTTCAGAATTCCTACCATGAAAGCGGAAATAAGCCATATCAGAGGTTATAGGAAGCTCCTGAGCTATTGAAGATTTAAACTTTGGCTCGTCAATTTGAACCCAAGCGACATTATTTTCCTTTAATAGAGTAGCTATACCGGGGTCATCACTCCAACTTTTGTGCCTCAGCTCCACAGCTAATCTATACTCTCTGAATGTCCCACTAACTGCATTTATAATTTGCTTACCGAAGCTATCGTTTCTAAAACTTGGCGGGAACTGTGCTAACAGAGCACCTAGCTTTCCGCTTCTAACTAAGGGGTCAATACTACTCTTAAATATATCAATATCCTGCAAAGATATTACTGCTTCCTCCCCTGCAGCTTCTTTATACATCTTCGGGTGAGTGAATTTTTGCCACAGCTTAACGGTGAAGAGGAAATCATCGGGAACTCTCCGAACCCAGTTATAAACGTAGCCAGGATTCGGCGGCCGATAGAAAGAGCTATTTATCTCTACGGTATTGAAGAACTGGCTGTAATACTCAAGCTCATTTATCTTACCTTTAGGGTAGAAGTATCCGGTCCACGTGCCTTCACCTCTGGGATAAGACCATCCTGATGTGCCGATATATAGCTTTGCTTGATTGGTCATCTTTTATCTTCCTATAGCATCATTATAACAGCATATATCAGAGAAAATTAAATTTTAGATATACCTTAAAATACTGACAAAAACCTCTTGACAATGGAACATATGTTCTACTATAATATTAATCCCTTTCCCCTTTTGGAGTCAAACCATGTCGAAGCTCATTGGTGAACCAGTAAAAGTCCACCAGGATAAGAATACTATGATAACTGCCTTTATATGGAGAAGGCGTCTCTACAGAGTCCTTGAAGTTGTTGGTTGGTGGAGAGAGCCTTCTGAATGGTGGAATGGTAAATCGATACGTCTTTTTGTCCGTGTGAATGCACAAAACTCAAGCACCGGGACTTATGAGCTTTACAGGCTTGGAGAGCAATGGTTTCTCTCAAGAGTCCTTGATTAGAGTTGTAACTATGGGATTTATCCATCTTCATGTCCATTCTCAATACAGCTTTCTGGACGGAGCATCTTCTCTGGATGAACTCCTGGATAAAACTGTTTCTCTGAAGATGCCTGCTATTGCACTTACTGACCATAATCGGTTGACGGGCACCATTCGTTTCTATGACAAAGCTAAGACGGTAGGAATCAAGCCGATAATTGGTGCTGAGATTGATTTGGATGGTGGGTATCATTTAACTCTTCTTTGTAAGAATGCTGAAGGATATTCAAGTCTATGCCGACTATTAACGCAGGCGCACCTCTCAAATCGGGATAGGAAACCAAAAGCAACTAGAGAGATGTTGCGGAATTACAGTAGCGGACTAATAGCTCTTAGTGGTTGTAGTAAAGGGGAACTACCTATACTCCTCGGTAAAGGTAAACATGATAGAGCTAAAGAAGCAGCATGTTTTTATAGAGAAGTCTTTGGTAGAGACTTTTTCGTTGAGCTTATCCGCCATCCTTCAAGAGAAGGATATTCTGAAAGCCATCAGCTTGTCTCATTTGCTAACGAAGAGGGTTTACCCGTAGTAGCTACGAACAATGTCCATTACACTGAAACGAAGAGATACAGAATCAAAGAGCTGCTCAATGCGATAGACCAAAACATTCCGGTTTGCCAGTTAAAAGGTTACCGCACTGTGGAGCAATACCTGAAATCACAGAAGGAGATGATGAAGCTTTTCAAAGACCTCCCTGAAGCTATAGAAAATACCGAGGAGATTGCCTCAAGGTGCAATCTGGAGTTGGAACTGGGTAAACCCCGCTTCCCCAGGTTTGATATTCCAGATGGTGAATCTCATTACGGTTATCTTAGAAAGATAGCTTTGGCGGGAGCTGATAGAAAATATGGTTTACCGACTGCTTCAATAAGGAATCGCCTTGAGCGCGAGCTTGATACTATCAATAGGCTCGGGTTTTGCAGCTACTTCCTGGTGGTTTGGGATATAGTTCGCTGGGCGAAAAGCAGGGATATAAGGTGCCAGGCGAGAGGTAGTGCCGTAGATAGTCTCGTTGTCTACGCATTGGACATAAGTAATGTTGACCCTATCGAATATAACCTGCTCTTTGAGCGTTTCATGCATCCTCTGAGGTATGAGCCCCCCGACATTGATTTAGATGTTGACCGAAAACGCAGAGACGAAGTAAGAAACTACATCTACCAGAAGTATGGTGCTGAGAATGTTGCCTGTGTGGGAACGATAAACACCTATATGGCCAGGGGTGCTATCCGTGACATCGGTAAAGCCTTGCAAATACCACAACCTATAATTGAGGAAGCCTGCAACGGTATCCACTGGTTATCCGCTTCCAAGCTTATGGAATATGCTGACAAGCTTCCTGAGCTGAAACATAACACCATCTACAGGAAAGAGGAGCTTGCTGACTTCTTTAAGTTATGCACTGCTATAGACGGATTCCCCAAGCATCTATCCGTCCACTTAGGAGGATTACTTATCGGTAATGGCAAGCTGTCCGATTTAGTCCCTCTTGAGAGGTCTAGTGGAGGAGATATAATCAGCCAGTATGACAAGGATGACATTGAGCAGTTGGGGATTGTGAAGCTAGATTTGTTATCGCTCCCTACTCTAACTGTTATTGAGGATACATTAAATAACATTAAGCAAAGCCGTGGAATCGATATTAACATAGAGAAGATACCAAGAAACGACCCTCTGGCTTTTAGCATACTCAGGGATGGCAAGACAATTGGAATATTTCAGCTTGAATCACCGGCACAGAGGGAGATGGCAGGCAGGCTTCTGCCAAACTGTTTTGAAGATATCATCGTGTCTATATCCCTCGTCCGCCCGGGTCCGCTCAAGTCAAATATGGATAAGGATTACCTCCCCAGAAGACACGGTAAAGAGCCCGTGAAGTATCTCCACCCTAATCTGAAAAACGCTCTCAGTGAGACTCTGGGAGTAATACTGTATCAGGAACAGGTATTAAGGGTAGCTCATGATTTAGCCGGTATGAGTTACGCTGAAGCAGATGGTTTTAGACGGGCAATGACGCATGACCGGACCGAAGAGGAAATGGAGAAAATGAGAGACTCCTTCTTTTCTCGTGCTATTAAGAATGGAGTCAGTAAGGGTATTGCTGAAAAAGTATTTAAACAACTGGCAGCCTTTGCTGCCTATGGATTCTGTAAGGGGCACGCCTGTGCCTATGCTATTACTGCTTATCAGACCCTTTGGTTGAAGAGTCATTACCCTGCTGAATTCCTGGCAGCAGTATTGTCTAACCAACCTATGGGTTATTATCCACCTCGTGTATTGGTAGCTGAAGCGAAGAGGTTCGGTGTGGACGTATTACCCCCTGATATTAACAACTCTTTTAACAACTACACGGTAGAGGAAGGAGCGATACGGGTCAGCCTCAAACAGCTAAAAGGAATGTCGGAAGAAGCGTTGGAATCTATATTGTCGACAAGGGCAAAAGATAGGTTTATTTCTCTAAGGGACTTTGTGCTGCAAACAGAAGTCAGTCAACCGATTTTGGAGAACCTGGTCAAGATTGGGGCATTTGATTCCTTGGGAAACCGGAATGACTTGTTTTTACAGGTTCCAAAGCTATCAGAGCTTAAACGCAGGGTATTGAAGGGGACAATACCACTATTTGAAGATAGTATCCCTGAAGTGGAATTGTCTGCGGATGATTCTAAAGATGATATAAGGTCAAGGCTGTTGATTGAGAGGGAATTGTTGTCATTGAACCTATCGGCACATCCCTTGGACTTCTATAATTACGATGATGGGATTACCAAGATGAAAGACCTTCCCTCGATACCTACTGGTAAGCGGGTTAAACTAGCTGGGGCTGTGATACGTTATCAGACTCCGCCTACGAGGAATGGGAAGAGAGTGGTTTATGTGATAATGGAAGATGGAACGGGAATCGCTGACGTAACCGTATTTAGTGATGTCCAAGAGAAATGTGGTCAAGTCCTTTTTCGTGAAGGTTGGTTAACAGTCAAAGGTAAGATTCAGAGAAGAGGTCAGAAAGCTACTTCAGTGACTGCTGAGAGTCTGTCACCTTTAAACGCAAGATGGACGTTTAAGCATTAATTATTGCGGGCTTATCACCTTGACCCAGGGTTTGAAAGTGGTAGAATTGGGGTATGGCAAACCGTTGGATTACTAAAGCACGAATTATATATATCCTCATATTTGGCATACTCTGGCTGTTTTGGCAATTATTTACAGACGAATTGGCAGGGATTATTAGAGAGCATATCTCTGAAGGTGGCATAGTAATGTATGGTATAACACACCCATATATTATTATGCCGATACTCATTATTCTAAGTTGCCTATTTTTTCTTTGGCGTTCTCAAAGTCAAAAAACCCAAAAAACAATAGAGCAACCAACCATACTTCCAAGCGAAAATCTGACTGAAACTTTAACTACAATGCATAGGCGTTTGGTTGACTTGCGAAAAGAGAAAGCTTCCCAAACTCGTGTTAGGGAAAAACAATTGGAAAAAGTGTTACCGACGCTAGCAGATAGAATGGGAACAGTAAAAATAAAGGATTGGCCTAAATTTAGGCGTAAAATAGAATCGAGAATTCGTCGGGCAGTTCCACCCTTCCAACATTGGAGATATTTTGAAAGACCGTTTAGGTTTAGAGAATATATGAGAAGGAGGCAAGAGTGGAAACAAAAAGTATATTATGCTGGATTATCAGTCGCTTCAGAAGTAAAAGATGAATTATTCCACACTAAAAAATGGACATTTAAAGACGGCATAAAAATTAGTGACTGGGTTGACGGATATAATTGGGGTGTTAAAAAGCTTCGTGATGAGGATACGCTATGGACAGAATTGCATAATTCGATTAGCCATTATTACAAAGACAAAATATTAAGGGATTTAATTGAAAGACATAACGACTTCTCGCTCATTTATAACAACATATCTTTAATGATTGACTATTCAAGAAAGTTTCCAAATAATGAGTTTTCTTTGATGTTGTGCGAGACCCTTCTTGGAAGTCCTATTAGTCCAGAAAAAGCAGACTTAGCACTTGGAGAAGTGCTGGGTGATATTGAAAAGCGTCTAAATGAAATCCGAGAGGAAAAGCCGAACATCAAGATACTTATAGAAGAAATACTATCAACAAAAGATTATCCAGAAAAGACGGTATATATTCTGAGGGTTTTATATCACGATAGAGAAAAACTCACACAGGGATTATATAGCGGAAACGCTACCCCTCTCGACAAACTCGTATACCACCAATTAAATTTACACGACGTAGTAAGGCTCGAGCAAAGAAAGGAAAGAATATACGGAAGCGATAATACTCAGGACGTGGGATATTGGATATTAACAGAGCGTGGAAAGGAAGTTATTAAGTATTTACAGAAGAAGCCACAAGTTCTTCGTAAGGAAGATTCTTAGACTCAATAAGTTTACGGAGGGTGTCTCTAAAAAGATAAGGATTGTTCCGGTTGTTGAACCGCCATTCTAATTCATCAAGGTAAGCATCAAGATGTCTAGCAGAAAGTTTATGATAAGAACCAACGACAGAACGCTTAAAGAGACTCCACACATTCTCAACGGTGTTGGTATGAACATCACCACGCACCCATTCTTCTTCACTGTGGTTGACTGTCTCGTGCCTCGTATCGTGGTCAGCGATACCTTTATACGGAGGCCATTCATCAGTGTAGATAGCTTCGGTATCAGGGGAAGTCGCCTTTTTGATAAAGTCGTGGAGCGTCTTGCGGTCTCTGGCGCTAACCACCTGCATCCTAAGAGAACCACCACGCTCAACCGCACCTACAACGGCGGTCTTGTTCCCTTTGTAGCCGTGTCCAACATCTTTTCTCTTACCACCTATCCAAGTCTCGTCAACTTCTACGATACCATCAAGAGGCTCTGGATTGAGTTCTGTCATAGCTTTTCTTATCCGGTGGCAAAGATACCAGGCTGTCTTGTAAGATACGCCTATGGTGCGTTTAATCTGGTTAGCAGACACACCCTTCTTTGCCTCAGACATCATATAAGCGGTAAGAAACCACTTCCAAAGGGGAAGATGGGAGTCGTGGAAGATAGTGCCAGCAGTAACGGAGAACTGATAGCGACATGAATTACAATCAAAGACACGGGGCTTTTGTATCCTTGAGATACTCGTTGAACCACAGCGAGGGCAGGCAACACCATTCGGCCAGCGTAGTTCCTCAAGGTATTCTCGGCACTTGTCCTCGTTTCCATACCGCTCTACCGGAGTTACCAGATTTACTTCTTGCTTATTCTTACTCATTGGAGACCTCCTATGCCTAAAAAGAAAGTAAAGATAACGGAACTACCAGACGAGAAAGCCATTAAGAAACTATTTCCTAAAAAAGTGGTGGAAAAAGCTAAGGAAGTGGCACATGAAAAAGATTCAAAATAGCTATAATTCAGCTTCATATACTAACTATAGCACAGAATTAACCCTTTGTCAAGTATATAATCCCGAATTATTGTTATATAGATAGAACGGGTATAGAATATTTGTAACAAAGTATCAGGTGCTTGCTGATTGCAGCCAATAATTGAAGCATATCTAGACATTGAGACAACAGGGCTTTCACCTTGGGATAGTGAAATAACCGTGGTTGGCATACATCTCTGCAATAGGGACGACACTAAGTTTATTCAGCTTGTTGGTGAAGACATTTCAGCTCAGAGTATTCTTGAGGCTTTGGGTGGTATTGAGGTCATTTACACATATAACGGCAGTAGGTTTGACCTACCCTTTATCTATATTAAACTCGGTGTTAACCTCGCCAAATCCTTCAAACACCACGACCTTATGTATGATTGTTGGAGACGCAATTTATTTGGTGGTTTTAAAGCTGTTGAGAGACAGTTGGGTATTGAGAGACGATTAAAAGAGGTTAATGGGTATGAGGCTATTAGGTTGTGGTGGAGTTATATGGACTCTTTTGACCTTGATGCTTTAAACACATTACTTGAATATAACAAGGAAGATGTGTTGAATCTAAAGAAGTTAAAGGAACTATTAGTAGTATAGATGAGTAACAAGCCAAACATAGGTAAAATCATAAAGGAACAGAGGAAAAGATTATCGCTTTCTCTGTATCAGCTTTCAAGACTATCAGGTGTTTCTGTTGCACATTTGGGACGGATAGAACAAGGACAGCGTGGTGCATCAACACGAACCCTACAAAAGATTGCTGAGCCTCTTGGCTTCGACCTTTATGAGTTGCTTGTTGTTAGTGGGCATTTATTACCCAACACATCTACATTCTCATCAGAACAGAGAGAGAAATTAAGAAATGAGTTAAATACGCTGCTTCAGAGAGTGGAGTCTGATACAAATCGAATCAGTGAAATAGTAAAAAGACTTCTACTTACGAAATAGAACCACTTCCCTCTCGATTGTAGTAACTACATTCCGCACGCCCACGGGTTCATGATGTAGTATAACTCCGCTACCTTGTCAAAGCTACCTGAAACGGAATCCTTTTGTTAATATTGTGTCCCAACATTGACTATCGTTGGCCTGCCTGACACAGCCGTCCAGGAAGCCAGGGAGCGGGTGCGTGCCGCTATCCGGAACTCTGGCTGCACCTTCCCTATGAAACGTATTGTAGTTAATCTTGCCCCGGCCGACCTCAAAAAAGCCGGTCCGGCTTATGATTTGCCCATTGCTGTTGGTATCCTGCTCAGTTCAGAGCAGGTGTATGCTGATGTTTCTCAGACCATAATCCTCGGTGAGCTGTCGCTAGATGGCAGCTTACGCCATACCAGTGGTATCTTACCTATGGTTGCCGTGGCTCATCAAGAGGGGCTGTCTGACATTATTGTGCCTGATACCGATGCCAAAGAGGCATCCCTAATAGAAGGCACTAAAATTATCCCCATCACCTCATTATCTCAGTTAGTTAGCTATTTCCGGGGAGAAATACCACCCCCTGAGTATAAGTCTGATGAAGTGCTGGAATACACCCCACCTCCCTCATCAGCTACTGACCTGGCTTACATTAAAGGGCAAGAGCATGTCAAGCGAGCCATAGAGGTAGCTGCTGCTGGTGGGCATAATGTAATAATGGTGGGACC
>JABUBP010000343.1_pt1 | contig 12609 bp, 16 predicted proteins | sample 7240331 | NCBI WGS metagenome assembly JABUBP01 (sample SAMN07256347, study PRJNA390944) | subsurface metagenome | isolation source: Methane hydrate marine sediment | place: Pacific Ocean: Eastern North Pacific, ODP site 1244 | collected 2002 | reverse complement strand
CCCGAGTGGCGGAATTGGTAGACGCAACGGACTTAAAATCCGTTGAGGTTTTTCCTCGTGCCGGTTCGATTCCGGCCTCGGGCACCATCTTAAGACATTAATTAATAAATGTATTCAATAATATATTAAAAATTATTTGTAGTTCGAATCCTTCCTGGCCAGCCAAACCAAGCATTAAAAGAAGTGACCACTTTCCCTAATTTAAATAATAGTTTTAAATAATTTAGCAAGTTTCTCATTAAAGTATTTTATATTATTATTTAGTAAGATGTATTTTTAAATATTTTATTGGATTTTTAAAATTGATGATATAATAAAGTATAAAATTTCAGTTAAAAACTCCAGATTTATTTTAAAATTATTGCATTTTTATAAGAAAGGCTAAGTAATGATGAAAGAAAGAAAAATTCTAAAAATAATTTTAATAATTATACCAGTTATTTTATCTTTACTGTTATTATCTTGCAGGTCTACTGGTGTATCTCAAATATCTCAAGAGCCAGAAGATGCGATAGTAGAAACTGAAAAAGCACTTGAAAGTGAAGCAGAAGAATTAATAAAAGAAGAGGTAGAGCCCCAAGAAACAGTTGAGGAAACTGAAGAAATAGAAGAGGTCAAAGATGTAGAATATACTGGATTATGCAACAACCCCTATTTCCCAGTAAAACCAGATACTTTTTGGAACTACAAAGTACAAAATCCATCTGATACCTACGAATATGTTTCCAGTTTTATAGAGATTGCAAATGAATCATTCATAGAGAAAATAGAATCTAAAGTATTTAATGCTGATGTAAAATGGCTGTGTTTATCTGATGGACTGGTCCTGGTCCAGAGTGAATATTCTGCTCTTATGCTTGAGGAGGATAGCCAGGGAATGGAATTTACCACTGAAAGCTATGAGGGTGTTACTATACCTTCTCCAGATAAATGGATTATTGGTTATAAATGGGATACTAGATATAGAGTCAGGGTAATAATAGTTGAAGATGAACAGATGACTTTCACTGGTGATATAATTATAAAAAATGAAATTGTTTTAATAGAATCAGTAACTGTACCCGCTGGGACATTTCCAGAAGCTTTTAAAATTGATTCTGATAAGAGCATGAATATTTCTGCAGATATAGGTGGGACTTCCATGTCTTTTGATGTCTATACAGATATATCTTCCTGGTATGTTGAGGATACTGGACTTGTAAAACAAATTTCTAAAGCGACATGTGGGACTACGACTGTAGAGTTGCTTTATATAGAGGAAAAGGGAATCTGATATTTTATAATATCTTAATTTTGGTATAAAGATATCTACACTTGAAATCATTATCTCGGTTCTACCTTTGTGTAAGGTGGCCAGTCAATTTTTACATATCAAAACCAATCATTTCTGAAGAAATAAGGCACAATTAGCAAATAATAAGAATTATATTCCTATTAGATAATAAAAAAATATTAATATTATTAAGAGTGCATAAGTTATATGAATATTGAAATAGAAAAAGAAGAGATTATTGAAATAATTGATAATGCAATTTTAGACAATAAATATAAAAATAAGCTAGAAGAGCTTTCAGTTACCGTACATAAAAAAGTTCTACGTTTCAATTTATGACTACATAAAGAAATAAATACAAAATTGTTTAACCATTAAATTACCTTGCTGATATCAAAAGAAATTTTTCAATAACGGAATGACTTAATAATAAATTAATCTTTAAGATTATGTATATTGGAATAGATGAAACAGGTGACTTTATATCTGATGAACTTAACTTCTTTATTTCTATTTTTATTAGGTATAAATATTTAAATGAGATACAAATCATCTTTAAAAAATGGGAAAAATCTTTACCTAAAGAATTCAAAGATTTAAAAGGTGAAATAAAAGGAGCTTTATTAACAGAGGAAATTTTAGATGATTTTGTTGATAATATTATTTTTAATAAATTTTATCAAATTAAATATTGCTGTTATGGTGTAAAAACTGACTAAGATTCCTGGAATCATGTTAATTTGCAAAGAAAATTAACTATTGAACATTTAAAAACAGGAATAGAAACATATTTGAAGAAAGGTAAAGAATATAAAAAAATTGCTAATCAATACACTAATATGTTTGATTGGTGGAAAAATCAAAGCAAACAAAATATTTTAAAAATGACAGTATTGGGAAGAACGATTCTCGATTCTTTAAACCATGCTATCTGCTATAGTGCCATCCATGGATTTGATAGTGAACTGGAGTATTTACAATTTAAAATTGATAAGGATTTTATAGATCAAGAAGCTAAAAAAACAAACTGGAAAGAAATTTTGCGGAACCAGCTTTGGAATAGAAGACAAGGGATTACCAGGATTTCGGAATGGGACAAAAATCACCCATTCTTAAAAACTTTTGTAGAAAAAGAAATGGAAGACAAGATGATATTTAAAAATGAACTAAAAAAAAGAATTAATTTTTATAGTTCACATAATAATTTTGAAATAAGAATAGCCGATATTGTTGCCACAATTAATAGAAGATATATAGTTAAAAAAGAATGTAATTTAGTATTTAAAAAACTGAGATTATCTAGCTTTAGTAGAGGATTATACAATCATCTAATATTAACAATGACACCAGATACAATCTATAATCCATTTGATTGATCTTAAAAAAATTATTATGGATCAATATATTCTAAACAAACCTACAATTACTTACATCTCAGTTGATTTTCTTGCTAATTTTGAAAAACTTTTTTCTGATATCTTCAGAAAAAATTTAAGAAACTAAAAGTTAGAGTTAGATATATAAGCCGAGTTATAAACTAAAAAATGCTTAAAAGATTTATTTAAGCTTGCGAAAAGAAAATTATTAATATTATTTTTTTAAACCCTCTTTTACTATATTATTTCTAACATCATCTATTGCCTGGACTATAATATCAATATTTTCTTTCGATACTGGTTTATTTATAGTCCATTTTATTTCATGTCCAGCAGGTATAAAAAGATTTGTATTATTTAATTTTTCAAAATAACTATTAACTATCTCTTCTGCATTATTAACTTTCCTTCTAATTTCCTGAACTGCTGTATAAATACTCTGACCTACACCTGCTTTTTTACTGTATCCATATAATATATTTACATGATTCCCTCCTAAATCTACGTTTAGAGAAAAACCTTTTGAGCCCCAATGTACAGGTATATTATTTTTTTAGGCACTATTAAATATTAACTCGAAGAAATCTTTAGTATAATTATCTACAGAGCTCATAAATATTCTTTTATTTATTTTAGGTAAAGAAATAGGTTCACCACCTTCTCCTATCATTTCTTTACTTACAACAAAATCACTTGTTATTATTTGTTTCTCTTCATCTGTAGTGAAGTAATTGAATTCTAGGCAGTAAACATTAAAACCTTTTTTATTTAATAACAATGAAGTTTGTTTTATCTCTTTTGCGATATCATGTCCGATTATTACAAGCCTTTGATCTTTATTGAAAGCCACCGGAGTATTACTATCAAGCTCCCATATCACTGTCTTAGCTGTTGCCTATTTTTCCTCGTTTGTCAAAGAACCTAATAAAATTCGGTTTGTTAAAAGTTTCCTCCCGAATTTTTAATTTCGTGAAGCCCTAATCATTAGTGTTACTAATAAGTGATGTGCGTTTAACTATAGCAACTAATCAATCCATATTTTTTTAAATCACGAAGAAATATTCTAGCTGTCACTGGCCCAATTCCTTTAAACCCCTGAAACTTTTTCTTTAAATAGTTTTCACTTTTAGCTGATCTTAAAAGGTTAGTCAAATTTCCATATCCTTCTTTGAGTTCTTTTAGAATTTCCAACAGTTTTGTTGCGGTTGAAAAATCATATCTTACATAATGGCCTCTATCTAAAACCTCAACTATTCTGTCCCAGCCAGCCTCTAAGATTTTTTGTGGAGCCAACAATCCTTCTTTTTTAAATTCAAAATAGGTTCTTTTGGCAACTTCTTGCTGGATTGGTTTTCCAAAAAGTAAACAAGCTAAAAACCACTTAAAAAGTTCTGACTCTTTGCCTGATTTTAAATTAATTCCTAAATCTTCTGAATAAATCTTTCTTTTTATCCTTTTCATATTAACAATTATTTATTTATAAGTTCTGAATCCACAGTATTTCATTTTCCTGTTCTGGTAAACAATTTTTTTAATCCTCTCTGCTTCTTTTAATTCATCTATCATTGTGTTTTTAGTAATTTTTCTCTTCAAATAATATCTAATTCCATTAACTTCTGTCCAGCTTCCACCTGATATTATTTTATATTTTCCCAAAAAAATAATGTACTCCTCAAAATTAAAAAAGAACTTCTAGATAAGGTTAAAAAATTATCTATGGATATTCTACTTTTATAAAGAAGGCTATTTTAGAGAAATTGAATAATAATAGTAAGTTGAATGAGTTAGAAAAAAAATAGAAAAATTGGAAGAGAAAAGAAAATAAAATTTTATAATATTATTAAAGAATATAACTTATAAAATTAAGTAATATAAACAAGTATAATAGAGTAGAAATTGGCTACTGGATGGGAAATGTAATTAACAAATAAACAATAGATTTTAGGAGGTATTATTAGATGGAGAATAAAGAAAAAGTTAGAGGAATTATAAAAACTAAAAAAGAAATAAAACAATATCAACTGGCTATTCTAAAACAAATGCTTACTTTAGCCACTAGTGGTTTTGGTCTAGTTGCTGCACTAGCTTGGAATGAATTTATCCGTACTGTTGTTAATGATTACATTCGTACAAAAATCAGTATAGGCTCTGGTATAATTTCTCTTGCTATCTATGCAGTTATTGTTACTGCAATTGCTGTTTTTATAACACTTCAATTAAGCAGGGCTGTAGAAAGGCTAGGAGAAAAGAAAAAAGTAAAAAAGTAATATAAAATTGATAGTTCTTTTATTAAGTCGCAATTTAATGCTTTGGATGTTCTCTTCCTGGTGTTTTCCTTTTAATTCTTTGGAAATTAAATTTTGGTAAGCACTAAAAATATTTAAGACCCACTCCCTTGAACTATCAAGTTTGGTTGGTATTCCAATTAAAATTGGAGTTGTCTTTCAAAATTACAACATAAATATTAAGGATTTAAATTATTCAATATATAATGGAGAAAAGTATAGGGAAAATGCTGATGAGAAACAAAATCAATATAAGGTGCTTCTCCCTTAAAGACCTTAATCGGATTATGGAAATTGAGCAGGTCTCATTTACCATTGATCCATTCTCGGAAGATATATTTAGGATTTGGTATCATAAGTGTCCCTATCTTTTTATTGTTGCAGAGATATCTGGAGTAGTTGTGGGATATATGATAACTTGTATTGTCTACAAAAAAGGCTATGTTGTTTCTATTGCTGTTGATCCGGCTTACAGGCATAAAAGTGTTGGAAGAACTCTTTCATACTTTACCTTTAACTGCTTGAAGACGTCTGGTGTGAAGATGATAGAATTGGAGGTTCGAACAACAAACATAGAAGGTATTCGTTTTTGGGAAAATTTAGGTTTTTTTCCATTAAGGACCATTCCTCATTTTTATCATGATGGTACTGATGCCATAAAAATGAGAAAATTATTAGGAAATAGCTAGACAACTCTTCTTCTTTTTGTAAACAATACTACACCACCTATTATACCCACTAAAAATGCTAGGGGACATACAACCAGTCCCATAGTAAAAAAGAAAAGTTCATCACCTATGCCAATCCTGTTCCAATAGCCTTCCCCAAAAAAGTAAAAGAAGATAGCATATGTAAGATTGTGTAAAAGAAGACTTACAAAGACCCCCTATTTTTTAACTTATCTTATAGTTTGTTAAGATTTGGCTATGTAAAATTTCACCAGCTTTGGACCACTGTTTCAGCACCATTGAAGTGGTCAGTTAGTATTATATCCATCTCTGTAAAAAATAGTATGGATATTAAACCCTAAATAAATAGTTTCATTAAAGATCCTGGTGTCATTATTATCATAATGTCTTTGCAGCAATATAATATAAATTTCAGATGGAAGTATCCTTACCCCAATCTTTAGTCCAGTTTTAAAGTTATTATCTAGGCCTGTATTCTAACTTCCAAATTGGACTAGTTTTTGGGGGAAAGGTCATAGTTCAAATAATTATATAATAAGTAAAAAAAACTATTTGATTTTAATCAAAATTTTTTGCAGCCTCTATTCTCTCCATTATCGGCGGATGGCTGTAAAGAAAATATTTTATGTACCAGTGTGGAGACACATTAGACAGATTGGATTCCGCAAGCTTTAACATTAGCTGGATTTGAGCATCAGGGTTTTCTGTTGCCTGCATAGTAAAATTATCAGCCTGTCTTTCAAAAGTCCGGGATACTGCATTCTGTAACGGCAGTGATAAAAACGAAATTATGGATATTAAAAGAATTATAACCAAAATTGATTTGAAATCTCCTACCATGTTGGAGTAAGTAAAAACAGCATTTATAAGAAATAACCCGGCAGTTCCCGAAATGATCCCTATTATTATGCTCTTGAATATATGCCAGTTGTACCAGTGTCCTATTTCATGCGCTATTACATTTAATGTCTCTTTCCTTGAAAAATTATTAATTAGATTATCGAATACTACTATGCGCTTGCTGCCTCCAATTCCGGTAAAATAGGCATTCGCTTTATTGGTTTTCCTGCTTGCATCAGCTACCAGAACTTCCTTTACTTCTATGCCTGCTTTCCCTGCAATATTTATTATTTGTTCCTGAAAATTTGTATCCTTTAACTTTTCAAATTTATAAAACAGCGGGTCTATTAATATGGGATAGAGATAGGTGATCACTACAATAAATATTGCTAAAACAGCTGAGGAAATTATCCACCAATACTTTGGTATGTAAACCATCAGGGCATAGATACCCGTCATTCCCAGAGAAAAAATTAATATGGAAATGCCATTTTCTTTTAAGTAATCTGAGAACCACATAGCTAAAGTCTGGTTTGAAAGCCCAAACCTGTGTTCGATTATGTAACCTCTGTAATATGCCAGTGGTAGGAGTATAAGTTGAATTAATAAATAAAATAAGACTATAAAAGAAAAAGCCAGTAAAATATTTATGCGGGTACTTTTAAAATATTTAAAAAATACAATAATTATACCGGACATAATGGACCAGGATAAAAAACGGCTGGCAATACTGATATTTAATGAGACTCTATTATAATTTGAAGCTTTTAACAGTAAATCGTCATCAAAATACTGTCGCACATTATCACCATGATCAGGTTTATATAATAAATTAACCAGAAGTATTGAAGCAAGCGATAGTATTGCCAGACTGATTAAAGTTATTAATATAAAACCTAACAACGTTTTCCCTTTAAATATATTAATTTTCATAATTTATTTCCATAATATTTAAGGGATACAACTATTTAAATAATTATATCAAAATAACGGGGAAATACTTTTTTTCTTTTTTTCTTCTCAGCAAAAGCGAGGCTATTCTTTTTCTTCTCTCGACCACAAGGGCTTTAGATATCCTGGTAATATTTTTTTAAATCTGACATTTTAATCTCTTATTCTTTTACCCAATAGAATAATATCCTGAAGATCTCTTTCATCTTTTGCTTCCATCCATCTGGCCTCAAAATCAGGTTCCGCAATTATCTGAGAGATAAAAGTATGTGAACGCAGCAACATATTTCTCTTATCCCTTGTTCCTATTGCCCTTACCCCATTCTTTAGTCAAGTTTTAAAGTTAGTATCTAGGCCTGAATCCTAACTTTCAAATTGGACTAGTTTTTGGGGGAAAGGTCAAGTAAGGGCATTAATTATAAGTGCTTTACCTGAAAACCTTGTATATCCAGACATAATTATATTGCTAGGAGAAAATTTTTTTTTACCATTTTCAAAAGTTTCAGCAACTATTTGATGATCAAAAAAAATTGCGGAATTTCTATATAATCTTAAAGAATCTAAAACTCTAGCGAGATCGCTTAATGTTGAATTAAGATAGTCAGTACTTAATACTGCATATTCAGGTGTTTTATAATTGATATTATAAGTTTTTTGAATAACATAATTCGGCCAAATATTAAAATGTATGTCTCCTTGCATCACCCTTTTGTCTTTTTCTGATACTACAGATTTTAGAATCTTTAGATTAGTATCAAGTAGTATTTCATCAACTTCAGAATCAAAATTAAACAATCTTATAGTATGCTGAGTAGAAACTAATACCATTATCTCTTCTTAAATAAAAAATATTGTTAAAATATTTTTACTTGCAAAAGTTTCATATTTAAATGATCTTTAAGCCAACACGGATTCCTTTTTCTGATCTCTCTGGTGATAAATCCATATACAGGTAGTTCGGAGAGGTTTTTTTAAGGTTGGTTACAATATCATTAAAAATGGTGGTTTTTCCACTGCCTGGATAACCAGTAATAAAAAAATTTTTATACATTATAATTAATATTTCTCCATTTCCTGTAAACTATTTCCATTTGTATCCCTTTTAGATCAAACTGAGGATCCTGTGGGATGGAAATCAGATACCAAACTCCTTCCTTGGCAGTGACTGCCAAAGATATGGCATCCAATATATCATCTCTTCCTAGATATTTTCTTTTATATTTTTCCAGTGCATAATTGAAAATCTCTTCAGACCTGCTGTAGACCGATTTTAAAATTTTTAATCTTTCCTTTATGCCATCTGCTGTTTTTTTGGAGTATGTCATTATTTTGCCAGCCATGGACCAGAAACAGATTTCAGGATGGGATTCTCTGATTACTTTATGTGCATTACTGTCACCTGTTACTAATACATCAGTCTCCCTTATTTTAGAAATAATATTCCATACTTGATAGGATAATCCTTTTCCTATTATTTTCCTGTTCAGATTATTTGCCTTTCTGTAATTCTTGGCATATACTGCCGGGCGGCATGGAGCAGGGAATACACAGGACCCCTTTTTGAGTCTTAGGATCTTTCTGGCTTCCAGGTCGCATTTTCTATTGGTGATATTTCCTCCTGGGAGACCTATTGGTATATCAATAAGTATGGAACTTGAACCAGAATATGTATCCCATAAAGCATGTATATCTGAAAAGATATCTATTTTAAATTCATCTTTATCATCTAAGCTGACTACAAACCACCCAGCCTTACATCCATCTATTCCGATATACATCTTTTGAGCTTACTTATCATTATTTTTTAATAATATTTACAATAAAGTCTTCTGCATCTTTAATGTCCTGTTTATTTGGCCTGCCCTTATTAATACCTTCTTTTGTTAGAGCAGTATCAAAACCAAGACAGGAGAATTCTCCAATTATCTCAAAACCTTTTTCTTCAAGCATTGGTCTAAACCGTTCATGGGCCATAGAGCTGTATGTTTTAGAGCCTGTTGTGGAAAAGATAAAAGCCTTTCTATCATCTTGTTGAGATATTTTGCTTAAAATTTCTGAAAGTTCTTTATGTAATTTTCCATTGTAAACTCCTGATCCAAAGCCCACAATATCATATTCTTCAAATTTATTGAGGTTGACATCAGCTGCTTTTAAAATATCTGCATTGATTTTTTCTGCCATTGCTTTTGCTATCTTTTTGGTATTGCCGTGGTGTTCTGAATGATAGATTATTAACACTTTCAATACTGTATCTTTCTTTAGTTTAATATATCATTTATTATCTTATCACACTCAAAAACATTTCAAAGTTATTATTAGGGATTGATAAGTTAATCAGGCTAATAAGATGGTGAAGTAGTATAATGTAGATGAAAAATTCTGTAATTTAATAGGAAATTTATTTTTTTATTAGTAAATGAAAAATAATAAAAAGGTTCTTCTTATAAACACCAATTTAATTAAGCCTCCTGTTGCTCCTATAGGATTGGATTATATTGGAAGTGTGCTTGTAAAAAATGGTTTTGAAACAGAACTGTTAGATCTTAATTTCTCAAAAAATATAAAAGAAGATATAAGAAAGAAATTAACTGGAAGCTCTTTTTTAGCTATTGGAATTACTATTCGAAATACGGATGATTGTTATTATTTAAGTCAGGATAATTTTTTAATTCAGATCAAAGATATAATAAAGCATATTAGAAAATATTCTGAGTCTCCAATAATATTGGGAGGTGGCGGATTTTCGGTAATGCCCCTAAAGATAATTAACTTCCTTAAAGCTGATTTTGGGATAATGGGGGATGGAGAATTTATACTACCTGAGCTTTTAGGAGTTATTAGAGAAAATAAAAAATATCCTGATGCACTTAATAATATAAAGGGTGTAGTAAGTAGGAGAACGAGCTATAAAATAATAGGACCTCAGAATGGTTCATTAAAAGAATATCCTCTACCCAATAGAGACTTAGTAGATAATAAAAGATATTTTAATGAAGGAGGTATGGGTAGTGTTGAAACAAAAAGAGGCTGCAATAGAAGGTGCATATATTGTGCTGATCCTTTAATTAAAGGAAGCAAATTAAGAACCCGCCCTGTAAAAACAGTCATAGAAGAAATAGAAAAACTAACACATAAAAATATAAATTATATACATTTCTGCGATAGTGAATTAAATATTCCCTTGAACCATGCTACTGAGCTCCTAAATCAAATAATAGAAAATAGACTGGGTGATAAAATAAGATGGTATTCTTACATGAGCCCAATCCCTTTTGATGAAGATTTTATAAAGCTTTTAAAAAAGTCTGGGTGTGAAGGCATTAATTTTGGAGTGGATAGTACCCATACAATGATTCTTAAGAATCTGGGTAGGGCTCATGATTTAGAAGACCTTGAAAATATATCAAAACTTTGCTCAAAATATAAAATTAGATTTATGTTTGATTTATTACTTGGTGGGCCAGGTGAAGATAAAGATACTATAAAATATACAATAGATTCTGTAAAAAAACTACACCCCACCTGTGTGGGAATATCATACGGGATCAGGATTTATCCAGGCACCACTCTTTCAAGTATGATAAGAAAAGATACTCCTCCTGGCAAAAACCTTTATGGAAATATCAGTAGTAATAATAATTTTCTAAGACCTGTTTTTTACCTTTCAGAAAAGATTGGAAAATATTTGATAGATTATACCAATAGCCTGGTTTCTGAGGATAGGAGATTCTTTATTGGGGCATCTGAGAAATCTGATAAGAATTATAACTATAATGAGAATTTGAAGCTTCAGAAAGCAATTAAAAGTGGCTATAGAGGAGCTTTTTGGGATATACTACAAAGATTGAATTTTAATTCATTGTAAACCCACGCTTTATAATAGATGGGTTAAAAGCTCAGATTAATAAAAATCAGCGAGCATATAACACAGCTTATAGACTTAAAAAATTAATCATTTATATATTTTTGTTTATGTACAATTTAAGAATTATTTCAAAGTTAGACACTCTTTTTTATACTGTCTCATTTGTCTCATTTTATCCTGACCGCAATGCTCAGCCAGACTAAGCATAAAAATTAATGACCAACTTCCCTAGTTTTAATAAAACTATTACAGATTAATCATCATTTATCAATTCAATTGTCAGAGCATTAGTCTTATCAATTACTAGTTGTATTTTTTCAATTCCTAGATATTTATATATCAAGAATCGACTAATTTCTTTGATATCATCGTGTTTTTCCCATAAATGATCATAGAATGAAATGTTGAAAAATTCATCTCTTGGTATTGCATATCTATCTTTCTGTAATCTTTTTATTCTTTTATGTGCTATATCCCAATGATTCCTTATTTCTATGAAAGATTCTAAAAGCCTTTTAGCAATTTTTTGATTAGATAACGAAAACTTCTTAATTAAATTACCTACTGCTTCATCAGGTTTATTTTTTGTTAAAAAATATTCTAATATTTTATAGTAATTTAAAAAACTTTCTTCCCTACATCCTAATTTGAATAAAATAAATGCTTTTCTCCAATAGTTAAAAAGTGATATTGCTGAATTATTTAGTTTATCACTATTAAATACTTTACTTAGTAAATAGAGGTTTAAAAGTATAGATTTTTCTTTAAATTTTATTTCTGATTTCTTAATAATGGGATAAAAATTAGAAGATGCTCCGATCTCAGTTTCTACTTTTAACGACTTCAATTGTTGGTGGAATTGTTCAAAGCTTGTCTCAGGATTATGGAAGCTGCAAATTATTTTATTATTTGGACTAAAAATTAATCCTTTATAATCTGTGGATATAATAATATTTGTTATTGTAGTGATTATATCTATTATTAATCCTATACCTGAAAATTTATAAATTATTTTTGTCTCTAGTTTGTGAAGTTCCTCTGTATTTATTTTTTTGGAAGTTTTATAGGAAAGGATTATGAATAATTGACTTGGAGAAATTTTAAATCTTACGTTACTTAGAATACTAGAATAACAAAGATTTGATCTTACGACCTTAAAAGATAAAAAAATGTAGTAATAATTTCCCATAAAGTTTAAGCATACATTATGAATTTTCCTAATATTTTAGAATAAAAATAGATAAATTGTAATATTTATATTACTCTTGATTTTGTATGACTAAAAGTTAAAAGGAGTAATAAAAATGAAAAAGTCAAATAATCCCTGTCA
>JABUBP010000342.1_pt1 | contig 12614 bp, 9 predicted proteins | sample 7240331 | NCBI WGS metagenome assembly JABUBP01 (sample SAMN07256347, study PRJNA390944) | subsurface metagenome | isolation source: Methane hydrate marine sediment | place: Pacific Ocean: Eastern North Pacific, ODP site 1244 | collected 2002 | reverse complement strand
CCGTTGCTGCTATTGTAGACGGCAACTCTTCCGTTTTCAACCCGTCTTTTCCCTCCAACCCCTTATTTTATTTATCAACCTCACCCCCTGTGTCCCCCTCTCCACTCTTGGAGAGGGGGATAATAAAATAAAAAGAGGGGCTTACGCCCCTCTTAAACACCCCTTAAATCAGGGGTTTAGAGGCAACACCTCCATAGGGTGGGAGGGTGGGACGAAAAACATCCGTTAAAAAGGGGGGGTGGAGCGTAGCCCCCCAGTTTAAGAGGCTATGCCTCTATCGGGCGGGTGGGTATGGGAAAAATAAGAACCGTTAAAAAGGGGAGAGGGGGTTAAAACTAATTGTCAAAACCAAGGCTATCGTCTATAGTTATATAATTATGGAGGACACAAATTGAACTACCCGGATAGCATTCTTCATCAGGTGACCAGGCCGGCCCGCTATACCGGCGGCGAGTGGAACAGCGTTATCAAGGACTGGGACAAGACCGCTCTCCGCTTTGCCCTCTGCTACCCCGATTTATACGAGATAGGCATGTCCAACATGGCCCTGCCCATCCTCTACAACATTCTCAACAGTCAGTCAGATGTCCTCGCCGAGAGGGTCTTTGCCCCCTGGGTAGATATGGAAGCCGCCCTGCGGGCGGCGGGCATTCCCCTGCTCAGCCTGGAATCCAGGCGCCCGCTCAAAGACTTTGATGTCATCGGCTTCTCCCTGGACTACGAGCTTACCTACACCAACGTCTTGAACATCCTGGACCTGGCGCAGCTACCGGTCCTGGCTTCGGAAAGAGACGACTCCCACCCCATAGTCATCGCCGGCGGCAGCTGCTGCCTCAACCCCGAGCCCATGTCCGACTTTATCGACTTCTTCGTCATCGGCGAGGGTGAAGAGGTACTGCCGGAACTGGTCGATTGCCTGCGGCAGTGGAAGAAAAATAAAGCCAGCAAAGAAGAATTATTACATCAGGTAGCTAATATCGCCGGCGTCTACGTGCCCGGCTTTTACCAGGTGGAATACGAAGCTGACGGCCTGGTCAAAGGCGTTACCCCGACGGCGGCTGAGGCTAAAGCGGTGATTGAGCGGCGGATAGTGGACATGCTCCCGCCCCCCGTCACCCACCCCGTCGTCCCCTATATTGAGATCGTCCACGACCGGGGCGCCGTCGAGATTCAGCGGGGCTGCACCCGCGGCTGCCGCTTCTGCCAGGCGGGGGTTATCTACCGCCCCCGGCGCCAGCGCCCCCGGGCGGAGGTAATCCAGGCGGCGGGAGAGCTTATCGCTAACTGCGGCTACAACGAAATATCGCTGGTCTCTCTAAGCTCCAGCGACTACCCCCGGATCGAGGAGCTGGTAGCCAGCCTGGCCCATGACTATAAAAACCTGGCGCTGTCACTGCCCAGCCTGCGCATAGACAGCTTTTCGTTAAAGCTGATGGAATCCCTGCCCTCGCGGAAAAAAACCGGGCTCACTTTTGCCCCGGAGGCGGGCAGCGAAAGAATGCGCCGCATCATTAACAAGGGCATCACCGAGGAGGAAATCCTGGAGACGGCGGCGGCTGCCTTCGCCCGGGGCTGGAGAAGCCTCAAATTATACTTCATGGTCGGCCTGCCCGGCGAGACCACAGAAGACATAGAGGCCATCATCCAGCTGGTAGCCAAAATCCGCGCCGCTGGCAAGGGGACCAGGGGCGGCATGCCCCAGGTGAGAATCAGCCTGTCCACCTTTATCCCCAAGCCCCACACCCCCTTCCAGTGGGTGGCTCAGGAAAGCGCAGAGCAACTAAACGCCAAGCACGAATTGCTAAAAACAGGACTGCGCCGCAAGGGGAGCCACTTCTCCTGGGCCGACCCCAGAATCAGCCTCCTGGAGGCGGCGCTGTCGCGGGGAGACCGGCGGCTGGGCAAAGTCATCTATGATGCCTGGAAGTCGGGCTCGGCCTTTGACGCCTGGGATGAACGCTTCAACTACCAGAACTGGCTGGACGCCTTTGCCCGGAACAGTCTGGAACCGGGCTTTTACGCCCACCGGGAGCGCTCTCTGGACGAGCTTCTACCCTGGTCTCACATAGATACCGGGGTAAGCTCAGACTTCCTCAAACGGGAATACCGGCGCTCTCTCAAAGGCGAAGAAACCCCGGACTGCCGTGAGCAGTCCTGTAACGCCTGCGGGCTGGAACTCCGGCAAAAGGACTGCCGGCAAAAAATCAAGGAGCGCCCTTCTACTTAGTATCCTTCTCAAAGCAGGTGATAGCCACCACCCGGTCACCGGCTTCGAGCCGCATCAGCCTCACCCCCTGGGTGCTCCTCCCCTGGACGGTAATGCCCTGCCTGGGGTCTTTCTCCTTAACCGGCGTCTGGATGACGATGCCCTCCACCGAGATAATCATTACCTGCTGCTTTAGAGAGACCACCTCGGAGGCGGCAACCTTACCCGATTTTTCAGTAAGACTAAAGGTCCTCACCCCACCCCCGGCCCGGTGCTGCTTGGGATAGTCGTCCACCGGGGTAAGCTTACCGTAGCCGCTGCTGGTAACGGTCAAAACATAGCCGTCACGGCGCACAACATCCATACCCACCACCCGGTCGTCGGCGCCGAGGCGGATGCCGCGCACCCCGCCGCTGGTCCGGCTGACCGCCCTCAGCTCGGAGATGGCAAACCGGATTGACTGCCCCCGCTCGGTAGCCAGCATGGCGTCGTCCTTGTCGGTAGCCAGGCGGGCGGCCACCAGTTCGTCCCCCGGCTCCAGGTCCATGGCGATAAGCCCGCTTGAGCGCACGGCGGCGAATTTATCCACCATCGTCTTTTTAATCTCGCCACCGCTGGTAGCCATCAACAGGTAGGCGCCGGGCTTGAAATCGGGCAGGGCCACCATAGCCGTCACCCGCTCGTTTTCGATAATGGAGAAGAGGTTAACCAGGGCGATGCCTTTAGCCACCCGGGTGCTGTCGGCGGGAATCTCGTAGCACTTAAGATGAAAGACCCGCCCACGGTTGGTAAAGAAGAGCAGGTTATCATGGGTATCGGCCACCACCAGCAACCTCACCGCGTCCGCCTCCCTGGTGACCATGCCGATGATGCCCTTGCCGCCGCGGTGCTGCGAACGGTAGTTGCGGGAGGGCACCCGCTTGACGAAGCCGCGCTTGCTTAAGGTCACCACCACCCGCTGGTGGGGGACAAGGTCTTCCTCGCGGAACTCGGTTATCTCCTCCTCGCTTATCTCGGTGCGCCGCTCGTCGCCAAACTTGGCTTTAAGCTCGCCGACCTCCTCGTTTATCAGGGTCAGTATCCTTCTGGGGGTAGCCAGCAGGTCCTCCAGGTAGGAGATAGTCTTCAGCAATTCGGCGTACTCATCAAGGAGTTTTTTCCTCTCCATGTTAGCCAGCCGGCGCAGCTGCATATCGAGGATAGCCTGAGCCTGAGCCTGCGATAAGCTAAAGCCGTCCATCAGGTCGTGGCGGGCAACTTCGGCCGTGGCCGCTTTCTTGATGGTGGCAATAATCTTATCTATGTTGTCCAGGGCAATCTTCAGGCCCTCCAGTATATGAGCCCGTGCCCTGGCCACTTTCAGCTCGAATTTAGAGCGCCGGGTGATAACCTGGCGGCGGAAATCAATAAAATACTGCAGCGCCTCTTTCAGGCTGATAACGCGGGGCTGCCCGTCAACCAGTGCCAGCATGTTAATGAAAAAGGAAGACTGCATGGCGGTGTACTTATAGAGGTTATTGAGCACCTGCCTGGGCTGGGCTTCCCGCTTGAGCTCAATGACGATACGCATACCCTGGCGGTCGGACTCATCCCTCAGCCCGCTGATGCCCTCCACCTTCCTGGCTTTAACCAGATCGGCAATCCGCTCCACCAGCGCCGCCTTGTTGGTCTGGTAGGGCAGCTCGGTGACCAGGATGCGGTGCCGCCCCGCCTCGCCGCCGTCACCCACCACCACTTTAGCCCGGACCACCACCTTGCCGTGGCCGGTAGCGTAGGCGTGCTTAATCCCCTCCCCCCCCAGCATGATACCGGCGGTGGGGAAGTCGGGCCCCTTGACGAACTGGGTAAGCTCGTCAACGGTGGCCTCGGGGTTATCGATAAGGTAAGCGATGGCATCGCAGATCTCGGTTAAATTATGCGGGGGGATGCTGGTGGCCATGCCCACGGCGATGCCGGCGCTGCCGTTGACCAACAGGTTGGGCAGCTTGGTGGGCAGCACCACCGGCTCTTTCAGGCTATCATCAAAGTTGGGTCGGAAGTTGACCGTGTCTTTGTCAATATCAGCCAGCATCTGCTCGGAAATAGGCGCCAGGCGGGCCTCGGTATAGCGCATCGCCGCCGGCGGGTCGTTATCAACACTGCCAAAGTTGCCCTGCCCGTCAACCAGGACGTAGCGCATGGAGAAGCTCTGGGCCATGCGCACCATGGCTTCATAAATAGGAGAATCACCGTGGGGGTGATATTTACCCATCACCTCACCGACGATACGGGCGCTCTTCTTGTGGGAGCTGGGCGGCACCAGCCCCAGCTCAGCCATGGCGTAGAGAATACGGCGCTGTACCGGTTTTAGGCCATCCCGCACATCGGGCAGGGCGCGGGAAACGATGACGCTCATGGCGTAATCGAGGTAGGAGTTGCTCATCTCCTCTTCGATGTTTACCGGTCGGGTCTTGCCTAACACCATAGCTGGTTAAAACCTCCTACTCCTCAGTATCGCCACCCTCGCCCCCGGCCTTCTTCTCCACCGGCTCTTCAGCCTCGGTCTCGATATGCTCCAGCTCACGCCTCAGCATCTTATCGCTACCATAAGGACGCAGGCTCTCTCCCCCCCTCGGCGGAAAGGAAAGCTGCCCCACCTGAGCCGGGTCCTGATACGCCTCCCGGATAATAACCAGCACCCGGTCCTCAGCGGCGCTGACGATAGCAGCCGCATACTGGTTGCCGCCCTCCATCAGCTTGACGAGCCGCTGGGCATGCCTGGACTCAACCTGCCCCAGGTACCCACCGCGGGCGTTGGCTACGGCTAAACCGGAACCGTCCCTCTTCAGATATACCTTATTGCCGGCGGCCATCCTGGCCAGTACTGCCGGCGGTGCCAGCCGGTAGAGGCTGACCACCCCCGCCTTGCCGGTCTCCTCAATGAAATGCTGGGGCTCCACCCGGTCGGAATCAGCCTCCGAGTCGGCCTCCCCCAGATAGGGCAAGCGGCGCAGGTTCTTCTGGGCGATGGCATTATAGGGGTCAAACTCAATAGCCCGCTCGTAGGCCTCTTTTGCCTGGGCGTAATCCCCCAGCTCTATGTAGGCTCTGCCCAAGCGGTTATAGGCGTCAACATCATGGGAAAAGCTGGCTATTATCTCCTGGTTGGCCGCCACCGCCTCCCGCCACCGCCCCTGCATGGCCAGGGCAATAGCCTGCTTGCTGCGCTGCCGCCTCAGCCTTACCTGTTCCTCTTCCTGATAGGCCATCCGGATCCCCTGAAATTAGTCCAGAATATAGTATTTTAACCCAGACACAGCGGCATGACAAGCTAATTCACGAGTGGGGTAAAACTATTTCTCCATGCGGCAAAATTATTCCTCCAGCTCAAAGGCGCGGTGCAGGGCTTTAACGGCGTCTTTAACCCCTTCCTCATCGATGATACAGGTAATTCTTATCTCCGAGGTAGAGATAAGCTGGATGTTAATCCCCTTTTCACTGAGGGCGGAAAACATCCGGGCGGCAAAGCCGGGGGTATTCTGCATGCCGGTGCCGATGATGCTCACCTTGCCCAGCCCGGCGGCACTGACGCAATCACCGGCGCCGATTGACCGGGCAATAGGCTTCACCTTCTCCATGGCTTTACGCAGCTGGCTTTTAGCCACGGTAAAGGTTAAATCGGTGATATTCTTGATACTGGCGTTCTGCACGATAGTATCTATATTGATATTAGCTTTGGCTAAGGGCTCGAAGACAGCGGCGGCGATACCCGGGTGGTCTGGCACGCCGACCACGGTTATCTTGGCCACATCCAGGTCATGAGCGATACTGGTCACCTTATTGCGCACTTCCATAGTTTCCCCTCCATGAATTAGTGTACCCGGACTATCGGTAAAGCTGGAGGCAACCATAATCGGCATGTTGAACAGCTCACCCAGCTCCACCGCCCGGGGGTGCATCACCTTGGCTCCGTAGCTGGCCAGCTCCAGCATCTCCTCGTAGCCAATCTCGGCCAGCTTTTTAGCCTCGGGGACAAGCCGCGGGTCGGCGGTATAGACCCCCTCGACGTCGGTGTATATCTGGCAGACCTCAGCCCCCAGGCTCACCGCCAGGGCCACGGCGGTGGTATCGGAGCCACCCCGCCCCAGGGTGGTGGTATCCATCTCCTCGGTAATCCCCTGGAAGCCGGCCACGATGACGATGCGCCCCTTGTCCAGTTCCTTGACTATCCTCACCGGGTCAACCCCCACGATGCGCGCCCGGCTGTAGGCGGCGTCAGTCCTGATTCCGGCCTGGGCGCCGGAGAGGCTGATGGCCTCATAGCCCATCGCCCGCAGCGCCATGGCCAGCAGGGTGCTGGAGACAATCTCACCGGTGGAGAGCAGCACGTCGAACTCACGCTCGCCGGGCAGGTCGGTCACCGAATAGGCCAGCTCGACCAGCTCGTCGGTGGTTCCCCCCATCGCCGAAACGACGGCCACCACCTCGTTGCCCTTATCTTTGGCGGCGGCGATGCGCCGGGCCACGTTTTTAATCTTCTCGGCATCCCCCACCGAGCTTCCGCCGTATTTCTGTACAACTACAGCCATCTTTTAAACCCCACCCTTTTAACTCTTGTTTTTCTTCCCCACCCCGTTTTATATCTTTTCCCGCCCGCCGCCCTTTATGGTAAGGGCTAAAGCCCTTTTATCCCCACCCCCCGTGAAAAAGGAGTTGATAGAGGTCTAACCTCTATTTTCCCCAACAAGCTTACCCATTATTTTATACCCATCCTCGATAAAAAGACCAGTCCCTTTGGCCTCAATTTCGCTAAAATTTTTAGCCCCGTTGGGCTTAAAGCCCTCCCCCCACAGCAGAAAGGGCACCGGCTCCGGGCTGTGGGTGCGGGTCTTAATCGGGGTGGGGTGGTCGGGCATAACCAGCAGGCGCAGGTCACCCGCCGAACGCAACCGACTAATAACTTCTTTATCTATCCGGTGGATAGCCTCAATCTTATCATCAACCGAGCCGGCGTGGGCCGCCTCATCGGGCGCCTCGATGTGGATAACCGCCAGGTCACTTTCCTCGAGCGCCTCCAGGGCACCATCGGCCTGAGCGGCAAAGTCGTTGTCCAGGCCGTCGGTCACCCCGTCTAGAGCCAGCACCTCCATCCCCACCATCCTGGCCAGGCCTTTGAGCAGGTCAACCCCGGAGGTGAGGGCGGCGCTTAAGCCGTAGACCTCCTCGAACCGGGGCATCTCCGGCAACCGGCCGCTGCCCCAGAAGAGCCATATGGTGGTCGCCGGGATGTCGCCGCGCGACCGCCGCTTCTCATTCACCGGGTGGTAGCGCAGCACCGCCTCCGAATGCCCCATCAAATCCCGCAGGATTTGGCTGCCCTTACCCCTGGGCAGAAACTTATCTACGGGTTTATCGGGAATATCGTGGGGCGGGGTACAGCTGGCCATGAGGGCGTCCTCATGGCCTTTTAGCTTCAGGATATGCCGGTAGCCGACGCCGGGATAGAAGTGAATATTATCGTCGTCCAGGCTCTCGTTTAAGGCGGCGATGAGCTTTCTGCCCTCCCCGGTGCTGATGTAGCCGGCGCTGTAGCTCCACATTTTGCCGTCACGGATGGCCACCAGGTTGCAGCGGAAAACGACCTCCCCCTCCCCGATAGGAATGTTCATACTCCGGGCCTCGATGGCGCTCCGCCCCTTGTAGTAGACCCTGGGGTCGTAGCCCAGCACCGACATGCAGGCGCAGGCGCTGGAAGGCTCCATCCCCGGCGGCACGGTGCGCACCAGCCCCACCTCACCCTCACCGGCCATTGCGTCGAGGTTGGGGGTTTCGGCCAGCTCCAAGCAGGTTTTGCCTCCCCGCTGGGGTATCGGCAGGCCGGCGGCGCCGTCAATTATCAGAACGCAGTATTTCATTATTTTTAGTGACCCCATCCCCTTTATCCCCTTCCCCCACCCCTTTTTCAACTGCCCTGTTTCCCCTTTCTCTCCACCCGGTTCAAAGGGTATTAAAGAGGCCAGACCTCTACGGGTGGGCTTGGGAAAGAACACTTACCCTAAAAACCAGGTGATTTCCCCCTTTGCAATCAAAACTAATTTTGCCTATAATAGTATCCGCGGGGCGTAGCGCAGTTCGGTTAGCGCGCAGCGTTCGGGACGCTGAGGTCGGTGGTTCAAATCCACTCGCCCCGATTTTTTACGGCCTTTCTGCCGCTGATTGACGTTCATTATAGCACAAAAATAAAATAGAAGGAGGAATTGCGCATGTCTGAAAAAATAGCTAATCCGGGGGCTCTGGGACTGGGGGGGTTCGCCCTGACCACGTTCCTGCTGAGCTTTATCAACGCGGGTATTCTTGACCCGGCTAACCTAGGCGTCGTCCTAGGCATGGCCTTTTTCTACGGGGGGCTGGCGCAGGTGCTGGCCGGAATGTGGGAATTCAAGACTGGTAATATATTCGGGGTGACCTGTTTTACCTCTTTCGGCTCGTTCTGGATGGGGCTGGCACTGATGATAGTCCTGGAGGCGGCGGGTATAATCCCGGCGGTTCCGCCGGCCGGATTGGCTGTTTTGCTGGTTGCCTGGGGTATATTCACCCTTTACGCCACCTTCGCCGCTATAAAGGCGCCCAAGGGGGTCTTAATCCTCTTCATCGCGCTAACTATTACCTTCTTTTTACTGGCGGCGGGCGAATTCAGCCCCGGCTTTAAGCTGGCCGGAGGCTACCTGGGGATTCTGGTGGCCTTTATCGCCTGGTATGGCTCGGCGGCGATACTGATAAACGATATGTACGGCAGGAAGGTCCTGCCCATCTAAGGGTAGAGAGGGCTTAGTCTAAGTTAGTCCATAAGGTTCGGGGCGGTGGAGAGATTAAAATCCCCGCCCCGACCGCTTATTCCGTCCTTTTCTTGGCCTCTTCCCAGAGGGCATTCTGCTCATCAAAGGAGAGGTCGCCCAAATTTACCCCCCGCTTACGGCAGACCTCCTCCATACAGGTAAAGCGTTTATAGAAGCGCCTGTTGGCCTCTCTCAGCGCCGCCTCTAAGTCTATCTCCATCCGGCGGCCGATATTGGCCAAGGTAAAGAGCAGGTCGCCGAACTCCTCCGCCTGCCGCTCGCGGCTCCCGGCCTGCTGGAACTCGCCGACCTCCTCGGCCAGCTTATCAATAACGCCGCCAACATCCTTCCAGTCAAAGCCAACGTGAGCCACCCGGCGCTGAATCTCCTGGCTGTAGCCCAGGGCCGGCATCTGCCCGGGCACGCTCTCCAGCATGGAGGCATCGGGCGCTCTCTCCTCCCCTTTGAGCTCCTCCCAGTTAAGCGCCACCTCCTCGGCATCCCTGACTTTCTTGGAGCCGAAGATATGGGGGTGGCGGTGGATGAGCTTGGTGTTGATGTTCTCTACCACCTCCCCCAGCCCGAACTCCCCGGCTTCGCTGGCAATCTGGGCATGGAGCACAATCTGCATCAGCAGGTCGCCCAGCTCATCACGGAGCTTGGCTGAGTCCCCCTCGTCCAGCGCTTCCAGCACCTCATAGCACTCGGCCAGCAGGTTCTCCCGCAATGAGGCGTGGGTCTGCTTGCGGTCCCAGGGGCAGCCGTCGGGCGCACGCAACCTGGCGATAATATCCACCAGAGCCGAAAACCGGCTCAAGTCCTTAGGTGAAGACAAAAAAGCCTCCTTAGAGCTTGCTACTAACGATTATAAGGCCATTACCTCCGCATACCTATCAGCAGAAACAAAAAGAAGAAAAGCTGGGCCACTGCCTGGAGCAGGGCCGCCACGTAGGTCAGCGCCGCCGCCGAAAGCACGGCGCTGGCTCCATCATACTCTTTAGTCGAAACCAGACCCGTCGCCTGCAGCATTCGGCGGGCGCGATTTGAGGCGTTAAATTCAACCGGCAGGGTAACCACGGCGAAGAGCACGGCAGCGGCAAACAGCCATACCCCCACCCAGGCCAGGGTTTCGCCAAAGGCGACGTTAAAGGCCAGCAAAACTATGCCGAGGATGACGCAGATAACGCCGAAGCGGCTGCCCAGGCTGGCCGCCGGCACCAGGGTGCTGCGCAGCTTTAACGGCCCGTAGCCGGCCTTGTGCTGGACGGCATGCCCCACCTCGTGGGCGACAATACCCAGCGCCGCCACCGAGGGCACCCTGGCCACGTTGTCCGATAACCTCAGCACCTTGTGCCGGGGGTCGTAGTGGTCGGTCAGCTTTCCCTTAACCCCCTCCAGCTTAACATCGCCCAGACCATTATGTTCCAGCAGGGTCTGGGCCGCCTGCGCCCCGGTCAGCCCGCTCATGTTGCGCACCCTGGAGTACCTGTTATAGGCCGATGACACCCGGGCCTGCGCCCATATCATAAAGATTAAGGGGGGCAGCATAAAAAGAAAGTAGATTAAAAAGATACTCATCTTCACTCCCCACTAAAATTATAGCCTAACCGCCTCTTCAGGGCAAAGGCAGCACCGCCCCGATAAAGTCCCGCTGCCCCCGCAAGAACTCTCCGGCGGATATCTCCTTCTTCCCCTCCAGCTGCACCCGGTAGACTCCCAGAATCCCGTCGCCGGTAGCCACGCCGAAGCCAGCTTTAGAGTCCAGCGCCACCACCCACCCCGCCCCAGGGGTTTGTTCCCCGGCCAGCGGCGCCGCCTCGATAATCTTAAGGCTCTTCCCCCGCCACCGCGTATAACACCCCGGCCAGGGATTAAAAGCCCGCACCCGCCGCCAGACATCCACCGCCGGCAGCCGCCAGTCAATCTCCCCCTCCCCCTTGGCGATGGGGCTGCAGTGGGTCGCCTCGGCCTCATTCTGGGGTTGTGGGGTAAGCTCGCCCCGGCCCCAGCCGACCAGCGCCTCACCCAGCAGCCGCGCCCCCAGACAGGAGAGCCTGGCGGTAAGCGAGCCGGTGGTATCCCGTGGGGAAATAGGGATCTGCGCTCTGGCCAGTACCGGGCCGGTATCCAGCCCCTCGTCCATCACCATAATGCTGACGCCGGTGAAATCCTCGCCGGCCAGAATAGCCGAAGCCACCGGCGAAGCACCCCGGAAGCAGGGCAGCAAAGAGGGGTGAATATTGAGGCAGCCCAGGCGGGGCAGAGCCAGCACGGACCGGGGCAGTATCTGGCCGAAGGCGGCCACCACGATAACATCGGGCTCAAAGCCCTTAAGCTGCTCTACCACCCCCGCCGCCTTCAAGCTGGCCGGCTGCACCACCCTCAGCCCCCGGGCTTCGGCGGCCTGTTTCACCGGGGAAGACAGCAGGCCCCGCCCCCTCCCCGCCGGCCGGTCCGGCTGGGTATAGACCACCGCCACCTGATATTTTTCAGCCAGCAGGTACTCCAGAGGGGGGACGGCAAACTGGGGACTACCCATAAAAACTAAGCGCAATTTAACCCTCCAGGCACTAAAATTCTAACACCAAAATTTTTTATCAACAAGTTTTTTCTTTTGTATCTATCCCCCCGATATTGGCCAAAAAACCAAGCCAGACGGAGCTATCAAGGCCATCCACCCCCCCCCCAACCCCCCCAAACCAGCCCCACAAAGCTTGCCATCCCCAAACCCACCGATTATTCTAATAACCAGTCACCTCATAACAGTTCTCTGCCCCCCTTCCCCCGATAGGTCGCCTGGTCGGCTCTGGCTCTGGTTTTTGACGCTTAAAATAAAGATAGGAGTTAGCAAGAGGAGTATATGGAAGCCAGGCCAGCACAAGAAATCTGGGAAACCGCACTGGGAGAACTACAGCTTCAGGTAACCAGGCCTAACTACCGCACCTGGCTGGAAAAGACCACCGGCTTAAGCTTTACAGACAGCCGCTTCGTGGTCGGCGTCCCCAACACCTTCGTCGCCGAGTACTTAGCCCGGAACCAGCACTCCCTGATTGAAAAGACCCTCATCGGGCTTACCCACCCCGGCGTCGAGGTCCATTTCCAGGTAAACTCAGCCCGGGCAACCGCCGTCGGAAACTCCAACCTACCCGGCGGCAATGCCAAATATACCTTTGATAACTTCGTAGTCAGCGAAAGCAACCGCCTAGCCTACGCCGCCGCCCGCAGCGTCGCCGAAAAGCCGGGAGCCAGCTACAATCCGCTGTTCATCTACGGGGGTGTGGGCCTGGGCAAGAGCCACCTCATGCACGCCATATATAACCTGGCGCAGGCCGAAAACATCAAGGCGCTCTATGTCAGCGCCGAGCAGTTCACCAACGAGTTCGTCAGTGCCATCCAGTCCAGGAGCACCAGCGAGTTCCGCGCTAAATACCGCTTTGTTGATATGTTGTTGATAGATGATATCCAATTTATCAGCGGCAAGGAGCAGACCGAGGAGAGCTTCTTCCACACCTTCAACGAGCTGCACGACGCCAACCGCCAGATTGTCCTGGCCAGCGACCGCCCCCCCAAGTCCCTGCCCAACATGGGCGATC
>JABUBP010000341.1_pt1 | contig 12621 bp, 12 predicted proteins | sample 7240331 | NCBI WGS metagenome assembly JABUBP01 (sample SAMN07256347, study PRJNA390944) | subsurface metagenome | isolation source: Methane hydrate marine sediment | place: Pacific Ocean: Eastern North Pacific, ODP site 1244 | collected 2002 | reverse complement strand
ATTTTCTGGGGGATAAGAATGAGCTCTTCAAGCAGTGCGACGTTGGAGACATCATAGGGGTAAGCGGTAAGGTCTTCAGGACGCATAGTGGAGAGATAACACTAAAGGTGGCCGATTTCACCCTGCTCTCCAAGTCCCTCCGGCCCTTGCCTGAGAAATGGCACGGGCTCACCGATGTTGAGAAGCGCTATCGGCAGCGCTATCTCGACCTCATCTCCAATGAGGATATCGGTTGGATATTTATGGTGCGCAGCCGGGCCATTTCTGCCGTGAGGCGCTTTCTAGATGGGCGCGGTTTTATCGAGGTGGAGACGCCGGTGCTCCATCACGTAGCTGGCGGCGCTTTGGCTCGCCCCTTCACCACCCATCATCACGCTTTAGACCAAGACCTATACCTGCGCATCGCCACCGAGCTTTACCTGAAGCGGCTTATTATCGGCGGATTAGATAGGGTCTATGAGATCGGGCGCATCTTTAGAAACGAGGGCATCTCCACAAAGCACAACCCGGAATTCACCATGATGGAGAGCTATGAGGCCTATGCCGACTATAACGATGTGATGGCGATGGTGGAGGAAATGGTTTCCTATGTCGCCAAGAGAGTTTTGCGCAGGACCAAGGTCAGCTTTGGCAAAGATACCATAGATTTCGCTCCTCCTTGGCAGCGCATCACATTGCAGAATGCCATCAAGGAAGGGTGTGATATCGATTTTCTGGAACATGCTGATGATCACTCACTGCGTAACGCAATTCGAAAGCAAGGACTGGACGTAGATGAGAGCCCGAGCTGGGCCAAACTTGTTGACAAGCTCATCTCCACTTTCGTGGAGCCGAACCTGATCCAGCCCACCTTTGTTGTGGACTACCCTGTTGAGCTCTCGCCCCTGGCGAAGCGGAAGCCCGATGACGAGCGGTTGGTGGAGCGCTTTGAGGCCTTTGCCGGGGGGATGGAGATCGCCAATGCCTTCACCGAGCTCAACGACCCTATCGAGCAGCGGGAGCGCTTTCGGGAGCAGGAGAGGCTACGCGCCCTTTTGGGCGATGAGGAGGCGGAGAGGGTGGATGAGGATTTCCTGGTGGCACTGGATTATGGCATGCCGCCCACGGGAGGCCTGGGCCTGGGCATCGACCGGCTGGTGATGCTGCTTACCAACCAGCATTCGATAAGAGAGGTTATCCTTTTCCCGCAGTTGAGGACCAAATAATTCCCAAGGAGTGATGAATACTAGCGGGAGGTCAGATATGACACAATTGAAGGAGGTGCAGATGTTAAAACGGCCAGCTATGGTTTTGGTATTCCTGTTAGTTATCTGCGGAATCTTTTTGATCGGTTCTGCGTGCTGTGAAACAGCCGTGTGCAGCGTTTGTGGTACATATGTCAACCAGGAAAATCAAAGCGACTTCTTGGAACTCAAGCCGGATGGCACATTCTACCAAGAAGAGGCGGGAATTAGCCTTTATGGAACTTGGGAAATTGAGGGCAACACAATAACGCTAAGGCTAGAAGGCCTTCCTTTTGCAGTTAAGGTGACAATACAGGGGAATACCATAATCGACCCAGATGGAATACCGTGGGTAAAACAGTAGGTTAGTGGCAGAGTCGTAGCATACTAGGCCGCGCCTCGACCGGCTGGTGATGATCCTGACCAACCAGCAGTCGATAAGAGGGGTTATTTCGTTCTGGTAACTAAAGTCCAAGCGTAAAGATTTGCAAATATAAGGGGATTCAAGAGGTGCCATGCTTGACATCAAATTCATCCGTGAAAACCCTAACCTGGTTCGCGAGGCGCTCCGGAAGCACCAGTTCAGCGAGCCTATCGATGGTATCCTCGCTTTTGATGAGCGCCGCCGCAGCCTGCTTACCGAGGTGGAGGCACTGAGGGAACGGCGAAACGAGGTGAGCAAACAGATCGGTAAAACGGGCGAGAAGCCTCCCCAAGTCATCGAGGAGATGCGCCAGATGGGGGATCGAATCAAGTCCCTCGACGAGCAGGTGGGGGAGATCGAAGAGCAGCTTAACGACCTCCTCCTTCGTGTGCCCAACATTCCTCACCCCAGCGTTCCTATAGGTAAGGATGAAAGCGGTAATATCGTGGTGCGGAGCTGGGGTGAAGCTCGAAAATACGATTTTCCACCTAGGCCCCACTGGGAGCTGGGCGAATCGCTGGGTATTATCGACTTTGAGCGGGGGGTGAAGCTTTCGGGTACCCGTTTCTATGTGCTCAAAGGGCAGGGGGCACACCTCCAGCGCGCCCTGATCTCCTTCATGCTCGATCTCCATATCGGGAGGCATGGCTACACCGAGATGTATCCCCCCTTTATGGTGAAGCGGGAATGCATGGTAGGGTCGGGGAATCTGCCCAAGTTTGCCGATAACCTCTACCACGATGAGGAGGACGATTTCTGGTTTGTGCCCACTGCTGAGGTGCCGTTGACCAACCTTCACCGCGATGAAATTATTAGCCCGGGCACCATTCCCCTCTATTATGTGGCCTATACCCCTTGCTTTCGCCGCGAGAAGATGTCGGCGGGCAAGGACACCAGGGGAATCAAGCGGGGGCATCAATTCGATAAAGTGGAGCTTTACAAATTTGTCGCGCCTGATACTTCGGACGAGGAGCTGGATAAAATGGTGGGAGATGCTGAGGAGGTATGCCGCCGGCTCGACATCCCCTATCGGGTGCTCCAGCTTTGCACCGGCGACCTTGGTTTTGCCGCCACCAAATCCTACGATATCGAGATGTGGGCCCCGGGATGTGGCGAGTGGCTGGAGGTCAGCTCCTGCTCCAATTGCGGCGATTTTCAAGCGCGACGCGCTAATATTCGCTTTCGCCCCCAGAGTGGTGCCAAGCTCCAGTTTGTCCACACCCTGAATGGCTCAGGCCTGGCCCTGCCCCGCGTGCTTATCTCGCTCTTGGAGAACTACCAGCAGGGCGATGGCAGCATAGTAGTGCCAGAGGCGCTCCACCCATATACCGGGTTTGAGGTCATAAAATAGCGGTATATTTCTAACATTATGCTACGTCAGAATGAACCATTAGCTATGATTTATAAGGCTAAACTTTGAATGGGAGAAACTGTGAATAGTACGAAAATTTCGAACATTACGCTACGCCAGATACTTTTAGTCATGATTTATGAAGCCGACTTCCAAATAGAAGAGCCTAGCGCATAGGATGGAAAGAGCATATCGAGTAGTACCAAAAGAGGGAGGGGTGACCGAGAGGCTTATGGTGGCGGTCTTGAAAACCGCAGTCTCGATTTTCGGGACCGTGGGTTCGAATCCCACCCCCTCCGTTTTGGGGCTTTGCGATACCAGGAGGAACTCTTACCGAGTCTCCATAAAGAGAGCCTCCAAATAGGATAACCTGTGAATAGTACAAAAAAAGCCCATCGAATAGCACGAGAAGCTTCCCAGTCGGAACGACCATCGAAAGGAGCAATGAGTGAAAATCCATGAGTATCAGGCTAAGGAGATATTAGCCAAATACGGCGTCCCCGTGCCCAGGGGAGGTGTAGCGTCAACGCCGGCAGAGGCAAAAAAGATCGCTGCCGAGCTTGGTGGGGTGGTGGTGATTAAGGCACAGGTCTACGCCGGTGGCCGGGGGAAGGGTGGGGGGATCAAGACCGCGCAGTCCCCCGATGAGGCGGAGAAACTGGCGAGCCAGATAATCGGGATGAGGCTGGTGACCCATCAGACATCGGCGGAGGGGGTGCCGGTGGATAAGGTGCTGGTCGAGGACGAGGGGGCAATTGTGCGGGAATTATACCTCGGTATCGTCATCGATTCGGGGAAGGGCCTGCCGGTGATCATGGCCAGCGAGGCGGGGGGTATGGACATTGAAGAGGTGGCCGCCAAGACCCCGGAGAAAATCCTGAAGGAGTATATCGACCCGATGATCGGGTTTCAGCCCTTTCTGGGGAGGAGACTTGCCTTTGGCCTGAATTTGGAAGCGGAGCAAATCAGGCCTATGGGACAGCTGATCGGCAACGTGTTCCGCGTGTTCACAGAGCAGGACGCCTCCTTAGTGGAGATCAACCCGCTGGTGGTTACCTCAGATGGCGGGCTGCTGGCGCTGGATGCCAAGTTGAACCTCGATGACAATGCCCTGTTTCGCCATCGGGACTACGCCGAACTTCGCGACCCTACTCAAGAGGACGAGCTGGAGCTTGAGGCCTCGAAGCACAACATCTCTTACATAAAGCTCGATGGCGATGTAGGGTGCATGGTCAATGGCGCCGGACTCGCCATGGCCACCATGGACATCATCAAGCTTATGGGGGCTGAGCCGGCAAACTTCCTCGACGTGGGCGGCGGCGCCAGCGAGGAGATGGTAACCAATGCCTTCACCCTGCTGCTCTCCGACCCCGAGGTTAAGGCGGCACTGGTGAATATCTTCGGTGGCATCCTCAGGTGCGACATCGTGGCTCGGGGGATGATCGAGGCCTCAAAACAGAAGGAGATCAAGGTGCCGATAGTGGTCAGGATGAGGGGCACGAATGTCGAGGAGGGGATGAGGCTCTTCGCCGAATCTGGCCTCCCTATAATCCTGGCCAATGACCTGAAAGATGCTGCGGAGAAGGTGGTGGTGGCAAGGGGTGGAGCGGGCTGAGGTGTGGGAGAGCGAAAGAAGGAAAGCTGAATCACAGGGGATTAGATTATGATTGTCGGGATAGCACTATTAATGGTTTGCATTGCAGCAATAATTGTGGTCTGGGTTAGATTGGCCGGTATAGAAGTGAGCGGGGGGCTCACTGAAGGTATCGAATTTATTATAAACGGAGCCCTGGCGATTCGTTTTCAAATTTTGCTTAGCCTGGCAATTCTCGTGGTAGGCGTAGGCGCTGGTATGTTTCTCTACGAAATACGCCATCGTAAGTTACTGAAAGAATTTGGCGCCGCGATTTTCGTCATCGTGGCACTAGCTTCGGGGTTCTATGCGATACAGTTTATCACCTAAATGGCATAGGGGGTTGGAATGAGCATCCTTGTTGATGAGAATACCAAACTTCTGGTTCAGGGCATCACTGGTAGCGAGGGCAGCTTCCATACCAAGAGGTGCATGGCGTACGGCACCAGGGTCGTTGCCGGGGTTACCCCGGGGAAGGGGGGTACCTCCTTCGATGGGGTGCCTGTTTTCAATGAGGTGGAGAGGGCGGTGAAGGATACCGGGGCAAATGCGAGTATGATCTTCGTTCCCCCCGCCTTTGCTGCCGATGCCATCCTTGAGGCTGCCGACGCTGGCATCGCCCTGGTGGTGTGCATTACCGATGGCATCCCCACACTGGATATGGTTACCGTTCTTGGTTACCTAAAAGGTAAATCTACCAGCCTCATCGGACCTAACTGCCCCGGGGTTATCTCGCCGGGGAAGTGCAAGGTGGGGCTTATGCCCGGCGACATTCATATGCCGGGGAGTGTGGGCGTGGTCTCCAGAAGCGGCACCCTTACCTATGAGGCGGTGGCCCAGCTAACAGAGCAGGAGATCGGGCAATCCACCTGTATTGGCGTGGGCGGCGATCCCCTGATTGGCACCACCTTTGTCGATGTGCTCAAGCTCTTCGAAAAGGATGCGGAAACAAGGCTCGTGGTGCTTATAGGGGAGATCGGCGGCACTGCGGAGCAGGAGGCGGCGGAATTTATCAAGGGGATGACCAAGCCCGTCGTCGCCTTCGTCTCCGGGAGTACCGCACCGCCGGGGAGAAGGATGGGACACGCCGGCGCGATCATCACCGGTAGCTCTGGTACCGCAGTGGAGAAGATCGAGGCGCTCCGTTCCGCCGGGGCCACCATCGCCTCGAGCCCTGCGGAGATTGGCCTGGTGGCCCGAAAGGTATTTCGAACTTAGTGTTTGTAAAAGAAATCAGGGCGACTTTTTCGGACTTTATATTAGAGTTGTAATAAAATCGGAGCGACCTTGCAAATTCCCGCTTCTCGCTAATAGAGGTTTGTGTAGGGTGAAAAGGGCGAAAAACTTGAGAATACTGGTTACCAACGATGACGGTATCTACGCCATGGGGCTCTGGACCCTCGTTGCGGCGTTGCAGCAGGTTGGCGAGGTGGTGGTTGTGGCTCCAGACCGGGAGCAGAGCGCCGTGGGCACCTCAGTGACGCTTCATCATCCGCTGCGGGCGAGGGAGATAGAGCCCCTGGTTAGAGGGATAAAGAGCTACTGTGTTGAAGGCACCCCTGCCGATTGTGTCATCCTGGCCTTAGGCAATCTGCTCAATAGTCGGATTGACCTAGTATTCTGCGGGATCAACGATGGGTCAAATCTCGGCGACGATGTGCTCATCTCAGGGACAGTGGGTGCCGCACTCCAGGGATACCTTAAAGGCATTCCCTCGGTAGCCTTATCCGTGGGGGCCCTAAAGGATGTCCATTTCGATGCTGCTGCCCGGCTGGCGGCAGCACTGGCCAGAAATTTCGAAAAACAGGCTTTGCCAAAGGAGATACTCTTAAACATAAACCTGCCCAACTTGCCCCTTGACCGTATTCATGGTATTGAGGTTACCAGGCTGGGGCGGAGAAGCTACAGTGATAAGATCGAGGAGGGGCATGATGGGAAGAGAAAGTACTACTGGATTGTGCGCGGCAAGCCGGATTGGCAGCCGGAGGAGGGCACCGATATATGGGCGTTCACCAATGATAAGATTTCCATTACCCCCCTTCACAGCGACCTGACCAGTCCCCAGGTGCTCTCCGCCATCCAGGATTTGCCCCAGGCGCTGCTCAAGGGGCTTGCAAGACTGGAGATATAGTCGTTTAATGGAATATAAATCTAATAAATCAGTTCAATCACAAATGCGATGACTTAATTAAATGTCTTTAGGGGATGCTGAAACGAGGGATGCTGAAACAAGTTCAGCATGACAACGTGTAAGAAATCAGCTATATCGAGCCAGATTTAAAGATTGATGGCGTGATATGCAGGAAAAAGCGGTCAATATGTCTCAGAACGCCCATGTCATTCCGAACTTGTTTCGGAATCTCAAGATTAATTGGGGATGGAATGGGCAATAAAAATAGGGGCCGAAGCCCCCATTTTTATGTGGATGAAAGGCAAGCCCAGGCTGGGCGATGTCATGGCAGGTTCATTTGGTAACGCCACGTGTTACTCATGCGAAGATGCCCGGGTGACCCGAACTGGTCGCACAATTCGTTCCTCAGGCGAAGATGCGCCTGTGCCCCAAGTTGCTGTAGCGCCTCCGGGCGGCTATCCCACCACTCTCGAATCTGTTCAGCCTCTTGCTCGGTAATTAGCCCCTCTTCAACCGCTGTCTGGAGACACTGCTCTTGGGCTTCATCCCTCATCTCCTGTTGAGCCTGCAGGAAGGCATCGGCCAACTGCTCCTCATCCAGCCCCAGTATGTCTGCCACCTTGCTGAGGAAGATCTGTCTCGGTCCCCCATCGCTGCCAACTTCACCCTCAGGAGATTCGGCAGAAACTACGGCGGTGATGCCAACCCCGAGGGCGATAATAGCCACGATAGAGATTATCCCGTATTTCATGTACTTTCGCATCTTCTCGACCTCCTTTCTTTTTAGCTGATACCCAGCATAGCATATCTATGGTAAAGGCATGGTAAATTTAGGGAGTTGGAAAAAAATAGGGGCCGAAGCCCCCGTTTTTTAAGGAAATATGACAGACTTAAGCCGGGCTATGCCGCGGCAGGTACATTCGGAAAATGCTTCCCTCGCCCGGGGTGCTTTCCAACGAGATGGTGCCTCCGTGGTTCTCCACAATCTTCTTGACTATGGCTAGTCCAAGGCCGCTGCCACCCTGGGCGCGAGATCTGGACTTGTCAACGCGGTAGAAGCGGTCGAATATGCGCTGCTGGTCTGCCGCTGAGATGCCGATACCGCTATCCTGCACTTGAAGGACAACCTGAGAGCCCTCGGCGCGGGCCGAGAGCTTCACCGTGCCCCCGGTGCGGTTATACTTAATGGCATTATCGACCAGATTGATGAGAGCCTGCTTGAGGCGCAGGGCATCCCCCATTACGAGCGTCTCTTCCAATATTGGCTCCAGTTCAAGGCCTACCCCGGCTGCTGTCGCTTTGGCACCTGCCTCCGCTGCCACTTCGTTAAGAAGGGCAGCCATATCCACCACCGACCATTTTATCTGGGACTGATCGCCCTCCGATAATAGCAGGAGGTTATCGCTGAGCCTGTTCATTCGCTCCAGGCTCATCTTGAGCACCTCCATCAGGCGTTTATAATCCCTGGCGGTCGCTTTCCCGTCCATCTCGGCGACCTCTATGTTCGTCTGGGCTATGGCGATGGGCGTCCTCAATTCATGCGAGGCATCCTGAATAAACTGCTTTTGCGTCTCGAAAGCGCCCTCCAAACGCTCCAGCATGTCATCGAAGGTATCGGCAAGGCGCTTCATTTCATCATCGGGGCCCTGGTAGTTGATCCTTTCCTTCAGGTTGGTGCTGGAAATCCGCGCCGCCAGAGAAGAAACGCGGTCAACGGGCTTAAGCATCCGTCTCGAGAGGAAATAGCCGCCGGCAGCTCCGAAGACAATGAGGCCAGCGAGGCCGATCAAGGAATAATTGCGCAGCAGTTCTTGATTCTCGATCCGTATCTGCCTGACAATATTAGGGGAGTGTGGGAATGGGCCGACGGGCCCGAAACGGTCCATGGTCAGGTTCAATCCAATGATGAACAGAATTACGAAAAGAAGCAAGAGAGCCGCGTACCATAAAGTAAGCCTGAAGCGTATAGTCTTAGTAAATGTGGGTATCTTCATAGTAAATACCCCCTCCCCTTAACGGTTGAGATCAAATCTCCCGCGCCAGCCGTATTCAGTTTCTTGCGTATGTTCTTGATGTGGACCTTAACCGTATGGGTAAACAGGTTGGCGTCCTCATTCCAAACGTGCTCCAGCAGTTCCTCCTGGCTGACAACCCGGCCTGCGTTGCGCATCAGATATTCCAAAATAGCGAATTCCTTGGTGGTAAACGCTATCTCCGAGCCCCTGAAGTAGCCTTTTACAGCGTTGGGGTCGAGTACAAGTTCACCGGTCCTAAGAATGGGATGCCTTGGCTCGCCCTCCCGGCGTAGTATGGCACGCACCCGCGCCAGCAGCTCGGGGAAGTGGAACGGCTTCACCATATAGTCGTCTGCACCCTGATCCAGGCCGTTTACCCGGTCGTCAAGCCGGGAGCGGGCAGTCAGCATGAGGATGCCAACTGGTGAGCCCGAGGCCCGTATCCTTCTGCATACCTCCACACCGTCGATCTTGGGCAGGTTGAGGTCGAGGATAATGAGGTCGTAGTCATTTACCTCCGCCATAACCAGGGCTTCTTCGCCATCGTAAGCAATATCGGCAGCATAGCCTTGCTGGCGCATTCCTATGGCCAGGGCTTCTGCCAGGTCTTTCTCGTCCTCTGTGATCAGGATACGCATGTCCACTAAAAGAGACTGTTGAAGAAGTCTGAATCAACCCCCTGTATCCCCCAATCTTGGGGGACTTTTAAATCTGGGGGACACCCCCAGACCCCCGGCCCCGATGTAATCGGGGCACCTCTTTTTCAGCAGTCTTTAAAAGTATACTATAATAAAAGTAAAGGAAAGGTAAAGAAAAAACCGGTTCTGTAGCGGGGGGTGGCATGTAGGAGAACTGGTTATTGCCATGAAAATGCAGTTTCGGGTAGTTCGGTGATCACCTTTTATCATCCTATGTGGAGCCGATTGCAAGCGGCATGTTTGCTTGCCTCCCCGATATAATCGGGGGCGAGGTATGGAATTATGGGTAGGTTGGAGCATCCGCTCCAACAACGCCTAGAGCCGATGCTCTAGGCTACCCAATGTTTGATATGTGCCAGGGTAGATGGGAAAAGGTAGGGCAGTTCTAGGGTTACCTATTTTCATCCTCGATGGTGCCGATTGCAACAGATATGTTGTATTATGGAGTATTTATTTTCTGTGGAACCCATAGTAGCGGCTGAATTTCCCCATGGCACGGCTCGCCCGCTCCAGAGAGAAATAAACGGGGATTCCCTCCTTGAGCAGCTCGTGCCGCAGTTGCTCCTCCTGGCCGGGGAAGAAGCGTGCCAGGTCTTCACGAAACACCATGACCAGGGGCTTTCTATGTGCATTCTCATGGTCTAACTTAATAAGGGGATCCAGGATTACCCGGGCTTGCTTGTCCACTGCCTCCTGTAGGGCGGTCATCTGTGACGCCGGGTCTATAGCAGCTTTGAGGAAGAATAAACCCGGGGATAGAATGAAGATAGCGGCATCGATCGAGGGATCGGCGATAGCGCACTCTATGGAGCGCGTCATGATGTTGAGGTCTGCCATTGATGTGGCAATATCTATAGGATTCTTTATTATGGACCCCTCACGGGGTATGAAGCTTCGCAGTTCTTGTATAGTTTCTCTGCTAAAGGTGGGCAGCTCAAGCCCCGCCCGGGCACAAACGTCAGCACCATCTACACTATTGCCCCCTCCACCCCCGACCAGTGCCACCCGGTTACTCGCCAGAGGGCGAAGGTAGCGGAATGTCATGGCAACATCGAGAAGCTCGTCCCTGCCATCAACCCTAACCGCCCCGGTTTGCTTAAAGAAAGCATCCCACACTGCCAACTCGCCACCGAGGGCCCCGGTATGGGAGGCTGCGGCTATCGCGCCGCTCTCGGTGGTTCCCCCTTTCCAGATAATCACCGGCTTTGTCTTATTAATCTCCCGGACCAAAGTGGTAAGCTTCCTGCCATCGCTGATCCCCTCCAGATACATACAGATAATCTCCGTCTCCGCGTCTGTAGCCAGGTATTCGAGGAAGTCGGTGCTATCGAGTACCGTGGCATTGCCATAGCTAATCACCTTGCTAAGGTGAATGCGGTGAAGCGGGGCATCGAAAACAAACTGGCCGGCATGGCCGCCACTCTGGGCGAGCATAGCCACGGGGCCGGGCTTGGGGTCGAAGCTGATCCAGGTGGTTAGCTTGGCGGCGGGGACATGAAGCCCCATGCAATTAGGTCCTACGATGCGGAGCCCCCCTCTCTCAGCTATCTCTTTAAGCTTCTCCTCCAGTGCTATCCCCTCTTCATCACCCGCTTCCTTAAAACCCGCAGTGTAGATTTGGATATTCTTGGCATTTGCGGCGATGCAGTCCTCGAGTACCGAGGGGATTGCATGTGGGGGAACAGCGACGGTCACCAGGTCGATCGGCTCGGGGACCGAAACTAGATCGGGGTAAACCTTTAGACCGTGGATCTCTTCACCAACTGCTTTGTGGTTGATGGGATAGATACGACCGGGGAAGCCGGCATTCTGGAGAATGCTCACAAAATCGCTGAAAGGGAGAGTCTTCCGGGAGGCCCCCACTACAGCCACTGTCTTGGGGTTGAAGGCAATATCAAACTCAGTATCCCACGTCATTTTTTAATTACCACGAAAATAAAGCGACATTCTCTGGTCCCCCGATCCCCGACCCCGATAGACCGGGGGGCATTTCGGCCTGAACCGTCCGATAAATCGGACTCTCGCAAGGCGGAGGGGTCTATCAGAACGTACTATGAGGTTTCTGTCAATGACCCCGGCAAAATTGTTTCATTGTATTAACCTTGAGATTCCGAAACAAGTTCGGAATGACATAGGTTAGCCTGGAGCGGATGCTCCAGGCTGGGTTGGAGCATCCGCTCCAACCTACCCACTTAATGACGGACCCCTCGCCAGATAATCGTGTACCCTCACTTTGCCAAACCAGGACCCTAAACTGTCATTGCGAGCGGAGCGTGGCAATCCCCACGTCGTCATGCTGAACTTGTTTCAGCATCCCTTGTTTCATGACAGAACACCGCTGAGATTGCCACGTCCCCCGATAAATCGGGGTCCTCGCAATGACGGTCGTGTTGCGCGCCGCCGGCAGTCGCCTCACGTTGTCATGCTGAACTTGTTTCAGCATCTCTTGTTATCTCTCAGTAGTGCCGTTGAAAAGGGCATATTGGATTGTAAAAGAAAAGGCTGCCATTTTCGGTGATACAGGCCTGCACAGGTCAAAAAAGTGCCGAGGGCGGGACTCGAACCCGCACGGGCAAAAACCCAAGGGATTTTAAGTCCCTCGCGTCTACCGGTTCCGCCACCTCGGCGTTCGGCGACGAAGAGCAGACTCAAGTTAAATTCTACTATTTTTAGTTGCCGCCTTCAATGTTTTCTCCCTACCACCCTAAGAATAGCCTTTGCTACCCTTTTTATGGGAAGGTGCTCCGCCCGCCGGGTCGGGACTTCGGGCACCAGTAATCTGCTATTGCCAGGAGCATCAGGGACGAAGCAATCCCAATAAGAGAGTTGAGTAGAGATTTAAAGGTAGAAATATGAACGCTTGTCTTACCTTATGCGAGTTATTCGATGTTGCCATTAATTTACCTGCTTCGTTTCGGCCGCAATAACAAACTAAACATTCACCCCAAAATACAACCTATGAAGTTAATTGCTGATTCTGGGCGGAACTCCTCGTACCTGGACAACAAGGTGGTGGTGAATACGATGTTCTCTGTTTAAGGGAGTGTAAAAATTGACCACGTTGTAATGGTCAGGGCATCCGCACCTTATCACTTGGTCTGCGTCCATTCTTCAAGGATGCGGGTAATCTTGGTGCTCTTTCGTCT
>JABUBP010000339.1_pt1 | contig 12630 bp, 14 predicted proteins | sample 7240331 | NCBI WGS metagenome assembly JABUBP01 (sample SAMN07256347, study PRJNA390944) | subsurface metagenome | isolation source: Methane hydrate marine sediment | place: Pacific Ocean: Eastern North Pacific, ODP site 1244 | collected 2002 | reverse complement strand
AAAACCATTGCCACTAACCGTAACCTGGTCACCAACAAAGCCTGTGGTCGGGGTAACGCTTGCCTTCGTCCCGATGGTGAAAGTGGCGGTGATAGAGTTGCCACTGGCATCCTGGGCTTTTACTTCATGGTCACCCCGCCCGGCAGCGGGCACAGTAAAAGTAGCCGTAAAGCTGCCTAAACTACCGGTGGTAACCGATGCCGGGTCGGTGGTAACGGTAGCACCATCAAAGGTTATGGTTACACTTGAACTGGCGGCAAATCCGTTGCCGCTAACTGTTACTGTATCGCCAACACCGCCTTCGGTGGGCTCAATAGCCATCTTGGATAAGGTGGTGAAAGTGGCGGTAGCATCCCTACCGGTGGCATCTTCGGCTTTTATGGTATGGCTGCCCCGGGAACTGGCCGGAACAGTAAAGGTAACATCGGTAAAGCTACCAAGAGTATTGGTGGTAACCGATGCCGGGTCGGTGGTAACGGTAGCAACATCAAAGGTAATGGTTACACTTGAACTGGCGGCAAAGCCGGTGCCGCTAACTGTTACTGTATCGCCAGCATAACCTTCTGAAGGACTTGTCACGATTTGGGCTTCGGTCACGGTGAAAGAACCATAGGCTATGGGAATGCCGTATGTAGGAGTGGTATGGACAGTAATAGAAACTGTCCCGGCGGTGGCAGTACTAGGAACTGTAAAAGAGCCGGTGATATATCCGATTCCACCGGTTACAGTAATTGTACCCACTCCCGCCGGGGTAGCGGTATAACCGAAGAAGATATACACTTGAGCTGTTGAACCTGTGTAGCTGATCTGGCCACTTACTGTAACCGAGGTACCTATGGTGCCAGAGCTTGGAAAGCAGGAGATAGCCTGTGCCATAACCGGTGATGCTGGCATGGTAAGTACCATCAGGGCCAGGGTAAGGGCTACGGCAAGTATCCGGAAAATCTTTTTGTGCTTCACTATGTTGCCTCCTCAATATATCTTGTCTAATTTCTTCACATTAGATTAACGGCTAACGGGCACCCTTGTCAAGTATTAAAATGACAAAAACATATTGACTTAAATAGAACATATGTGCTAATCTATTACCACTCAGTGAGCTTTGGGATAGAGAGTTATGGAACTGGAGCAGACGTTTTACACTGAGTTAGATTTACCACCGGAGCATTGCCATTATAAGGATGAAGGCTGTGAACTGGCTGAATCTTGCCTCAACTGCCCTTTCCCCAGGTGCATCTACGACGAGCCCAGAGGCAAGCAGCGCCTACTTAAGGGTCATCGTGACCGAGAAATAGTAAGGCTTTTTAAAAAAGAGGGCAAAGGAGTAAGAGAGCTGGCACAAGTATTTGGCATCAGCCAGCGCACCGTCCAGAGAGCCTTAAAGAACTATCGCCTGAGGCAAGAGGACCTTTGGGAAACTAGAGAGGACAAAAAATGAACGATGACTTTACCCCTATACAATTAAACCACCGTGAACTAGACCGGCTCAAGCGTTACAAAGAGCTGCTTGATTTCTACCACGGACGGCAGTGGCCCGGGCGCGCCAGCCGAGGTGAGAAACAGCTGACCTTTAACTACGCCAAGGTGGTTATAGACAAGATTGCCTCATACCTGATGTCCGGTGTTCACTTTACCGTTGAAGCCCTGGATGACTCGGATGAAGCCAAGGCTAGGGCCAGGAGAGCCGAGGCCGCCCTGCGTCAGGTAGTGCAGGATAATAACCTAGAGCAGCTTGACTTTGACACCGAGATTGACTGTGCCATCCTCGGTGATGCCTGCTTCAAGGTTATCTGGGACGGGCAAAGCAAAAGTGTCCGGGTTACCGCCCCCGATATCCAAGGCATCTATGCCTGGTGGCTGGGGGATGACACCTCAAGGGTATGGCGGGTTGCCTCAAAGTATAGCCTGACTGCGGAAGAGGCCGAAATCCTCCATCAAATAAGACCTAAAGGCAAGACAGCAAGTATTGTTGAGCTATGGACAGAGCAAAGCTTTGAGCTCTGGCTGGATAATGCCCAGGTAGAGAAAAAACCCAACCCCTACGGCTTTATCCCGTTTGTCATCTACCCAAACCTAAGAGAACCGAAGAAGTTCTGGGGCATATCCGACCTGCCCCAGCTCATGGAGCCACAGCGGGAGTTAAACCGGGCACTAAGCCAACTATCAAGGATACTGGAGCTATCAGGCAACCCCATCGCCGTCCTGGAGAATGTTGAGGAATCAGAGGACATTGCTGTTAAGCCCGGTGCGGTGTGGAACATTCCTGACGACGCAAAAGCCTACCTTCTTGACCTGCTTGAGGGTGGCGGCGTTGGTCTTCATATCAACTATATTGACCTTCTCTACAGAACCCTTCACGATGTCGCCGAATCACCTCGGGCTGCCTTTGGCGGCACTACCAGGGACCTTTCCGGAGTAGCCCTTGAGATTGAGCTGCAACCGCTGCTACACAAGGTGTGGCGCAAAAGGCTCATCAGGACTTCTGCTTATAGGCGAAGAAACCAACTCATCCTCAGGCTCTTAGGGAAATACCAGAACCAGGACTTTGGCCGCTATCACCTGGATGTGGTCTGGAGCCCGGTGCTGCCCAGAGACCTGAGTCGGCTGGTGGCCAATGAGCAGACACTGGTTCAGAATGGCATCCACTCAAGGCGCCGGGCTATGTCTGAGATCGGAGTTAGAGACCCGGAGATGGAATTTGCCAGCTGGCTTGAGGAGAGGGCAGCTATCCTCAAGATGAACCAGGAGCTTAATACCAAGCCTGCCCGGGGCGGGGCGCGAGAGAGAGCTAGTCAGCCCCAAGCAGAAGGTGTTAAGCAATAATTTGAGGAGGTTAGTTACTTTGGCAGATGAAGAGAAGAAAGAGCCCAATCCCCTGGAGGAGAAGCTAAATAGGCTCAAGGCTAAAGCTACCGAGCTTGAAGCTCTGGTAGCTCACAAGGACAAGGAGCTTGCCTCAAGAGACAGCCGAATCTCCAAGCTGGAGCAGGTTATAGCTGATAAGGAAAGCCAGATTACTAACCTGAAACAGTCTTTGGCTGAGTCCGATGAGCAAGGGAAACGCCTGAGTGACAGCCTGGCTCAGGCAATAGCCAGCTATAAGGCTCTGGTAATTGAGGCAACTCCCCAAGTGCCTCCCGAACTCATCACCGGCGATACCATTGAGGCTATTAATGAGTCCCTTACCAAGGCTAAATCGCTGGTCAGCAAGGTAAGGCAGGGACTGGAGGCTGAAATTATATCGGCCAAGGTCCCCAGCGGTGCCCCGGTGAGGACGCTGCCTGATTTCTCAACCCTATCATCAAGGGAAAAGATTCAATATGCCATTGGCGGCTCTTCGTCCTGAAATAAACGGGGATATGTAGAACAAGAGTAATTAAATGACAAAGGAGGAACAAAATGGCTTTAACTTTGGCTGAAGCATCAAAACTTTCAAACGATATGTTACTGCAAGGGGTGGTGGAGACCATCGTCAAGGACTCCCCCATCCTTCAGAACCTACCCTTCATTGAAATCGTAGGTAATGGACTGACCTATAACCAGGAGAATACCCTGCCCAGCATTGATTTCTACGATGTCGGTGACACCTGGGCTGAGTCCACCCCAACCTTTGAACAGATAACAGCTAATCTGAAGATTATGGGTGGCGATGCCGACGTTGACAACTTTCTTAAGACCACCCGGAGCAATGTCCAGGACCTTGAGGCGGCTATCATTGAGCTTAAGGCCAAGGCGCTTAAGCAAAAGCTTGAGGAAACCTTTATCTACGGGGACTCAGCAACCAACGCCAAGCAGTTTGATGGCTTAAGAATTCTTATTGATACCACTACTGCCAGCGACCAGGTGATAGCCATGGGTGCCACTGGGGCTACCCTGACCCTGGACAAGCTGGATGAGCTCATTGATGCCGTAAAGGGTGGCAAGCCTGATATGCTGCTGATGAGCCGCCGCTCCCGGCGCAAGATTAACACCCTGGTCAGAGCCGGCGGCGGTATGATGGACACCGACCGAGACAGCTGGGGAAACTTCATCCAGCTTTGGGATGGTATCCCCATCGGGGTCAATGACTGGATACTTGACACTCATGTTGTTACCGACAGCCTGGAAACGGCCACTACCGGTGGCGACTGCTCCACCATCTACGCCGTCCAGTTCGGTGAAGGCGCTCTCTGTGGCCTGACCAGCCCCGGTTTCCTGCAGGTAGAGCCGATTGGCTCACTGGAGAATAAGGATGCCTCCCGTACCCGGGTCAAGTGGTACTGCTCACTGGCCCTGTTTAGCTCGGTTAAGGCGGCAGTTCTAATCGGGGTCCAAGACTAAATTCAATCTGTGGGGAGGGGGTTCATCCCCTCCCCAGCCAAAGGAGGCAGATTATGGCAGAAGTTTATGCAACACAGCCCAAGCTCCACCGCAGTAGCATCACCACTGTTGACGCAACCGATCCTGCTGATACCTCGGGAGCGGTTGATAGCCGAGGCTACAAGGAGTGCCGTTTTGACATCACCATCACCGGCAGCGACTTTGCCAGCCTTGAGACCCAGGTCATCTTCTGGAACCCAAGGCAGGAGAAGTGGTTTGGCGGTGGTAAGAGAACCTTCACCGCTACCGGGCAACATGCTCTGGTGGTCGACTCAAGGGGAACCATCATATTCCTTAAGGTAACCGCTTTCTCGGGGACCTCTTTCTCCCTTGCGGCGGACTATAGCCTAAGCTAGGAGGTGAAAAATGCTTAAACTGGCCGGAGAATGTATTGAAGGACAAATGGCTGACCACATAGCCCGCCTTGATGCCCATACCTACAATCTACTGCAAAAGTTCAGAACGGGAGAATATATTGAAACTCTATTAGGCACCACTGCTCAGGCTAATACCCTAACAGCGAATACGCTATATGCCGTTCCCTTCGTGGTTGCTAGAGCGATGACCTTTGACAGAATAGCGGTGCAAGTAACTACATTAGCAGCAGGTAGCTCTATTCGTTTAGGTATCTACAATGACGGCACAAACCTTTACCCAGGGACTTTGGTATCGGATTGCGGGACTGTATCAACAGCCTCAACAGGGATAAAGGCTATCACCATTAACCAAGCCTTAACGAAAGGACTATACTGGCTGGCTCTTGTTGGTGATGGCGCACCCGCAATATATTTCAGCTATTGGGGCTGGGCAGGGCTGGGTAAAGTAGCGACAAACTTTAGCGACGAACAATATAGATATTGGTCTGTTTCATTCACTTATGCTGCTTTACCAGACCCCTTCACCACTGGCGGCAGTAGGACATCTGCCAACGTCAAGCCTGGCATCTTTATGCGGCTAGCATCACTGGATGAAGGAGGCTAATATGCCAGAGATAAGATACCAGATAGTTGAGACCTACGATAACAAAGGTAACTTAATAGAGACCGAGCAAATCCCCTACGAGGTCTCCGATGAGCAACTGGAGAGGGAGAAGGCGGAAAAGACAATCGCCCAACTCTCCACCCTACCTGATGCCGAGCTAACCACCACTCAACTGAAGAAACTGGTGAAGGCGTTAACTAAGTTAAGGAGATAAACATGAACCTGACCGAGATGAGAGCCATAGTCAGGCGTGACCTTAAAGATGAGGATGCGGCTAACTACCGCTGGAGCGATGATGAGCTGGATAGGCATATTGCCCACACCATCAAGGAGTTCTCCGAGGCTATACCCTTGGAGCAAAAAGCAACTAAGGCTACTACCGCCGGCTCCAGGGAGCTGGATATTTCCACCATCACCAAACGTATTATGGTCCAGGCTGCAGAATACCCGGTGGACAGGTTTCCCAAAATATACCAGCTTTTCAGCCTGTGGGCAGATACCTTAACCCTGCTTGGCGATGAAGTCCCTGACGGCGGGGACGCCTATATCTACTACGGCAAGCTCCATACCCTTGATGCCACCAGCTCAACCATCCCCAGCCATCTTGAAGACCTGATCGCCATCGGTGCTTGTGGCTATGCCGCCGTGGAATGGGCCGCCTTTGCCATCAACCGGGTTAATGTTGGTGGCACCATAACACCCGATGAGTTCCTCAACTGGGGAAAGGAAAAGCTCAGCTACTTTAGAAATGAGCTCAGGCGGCTGGGGCGGAGAAACCGGGCCAGACTAAACCAGCTCTATAAGCCAGCCTATCCAGCTGTGTCCAAAACAACCGACTATGGCCCTTAATTCCAAGCTAAAACCTGAGGAGTAACGGCGATAAGTATCTATAAAGCACTATGGTCAATAATAGGCGGCCGACCGTGGAGCTACATCCTGCGCGATATATGGCACAAGTATGAGGGACTATGCATCATCGCCCTGGTCGCCATTGGCGCAATGCTGGGGCACTGGTTGTGGCAGTTAGCCTTCTGGCTGCTACTAGTTTTTGCCCTTGGTTATATCGCCGGCCACCTTTTCTGGGGAAAGAAATATATCCCAAACCAGCAGGGTGAGGATAAAGAAAAGCCATGAGAACCCTATCAGATACACTATTGTCTGCTCAGAAGCAGGCTACCCATACCCCTTTTCTTAAGTTGGAAGCCTGTAATAAGATTGCCGGCGTTACTAGGCTTGACTTCTCCAGGCTCTATACCGGGCAAGAGGATGACTACTTTCATGCCGTGACTATGCCCGGTGATGGCTCACTGATAAGGGTCAGGATAACACCGCCATCCGACTCAAGGAAGTTATACCGGCAGCGAGTGGCTGACCCAGGACCAGAGTCTGATTTCAGCCAGTGGACTTATACCAACCAGTATAACGCCGTTATCGTGGCCGCAGCCTCACTGGCAGCCGAGGTCTCCATCTTCTGGATTAAGTCTGACCGAAAAATCCAGCGTATAAAGAGCACCGACTACGGTGTCAGCTGGGGGTCCCCGGAACTCATTGATTACTCGCCGACTACTGCCATCAACGGCATCTCCGCTGCCTATAAGCCAAACGGTGATCTAGCCCTGTTCTTTGCTGACCAGCAAACGCTCTATGTCAAGAAGTATGAAAATAGCCAGTGGCAGACAAAATCAGCCTGGGACAAGACCACCGGTGCCCTGTCAGGCGTGGCTACCGTATATGACGACGACTGGAACCTGTTTGTCACCGGCGAGGACTCAGATGGCAACTTCAAGCTGTGGAGCCTAGTCTATGGTGACGGCGGTGATGTTGCCGACGGTACTTGGTCAGACCTTAAAGAGTTTGCCCAGGCCCCATCAGGCGGCAACTTTAAATATCACCGGGCGTTTCTAGATAAGCCAGACGTGTTTAGATGCTTCTATACTGAGAAATTCACCGGCACCGAAGCCTACTCACGCCCCTTCTGGTCGCATTCCGTAGCTAGTGCCAAGTTTATTGATAACCTCTGGCGAGAACCGGTGCCCTTTAACCTGTCTTCAGAATATGGACTGGCCATCGCCCATTACGGGGATTACTGCTGGCTATCTGCCCCTAACGGCGTCTGGCGAGCCCCGCTCGTCAGCCAAAGCCTGGAGCTAACTACCGATGTCCTATCCCTAAGGCAGGAGACCGGAATAGCCGAGGGTAAGCTCAACACAGAACTCAGGAACGATGACGGCCGCTTTGCCTCGCTGCCACCGCCACTTAATATCGGCTGTCAGCTAGACCTGAGCCCGGGCTACACCACCCCCCAGGGCAATGAGGTAAGTGCCGGGCAAAGCTTCATCCTGGAAGCCCATGAGCACACCAGCTCAGGGGGCAAGGCCTCTCTTATGCTGTATGCCACTGATGGCTGGAACCTAGTTGAAAACTGGGTATCCAGGCACCAGTTTAGATGGAACAAGGACTCCAGCCAGATGAGCGTTAAGGATATCCTGGCCTTTGTCCTAGCCAGGGTCGGCTTGAAGCTAGAGGTATTATCCCAGTCATCGGTTATCACCAGCTACTACCCCGACTTCACCATAAGTCCCAATACCAGGGGTAATACGGTCATCGGTAGACTTATGTCATTTGTTCCCGATGTGGTCTTCATTGAGGGCTATAAAGCCTGTCTGGTAAATCCTTTGGCTGAAGACACCTCAGTCTATTCCTACGCCGGCCCACAGAGTGAAGGGGCTACCACCCACCCAATCCTGGAGGGACGATACCGGCTCGGAGCCTTAAAGTTTAACCGCATCCAGGTTGAGGGATACGATAGCGGCACTGACTCTGCCATCATCACCGATAGCTTTAATTGGGATGAGATAGATAGGGTCTATGACAGGTTCCAGAGGTTAGAGGATAGAAATATCAGCTCCGTTTCTCAAGCCCAGGCTCGAGGAGAAGCCCACCTAAGAAAAGCCGAGATAGAGTCAGCCGATGGCTTAATCCGAATCCCGGTTAACTGCGGCCAACAGCTATATGATGTTATTGATATCACTGATAGCCGAGCCGGGCTTGATGCCCAGAAGAAGAGGCTGCTCGGCTTGACCCTGATTTATAACCCCGGCCGCGGCCAGTATGAGCAACGCCTGCTATTAGGAGCAGTGTAAAGAAGGAGGCGCCAGAAATGAGGCTCAGGAAAGCAGTTCTAAGAAGTTTTAACTCCGCAGACTACACGGCTACCGTCCAGCTTGCCGGAAGCTTCAAGGTCTATCTGGAAGATGTTGCCGTCGCCCGAAACCTGCCGGCAGCAGAAATGACCGCCGGCAGGAAGACAGCCGTCCTCTTCTTTGATGAGCACAACCCCAAAGAGGCAGTGGTGATAGCCGTTTATAGCTAGTGGCTAACTTCCGGTTCTTATAATTTGTGGTTAATGCAATAATGTTTGATGTTGGCATTGACAAGTGCTAGTATAATAATAAGGTGTAGTTTAATGCCAATTAATTTCTATCGACAGAAACTGCTTAACGCTGTGCTATTTTTTGCTAGTAACACAAAGCGGGTAAACCTTGGCAAGCTTTCAAAACTTCTTTACTTTCTTGACTTCATACATTTTAAACAGACAGGCTATCCCTCTATTGGATTAGAGTACTATGCATTTGAAAGGGGTCCTGTACCAAAAGATTTTTGGGCAGAGATAAAAGATGCCAATGTGCCTGAAGATTTTAAAGGCAAAATAGGGCTGATATTAAAAACAGACGATTTTGCACCTGGCTACAAAGAGGTTGAAGTTCATGCTCTAGAAAAGCCCGATTTGTTTGTATTTACCCAGAGAGAAATAAAAATACTTGAATATTTAGCTTTTGTGTATAAAGAGGCTAGGGCAAGTGATATATCAGAAGTCACTCATCTGCCCCAAAAACCCTGGGATATCACAATCAAGAATAAAGGCAAGAACAAACTCATAGATTACCTACTTGGTATTGACGAGGAATCGGCAGTTAGCCTAGATTATGCCGCAGATTCACTTAAAGAGCACTTTGAGGTTGTGCATAATTTTGGTATTGAACCAACTAAGTAGTTTTACATAGATATATCATGCCACAACCTGGACAAATTCTCTTCTACAAGGACTTTGAGTTTGAAGACCGCTCGAAGAAAGACAAGCTTCTTGTTGTGCTAAATGATACAGATACGGACTCGCTAGGTCTTGTTCTCAAAACAACGTCTCAATCAAAACATTATCAAGGTGTAGTTCAGGGATGCAACCCAGAGAAAAAAGCATTCTTTGTACCTACTGATTGGGAGCAGTGCTTTAAATCAGATACATATATCCAATTGCCCCAGATTTTTGAAATACCTACTGATAAATTGTTAGCAGGAGATATCTCTCGTAAAATTTATGTCAGTAGTTCACTTTCAATAGAATGCTTTAGATTGCTTAAGGATTGTCTTAGAAATTTCAGGGATGACATATCTCCCCAGCATTGGAAGCTTATCTTTAAATAGGAATTGACTAGTATCCCTAATCATTCGCGAACCAACCACGTGTTATAAGAAAGTAACATCCGCCCTCCCTTGACATGATACCCGACGCTGGCTTAGAATGTTGAGGTTATGTTTATCAATTGGGCACACGGCTAACCTGAGTTAACCGTGATGCCGTAAATTGATTTTTGAAGGAGGCTGATGCTATGTGGCCACAATCGTAACGGCCAACGAGGGAGAGAGCTTTGATAGTGTGCTTAAACGGTTTAACAGAAAGGTACAACAGGATGGTGTATTATCCGAAGCCCGCCGTAGAGGACATTACCAAAAGCCCATCACCAGGCGCGCCCGCAAGGCAATGGCCAGCAGACGACAGGCAACCAAAGCAGCCAGAGCCGCCAGAAGACAGAGGTAAAATATATTTAAGGTAACCTTAAAGTGGAAGCAGCCCTAAAACAAAAGCTCAGCGATGACCTCAAGCAGGCGATAAGAGGTAGGGATAAGCTCAGGAGTTCAGTTATCCGGCTAATAATGGCCGCCATTAAGAATGCCGAAATCGCCAAACAAGCCTCACTAGATGAAGCCGATATCCTTGGCATCATCACCAAGGAGGCCAGACAGCGCAAAGAGAGTATTGAGGCTTTCAGGCAGGGAGACCGCCAGGACCTGGTGGCTCAGGAAGAGGCTGAGCTGGCTATTCTAAAAGACTATCTGCCCAGGCAAATAAGCCGGGATGAGATTATAGCCTATGCCCGTAAGGTTATTGAACAGGTGGGTGCTCAGGGACCCCGTGACAAGGGTAAGGTTATGACCCAACTTATACCCCAGCTTAAAGGCAAAGCCGATGGGCGGGAGATAAACGCTGTGGTAACCGAGCTGCTTGGTTGAAAACTTTAGCCAGGATAATTTATTGAGAGGGGACGTAAGCCCTCATTTATTTTGGGTAACAGAATATGGTTATGTCAAGTTAAAACCAACCGATTCTACTGGGCTAGGGCTCTATTTAGCTCAAGCTCCAAATGGCGCCTGCTGACACCCAGATCCAGCATCGCCCAGGGCAATTTTCTATTGACCGGCCACTTCTTAAGAACATAGAAATCAATATCTAGGTCACATTTTCTTATCGCTTTACGCCAGCCAGACAGCGACACCTCTTCCATGCCAGCCAGCACCTCAGCCAGCTTTGTATCGCCCCGGGCCAAAGCCCCCTGAACCTGACTCCAGGCCAGGCTGTCACTCTTAACCCAAATCCCCTTCGGCGGAAGTTCTTTCCTGAGTACCGCCAAACGGTGATTCAAGGTAGGCAGGTCTGCCATTGGCAGCCATTGGAAGGGGGTGCCCGCCTTGGGCACAAAAGGAGTCGTATTCAAGCTGAGGCGACAGCCTGTCCCGCCCCTATCAAGGATATCCTTACACTTAAGCGTTAGTCTTACCATCTCCTCTATATCAGTCTCGGTCTCCGAGGGCAGGCCAATCATAAAATATAGCTTTAACTGTTTTATCCCCTGCTCAGCAACCTTTGACACTGCTCTCAGAATATCATCCTCAGAGATGCCCTTGCCTATCACCTGGCGCAGTCGCTGGGAGCCAGCCTCAGGAGCCAGGGCAATAGTCCGGGCGCCCCCTAGAGCCAACTCCCTCAACACTACACTGGAAAGGGGGCTAACTCTGAGAGAACTGATGGAAAGCCCGGCCCCCATCCGCCGCAGTCTAAGTAGTAGTTCCTCTATCTCAGGGTGGTCAGAAACGACCGGCCCCACCAACCCCAGGCGCCTCCGGTATTTAAGCCCCCGCCCAGCCTGTTCTATAAGAGTATCCATAGAGCGATAGCGCGTCGGGCAAAAGACACCTCTGACGAGACAATAGCGGCAGCCCCAGTTGCAGCCCCGCTCTACCTCAATGAGATATAGATCCCCAAGCTCGGTATCTGGAGTGAGTACGGTAGAACTCACCATGAAATCATCCAGATGGTGCGTCCACTGGCGGGTAATAGCCGCGCCTTTATGATATTGCGGCACATAAACGCCAGGTAGTGCTGCCAGCATCTTGAGCCTGTCATCTCGCTGGCCAGTTCCCTCAGCCAGCGCCGAGAGTATAGCCGGAATTATTGGCTCGGCCTCACCGATGCACATTGAGTCAAAGAAGGGAAGCAGCGGCATAGGGTTGGCGGTAATACAGGCGCCGCCAGCTATAATAAGCGGATGCCGGTCATCACGGTCAGCAGCATAAAGAGGAATGCCACTGGCCTTCAGGATATTAACCACATGGAAATAATCAAGCTCATAGGAGATAGAAAAGGCAAGGACAGCAAAATCGGAAAGAGGCCGCCGGGACTCCAGACTTAGGGCCGGTAGTAGCCTGCTGTCACCTTCCCAGAAGACCCGCTCGCAAACAACATCACTATAGCTATTCAGCAGGCTGTAGATGGCATGAATGCCCAGATTGGACATGCCGATGTAGTATGAGTTGGGATAGACAAGTGCAAATGGGAGCCTGCCTCCCCAATCCTTGATAATGGTGCCCTGTTCCCGGGAAAGTCGCCCTCCATCATAGGCCAGCGCCCGACGAGCCTTCCCCCGCCTGTCTTTTCTAATTTCATCCCAACCCATTATTTCCCAAACAGTCTACAGGTTTGGTCTCAGGATTTTCAAATTGCTGAAGGGTCTCATTTCAACATTAACTATTCTGTAAACCTTTTACTTCCAGCAGTTTCTGAGGAGCCGGCCGTCTATAGTTATTACCCTATCAGCCACCTTTCGTAGCTGCATAGAGGTTCGCTCTTTGCCAAAGAGTGCCACCTCTACATTCTTGCCGTTGTCCTTTACCGAC
>JABUBP010000338.1_pt1 | contig 12660 bp, 7 predicted proteins | sample 7240331 | NCBI WGS metagenome assembly JABUBP01 (sample SAMN07256347, study PRJNA390944) | subsurface metagenome | isolation source: Methane hydrate marine sediment | place: Pacific Ocean: Eastern North Pacific, ODP site 1244 | collected 2002 | reverse complement strand
CCGTATGAAAAAAAATATCGCTAATATTTTGGAAATAGAGCCCGAAAAAATCGGGATTAAAGCTACCACCTCGGAGGGACTAGGATTTTTAGGTGAAAAAAGGGGGGTCTGCTGTTGGACAGTTGCCAGTGTAAAACAAGAGGAATAAATTGCCTTTGAAAGTATATAATACCCTGACCAGGAGAAAAGAGGAGTTCGTACCCCTTAAGGATAACGAGGTTAGGATGTATGTTTGTGGGGTTACTCTCTATGATAAGTTACACCTGGGACATGCGAGAGCGGCGGTAATATTTGATGTAATTAGGCGTTATTTAGAACATCGGGGATTTAAAGTAAATTACGTAACCAATTTTACTGATGTAGATGATAAGGTTATCAATCGAGCCAAAAGTCTGGGAACGCCCATCTTTGATCTAACAGGAAGACTTATTGAGGAATATTTTCAGCAGATGGAGCCTCTAGGAGTAAGAAGAGCAAATGACTATCCTTGCGCAACTGAATACATAAAAGAGATAATAGATCTAATTAAGAAACTAGAGAGGAAGAATCTGGCCTATGCTCAGGATGGGGATGTTTTCTTTCGAGTAAGAGGATTTCCCTCTTACGGAAAACTATCCGGTCAAGATCTAAAAGAGTTGTCGGTAGGAGCAAGAGTAAAGGTGAACGAAAGAAAGGAAGATCCTTTGGATTTTGTGGTCTGGAAAAAAGCGAAAGAGGGAGAACCTTTCTGGGATAGCCCTTGGGGGAAAGGAAGACCCGGTTGGCACATTGAATGTTCTGCCATGGCTATGAATCTCTTAGGAGAAAGCATAGATATTCATGGGGGAGGAGTAGATTTAATTTTTCCTCATCATGAGAACGAAATTGCACAATCAGAGGCAGCTTCGGGCAGAAGATTCGCTAAGTATTGGATTCATAATGGCTTGGTAAAGATGAAAGATCAAAAAATGGCAAAATCAACCCAGAATTTCTTCACACTCTCTCAAGCTCTTCAGGATTACGACGGAGAGGCCATAAGATTCTTCCTTCTTTCGGCTCATTACCGCAGTCCTCTGGATTATCATGAAAGTAGTCTAGAGGAAGCTAAATCCTCCCTGGAGAGAGTTTATAATATTCTTAAACGGATAAAAGAAATAAAGGGAGAACAATCTCAAAGAACCACTGACCCAAACCTAAGATTTCCGGTAGAGGATCTTTCATCACACTTAAAGAAGATGCGCACCCGGTTTATCCACGACATGGATGACGATTTTAATACCCCGGCTGCTCTATCCTTCATTTTTGAGGCAGTCAAAAAGGCCAATCTATTACTAAGAGAAGGCCAGTCTTTGGATAAGGACTCTCAGCAGGTTCTCTTAAAAACGAGAGAAAAGATTAAGAATCTGGGAGATATCCTGGGACTCTTTCAGAAAGAAGAAAAGAAAAGGTTGGGAGAGCAAGAGAAAAAGTTAATAGAGATTTTGGTTAATATAAGAGAGAAATTGCGAGAGAAGAAAGATTGGAAACTTGCTGATGAGATAAGAAAAAAACTGGATGAACTGGGAATTGAACTAGAAGATAAAAGAGCAGAAACAGTATGGAGAACTAAAAGTTGACCGCGCTGGCGTAGCTCAATTGGCAGAGCAGCTGATTTGTAATCAGCAGGTTGGGGGTTCAAGCCCCTCCGCCAGCTCCCGAGACACGAATTATACTAGTTTTTTGTAAGCAGTACATACTTTTCCACAATTAGAGGTACTTTCTTCAGAGCTGGGCTTACCTTTAAAGACTCTGAGGTTCCTCCCTGGGCAAAATCCCATCTTCCTCCCCCACTTCCCCCTGCCAGACGCGAGACTTCTCTTATTATCTTGTCAGCGGAGAGGCTCTCTTGGGTGGAAGCAACTACCAGAAAGGCTTTATTTGGACTTACGGAGGCTAACACTACTATGCCCTTTTTTAATTTAGCCTTCAGCTTTTCTGCTACTTCTCTGAGCATTTCGGCAGATAAATTATCCCATTTTCCACTCACCACTTTGACTCCTCCAATCTCCTGGGCCTCCTCTAACATCTTAGTGATCTTTAAATTTACTGACTTTTCTTGCCATCTTTTTAACTCTCTATCCTGATTCTGAAGTCTTTCCTCTTTTTCTTGAAGACGGGCCAATATCCCATCCTCCGAAGTTCCTAATTTAGTAGCTATTGTTTTTAACAAATTTTCCTTCTCTTCACCCTGTTTCAGGGCCTTTTCCCCTACTAAAGCCTCTATCCTCCTTACGCCAGAGGCTATGCTTGTTTCACTGATTATCTTCACCAATCCAATCTCTCCGAGGTTAGAAAGGTGAGTTCCTCCACAGACTTCTTTGCTAAACTCTCCAATATTAACCAACTTTACTCTTTCCTCATATTTTGGCTCAAAGAGAGCTATGGCGCCTCTCTGGTGTGCTTCATCCACAGTAGTTTCCTCTACCATCACCGGAAGAACTTCTCTTATTTTCTCGTTCAGCAAACCGGTTATTTTCTGAAGCTCATGCCTGGTTATAGCTGAAAAGTAAGTAAAGTCGAAGCGTAATCTATCTTCATCAACCAGAGAACCACTTTGTTTGACAGTTGTACCTAAAATTTCCCTCAAGACTGCCTGCAAAAGATGAGTAGCTGTATGGGCACGAGAAATAGCCTTCCTTCTTTCCTTATCAACCTCGGCAACTACCTCCTCTCCCTTTTTAAGCGTACCTTTTAACATCTTCACTCGGTGAAGAATGAGCTCCTCATCCATTTTCTGAGTATCCACTACCTGGGCTCGACTGTTAGAGGTAAATATGAGACCCTGGTCTCCTATTTGTCCACCTCCCTCCGGATAAAAAGGAGTGGATTTCAGGATAAGTTCTCCCTCCTCCCCTTGATTTAACTCCTTAGCTAAGCTCTTTTTTTTAATAATTCCTACCAGGCTCGTCTCCAATCTCAAGGTTTCGTATCCTTTAAACTCTACTCTTCCCATTTGTTCTTTTAAACGCGTGAGGTGAGTTGACGCAGTGAACTGTCTCATATCCTGTCTCTTTTTTCTAAAATCCTCTCTTCCCCATTTTTTCTGTTCTGCTAACAGGAGTTCAGTCGCCTTTTTATCTATGGCTAACCCTTCCTCTAGAGCTATTTCCGCGGTTAGCTCTATAGGGAAACCGTAAGTATCATATAGCCGAAAGACATCTCGGGGAGGAATCAGTTTCTTTCCCTTTGCTTTTAAATTCCCGATTAGGGCGTCTAGCATTCTCATTCCTCTGCTTAAAGTATCCCGAAAGTTCTCTTCCTCTGCCTTAATGACCGAGGCTATCTCGCCTTGCTTCTTTTTTAGATGAGGATAGGGTTCTTCCATTAATTTGACCACCGTACTTACGCCCTGATAAAGGAAAGGATCCTCCAGACCCAATTTTCTCCCCAGACGGTGAGCACGTCGAAGAATTCTCCTCACCACATATCCCCTCCCCACGTTGGAAGGTAGAATTTCCTCTCCCAAGAGAAAGGTTAAGGCACGCAGATGATCACAGATTGTCCTGAAGCTCTTTTCTTCATATATCTTCTGGGGAAGAAGATTTTTCAACCAATCAAGAATGGGACTGAATAAATCAGTCTGATAATCGTCCTCTACTCCCTGGAGCACTGAAGCAGTCCTTTCTAAACCCATTCCAGTGTCGATGTTTTTTGAAGGCAGGGGAGAGAATCTCCCGAGTTTGTCTCGATTGAACTGCATGAAAACAAGATTCCAGAGTTCGACCCATCTTGAGCAACCACACCCCGGCTCACAATCTGATCTTGCACAGCCAAAGCTTTGGCCCCTATCAAAGAAAATCTCTGTGTCCGGTCCACAGAGCCCCACTTCACCTAAAGACCAGAAGTTGTCTTCTTCACCTTTTTTTAAGATCTTTGAGGGAGCAATACCTATTTTTTTCCAGATCCGGTGAGTCTCCTCATCTTCTCTGAATATGGTAATCCACAGATTTTTTTCCTTTAAGCCCAATTCTTTGGTAACAAATTCCCACCCCCACTCACAAGCCTCTTCTTTGAAATAGTCACCCAGGGAGAAATTACCCAGCATCTCAAAAAGAGTATGATGGTGAGGAGTCTGGCCTACTTTCTCCAGATCGTTGGTACGAAAACAAACTTGACAAGAAGCAAGACGAGAAGCTGGAGGTCTCTTTTCCCCTAAAAAGAATGCCTTAAAAGGAACCATTCCTGCAATAATAAATAAAAGTGCAGGGTCATCGATCGATAAGGGCGCCGATGGCTGAATGAGATGGCCCCTTTCCTTAAAAAAATCGAGAAACCTTCTTCTAATCTCATTTCCTGTCATAAGTAAACTCCGGTTCTATAGGCTATTTTTTACATTGTTCGCAAGGGATCTACATCCACTACTGCTCTAACTCCTTGAATACCACTAAATAAAGGGTTCAGTTTTTTTTCTAGAATTTGCCTTATGGAAGACAAATTTTTATCTTTTAAAACCAGATGATAGCGATATTTTTCTTTTATTTTAGCAAAAGGACAGGGAGCAGGGCCCAAAAATTCTATTCCTTCTCCCTCTATTTTTTCTCTCAGTGCTTCTGCTACTTCTTCTACTTTTGTCTTTATTTTTCCCTCTAGAAGGATTCTTACCCAATGCAGATAGGGTGGATACTCTAAATCTTTCCTTATCTGAGCTTCTCTCTCATAAAAATTCTCTTCTTTTCCTGCCAATGCTTCTATAGTATAGTGAGTAGGATTGTAAGTCTGAATAATCAACCTGCCTTGAGGTTTCATTAATCTTTTTATCTTGGTAAGAAGTTGGAAAAGATATTCTCCCGCTCTAAAGTCAGGTAGATTTAGTAAACCATCTGCTATAATGATACCTACCAGGCCTATACAGGATAAAATCTCTTCTCTGATAATCAACTGGGTGCCCACTAAAATATCAATTTTTTTCTCTATCAAATCACTCCTTAGCTTTTTATAGAGCAGAGAAGAATTGATGATATCCAGATCACCGCGCCTGACACAAGCTTTGGGAAATTTTTTTTTCACTTCTATCTCTAACTGTTCTGTCCCTAATCCTACACCACGAACGTAGCTCCCCTTACAGGAAGGACAAACTCGAGGAGCTTTTTCTTCATAACCGCAATAATGGCAGGTTAACTTGCCCTTCAAATGAAGGGTAAAACTTATATCGCAATTAGGACAACGAGGTACTTTTCCACATTCATGACAGAGGAGAAAATTAGCAAAACCACGTCTATTAAAAAAAAGAAGGACAGGATTATCTTCCTCTAGATTTTTCTCTATTTCTTCTTCCAAAGTCAAGGAAAAGATTCTATCTTTTTCCTTACGCATATCTATAACTCTCACCTGGCGAGATTTACTATCATTTCGAGAAAATTCAACAAATTTATAAATTCCCCTTTTTGCCCGATGCCAGGATTCCAACGAAGGACTTGCCGTGAATAGAACTACGGGAAAATCTTCTATTTCTGCCCGTTTAATAGCAACATCCCGCAGGTGATAGCGCGGTACTTCTATCTGTTTATAGGCAGAATTCTCTTCTTCTTCAACTATGATTAAGCCTAATTTGCTAAAGGGAGCAAATACGGCTGATCGCGTCCCTATGGCCAGCCATACCTCTCCCCTGCTTATTTTACACCATTCTTCATATCTTTGTTTGGAGGAAAGGCGACTATGAAAAATAGCTATTTCTCCTTCATAATAAGAGTGGATCAACTCTTCCAAAATAGGAAGATAACTGATTTCAGGAACAATTAAGATAACCTGCCTTTCTCTCTCCAGGGTTTTTTTTATCAAGGGAAGGTATAAAGATTTCCTTTTCTCATTATCCTCTGTTTTAAAAAGAAAGACCCCTTTTTCTTTAAGAAAAAAAACGCTCTCATTATTTTTCCCCACCCTAGAGCTTAATTCTCCAAATTTTTGACCAGCAGAAGTTTTTCTCTCACTCTCTTTGCTTCTCTGGATTCTAAAGGTCTCCTGGATGGGAAAGATTGAATGAAGAGCCTGCCCTAAGGAACAATAATAGTAATCACTTATCCACTTTCCCAGCTCAATAAAACTATTACTCAGGGGAGGGAAATCCTTCATCACCTTGATAATTTCCTTTAGATTTCCCCTGCTCTGTTCTCTTTCTATCTGGTCCACCACAAAACCGCTCAGGATTTTCCTCTTAAAGGGAACCAGCACTTTTCCCCCTATCTTGACTCGAGAGCTGACTTCCGCAGGAACCTTATAAGCAAAGGATTGATTCAAAGGAAGATTCAATACCACTTTGATATACTTCACTTTACCTTCCAATGTCATTTTACCCCTTTTTTATGGCAACTTCCTTGATCGACAAAGAGGAAATTATGCGAGACTAATCCATACTTTATTGAAATCTTCAGAAAAATCAAGCTACGGCTTTTTAGACTAAATTACATAAAGTCTAACCCAAATCTGAAATCATATTCGTTGGTTAAACCTGAATTTGGCAATTCTTTTTACACCCATGGGTTGCATTAGAGAAACTATTCTCTAAAGGAGTTTATCGAATCTGAGTTAAATGAAAATACGGCAAGTAAAGGAGAATGGGCTGGTTTCGAATACCATATTTAGCGGTTCTTACCCTTAATCATCTTTACGGCTACTTTTATAGCTTCGATCAAACTCTCAGGATTTGCTCTACCTTCACCGGCCTTTCCATAAGCAACGCCATGGTCTACGGAGGTCCTTATTATAGGTAAACCCAGGGTAACATTCACTCCTTTTATGGAAGTCCACTCTTTATTTTTCTCGTTCCATAAAAAACCTACCAGCTTCATAGGGATATGACCCTGATCGTGATACATAGCAATGGCTACATCATATTTACCACCCCTTGTTTTGGAGAAGGCAGTATCTGGCGGAATAGGACCTTTCGCATCTATTCCCACTTTTCTTGCCTCTTTTATTGCCGGTTCTATCTCTTCTTGTTCTTCATTACCAAATAGACCCCCCTCACCAGCATGAGGATTTAGTCCTGCTACAGCAATTTTTGGTTTTTTAATTCCCAAGCTCAACATGGCCCCATAGCTAAGTCTGATTGTTCTTAACACTCTATCCTTTTTAATCAAATCACAGGCATCTCTCAATGGTACATGGGTAGTTACATGAACTATTCGAAAGTTTCCGTGTATCAACATCATGGCGTAGTCTTTTGTGTTTGTCAAATCAGCATATATCTCTGTATGGCCGGAATAATGATAACCAGCAAGGTGAAGTGCCTCCTTATGAATGGGTCCAGTGACTGTAGCATCAACTTTACCCTGGATTGCTAGTTCAATTACTTTCTTAATGGATTCAAAGGCAGCTTTTCCACCCATTGCACTGATTTTGCCGTGAACCAGCTGTGTCATATCCACATTGGCTAGATCAAAGATATCCATTATTCCATATTTAAAGATAGCTTCATTAACACCCTTTGCTGGATTAATCCTGAAGTTTTGAGCTTTAGCAATACCCAGCGCTTGCTTCGCAACATCTTTGTCACCTATAACTAAGGGATTGCAAATTGTATACATTTGTTTTATAGAAAGAGCTTTGACAACGATCTCCGGACCGATGCCCGTGGGATCTCCCATCGTAATACCGATAATTGGTTTTTTATTTCTCACCCTTTACACCCCTCCCCTAAACATCCTACAGGCTCTTTTTTCTCTAATCTGTTCTAAAAAGCTTCTTCATATATTTTTCTTATATCATCAATTGTCATTTTTCTAGGATTATTGGCTAATAATCAAGTAACGTGGCTAGCAGACTCAGTGATCCCGGGTAAAGCATGTTTGGGTATGCCAACTTCTCGCCTCTTGGAAATAGAGGAAAAACTAAAGGAGCTTGGTCTGATGCTTCTTCCCTTAAAATCAAGCATCAACCTTATTCAAATGAGTCCATCTTTAGATACCTGCTGGATAAAATGTCCCCATCTTCCCTCAGATAAGGAAAAGGAAATACTGGAAAAGGCTCCTTAGTCCCGAGGTTCCTCTATACCTTCTTTATGTCATTCAGAGAGAATAAAGAGCCTTCCTTCATCTTTCTTCTTTTGGGTCTTTTTCCTTTGACGAGGGGGGATCGTTTTGCCAAATTCACTATCCCATTCCCTTCTAGCATACACAGCTTCTTGGCCATTTTTTCCCTCATTTAAGGAAAAATTTCTTGCCTCCAACAGACATCTTTACTAAGTGGACTCTGTCTTCCTACAGAAACCTATGAGAAAGAGCGGAAACTTAAATTACCTTAGTGCTGCGGGAAAGCCGGAGCATACAGAAACTCATCGCACCACCGGAGACATCCTTAGCCCTGTTATCTTCTCAGTGTGTCTGTGGTTAAGCTTAACTCTCATCCGATTAACTTTGTGATTAACTTTACCCCCCTAACTTACTCGTTCCCTTTTTCCCAGCGCGCTCTCCGTGTTTGAGCTACTCTCTCAAACATCTTGGTAGAGCTTTCATCACACTGTTCTGTAACAATAGTATTCAAACAGAGATAGGATAATTCTTCGTTATCTGCTTTAGTGGTATGGGGAGTACTGTGCGGCACGAAAACGATATCACCCGGTTTAACTGCCATCGTTTCATTAGCGACCGTTATCCAGCCAGTTCCTGACAGAACAAAAAATGTTTGTTCCTTTTCTTTGTGTGCAACTATGGGTCCTTTATTTCCAGGAGGCCATGTCACAAGGGTAACTTCGCATCTTTCTGATTCTATCCGATCAAGTAGAAGAACAGTAGCATTGGAACCGAAATCGAAGCGCTGTCCCCCATACATATTGCAAATATGTTTTCCTTTTTTAGATGCTATTGGTGTATCGTCTTCCGCGCTTGAGGCAGTCTGTTGTGCCTGTGCTCTGCGGATGTCTTTTACTTTAGCTATATGATCAGCGAATGAAGCGTGTCCTTCCTTGTCAGGAGCCAGAAACGCGTTAAAAAGTATATATTCCAGGGGTTCTTCTGCTCTAGCAATAGTCTGATGTTTAACACTGGCAGGTACGTATACGAGCTCTTGCGGCTCCACTTCATACTTTCCTGAACCAACTATGATAGTACCGGTACCTGAGGTTACAAAAAAGATTTGTTCCTTTTGGTCATGGATATGTACAGGACCAGTCAAATTAGCTCTCCAAGTATTCAAACCAACTTCCGTCAAGGCAGTTTCGCTTCGGTCTATCAGTACAACAATCTCGTTTAAGTCAGCGACCTTCAGTTTTTCTCCTTCTTTATAGTTTCTGCAGATCATAATTCCTCCTTTCTGATTCATGAAGGTCAAGTTCAGAAGAAGGCATACCCCCATTCAGACCCTCTAAATTCATTTTCTTCTGTTTTACACATAGACCGTTCTTTTGATAGGGGTCAGTATTTCCAATTTTCACCGACAAAGCCGAGTTCTTAAACTACCTCATTTTATAATCAATATTCCTTAGTTGTAGAACTTGCGCCAATATAAAAGTACACAAAGGCGCTAGCAATAAAACCTACGGCAGATAGGAAAAAAAAGATATAGCTTATACCTAACAAGTCACCTATTATTCCCAAAAAAACTCTGGAGAGGGCTCCAAGAGCACCGATGCTTAATGATTGTATGCCAAATGCCAGTCCTAAACCAGCGGTTTTAGCCTCACCGATTAGAAAAGATAAGGCAGGTAAAGCTATATAAAGCGTGACCCCTGCGCAGACCAATGTCGCAATTAAGAGAGGGCCGGCAGTGAACGGAACCAACAACATAAGGAGGCACGTAGCAATAAAGCTCATCTCCAAAACCGTTTTCGGCCCCCACGCATCAGATAATCTTCCACCAATCACACCACCTACCAGACCCCCAGCTAAAAAGAGGGTCAGCATCGCCCCTGCTACGCTAACCGAAACACTCTGTTCGTCAGTAAGAAAAAGAGGTATAAAGGTCTTGCTACCCCCGGCAATAAATCCAAAAAAGCCACTTGTCACATAAACTGTTTTAAAGCAGGGATAAGGATGCTTTGAAGGAGAATCTCTGTTCCTTTTTTGCTTCTCCTTACTTTTGTTTCTTCTATCATCTAGTAAGGTGTTTGGAAAAGAAAACCGATAAAGAATGAAAGCTACTGCAAAGGCGAAAGTTCCCCACAAGAGATAGACGCATCTCCATCCAAGCCATGAACCGATCACTCCTGCCACTAAGGGAGCTGTAAGCTTTCCTGTATTTCCTCCTGTCTCGAAAAGGCCAAATCTCTTTCCCTTTCTCTCGGAGTACCTCTTAGATAAGTAAGGATAAACTGATGGACGAAACAAGCCTACAGAAAAAAAAAGAAAAGCTAAAAGTGTCAAGACACTCCGGAAGCCGGATGTAAATATTATAGCGCTGGAGAGGATGCCTAGAGCTAAGAAAATAGACAAAAGCAACTTCACTCTATCTATTTTATCCGAGAGTATACCGGCAGGAATACCCGCGAAGGCAAAACATAAAACCAACACGAAGGTAAATACTCCCACCACAGTGTAGGAAAGGCTAAATTCTTTCCGGATAAGGGGGAGAAGTGGTGCAAGACTCGTAAGAAATACATGGGACAAACCATAAGAGAAAGTGAGTAAGAGAAACTCTCTGCTTCTCATGCTTTTTCTTTCGTAGCGTTTTAAAAGGAAGAGGAAAGTAAAACAGCAAAGCTCATGCCCAAATAGCTGTTCTGGACGATAAATTCTTTCTCAACAGCTTAACTACAGCGCATTTTCGTATATCACTTTTATATCGGTAATATCCATCTCCCTAGGATTATTTTCAAGGAGCCTGGTTACTTTTGCCGCTGATTCTGTAAGTATGGGAATATCTTCTTTTCTTATTCCTACATCTGTAAGCCGGGTAGGCACCTGGACATCTGCTAACAACTTTCTTATACGTGAGAGTGCTCGACAAGCTGCATTTTCAATTGATAAGCCCTCCGTGTCTTCACCCATGTACGCAGCCACCCGGGCAAAACGGAAAAGACAGGCTGTGAGGTTAAACTCACTCACCCACGGTAGCATCACAGCATTTGACAGACCGTGCGGGACACCAAACATACTGCCCAGGGGATACGCCAGTGCATGGACCCCACCAGTTCCTGAATTAGTTATAGCCAGACCACCAAGTAAACTCCCGAATGCAACTTTATCCCTGGCTTCTTTGTCGGATCTGTCATCTCTGGCTTTCTTTAAATTGTGAGCTATCAAGCGTATCGCTTCTAACGTAATAACGTCTGTGAATGGAGAGGCTTTTCTGCTCACATAACATTCTAATGCGTGCGTGAAAGCGTCCACCCCGGTAAAGGCTGCGACCCGGGGAGGAACCGTATCTGTGAAGGAAGGGTCCACTATAGCGACATCCGGCAGAAGATAGCGGCTCACGATTGCCTCCTTTGACTTCGCTGCTTTATCCGCTATAATAGCGTTTGGAGTGGTTTCCGCTCCGGTACCCGCCGTTGTAGGAAGAAGTATCATGGGAAGACCCTTAGCCGGTACCTTTCCTATACCGATATAATCTCTCACGTTCCCTCCCATTTTGAGCAACACAGCAACTGTTTTTGCTGTGTCCAGACAACTTCCACCACCGACACCCACGATTACATCAGGTTCTACACGTGTTACTGCACTCATGCATTTCTTAATCGTCTCAACGGATGGTTCTCCATCAACTCCGTCAAAGGTTGTCACTTCAATCCTTTCTCCTTTTAATAGCTGACACAGGTTGTGTACAATTCCCGTTTTGACAATATTTTTGTCACTAATAACCACAGCTGTGGCTGCCCCGAGATTTTTGGCCCTTGCACCTATTTCCTCGCTTTTTCCTCGACCATATATTATGAGTCCGGGTGCTTCGAATGTGCATGCCTTCATCCTTAACCCATCCCCTCCTGTTATGTTTTTGCAGCTACGCTCCCCAATCATCATTCTACTAAACCCATTGTCCTGAGTTGATTTCTCAATTTCTCTTTTTTGCTCTCATCCATCGGCAATATTGGTGGCCTTACTGCACTGTGTGAAATGATGCCTCGCATTCTCACAATTTCTTTTACATAGCTTATGTATCGAGAGGAATCACCATCACCTCTCCACCATACCAGCTTAAAAAGGGGCATTAATTGGGAGTGCAGCCTTTTTGCCTCTTCGTATTTGCCCGCCTTCTCTGTTTCATATATCTCCAGAGAAATTCTGGGGGCAAAATTAGCTAACGAGGATACAAATCCCTTCGTACCTATGAAAGAGGCGTATGGTTCATGTCTTTCGCCAAGACCGCTGATGACAGTGAGCTCATCCCTTACCGCTTCCACAACCTGAATCAATTTCCCCAGCACCGCGGTATTCTCCTTTAGTGCAACGATATTATCAATCTGAGAAAGTTTTCTTAGTGTGGGTATAGGGATATCTACCTGAGAAGCAAAATAATTGTTGTAGACCAAAATTCCTAGATTGGTAGCCTCGGCTACTTTCCTGTAATGCTCAAGTATCACCTGTTCGGTGGGGGCCCAGTAATAAGGTGGACTCACCATCACCCCACTGGCACCTGCTGACTCGGCGTGTTTCACAAGTTCTACTACTGTCATAGTGCTCGCATGATTGCATCCTGCGATGACTGGAACTTCACCTTTGGCTTCCTCAACAATCACCTCTAGTATTCTTTTTCTCTCCTCAATACTCAACA